>OFCU01000365.1_pt1 | contig 15833 bp, 12 predicted proteins | sample 1520851 | NCBI WGS metagenome assembly OFCU01 (sample SAMEA2699040, study PRJEB24076) | metagenome | reverse complement strand
ACGCCCTCTCACGGCGTTAACACCGGTTCAAATCCGGTTGGGGGTACCAACAACCTCGTCACCTTCGTGGTGGCGAGGTTTTTCGTTAACCACACTGTCTGCATTTTCTCTCGTGCTTTGCAGAAAACTTTCGGAAACGTTGCGGTGTGTCTAACCTAGGAGCAGCCCCATGGGAGGGGACAGCTTTTGGACGAGGGAGTCTGTCGTGACATACCGATTCAATAGGACATTCCTGCGCCGAACGCTCAGCGTTGGCGCAGCTATCGCCTTGGTGGGGGGTGTGCTCCCAGCCGCGTGGGCCGAACCTGGAACGGAAACGTCAAACCAGGCAGGCGATGTGAACACCGTCGAGGCCGGGGCCGCCGGAGCCGCCGACGACGTGCTGGTGACAATCCCCGGCAGCCACAACGTGGCAATGGGATGCGACGCGGACTGGGCACCCGGCTGCGAGAAGGCTGCACTCACGCGCGACGCGACAGGCGTGTACAGCGCGACGTTCACGCTTCCGGCCGGTGACTACCAGTACAAGGTCGCCGAGGGCGGCTCGTGGGACACTGCCTTTGGTGCCGGGGGCGCTGCGGGGGGAGCGAACATCTCCTACACCCTGACCGAAACGACGTCCGTCACCTTCTTCTACAACCGCGCGACGCACCGCGTGTGGAACACCGTTACCGACCAGATGGTGACGCTGCCGGGTTCCTTCCAGAAGGCGCTGGGCTGCACGGACAACTGGAAGCCCGAATGCCTGGCGCCTCTCATGGAGCCTGCGGGGGACGGGACCTACACCTACGCCACGACCGCGTTGCCTGAGGGCAACTATGAGTTCAAGGTTGCCATCGGTGGGTCTGACAACGAGAATTACGGGCAGGACGGCGTCGTTGGCGGCGCCAACTACCAGTTTGCAACGAAAGCGAACAAGCTCGTGACCTTCACCTACGATTCTGCGACGCACAAGGTCGACATCGCGAGCGCTGACGCCCCGGTCGCGGGTGCGGGCGAGCAGCGCGCCTACTGGGTGACCTCGGACATTCTCGCGTGGCCGACCTCGCTGCTGCCCCAGGGAGTGACGCGCGCGCAGGTCCTTGACGGTTCCGCGAAGCTCTCTTATGAGCTGGTGACCGCCCCCGAGGGTGGCGCTGGCCTGGCGGATGGTGCCGTCACCGGCGCTTCGACGAGCGCGCTGACCGTCGCGGGTGACCTGCCCGCCGAGGTGACGACGGCTCACCCGAACCTCAACGGATACATCGCCCTGAAGGCCTCGCTCGACGAGGCCGGGGCCCGCGAGGCCCTCACCGGCCAGATCGCGGTCGCCCAGAAGTCGGGGGAGAGCGTCAACGCCTTCACCGGCGTGCAGATCGCCCCCGTGCTCGACTCGCTCTACGCGGCTAAGGCCACCCAGGCCTCGTACGGTGTGGGCTGGAACGAGGCAGGTAATCCGACGTTTGCACTGTGGGCTCCCACCGCTAAGAACGTGACCCTGCTGTCGTGGAACACCTCGACCCCGCGCGGCTCCGACGCCGACGTGCCAGGTGATGGCACGCGCACCGCCGCCGTGCGCGGCGAGGACGGCCGCTGGAGCGTGGACAACGCCGCCGGCGAGATCCATGAGGGCGCCCAGTACCTGTGGGAGGTCAACGTCTACGTGCCCGAGACGGGCAAGGTGGAGACGAACCTCGTCACCGACCCCTACTCGGTGGCCCTGACCGTCGACTCCACGCGCTCCGTCGCCGTCAACATGGACAACCCGTCGATTGCCCCGTCGGTGTGGACGGACTCGAAGGCTCCGGCCATCGAGGACGACGCCCAGCGCTCTATCTACGAGCTGCACGTGCGTGACTTCTCCGCTGCAGACACGTCGGTGCCCGAGTACATGCGCGGCACCTACATGGCCTTCACGCAGTTCGAGTCCAACGGCATGCGTCACCTGGCCGAGCTGGCGCGCGCCGGCATGAACACGGTGCACCTGCTGCCCACCTTCGACATCGCGACCATTCCCGAGAAACGCGCGGACCAGAAGACGCCCGCGATCCCCGAGGATGCTGGTCCGGCGTCCGAGGAGCAGCAGGCTGCGGTCACGGCCGTTGCTGACCAGGACGCCTACAACTGGGGCTACGACCCGCTGCACTGGATGGCCCCCGAGGGCTCCTACGCGACCTCGTCCCACCAGAACGGCGGCGCGCGCGTGCGCGAATTCCGTTCCATGGTGGGTGGTCTGCACTCGATCGGCATGCAGGTCGTCCTCGACCAGGTCTACAACCACACGCCCGCAGCCGGTCAGTCCGCATACTCCGTACTCGACCGCGTCGTGCCCGGCTACTACCAGCGTCTGAACGCCACGGGCGGTGTCGAGACCTCGACGTGCTGCTCCAACGTCGCGACCGAAAACGCGATGAGCGAGCACCTCATGATCGACTCGATGATCCACTGGGCGAAGTACTACCACGTCGACGGCTTCCGCTTCGACCTCATGGGCCACCACCCGGCCGAGGAGATGAAGCGCGCGAAGGCTGCCCTGGCGTCCCTCACCATGGAGAAGGACGGCGTGGACGGCTCGCGCCTGTACATCTACGGCGAGGGCTGGAACTTCGGTGAGGTCGCGAACAACGCGCTGTTCACCCAGGCCACGCAGGGCCAGCTGGACGGCACCGGTATCGGCGCGTTCAACGACCGCCTGCGTGATGCCGTGCACGGTGGTGGCCCCTTTGATGATGATCACCGCGTCATGCAGGGCTTCGGCTCGGGCGCGTTCTCGGACTTCAACGGCCTCGACACCCGCTCCGAGGCGGATCGCCGCGCCGACTACCTGCACCGCGTGGACCTGGTGAAGCTGGGGCTGGCGGGCAACCTGAAGGACTACACGCTCACCACCTACGACGGCAAGACCGTGTCGGGCGCGCAGCTGGACTACAACGGTCAGGGAGCCGGGTTCGCCTCCCAGCCCGCCGAGAACGTCAACTACGTGGATGCCCACGATAACGAGACGCTCTTCGACCTGGTCACCTATAAGATGCCGGCGGATGCTCCGATGGAGAACCGCGTGCGCATGTCGCTGATCAGCCAGGCTTCCGTGGCCCTGTCGCAGTCGCCCTCCTTCTGGGCCTCGGGTACGGAGATGCTGCGCTCGAAGTCCCTGGACCGCGACTCCTACAACTCCGGCGATCACTTCAACGCGATCGACTGGTCCATGCACGACAACGGTTTCGGCCATGGCCTGCCGGTCAAGTCGAAGAACGGCGCGGCCTGGGATCACATGCGCCCGCTGCTGGAGAACCCCGATCTGAAGCCGACCCCGGAGCAGATCGACGCCTCCTCGGAGATCGCGATGGACTTCCTGCGCGTGCGTTCCTCCTCGCGCCTGTTCACGCTGGGCAGCGCGGATCTGGTCCGCTCCAAGGTCACCTTCCCCAACTCGGGTGAGGGTGCCGTGGACGGCACGATCATCATGCTCATCAACGACGAGGCCGGGGCCGGCAGCGACGTTGACGCGAAGCTCGACGGCGCTCTCGTCGTCTTCAATGCGAGCGGCGAGTCCGTGACCACCGCGGTCGAGGGCCTGTCGGGTCGCGTCTTCAAGCTGCACGAGGCGCAGGCGAACGGCTCGGACGAGACCGTCAAGGGCGCGTCCTTCGACGCGAAGACGGGCTCCGTCACGGTTCCCGCTCGCACGGTTGCCGTCTTCACGCAGGCTGCGGGAGATCGCATCGATCCCACCGTCACTCCGGAGCCGGATCCGGCTGCCGCGCAGTGGGTCGCGTCGGGGGACGGCCGCTGGTGGCTGCGCTACCCGGACGGGAGCTACCCCGCAAACGAGCGCGTTGTGCGCGGAGGCGTCACCTACTCCTTCGATGCGAACGGTTGGATGAAGACCGGTTGGCAGGTCGAGGATGGCGCGTGGCGCTACTACGCCCCGTCCGGCGCGATGGCGACCGGCTGGACCGCCGTGGGTGGCACCTGGTACTACCTGGATCCCGACACCGGGGCCATGGCGACCGGATGGCTCAAGGACGGCGACACCTGGTACTACCTGCACGGCAGCGGTGCGATGGCCACCGGCTGGGTGAACCTGAGTGGTGCCTGGTTCTACCTGAACGGCAATGGCTCGATGGCCACCGGCTGGGTGAACCTGGGTGGTACCTGGTACTACCTGACGGAATCCGGCCAGATGGCGATCGGATGGGTGAAGGACGGCGGTAGCTGGTACTTCTGCCACCCGTCGGGAGCCATGGCGACTGGACGCGTCGTCATCGGCGGCACCGCCTACACCTTCGATGGTTCGGGCCGCTGGGTCGCCTAGCGGATAGGTACGCAAACGGGTGGGCCGGGACGATTGATTCGTCCCGGCCCACCCGTTTGTCTGCTGCGTGGTCGCTGTTTACAGGTCCGCGGCGTCCTCCACGGTGGAGAGGAATTCCGTGAGCCTGTTGGCTGCCGCCATGACGGAGGGGCCGTGCTGGCGTCCGGGCTGGCGACCCATGCGCTCGATGGGGCCGGAGATGGACAGGGCGGCCAGGACCCGGCCGGAGGGGCCGCGCACGGGGGCGGACACGGAGGCGACGCCCGGCTCGCGCTCGCCCACGGACTGTGCCCAGCCGCGGCGGCGGACCTCGGAGAGCATGGTGGCGTTGAAGGAGGCACCGTACAGGCCGCGGTGCAGGCGGTCGGGTTCCTCCCAGGCCAGCAGGACCTGGGCGGCGGAGCCGGCACTCATGGAGAGCGTGGCGCCAACGGGGATCGAGTCGCGCAGGCCCATCTCGCGTTCGGAGGCGGCCACGCATACGCGGTAATCGCCCTGGCGGCGGAAGAGCTGGGAGGATTCCTTCGTGTGGTCGCGCAGAGCCTGAAGGACCGGCATGGAGGCCTGGAGGAGGCGGTCTTCGCCGGCGGCGGAGGAGAGTTCCTGGAGGCGGGGGCCGAGGATAAAACGTCCCTGCATGTCGCGGGCGACCATGCGGTGATATTCGAGAGCGACGGCCAGTCGATGGGCGGTGGGGCGAGCAAGCCCCGTGCTGGAAACGAGTTGGGCGAGGGTGGCGGGTCCCGCTTCAAGAGCGCTGAGAACCAACGCAGCCTTATCGAGAACGCCAACGCCACTGGATGTTTGCTCTTCCATACAACTATTTAATATCTCAGCTTTTGAGATGGCAAATTGTCGGATAGTGAAACAGGTCAAAGCGGCGTCCGAGACGTGAGATCAGCGGGTCGCTCGGCCGATGAGGCGGTTCCATTGATTGCGAAGCATGAATGACACCGTGTCTCCAAAGCGGAGACCAGAGGAGGAACAATGAGCGGAACGATGGCAGAAAAGGTGTGGCGCGACCACATCGTGTCCAAGGGGGAGAACGGTGCCCCCGACCTGCTCTACATCGACCTCCACCTCGTGCACGAAGTGACGAGCCCCCAGGCTTTCGAGGGCCTGCGCCTCGCCGGACGCCAGGTGCGTCGCCCCGACCTGACGATCGCCACCGAGGACCACAACACGCCCACGGTCAACATCGACCAGCCGATCGCGGACATCACGAGCCGCACCCAGATCGACACCCTGCGTAAGAACGCCGAGGAGTTCGGCGTGCGCCTGCACTCCCTGGGTGACGCTGACCAGGGTATCGTCCACGTGGTTGGCCCCCAGCTGGGCCTCACCCAGCCCGGCATGACGATCGTGTGCGGCGACTCCCACACCTCCACCCACGGCGCATTCGGCGCGCTCGCCTTCGGTATCGGCACCAGCCAGGTTGAGCACGTGCTCGCCACCCAGACGCTGCCGATGGCCCCCTTCAAGACCATGGCGATCACCGTCAACGGCTCCCTTCCCGAGGGGTCGACGGCCAAGGACATCATCCTCGCCGTCATCGCGAAGATCGGCACAGGCGGCGGCCAGGGCTATGTCCTGGAGTACCGCGGCCAGGCCATCCGCGAGCTCTCCATGGAGGGTCGCATGACGATCTGCAACATGTCGATCGAGGCGGGTGCCCGCGCCGGCATGATCGCGCCCGACCAGACGACCTTCGACTACATCAAGGGCCGCCCCCACGCTCCCGAGGGTGAGGACTGGGATCGTGCCGTCGAATACTGGTCCTCGCTGGCCTCCGACGAGGACGCCGTCTTCGACGCCGAGGTCATCCTCGAGGCCGCCGATATCGAGCCCTTCGTCACCTGGGGCACCAACCCCGGCCAGGGCGTGCCGCTGTCCGCGACCGTCCCCGCCCCCGAGGACTTCACCGACGAGACGGCCCGTGCGGCCGCCGAGCGCGCGCTCGAATACATGGACCTCAAGGCCGGCACCCCGATGCGCGACATCGCCGTGAACACCGTCTTCATCGGCAGCTGCACCAACGGCCGTATCGAAGACCTGCGCGCCGCCGCCGGCATCTTCAAGGGCCGCCGCAAGGCCGAGGGCGTGCGCGTCATGGTCGTACCCGGCTCTGCCCGCGTGCGCCTGCAGGCCGAGGCCGAGGGCCTCGACAAGATCTTCGCCGACTTCGGCGCCGAATGGCGCAATGCCGGCTGCTCCATGTGCCTGGGCATGAACCCCGACACGATGAACGCGGGAGACCGTTCGGCCTCCACCTCCAACCGCAACTTCGAAGGCCGCCAGGGCAAGGGCAGCCGCACGCACCTGGTGTCCCCGCTCGTCGCGGCCGCCACCGCCGTGCGCGGCACCCTGTCCTCCCCGGCCGACCTCTGAGGGCCGCCCTCCGCCACCCGACAGCGGGGGAGGGTCCCGGCCTCGTCCCCCACGGAAGAAAAGACTCAACCACCCATGGAAAAGTTCATCACCCACACCGGCATCGGCGTCCCGCTGCGCCGCTCCAACGTCGACACCGACCAGATCATCCCCGCCGTCTACCTCAAGCGCGTGACCCGCACGGGCTTCGAGGACGCCCTCTTTGCCGCCTGGCGTGGCGACCCGGAGTTCGTCCTCAACCAGGACGCTTACAAGAACGGCTCCGTCCTGATCGCGGGTCCCGACTTCGGCACCGGCTCCTCGCGTGAGCACGCCGTGTGGGCGCTCAAGGACTACGGCTTCCGCGTCGTCCTGGCCCCGAAGTTCGCCGATATTTTCCGCGGAAACTCCGGCAAGCAGGGCCTGGTCACCGGCATCATCTCCCAGGAGGACTGCGAGTCCCTGTGGAAGCTCCTCGAGACCGAGCCCGGCACCGAGGTGACCGTCTCCCTGGAGGACAAGACCTGGCGCGCCGGTGCGATCTCGGGCACCTTCCAGATCGACGACTACGTGCGCTGGACCCTCATGGAGGGGCTGGACGACATTGCCCTGACCCTGCGTCATGCGGACGAGATCGCGGCTTACGAGGCTGCGCGCCCGTCCTTCAAGCCGCGCACGCTCCCGGCGAAATTCTTGCCCAAGGAAGAAGTTGTGTCGGCTCGCGGCTGAAAGCACTGCGCATACTGGCCCCTACCTAGCTAGAGTAGGGGCCAGTTACGTCATAGTGAGGAGCACTCATGTCATCGATCCTTCAGGTTGAGGGCGGCCATCCGCTGCGCGGTGAGATCACGGTGCGCGGCGCGAAAAACTTCGTCCCCAAGGCGATGGTTGCGTCGCTGCTCGCCGACACCCCCTCTGAGCTGTACAACGTGCCGCTCATCCGCGACACGGACGTGGTCTCGGACCTGCTGAGCCTGCACGGCGTCCAGATTGACTTCGATCAGGATCGTGGCACGCTGCGCATGGACCCCTCGAACGTCAAGGTCGCCTCGCGCTCTGACATCGATACGCTCGCGGGCGCCTCGCGCATCCCGATCCTGTTCTGCGGCCCGCTACTGCACCAGCTGGGCGAGGCCTTCATCCCCGAGCTGGGTGGCTGCGCGATCGGTGGCCGTCCCATCGACTTCCACCTGGAGACGCTGCGCAAGTTCGGCGCGATCGTCGATAAGCAGCCCGACGGCGTGCACATCAAGCGCCCCGCTGCCGGCCTGCACGGCGCGATCATCGAGCTGCCTTTCCCGTCCGTGGGCGCGACCGAGCAGACGCTGCTCACCGCCGTGCGTAACGAGGGCATCACGACCCTGAAGGGCGCGGCCATCGAGCCGGAGATCCTCGACCTCATCAACGTCCTGCAGAAGATGGGTGCGAGCATCTCGGTGGACACGGATCGTACGATCCGCATCGAGGGTGTCGCCAAGCTCAGCGGCTACCGCCACACGGCTCTGCCGGATCGCATCGAGGCGGCCTCGTGGGCCGCGGCCGCCCTGGCCACCCGCGGCGACATCTACGTGCGCGGCGCTCACCAGCCCGATATGACGACGTTCCTCAACACCTTCCGCAAGGTGGGCGGTGCCTTCGACATCAACGCCGATGGCATCCGCTTCTACCACCCGGGCGAGCCGCTGCACTCGATCGCCCTGGAGACGGCCGTGCACCCGGGCTTCATGACGGACTGGCAGCAGCCCCTCGTCGTCGCCCTCACCCAGGCCGAGGGCCTGTCGATCGTGCACGAGACCGTGTATGAGAACCGTTTCGGCTTCACTGAGGCGCTGCGCAAGATGGGTGCGAACATTCAGGTCTACCGCGAGTGCCTGGGCGGGACGCCCTGCCGCTTTGGCCAGAAAAACTACTATCACTCGGCGGTGATTTCGGGCCCGACCCCGCTGCACAGCGCGGATATCGAGGTTCCGGACCTGCGCGGTGGCTTCTCTCACCTGATCGCGGCTCTGACCGCGTCGGGCACGTCCACCGTGTCGGGCATTGACGTGATTTCGCGCGGCTACGAGCACTTCACGCGCAAGCTCCACCAGCTGGATGCTCGCGTGCGCTACCTGGACGCCTGAGACCATGGCCGCGTCGGGCGTGCGCCGCAGCATTTTGTTGCTCGTCTCGTCGATGTCGGCGGGCGGGCGTAGCGTGCGCCTGGGGCCGCGCATCGTGCGCATCCTGCGCGGCGGCGGCTGGGAGGTCGCGGTTCGCCTGACGACGCCCGGCGATGATCCGGCGGCGATCGCCGGCGAGGTCGCGTCCGGCTCGTTCGTTGCGGCTCTGGGCGGAGACGGGTACCTGGGCGCGGTGGCGCGCGGGTGCCACGAGTCCGACGCGATCTTCGTTCCTATGCCTGGCGGTCGCGGCAACGACCTGTGTCGCGCGCTGGGGATCGGCACGGACCCGCTGGTGCGTGCGCGTTCCCTGGCTCCTCTGGGTTTTTCTTCCGACGAGGCCGGGGCCGACTCCTCGGAGTGGCTGGCCTCTCGGGTGCGTCCCCTGGATGGCATGTGGGTGCGCTCGCGTGAGGGTGTGCGCCTGGCCCTCGGCATTGTCTCGATCGGCCTGGACGCGCGCGCGAACATCCTGGCCAACGAGTCCTCGCTGACCTCGGGCCCGCTGGCCTACGGCTACGGGGCCTTCGCGGCCCTGGCCTCGCACGAACCCACCGAGATCGTGGCCACCGTGGACGGGGTCGAGCGCAACATGAGCGGCTGGATCGCGTCGGTGTCCAACTCCGGGCGTTTCGGCGGCGGCATCACCCTGGTGGAATCCTCTGACATGAGCGACGGCGTCCTCGAGGTGTGCCACGTCGGCCCCCTGCCGCTGTCTCGCGCCCTGCCCGTGCTCGCCCGCGTCGTCGCCGGGCGCGCGAAGGCACACCCGGCTATCGAGGTGGAAAGCGCCCGCGTGGTCTCCTTCGCCGCCCCCGCAGGCATGATCGCCATGGCGGATGGGGACCGCATTGCGTCGATCCCCTTCACCGTCGACGTCGCCCCCGGGGTCGTGTCCGTCCTGGTGTGAGGTCCGTGTGGGCCAGCGCGCCGGCGCAGCGGTCCCCGTAGAATGAAGCCATGAGTGCTGTCTCTGGCTTTTACACCTTCGCGAAGGGCGTCCTGACGCCCATCATGACGCCCTGGATCACGTTCACCGTGACGGGCGAAGAGAACCTCCCCGCTGAGGGCGGTTTCCTCCTGGTGCCCAATCACCTCTCGAACGTCGATCCGCTGTGCCTGTGCTGGTACTTCATGAAGCGCGACACCGCCGTTCGTTTCCTGGCGAAGAAGTCGATGTTCTCCGTGCCGGTGTTCGGTTGGATCTTCAAGGGCATGGGCCTGATTCCCGTCAACCGCGACTCCAACCCCTCGGCCGTCCTGGCACCCACCCGCAAGGCCCTGAAAGCCGGCGAGGTCGTCGGCATCTTCCCCGAGGGCACTCTCACGCGTGACCCCGACCAGTGGCCGATGGAGTTCAAGTCCGGCGCCGCCCGACTGGCTCTCGACACGGGCGTGCCCGTCATCCCCGTCTCGCAGTGGGGACCGCAGGACATCATGGCCCCCTACAACGCCAAGGGCATCGACATGCGACCGGGTCGGCGCGTCTCGTACCACTTCGGCGAGCCCGTCGACCTCTCCGACCTGATGAGTCCCGCCGGGTCCGAGGATCACGAGGCCGTCAACGAGGCGACCAAGCGCATTAGAGATGCCGTGCGCGCGGGCGTGGGCAAGCTGCGCGGGCTTCCCGTCCCCGAGCAGGTGTGGGACCCCACCACGCAGGCCGGCCCCTGGTGGGAAGAAGAACTCGCGAAGAAGGCCAAGAAAGCGAAGAAAGCCCGCAAGAAGGGCTAATCGCGGACATCGATGACCATGCGCACCGGGTCGGACAAGAATCCGATCTGGAATTGGCGCGCGGCCGGTGCCCCGATGACGACGTGCGTGTTGTCCTCGAAGGTGCCGTCCGAGACGACGTCCAGGTCACCGGCGCGCGTGTGCATGCCGCTTGGGTAGGGGTTCTCGCTCGCAGTCATCGGCGTGCCGTCGATGACCAGATCCAACACAGCCTCCCCCTCGACCTGGATGGGCAGGCCTCGGCCCTGCTCGACGGCCTCATCCGTCCATGCCGCACTCCACACCCCCGGCGTGCCCTCGCCCGAAAACTCGAGCACGACCCGCGTGAAACCCTCGTGCGTCGCCGCGCGAATCCCCGTCAGCGCCAGCGCTTTCGTCGGGTCATCCGAGCGCACTGGAGGTAACCCCTCCACGCTCGACATCCAGTTGTCGGCGTTGATCGGCTTGGTCGCATCCAGACCCGGCTCTGGCGTCGGCGTCGTCTCCGGCGTAGTGCTCGCGGTCGCAGACGCCGCGGGGGAGGAGGCGCTCGATGAGGCCTCGGCTGACTGAGGCGCGTTCGTTGGGGCTCCGGGCGTGCACGCACCCAACAGGAGCAGTGAGGCGGCCGCGCTCGCGGCGAGGGCTCGGCGGTGAGACACAGTTCCTCCTGGTGCGGGTCGGTTGTTTCAATCCTAGTAGAATTGCCTCGACAGGGAGGTCTCGATGAGTATGACAACAGCAGCGGTCCTGGGAACGGGCGCGTGGGGAACGACGTTCGCGCAGGTGCTCGCCGACGCGGGCGTGAGCGTGATGATGTGGGGGCGTAACGCCGACACGATCTCGTTCATCAACGGGGGAGAGAACCCGACGTACCTGCCGGGGATCTCCCTGTCGGAGCGCATCAGCGCGACCACCGATATCGCCGAGGCCGTCGCCGGCCGCGAGCTCGTTGTCGTGGCCGTGCCCGTCAAGGCCGTGCGCGCCACCCTGAGCGCCGCGCGCGAGTCTTTCGCCCCCGACGTCGCCCTGCTGTCCCTGGCCAAGGGCTTGGAGCTCGGCTCCCTCAAGCGCGTCGACGAGATCATCGCCGAGGCCTCGGGTGTGCCCGGCAGCCGCATCGCCGTCCTGTCCGGCCCGAACCTTTCGCGTGAGATCGCGCAGCGCCAGCCCACGGCGACGGTCGTGGCTGCAACCGACGTGGAGCTGGCCAAGGAAATCGCGAAGGCCTGCCACAACTCCTATTTTCGCCCCTACGTGTCCACCGACGTCGTCGGCACTGAGATGGCGGGTGCCACGAAGAACGTCATCGCGGTCGCGATTGGCGCCGCCGAGGGCATGGGCCTGGGCATCAACACGCGTTCGACCCTCATCACTCGCGGCCTGGCGGAGATGACGCGCCTGGGAACGGCGCTCGGCGCTGACCCCGCGACGTTCGCGGGCCTGTCCGGCATCGGTGACCTGGTCGCCACCTGCTCCTCGCGACTGTCGCGCAACTTCTCACTCGGCCACCGCCTCGGCTCCGGCATGGGACTGACCGAGGCCCTGGCGCTGTCCCCGGGCGTCGTCGAGGGTGTCGCGTCGGCCTCGCCGATCCTTCAGGTCGCGGCCTCCGTCGGCGTCGACATGCCGATTACGGGCGCCGTCGTCGAGGTCGTCGAGGGACGCGCGAGCATCGAGGACATGGGCCGCATGCTGCTTGCGCGCCCGCAGAAGATGGACGGCTGGAAGATCGAGCTGGTCTAAACGCCGCGCACGCGGGCACCGAACGCCTCCCGCGCGGTAGTCTTGGACCCATGACTGCAATTTCTCGTCCTCGTGTCCTTATCGTTTTCGGTGGACGCTCCTCCGAGCATGAGATCTCGTGCTCGACGGCCGCCGGCATCCTGACCGCTATCGACCGCACCAAGTGGGACGTGATCCCGCTGGGTATCACGCGTGACGGCCAGTGGGTGCGCGTCGCCGATGATCCGTCGGCGCTGGAATTCAAGGATGGGAAGGGCCAGCGTGTCACCGCCGGATCGACCCGCGTCGCGCTCACCCCGGGCGAGGGCAATCTCGTCGAGCTCACCTACGAGGGCGACCCGGATGCACCGGACTCGCGTGTCGTTGGCGTGGAGGACCTGGGCCACGTGGACATCGTGTTCCCGCTCCTGCACGGCCCCTACGGCGAGGATGGCACCATTCAGGGCCTCTTTGAGATGGCCGGCGTGCGCTACGTGGGCTGCGGCGTGACCTCCTCGGCCGTGTCCATGGACAAGCACCTCACCAAGACCGTCCTGGCCGCCGCCGGCATCGACGTGGGCCAGTGGGAGCTGGTCACCGCCCGCCAGTGGGACGCCGACGCCACCGCCTGCATGGACCGCATCGAGCGCCTGGGCTTCCCCGTCTTCGTCAAACCCTGCCGCGCCGGTTCCTCCGTCGGTATCTCGCGTGTCACCTGCCGCGAGGACCTGCCCGTGGCCATCAAGGAGGCCGCGAACCACGACCCGCGCATCATCGTCGAGGCCTCCATCTCCGGCCGCGAGGTCGAGTGCGGCGTCCTCGGCTCGCGCTCCGACTGGCGCAGTGGCACTGCGCCCCTGGGTGAGATTGTCGTCCCCGAGGGCGAGTTCTACGACTACGAGCACAAGTACGTGGACGACGTCGTCGGCCTGTCCTGCCCGGCCGACGTCACCCCCGACTACGCCGATCGCATCCGCGAGACCGCGTGGCGTGCCTTCGACGCCCTCGAGTGTGAGGGCCTGGCCCGCGTCGACTTCTTCCTCGACGAGGCCAGCGACACCGTCATCATCAACGAAGTGAACACGATGCCCGGTTTCACGCCCATCTCCATGTACCCGCAGATGTGGGCCGCCGCAGGCCTGTCCTACTCGGACCTGCTGACCGAGCTGCTGACCGAGGCCGCGCAGCGCCCGCTCGGCTTGCGGTGAGTTCCCAGCCACGACCTCGTTCGTCCTTCATTCCCGACAGAAAGAACACTATGACGGCTCATCCCAAAGTCACCCTGGTGACCTGTCAGTCCATGCCCAACCTTTTCAAAGGCGAGGAAGGTCTGCTCGACGAGCTGGCGGCGCGCGGGTGCGACCCCCAGGTCAAGGTGTGGAACGACCCCGACGTCGACTGGTCTGAGGCCGGCATGGTCGTCGTGCGCTCCGTGTCCGACTACGCGAGCGACCGCCCCGCGTTCCTGGAGTGGACGAAGCAGCTGAGTCGCGTGCAGAACTCCGCGGACGTGCTGAACTGGAACACGGACAAGCACTACCTCAAGGACCTGGCCGCCCTGGGCATGCCCACGATTCCCACGAACTGGCTGGAGCCCGAGCAGAACCTGTCCAAGCACCAGATTCACACGCGTTTCCCGGCTTTCGGCGAGTTCGTCGTCAAGCCCGCGGTGTCCTCCGGCGTGCGCGACATCGGCCGCTACACGACCGTGGACACGCGCCAGCGCCAGGCCGCCATGCGCCAGGTGCAGGGGCTGCTGGGTGATGGCCGCTCGGTTATGATCCAGCGCTACGTTGAGGAAATCGACCTGCACGGCGAGATCTCGCTCGTCTTCTTCAACGGACTGGTCTCCCACGCCGTCGAGAAGCGCTCAGCCTTGCACCCTGCCTCCGTCACCAACCCGGAGATGCACGAGGCCGTGGTGACCGCCGAGGCCGCCGACTCCGTCGCGTGGCAGTGGGGCGAGGAGATTCGCCGCGTCCTGCACGGCTACGTGCGCTCGCGCCTGGGCCACGACGAGCAGTTCCTCTTCAACCGCGTGGACCTGGTCCCCGACGGTAAGGGCTCCTTCCTGGTCATGGAGGTCTCTCTCGTGGACGCCGACCTCTACCTGGGTGCCACCCCCGGCGCGCTCGGCAACTTCGCCGACGCGATCTCCGCTCGCGCCCACTGGTGATGCACGCCACCGCTGCGAGGGTAGTGCTCGAGTTTCCAAGCTCGGGTGGGTAGTGCTAAACTCTATCCGTTGCCTTCACGGCGACGCGATGGTGGCTGTAGTTCAGTTGGTAGAGCACCTGGTTGTGGTCCAGGACGTCGCGGGTTCGAGTCCCGTCAGCCACCCCACCGCCCCGGCACCCACGCGCCGGGGTTTTTGTTTCTGCAGTATGCTTGTAGCATCCTCAATTGACCGGACAAAGGAGTTCTCATGCCCAGCGTGATCGCATACGGCTGTGACGATGCCACCACCCAGTTCCACCCCCTGCAGATCGACATCCGCGAGCCCGGCGAGGGTGAGATTTACTTCGACGTCGCCTATGCGGGCATCTGCCACTCCGACATTCACTCTGCCCGGGGCGAGTGGGGTCCCGTGTCCTACCCGCTTGTGCCCGGTCACGAGTTCGTCGGCACCGTCGCCAAGGTCGGCCCTGGCGTCACTAAGTTCAAGGTTGGGGACCGCGTGGGCGTGGGCTGCATGGTCGGCTCCTGTGGCACGTGCGAGATGTGCGAATCTGACTACGAGCAGTGGTGCACCTCGACGCCCGGAACCCTGTGGACCTACCGCGCCGACGCTGAGGGTAACCCGACGACCGGCGGCTACTCGCGAGGCTTCACCGTGCGCGAGGACTTCGCGCTCCACATTCCGTCCGAACTGGATTTTGCGGCTTGTGCGCCCCTCCTGTGCGCCGGTATCACCACCTACTCGCCGCTCAAGCATTACAACGTGGGTGCCGGCTCGCGCGTGGCCATCCTCGGCATGGGCGGCCTCGGACATGTGGGCGTGCAGATTGCCAAGGCCATGGGGGCGGAGGTCTCTGTCATCTCTCACGGCCGTTCCAAGGAAGCCGACGCTCGCCGCTTCGGTGCCGACCACTTCTATGCCACCAGCGAGGAGGGCGTGCTCGAGTCCCTGCGCGGCTCCTTCGACCTGATCCTGTGCACCGTGTCCGCAGACGGCCTCGACTACGCCGGCTACATGGCTGCCCTGCGCCCCTACGGCGTCTTTGTTGACGTGGGCCTGCCTACCGAGCCTGTTTCCCTGCCGCTGCGCGCCTTCGTCAACGGCGGCAAGTCCTTCGCGGGCTCCCAGATCGGCGGCATTGCCGAGACTCAGGAGATGCTGGACTTCTGCGCCGCCCGCGGCGTCATCCCACAGGTCGAAATGATCACCGGTGAGGAGATCACCGAGGCCTACAACAACGTCGTCGCCTCGCGCGTGCGCTACCGCTACGTCATCGACACCTCCACGTTCCCCGAGACCGCGTGAGGTGCGCGTGCCTCTGATGGGACATCCTCGGCCTGGGCCTGTGTGCAAGTTGTTGACGGTTTGTTTATGCGGTTGTTGTCCAGGCCGC
>OFCU01000361.1_pt1 | contig 15973 bp, 8 predicted proteins | sample 1520851 | NCBI WGS metagenome assembly OFCU01 (sample SAMEA2699040, study PRJEB24076) | metagenome | reverse complement strand
CGGCGCCCTCCACACCGGCGGTGCCTGGTCGCTGATGTGTGGCTCGGCGCGTCGGCTCGAAGCCCGGCTATAGCTGTCAATCAGCAACTTCGCACGTAATTCCTCCATAGCTCATTCAAACATTGAATGTGCATCGTTGGAATTGCAGCGTTTTTGGGGTGTCTCGAAAAATGACCACGATAAATTACGTGCGAAATGTGGCTGGCGGTGGTGTCACCACCGCCCACCAGTACCGCGGCCGTGCCTCGCTACCGCTCACTGCGGCTGGGCCTACCCACTCACGGGCGCTAGGGCCCCTCATTCCGGAGCTTACAGCCACTTTCGCATGCAATTCCCCCGCGACCGTTTCAAACCTTGAATTCACAACGTTGGAATTCCAACGTTTTCTGACTTCACCGAAGCCTCGCCCAATCGAATTGCATGCGACTTTGATGAGGGGCAGGCGCTGAGGCTGTCGAATGCATTACTAATTCCGTCGGCACCACAGACAAGCCGCACTGCCCCGCGCTCGCCGCGCCGTTGGTTGTGGGCGTTTTGCAGCATTAGAAGGCGGCTATCGGCGTGTCGCCGGCGTGTCATACCCCTAATGATGCAATTTCCCCCGATCAGCTGTGTGCAAGCCATGACTCACGTGGGGCTGGCGCCCAAGTTGCAGACCACTTCGCTGGAAAGTGCCGGAAATGCACGGATGCTGGCGAGGTGGTCTGCACTTTGGGCAACTATGCCGGCAATGCTGGTTTTCTCGCGCGATGCCCTATGCGCCGAATCGGTTACGGTACGTATTCCACAGGTCGCGCAGCTTCTTGCCGTCGGACTCTCGCACGAAAACATCGAGGGCTGCAGCGCTGCCGTTGTCCGTGAGCGCTGAGACGGCACCCGATGGAGATGCCACCTCACGGCCATCATGCAAGACGATTGTGCCCTCCGGCGAGATTGTCACGACGTAGACGTTCCCGAGGTTGCGCCGCCGCCAGATGAATGTGTCTCCCGGAGAGATGATGCCGGTTGCTACGACATCTGCGAGTCGGACCTGGCGTCCTCGAGCGGCCGACCGTTTATCGACTGCGGCCGCCAGCTCCGCGCTGGTCAGGCGTGATAGATCGACCCCTTCCGAGTCTCGGCGTATATCCCAGTAGTCCAAGATGAGACGGGTCAGGTGTTGCTGGCGGGCCTCGAGCGTATCCTCACGAATCTCTCCGCGACTGGACGGTAATGCTCCAACCGTGGAAATGCCGACGACGGGAACCTCGTGACATGCGCGGGCTACCGTGTCCCAATCGGGGGCCTGATTAATGGTGCTCGATTTGAGGGTGGTCAGGATGAGGCCGCCAAGTCGTTTGTTCCACGCTTGCGTGTCGATCTTCTTGTGGACGCCACGGATCTGCTTTGTTGGGAGGCCCGGCAGTACCCCGAGGCTGCGCGGAAGTCTTGCCGGGAAGGAATGCTGTTCGGCGACCAACGCGTGGTACAGCAGGACTTTGCGAATGGATGAGCGGGGGAGCGGGCGGGCGATCGTTGCCGCCGCGCGGTGACGGATGTCGTCGGGGACAGAGCAGGCGATGTCGATCGGCTGCCCATCCTCGACGGCGCTGATGAACTGGGTGACGATCGAGGTGCGCGTTCCGGGGGCGACGCGTGCAGCGACTGCCGTCCCGTAGATGCGCTCGAGAGTCCTCAGAAGTGCGCGAACGTCCTCGTCGTTTCGATTCGTTCCCAAGACGTACATCGCTGCCGGCTTCCAATCGGCGGAATCGTAGAGGCGAAGAAGCTCCAGGTGGGTGGCGGCAGGGTGTCCGGTGAGCGGAGTGAGTGTGGCCAGCGTGTAGGCTCGAGCGTTGGGGGCCAAAACCTCGTCGACGAATTGCTCCCCGCTCTTGGTCGCGAAGAAGGGGGTGAGCACCTGCTCGGAAAAGCAATCAATCAGGGCTCGTTTTGCGGGCGAGCGCAGCATCAGCGTGAGGAGATGCCCGAAGAAACCGTCGGGGTTGTCGGTTGCCAGCGAGTCGATGGCTTCCTCCCACTTGGCGGCGTATCGCGGCCTGTGTTCTGGGCTAACGTGCGCGAGAACGTTTGCTTTGAAGATGTCGGTAGCTGCGAGGGGAACGCCTCGGGTGTTGAGGACGGAAAAGATGCGGTGCGCAGCCTGGTAGGAATCAGTCGTCACCTCAATGAGGGAGACCTGCAGCATGAGGTACTGAACGAAGTTCTGTGTTTCCGCGGGTGGTAAGGCGTCCGGGTCGATCAGCGCGTCGAGCATTGCCCGTGCGTTGTCGTGGATTCGGCGCACGGATGTGGGAGTGAGAGCGTTTGCGTCGACATCGAGGAGTGAATCGATGTTGTCCCCGACAATAAACGTGTCGAAGAAGTGGCGGTCGCACTCGCGGACGGATAGACGAGGCCTTTCATCCAGACCTTTAATCCGTGACTCGGGAATACTGAGGAGTTGCCCGATTTCGGCGTGTAAACCGGCGTCGGTGCCGGCCAGGTGTCGCAGGAGCGCAACGAGGATGCACAGGGTTGTGAGGCGCTGCTGTCCGTCGATGATGTCTACGTTGTCTCCGTTGGGTTGTTCGACGAGGACAATCGATCCCAGGAAGTAGTCGCCGTCGTTTGTGCGCCAAGCGTCTAGGAGGTCGTTGACGAGAGCGGTCGCTTGCTGTTCTTCCCACACGTAAGGGCGTTGGAAATCGGGGATCTGATACTGCCTGTTTCCGGTGAGCAGCTGCTCAATGGTCTTCTGGCTCGTCGAGAGGGTCATAACGCTACATCCTCATAGTGACAGAAACTACTTCATGAGGAAGTATAACGAGATTTGCTCGGTATGTGTCCGCACCAATGAGGCCGGGCTTTCCGCTGTTTTGTTCGGTTATGTGCACGGGCAAACGGCTATAGCATGGAGGGGTGAGCGCGGGGTATCGCGGTCAATGCGGCCGGAGTGAATGAGGGGCTTCGATGGGTACCATCAGGAAAGCGGACAGCCGCCGCGGGCGGATCGCCTACGAGGTTGCGGGCCTCGCGTGGCTCGCCGAGGCCTCGGACCCCGGCGCCCCCGTCGTGCCCGTTCTCGATCACGGTGCGACGTGGCTCGAGGAATCCCGCCTGGTCTCTGTCGCACCAACCCCGCGAGCTGCAGAAGACTTTGGCCGCGCCCTTGCCCATACGCACGCCGCCGGAGCCAGTCACCTGGGTGCGCCGCCGCCCGGCTTCGAGGGCGACGGCTGGATGGGGGAGGCCCACCTCTCGCTACCCGACCGCCCGAGCCCGGCCCCGGCCTCGTCGTCGGAAGGTGAATCCTGGGGTGCGTTCTACGCGCGCGAACGCATCGCCCCCTACGCCGACGACCGCACCTTCGTGGCCGCCGAGCGTGCCCTCATCGAAAAACTCTGTGAGCGCCTCAAGTCCGGCGTGCTCGACCATGGCCAGCCGCGCCTCGTAGAAGACGCGAAAAACCGCCACAGCAGCATCGGCGCCGCCCGCACCCACGGCGACCTGTGGAGCGGCAATGTCATGTGGACCCCCGAGGGTGCCGTTCTCATTGACCCCGCTGCGCAGGGAGGCCACGCCGAGGAGGACCTCGCGGCCCTCGCGGTCTTCGGCTGCCCGTACTACGAGCGCATCCTCGCCGCCTACAACGAGGCCTCGCCCCTGGAGGACGGCTGGCGCGAGCGCGTCGCTCTGCACCAGATGCACATCATCATGATCCACTGCGCCGTCTTCGGGCGCTCCTACGTGCCCGAGGCCGCGGCGATCGCCCGCAGGTACGCATAGACCACGCCTCCCACCGCGGACCCACACGCGCATGCGTGGAGACGAGGAGGGAGGCGTGGTACCGCTCGAAGGCAGAGATTCTCAGGCGCGTGCGTCGTAGTGCTGCAGACCCGAATCCTCTCGCGAGCCGCCCTGGCCGTCGCCCACGTCGTGGTAGTCATGGATCCACTCCAGGCGGCGCACCCACTTAACCATCTTGTAGCCGTGCTGGGAATCGGCGCGCAGGCGTAGAGGGCCGCCGTAGACCTCGGGCAGAGGCTCGTCGTTCATGCCCCAGGCGAGGATGCACTCGTCATCGTCGATCATCGACGGGTCGATGCACTCGTAGTAGGGCTCGGTCGGGCGCCCGTCGTAGGTGTGCCCGACGTGTCCGAAGGAGGTCGCCATCAGGTAGTGCGCGCCCTCCGTGGGCGTGACCTGCTCGAGGAGATCCTTGAGGCGAATGCCCTCCCACTTCGCGATACCCGTCCATCCCTGCATGCAGGTGTGCATCGTAATGTTCGTGACCTTGCCCAGGGCCTTCAACTCGTCGATGGAGAAAGACTTCTCCTCCTCGACCAGGCCGCCGATTTCGAGGCGGAAGTCCTTGAAGTCGTCCTCGCGCAGGGCGATGTACTCCTCGGACTGGTCCTTTGTCGGCGGGCGCGTGTTGACCCAGTGGAACGGGGAAATGTCGTCCTCGGTGAAGGTCTTCTTCGCGACCTGACGAGACTTCAGGCGGTCGATCGTGAGCGCGCGAATGGGCTGCGTGGCACCCCACACCCAGCGCTGCGCGCGACGCATATTTGACAGCGACCAGTAGGAGGCACCGATCCACAGGGCGATGGCAACGACGATGCCGATGATCAGCATGGTGACGGCCTGAGCGAATTGCGCCGCCGTGATGTCGTTGTAGTTTTCGCCCAGCATCATGTGCGCGATGTTGTACCTCGGGTGGACGATGAACACCAGTGCGACGTGAATGACGACGAAGACGCAGTAGAACGCCATGCCGAGGAAGTGGATAGAGCGAGCCGTCTGGCGGTTGCGGAAGATCTTGACATACCCGGGGAAGCGTCCCGCGAAGGTGGGGGACATGATGGGGCCGGTCGCGATCATGAGGGGCGCGACGATAAAGACGACCGTGAAGTACATGAGCTTCTGGAGGGCGTCATAGGGCTGGAAGTGCTCGATGGAGGGGATCTGCAGGCCCATGTAGATCTTGGCGCTCTCCCAGGCCTCGGGGAAGATGGACCACGAGGTGGGGACGATGCGTCGCCACTGGCCCGTCCCGAAGAGGAGGGTGACGTACACGAAGCCGTTGAGGAGCCAGATGGCCGTGACGAGCGCGTGCCACGCGCGACCCAGGCCGATCTGTCCGCGTCCGGGCAGGGAGATCAGCGGGTGCAGGTTGCGCTGGTCGTCGCGCGCCGTGAACTCGCCGGGGACGGTCGACACCTTGTCCTTGGTGAACTTGAGCCACTCGGATCCGGGTGTGCAGTGATTGTTCCAGTACAGACGCGGGTGCGATGCGAGGACCTCCCAGCCGGAGCGGATGAGGAAGCCCATCATGATGAAGTTGATGAAGTGGGTGATCCTCAACCAGGCGGGAAAAGTGTCGAGGTCGACGGCACCGGCTGCGCTAGCCATTGCTGCGAGCGCGTGCATGGCACTTCCTCCTGTGTGACGAGAGCGATAGAACACTTCGGAGATTAGAGGGAAAATGCGCGCATAATTAGCTGTCAAATCGTGTTTTAGCCTGGTGTGCTACAAGTTGCGCGCTTGTCAAGCTGCATTTGAGAGGGTAAACGCCAGTATTTTTGAAAAGAAGATGTTGATAAATGTGGGGTCGAGCCATGAAAAACGAGGCCGAGGCTAGGTTACGCGATAACCCATCCCCGGCCTCGTTTCCGGAGGTATGACTGTCCTACGGGCGTGGAATGTTGCGCATGTTCGAGGTTGCCATCGAGAAGGCCTCAGCGATGCCACCGTTGAGCACGATCTTGCTCATCGCTGTCGCGAAACCAACCACCTGTCCGCCTGTGATGGCCGGCGGGAGCGAGAGGGCGTTCGGGTCGGTGATGACCTCGACGAGGGCGGGGCCGGGGGCGTCGAACGCCTCGCGATAGGCGTCCTCCAGGCGTGACGCATCCTCGACGCGCTCCGCGTGGAAACCAATTGCGCGGGCGATCTCCGCGTAATTCGTGTCCGGCACGTCAGTCTGGAAGTCCGGGAGGCCGTTGACCAGCATCTCCAGCTTGACCATGCCCAGCGTCGAGTTGTTGAACACAACCACCTTGACGGGCAGGTTGTACATCTTCGCGGTGATGAGCTCGCCCAGCAGCATCGACAGGCCGCCGTCGCCCGACACGGACACGACCTGACGATCCGGGAATGCAACCTGCGCGCCCAGCGCCATCGGCAGTGCGTTGGCCATGGAGCCGTGCAGGAATGAGCCGATGAGGCGACGCGTCCCGAGCGGATCGAGGTAGCGCGCCGTCCACACGTTGCACATGCCGGTGTCCGCCGTGACGATCGCGTCCTTCGCGGCCGTCTCGTTGAGGAGGTGGGCAGCGTACTCGGGGTGGATCGGACGCATCTTCTCCACGTTGCGCGTGTAGGCGCCAACCGGAGCGTGCATGATTTCCGCATGCTTCTTGAGCTTGCGGTTCAAGAACGAATCGGAGCGATCCTGGCGCAGATGGGGGAGGAGAGCCTCGATGAAGGGCTTGACCTGCGCGTGGATCGCGAGGCCGACGTCCGTGCGACGACCCAGCTTCTCAGCGCGCGTATCGACCTGAATCGTGGGGGTGGAGGGCAGGAACTGGTCGTAGGGGAAGTCGGTACCCAGCAGGATCAGCACGTCGGCGTCGTTCATGCCCTCAGCTGCTGCGCCGTAGCCCAGCAGGCCCGTCATGCCCACGTCGAAGGGGTTGTCGTACTGGATGAAGTGCTTGCCGCGCAGCGAGTGGCCGATCGGGGCCTTGAGTGCGTCGGCCAGGGCGATGACCTCGTCGTGGGCGCCCTCGACGCCCGCGCCGGCGAAAATCGCGACCTTGTTCGCCTTGTTGAGGAGCGCCGCGGCCTCGTCGATGTCCGCCGGGTTCGGGGTTAGCGTCGCCGGGCGCGCGGGCGCGTAGGTGGGAACGTGCTCGACGGCCTTGAGATCGGAGACATCGCCGGGCAGGGTGATGACCGAGACGCCGCCCAGGCCAACAGCGTGGCGGATCGCCGAGTTCACGGTGCGCGGCGACTGTGCCGCGGAGGAGATGAGCTCGTTGTAGACCGAGCACTCCTCGAAAATGCGGTCCGGATGGGTCTCCTGGAAGTACATCGTGCCGATCTGAACGCTCGGGATGTGCGAGGCAATGGCGAGGACGGGCGCGCCCGTGCGGTTCGCGTCGTACAGGCCGTTGATGAGGTGCAGGTTGCCTGGGCCGCACGAACCCGCGCACACAGCCAGCTTGCCCGTCAGCTGTGCTTCCGCCGACGCTGCGAACGCCGCCGCCTCCTCGTGGCGCACGTGAATCCAGTCGATGCCGCCCTTCTTGGAACCGCCGGTCTTGCGCACGGCGTCGACGATGGGGTTGAGGGAATCACCGACGATTCCGTAGATGTGGTGGACGCCCGCGTCGACGAGCTGAGTCACGATCTGTTCCGCGACGTTCATGCCGCCTCCTTATTTTCTGTGGCTATGACCTAATAAAATAAGCGTAGGTGCGACTAAGGTCCCATGTCGCTTCGGAGTGAGCAACAGATCGTTCCGGGGTGGCAGGTGGAGCACACGAACCCGAGTCCGGTAGGATGGCATCGCCCCAATAGCTCAGTCGGTCAGAGCAGCGGACTCATAATCCGTGGGTCGTCGGTTCAAGCCCGACTTGGGGCACCAATGCGTCGACATCTCGACGCCTGGCAGGTTTGAAGGGTGCGGGGATCCATCCGCCCATTCCGTCTGGGGTGGGCATGAAGTCCGCGGGCTCGATGCCAACGTGAGCTGCCAGTAGTGGTCGCTCGTACGCGTTGGTTCCCTAGCTGGTCTCTCCAAGTTTGACGCACCACAGGTCTTTGCTGCGTGCGTAGATGAGAGTGGCGAGCGTTTCGATGGGGCCGTCAGCAGTAAGGTCTGCGAAAGCCTCGGCGATTCTACCGGTTATGTAGCCGATCATCACATCATCGTGATAGATAGAAAGATCGGGTGTGATGACTACCCGGAGTCTGTGTCGGGAGCCGCCGGTGGCACCAAGTCGATCAGCAACATTGATGAGGACGTGTTGGGTGGTCTCGACACCGGCTATCCAGCAATTTGGGATATCGAGCGCGTTCACGTACCGCGCGTAGCTGGCACCGAGCGCACCGTCGTCGCTGTTATCAATGGCGGCGTTCGTATCGATATTGTCGATAATCTCAATCGTTTCGCGAAGCGCCTGGACCGTAGGAGGTAGTTCTCGGCGTGCTTCCAGCTCGCCGATAGTGTCGATGAATGCACGAACGAGCCGTGCTAAGAAGGCCTGAACATCGCCGTCATTTCCAAGGCGTGCTAGTTCCTTATTAACTCGCTCCTCGAAACGTGTCGTGATGGGTCCATTACTCACTTCTGGGATCCTCTCATCTGGGACTCGAAAGACTGATGGATGGCGGTTGTATAACCAACACTCATAGTTTCTCCTCTCGGCTGTGAGAGAAGTGTGTCTATCCGTTTTGTGAGCGTATCAAACTGTCTTGATGCGCCCAGTAATACCCTGACCGCGTACGGGGCGTTAGTCCGTCGGTAAGTATGTCTGACGTTACGAACCTGGCAGCGCGCCGACATTCACGGCTGTCACGAACATCCACACGCAGACGAAGGCCGCTACCGAGGACGCCACGAAAGCTGCGATCGCTGCACCAATATGAAAGCCGACGGACGGATTCATGCGTCTGACGCACGCGACGTAGAGGGCATGGATCAAGCAATTCCACCACACAGTCCCCAGAAACAGGAACGGCATGATCAGAGACTTGGGGGCACCATGGTCGACTGCCTGTTCATAGAGCCGCACAATGGCGACAGTAACGGCCGCAAGAAACGCCAGACTCGGCAGCGCCCACAAGCGCCACCACCTCCAACGCCACCCGTTGTCCTCCGGCATGGCTATGGCGCGATGGGTGCGCCATGGATTCACCAGGTTGTTCGCGCCCGGGTAAACGATCGGTTCGAGGTAGTTCAGATCCTCGTGTGTAGGTGCTGATGATGCGACGGGTGTTGGCTTAGCTGCGTGTGCGCGGCCCCGTTCCTCCTCGAGAGCCATGATCACTGCCCACTCCTCGTCAATCGACAAGGCGCGAGGTGCCGCTTGGTCACCGCCAACCCGTGAGGGGGTGGGCGGGCTTGGTTCGCGGTGAGATTCGTCGTCGATGCTCATATCTCAATAGTGCCCCGTTGCGTATACATCTGCGTCCATCTCGCTCAGGCATGCGAATCGGTCACGATGTCATAGCTTGTCACTGTGGAGCCTCACAATGTTTCTTTCCGCATGCCTGTGCGACTGACGCATCCTCAACGGGGTTGGCAACGTCATCTGCTGGACTTTCGTAGTGTCCGGGTTTCGGGGTTTCCGGGCTCGTATTACTGCGGCGTAAGAGCACTCGATACGGGTGTCATCACCCAGATGGGCTGCGGCGGTGCCGTGGAGTTCCAGCAATGCTCGAGATCGGGTGAGGCGTGGTGTCGATGCGGATAGGTTGTTCCTTCCCGGATAGATTGTGAGCATCCGGATAGGTTAATAAGCTATCCGGATGTGCGTTACCTATCCGGATGTGCGTTACCTATCCGGATGTGCCCGCACTCGGGATCCGAGGGGTGAGCGCGCAACGTTGTGGTGCATATTCACATGGCGATGACTCATGAGTCATGGGTATGAATTCCTGTATGGTTCGACAGAATCAACTCGTATCGGCACCACCATCCACACCCGGGTTCCGCCTCACGTCGCGCCTGACGAACGAGCCGGCCACGGCCTCGTCCCGTGAAACCCTGCACATATCACACGCTGCCTTGACTCGCGATGCGACTCACGGTAACCTGGGTATTTGCGCCTTATCATGCCCGAGGTGACCCGTATCCAGCCGTCGTAACAGGCGCTTGACGGACCAGGACGCGTCAGATAATGGGTGATAAGGCAGCGTGCGCACCGTTCATGCAGGGAAGGATCCCCTTTGGCTGCCAACAGCACCGCCAAACAGCCCAAGCACCGCATCTCGTTCGCCAAGCTTCGTGAACCCCTCCAGGCCCCCAATCTGCTGGGCCTGCAGGTCGAAAGCTTCGACTGGCTGCTGGGCAACGACGCGTGGAAGGCCCGCGTCGAAGCCGCTCAGGCATCCGGCCGCAACGACGTCCCCGACGTCTCCGGCCTCGAAGAAATCTTCCACGAGATTTCCCCCATTGAGGACGTCGCAGGCACCATGAGCCTGTCGTTCCACGACCACCGCCTCGAATCCCCCAAGTACTCCATGGAGGAAGCCAAGGCGAAGGACTACACGTACTCCGCACCGATGTACGTGACCGCCGAGTTCATGAACTATGAGACCGGCGAAATCAAGTCCCAGACCGTGTTCATGGGCGACTTCCCGCTCATGACCCCCCGCGGTACCTTCATCATCAACGGCACCGAGCGTGTCGTCGTCTCCCAGCTCGTGCGTTCCCCCGGCGTGTACTTCGAGAAGCTCTCGGACCGCTCGTCGGACAAGGAGACCTTCGGCGCGAAGGTCATCCCCTCCCGTGGCGCATGGCTCGAGTTCGAGATCGACAAGCGCGACGCCGTCGGCGTGCGCATCGACCGCAAGCGTAAGCAGTCGGTGACCCACTTCCTCAAGGCCGTCGGCATGACCGAATCCGAGATTCGCGACACCTTCGCCGACTACCCCGTCCTCCTCGAGACCCTCGAGAAGGACACGGTCGCCACGCAGGAAGAGGCCCTGCTCGACATCTACCGCAAGCTGCGCCCCGGCGAGCCCGCGAACGTCGACGCCGCCCAGACGCTGCTCAACAACTTCTACTTCGACTCTCGTCGCTACGACCTCGCCAAGGTCGGCCGCTACAAGATCAACAAGAAGCTGGCCATTGAAGCCGACCCCAAGGCCTCGACCCTGTCCCTTGAGGACATCGTCGCGACCGTCAAGTACCTGCTCGCCCTGCACCAGGGCGACAAGACCTTCGCCGGCACCCGCCATGGCGAGCCAGTCGAGGTCCGCGTTGAGGTCGACGACATCGACAACTTCGCCAACCGTCGCATCCGCGCTGTCGGCGAGCTCATCCAGGGCCAGGTCCGCACCGGCCTCGCCCGCATGGAGCGCACCGTGCGCGAGCGCATGACCACCCAGGAGACGGACTCGATCACGCCCCAGACGCTGATCAACATCCGCCCCGTCGTGGCCGCGATCAAGGAGTTCTTCGGAACCTCCCAGCTCTCGCAGTTCATGGACCAGAACAACCCCCTCGCCGGCCTGACCCACAAGCGCCGTCTGTCGGCCCTGGGCCCCGGCGGTCTGTCGCGTGACCGCGCGGGCATGGAAGTCCGAGACGTCCACCCCTCGCACTACGGTCGTATGTGCCCGATCGAGTCCCCTGAAGGCCCGAACATCGGCCTCATCGGCTCGCTCGCGACCTTCGCGCGCATCAACCCCTTCGGTTTCATTGAGACGCCCTACCGCGTCGTCAAGGACGGCAAGGTCACCGACGAAATCCGCTACCTCACCGCGGACGACGAGAAGGGCCACTTCATCGCCCAGGCCTCGTCGCCCCTCGAGGCCGACGGTTCCTTCGCCGAGCACGACGTCCTGTGCCGTGTCGCCGGCGACGACCCGACCCTGATCGCCCGCGACCGCGTGGACTACATGGACGTCTCCGCACGTCAGATGGTGTCCGTCGCCGCGGCGTTCATTCCCTTCCTCGAGCACGACGACGCTAACCGAGCCCTCATGGGCGCGAACATGCAGCGTCAGGCCGTGCCGCTGCTCACCACGGAAGCCCCGCTGGTCGGCACCGGCATGGAGATGCGCGCCGCGCACGACTCCGGCGAAATGATCCTCGCCGCGCACTCCGGCGTCGTCTCCGAGGTCTCCGCGGACCTGATCGTCGTCTCCACGGACGAGGGCGGCCGCGACTCCTACCGCCTCGAGAAGTTCGAGCGCTCCAACCCCGGTAACTGCACCAACCAGCGCGTTATCGTGGACGAGGGCGACCGCGTCGAGGTCGGCGACGTCCTGGCCGACGGCCCCGCCACCTCCAACGGTGAGGTCGCGCTCGGCAAGAACCTCCTCGTCGCCTACATGTCGTGGGAAGGCCTCAACTACGAGGACGCCATCATCCTGAGCCGTCGCGTCGTCGAAGAGGACATCCTCACCTCGATCCACATTGAGGAGTACGAGGTCGACGCCCGCGAGACCAAGCTCGGTGAGGAAGAAATCACCCGCGACATCCCCAACGTCTCCGAGGAATCCCTCGCTGACCTGGACGAGCGCGGCATCATCCGCATCGGTGCCGAGGTCACCGCAGGCGACATCCTCGTCGGTAAGGTCACCCCGAAGGGCGAGACCGAGCTGACCTCCGAAGAGCGCCTCCTGCGCGCCATCTTCGGCGAGAAGGCGCGCGAGGTGCGCGACACCTCCCTGCGCGTCCCCCACGGCGAAGAAGGCATCGTCATCGGCGTCCGCGAATTCAACGATGACGAAGACGACCTCAACCCCGGCGTCCGCCAGACCGTGCGCGTCTACGTCGCCCAGCGACGCAAGATCACGATCGGCGACAAGATGGCCGGCCGCCACGGTAACAAGGGCGTCGTGTCCAAGATCCTCCCGGTCGAGGACATGCCCTTCCTCGCCGACGGCACGCCCGTCGACATCATCCTCAACCCGCTGGGTGTCCCCGGTCGAATGAACGTCGGCCAGGTTCTCGAGTACCACCTCGGTTGGCTCGCCCACCAGGGCTGGGATGCCTCGGCCGCTGTCGAGGCCGGCGAAGAGTGGGCAGCGCACCTGCCCGCCGACGGCATCAAGACCAAGCCCGGCACGCCCGTTGCTACCCCCGTGTTCGATGGCCTCGAGGCCGACGAGCTCGCGGGCCTGCTGCGCAACGTGAACCCGAACCGCGACGGCGACGTCCTCACCAACTACGAGGGCAAGGCGCGCCTGTTCGACGGCCGCTCCGGCGAGCCGTTCCCGTACCCGATCTCGGTGGGCTACACCTACATGCTCAAGCTCCACCACCTGGTCGACGACAAGATCCACGCCCGCTCCACGGGCCCGTACTCGATGATCACGCAGCAGCCGCTGGGCGGTAAGGCCCAGTTCGGCGGCCAGCGCTTCGGCGAGATGGAGGTGTGGGCCCTGGAAGCCTACGGCGCCGCCTACGCCCTCCAGGAGCTGCTGACCATCAAGTCTGACGACACCACCGGCCGCGTCAAGGTGTACGAGGCCATCGTCAAGGGCGAGGACATCCCCGAGCCCGGCATCCCCGAGTCCTTCCGAGTCCTCATCCAGGAAATGCGCTCGCTGTGCCTGAACGTCGAAGCTCTCGACGCGGCCGGCAACGTCATTGACCTGCGTGAGCAGGACGAAGACTTCAATGCGCGTGAGGATCTGGGCATCACCCTTGATGCTCGTCCGAACGCTGCGGCGACCATCGATGCGATCTGATAGGGAGAGATAACTTTGCTGGACGCCAAAACGTTCGACAGCCTGAAGATCACCCTGGCCACCGGCGGCGACATCGCCGAGTGGAGCCACGGTGAGGTTAAGAAGCCGGAGACCATCAACTACCGTACGCTCAAGCCCGAGCGCGACGGCCTGTTCGGTGAGCAGATCTTCGGTCCCACCCGCGACTGGGAGTGCGCGTGTGGCAAGTACAAGCGCGTGCGCTACAAGGGCATCATCTGCGAAAAGTGCGGTGTCGAGGTCACTCGCTCGCGCGTTCGTCGTGAGCGCATGGGTCACATCGACCTGGCCGCCCCCGTCACGCACATCTGGTACTTCAAGGGTGTTCCCTCGCGCCTGGGCTACGTGCTCAACCTCGCGCCCAAGGACCTCGAGAAGGTCATCTACTTCGCTGCCTACATGATCACCGAGGTCGACGAAAAGGGTCGCCACGAGGATCTGGCTGAACTGCGCGCCGAACTCGAGGTGCAGAAGAAGCAGATGGAGAACAACCGCGACGCGACGATCAACGACTTCGCGGAGCAGCTCGAGTCCGACATAGCCGCCCTGGAAAAGGACGGTGCCTCGCAGGCCGAGCGCGAGCGCGCTCGCAAGCAGGGCGAACGCGAGATGGCCAAGATTCGCCGTCGCTTCGACGGCGACATCGAAGGCCTCGAGGCCGTGTGGGAGCGCTTCAAGGACCTCAAGGTCGGCGACCTCGAGGGCGACGAGCGCCTCTACCGAGCGATGGTGGCCCGTTACGGCACCTACTTCAAGGGTGACATGGGCGCTGCCGCCATCCAGAAGCGTCTGGAGACCTTCGACCTGGAGGCCGAGGTCGCCGCGCTTCGTCAGACCATCGCCTCTGACTCCGGCCCGCGCAAGGCTCGCGCCATCAAGCGCCTGAAGGTCATCAACGCCTTCGTCGCGACCGGCAACTCGCCGGCCTCGATGGTCCTCACCAAGATCCCCGTGATCCCGCCGGACCTGCGCCCGATGGTTCAGCTGGATGGTGGCCGCTTCGCGACCTCCGACCTCAACGACCTGTACCGTCGCGTCATCAACCGCAACACCCGACTCAAGCGTCTGCTCGAGCTGGGCGCCCCCGAGATCATCGTCAACAACGAAAAGCGCATGCTTCAGGAGTCCGTTGACGCCCTCTTCGACAACGGTCGCCGTGGCCGCCCCGTCGCGGGCCCGGGCAACCGTCCGCTGAAGTCGATCTCGGACATGCTCAAGGGTAAGCAGGGTCGTTTCCGTCAGAACCTGCTCGGCAAGCGAGTCGACTACTCGGGTCGTTCCGTGATCGTCGTCGGCCCGCAGCTGCAGCTCCACCAGTGTGGTCTGCCCAAGCAGATGGCGCTGGAGCTGTTCAAGCCCTTCGTCATGAAGCGCCTGGTTGAGAAGAACTACGCGCAGAATGTCAAGGCCGCCAAGCGCAAGGTCGAGCGTCAGCGCCCCGAGGTGTGGGACGTCCTCGACGACGTCATCCGCGAGCACCCCGTGCTGCTGAACCGTGCACCTACGCTGCACCGCCTCGGCATTCAGGCGTTCGAGCCCCAGCTGATTGAGGGTAAGGCTATCCAGCTGCACCCCCTCGCCTGTGGTGCTTTCAACGCCGACTTCGATGGTGACCAGATGGCTGTCCACCTGCCGCTGGGCGCTGAGGCGCAGGCCGAGGCCCGCATCCTCATGCTGTCGACGAACAACATCCTCAAGCCCTCCGACGGCCGCCCCGTGGCCATGCCGTCGCAGGACATGATCATCGGTCTGTTCCACCTGACCTCGAACCCCGACCCGTCGGTCCCGGTCGAGAAGGACGAGGACGGCAACCCCGTGGTTCCGTACTTCTCCAGCCAGGCGGAAGCACAGATGGCGTTCGACGCCGGCAACCTGGACCTGAACGCGACCGCGCGCATCCGCTTCGCCGACGGCACCGTACCGCCCGAGGGCTGGGAAGCCCCCGAGGGTTGGGAGAGCGGCGACGAGCTGATCCTCGAGACCAGCCTCGGCCGCGCGATCTTCAACGAGCAGCTGCCCACCGACTACCCGTTCGTCAACGAGGTCGTCGGCAAGAAGCAGCTCGGCAACATCGTGAACACGCTGACCCAGCGTTACCCGAACGTGCTCGTGGCGGACTGCCTCGACGCGCTGAAGTCGGCTGGCTTCCACTGGTCGACCTGGTCGGGCATCACGATTGCGTTCTCCGACATTCAGGCCTCGCCGCGTAAGCGCGAGATCCTGGCCCGCTACGAGGCCAAGGCCGCCGAGATCGTCGAGCAGTTCGAGACGGGTATCATCCTCGAGGAGACCCGCTACGAGGAGCTCGTCAAGCTGTGGCTGCAGTGCACCGAAGAGGTCGCCGAGGACATGCGCGCGAACTTCACCGAGCGCAACACCGTGTACCGCATGGTGAACTCGGGTGCCCGTGGTAACTGGTCGCAGGTTCAGCAGATCGCCGGTATGCGTGGCCTCGTGTCCGACCCGAAGCAGAAGCTGATTGAGCAGCCCATTAAGGCGAACTACCGCGAGGGCCTGACGGTTCTCGAGTACTTCA
>OFCU01000353.1_pt1 | contig 16469 bp, 13 predicted proteins | sample 1520851 | NCBI WGS metagenome assembly OFCU01 (sample SAMEA2699040, study PRJEB24076) | metagenome | reverse complement strand
TGATCGTCGGCATCGTCCTCCTGGTGAAGGTGAACGGCAAGCGCCGCCGCATCACGCAGGAAGCCATGCTGAGCGCCGTGCGCTGACTCAAGCTCCACAACAGGGGACGAGGCTGGGGGACTATCCCGGGCCTCGTTCCCTTTGCGGTTCCCTCTGGCGTTTTCCCTCATGGGAGAAAACAGCGTACGATCGAGGGGTATCTGAGCGTTTCAATCGCGTCGGCGCACTGTCCAGTCCGTGTTCCGCATTGTTATGCTTAAGCAAACTTTTCTTCAGGAAGGCACGCACATGTCGAATTCCCCCTACGGTGTTCCTGGCGATCAGGGCGCACCCTGGCCCCAGTACGGTGACAACGGAGCGGGCGCTCCGATGCAGGGAATGCCCATGCAGGGTATGCCCATGCAGGGTATGCCGATGCAGGGAGGGCCTCAGAACTTCCAGGGAGGAGGCTACGGTGGTCCGGTCGCGATGCCCACCGTGAAGGGTCCCAGCAAAGCCCCCGGCATCATCCTCATCGTCCTCGGCGTCCTCGCGTCTTTTGTCGCGGCTCCCATCCTTTTCTTCGTCCTGTGGTTCCAGGGCGTCACGGATATGACTAGCGCTCTGTCTCAAGGTGCCTCCTTCTCGAACGGCGGCACCGTCGAGGTCGCCGGAGTCGGTAGCTACATGATCATGATCTCGGGCGGCGAGGCGACTACGTGCAAGATGGTTGACTCGGGCAACAACGCGTACGACATGTCCCCGTTCCAGAGCGATAAGTCGATCTACTACATCGACGGCCTGAACAAGGGCACCTACACGGTCCGCTGCGAAGGCGTCGATCAGAAGGCAAGCTTGTCGGGCATGAGCATGAGCCCCAATGATTTTACGAACACGGTTGGCAACTCATTCCTGTGGAGCACCGTGGTTGGTGTGTCCGGCGTCGTTCTGCTGATCGTGGGCATCGTCCTCGTCGTTCGAGCCGGCAGCAAGCACAAAGAGCTTCAGCAGCAGGCCATGATGTCAGCGATGTACTGACCCGCGCGACGCAATCAGGGGCGAGGCCCGGAAACGATCTCCGGCCTCGCCCCTTTGTCGCACTGAGACCACGACGAGTAAGGACGCCATGCACACCCTGTCTTTCACGGGAGAACGTCAGCTTCGATATCCGGCACCCGATGTGGCGCGCGGCTTCATGCTTGCGCTCATTGCACTGGCGAATGTGCCCTTCTGGCTCAGTTACTTCCCGGAGACTCCTCAGGCAGGACACGCGGCGCTCGAAGCGATGAATGGCGCCGACCAGTGGTGGTATCTGGTGCGGACTCTGTTTGTCGATCGGCGAGCCTACCCGCTGTTTTCGCTTCTCTTCGGCTTCGGAATGGCGATCATGGCTTCGCGCACGATGGAGCGTGAGCGTAGGGCCATCGAGCAGAACGTCCCCGCCGAGGTGGTCGCCGGCTGGCATCCGGTCCAGCGACAGATTGTCGAGGAGAGTATCGAGCGTCACGTTCGTCGTACGGCCTCGCGCCTGATACGTCGCCGCGGGTGGTGGATGCTCGCCTTCGGTCTGCTGCACGGCATCGTCTTTTCGGGAGACATCATCGGCGCATACGGCCTCGTCGCGGTCATCTTCGCCGAAGTGATCGTCATGAGGCGCGCCTGGGCTCGCATCCTCGCGGGCTCACTCGTTGCAGTCCTCAGCATGTCGGGGCTCTGGATGGGTGGCGCGATGATCGGGCGAGAGCCGATGGTGCTGGAATATCACGGTCCCATGCCGCTCAACGCCTGGTATCCGCTGGTGTCTTTTGGGTCCTGGATCGTCGCGACACCGGCGACGGTGCTGACGGCGCTCGTGGTCCCCTGCGTCATGATCGGTGTGGGTGTGGCGCGCTGGGGTCTCCTTCAGGACCCGCGTGGGCGTGGAGCGTTGCTGTCCGGCATCGCGGCCTGCGGCCTGGGGATTGGGGTGCTCGGAGGGTTGCCTTTTGCGCTCATGCAGTTGGATTGGGCGTTCGTTGGCTCGGCCGCCTGGTCCTACCCGATCTTCCACGCGTCCGGTGTCGCCGGTGCGTGCGGCTGGCTGGCGCTTCTGGCTCTCGTGGGTGGCGGTCCGCGCGAGAATCTGGGTACTGTGTGCGCGTTCCTTAGCGCGATCGGTCGACGCTCGATGACCGCCTATCTGTCCCAGACGGTGATCTTCATTCTCATCTTCAGCGTGCTCGGCGCGTGTGGCGTGCGTTCGCTGGGCGTGGCGGTGTCCGGACTGATCGCTCTGGGGGTATGGGCGCTCGTCGGCCTCGGCTGTGTCATTGCCGAGGCGTTCGGATCGTCGCGCGGTCCCGCTGAGTGGGCGCTGCGATGGCTGGTTGCGAAGAGTGCGAAGAAGATGCCGATGCCGGCCTTCGTACCCGTTCCCGGTGTTCGCGCGGACGTGCTCGCAGGAGTCACGCAGGCTTCGTTGGTCGCGGCGGATCCGGTCGTCGCACCGAGCGCCGAGCGCAGTGGGAGTGCGCAGGGGAGTATGCGCGAAAGCGAGTAAAAATTTCTTATTTAATAGAAATAAGCGCCGCTCGCAAGAGCTATAACAAAATGTGAGCAACAATACATTTGTCAAGAAGTGGTGCGAGGTCCCCCGGGTGAGCTGCGACGATGGTGACGTGCCGTCGTATCGTGCGTCCCAGCCGGGGGTCTTCACCTGTTGGGGGCGTTGGTTTTTCGCGGTTTCTGCGCTACTGTGAAGGCACCAAGACACGTGCTGGTAACACGATGAGGTGAGCTGAGGAGGCGCCAATGGGTATGCATGTGCAGACCGCTGTCAGGGGCGATCGGCGCGCTCTCGCCCCATCGGTAGCGACGCAGTGGCGCGTCACCAATCATCGGCACGACTAGGGGTACATCATGGGCTGGCTATGGCGGGCGGATGCCGACGGGGGAACTGGCGGCGAGGAGACGCCTCGCCGCCGCAAACTGCCGGACGATACCGCCTCTGATATGGAACAATGGGAGGGTAGCAACGCAGCACCTCCGGAAGGAATTGTCACGGGTAATTCGGAGTTTGAAGCCAATCGTTTCGATATGGTTCGTCCCATCACGCAGGAGCGCTTGGGCCTCCTTTTTGACTCTGAGGGATGGTCCTGGCGTATCGATAGCGATGGGGATCTCTGCGGCTTCTGGGAGGGGCATCTGTTCTGCTTCCGCTTCCTCGGTGATTCGCGGGAGGTGCTGTCGATCGTTGCCTTCATGAGGAGCCTCGTTCCCATCGAATGTGGTGAGGATCTGCGCGACTTCCTGCAGGCGTGGCACGGTGAGTTCCTGTGGCCGAAGGCGTACGTCGCCGATCAGGACGAGGGGGACCGCGTTGTCGCCGAGGTGAATGCTGATTACGAGTATGGCGCGACGGATGCGCAGCTCGTGCAGCAGGTGATGTGTGCGCTGGCGACGACCCTACAGCTTTTCCGCGCGCTCGAGGAGCGTTATGGTCTCGACGATGATGAAGGGCCTGGTCCTGCCGGTGGGCATCAGCGTGGGTTTGATGGTCCTGCCTGGCTGCCCGAGAACTGACTCACATCCTCCTCAAAATTCAAGTTGAGTGGAATAGACTCAACTTTGGCTTCGTTGTGTCTGTCAGAAGGCGTTGAGTGACTCGACGCCACCAGACAAACCATTTGGAGGAGTGATTTCATGGCACGTGAAATGACGACAAAGGCGCAGGAGGCCGTCTCCTCTGCGCTCCAGGCTGCCGCTGCAGCCGGTAATCCGCAGGTGGAGCCCATCCACCTGCTTGAAGCACTGATCGAACAGCGCGAAGGCATCGCGCTCTCCCTGCTCGAGGCCGTTGGGGCCGACGTGCGTGCGATCGGCGCGCGCACCCGCAATGCCCTCGTGGCGCTCCCGAGTGCGCAGGGCGCATCCGCTGGTAGCGCCCAGCCCTCGAACGCTCTGCTCGCGGTCGTTCGCGACGCCGGCGAGCGCGCCGAGGATGGCGGTGACCAGTACATCTCGACCGAGCACCTGCTGATCGCGCTAGCTGCGTCGCAGACCGAGGCCGGGCGCATCCTCACCCAGGGTGGCGTCGAGGCCGATGCGCTCACGCAGGCGCTCTCCCAGCTGCGCCCCGATCCGATCACCTCGGCGGATCCCGAGGGATCCTTCGAGGCCCTGTCCAAGTATGGGCGCGACCTGACGGAGGTTGCGCGTGAAGGCAAGCTCGATCCGGTTATCGGCCGCGACAACGAGATTCGACGCGTCGTGCAGGTCCTGTCCCGCCGTACCAAGAACAACCCGGTTCTGATCGGCGAGCCCGGCGTCGGCAAGACGGCCGTCGTCGAAGGCCTCGCCCAGCGCATCGTCGCGGGCGACGTTCCGGAGTCCCTGCGCGACAAGCGCCTCGTCTCCCTCGACGTGGCGTCGATGGTCGCCGGCGCGAAGTACCGCGGTGAATTCGAGGAGCGTCTCAAGGCGGTTCTGTCCGAGATTTCTCGCTCGGACGGGCAGATCATCACCTTCATCGACGAGCTGCACACCGTCGTTGGTGCGGGCGGTGGTTCCGAGGGTGCGATGGATGCGGGCAACATGCTCAAGCCCATGCTCGCCCGCGGCGAGCTGCGCATGGTCGGCGCGACCACTCTCGACGAGTACCGCGAGAACATCGAAAAGGATCCGGCACTTGAGCGCCGCTTCCAGCAGGTGTTTGTCGGCGAGCCCTCGGTCGAGGACACGGTTGCGATCCTGCGTGGTATTGCGCCGAAGTATGAGGCCCACCATAAGGTGACCATCTCCGACGGTGCTCTCGTTGCCGCGGCAACCCTGTCGAACCGCTACATCACGGGGCGCCAGCTGCCCGACAAGGCGATTGACCTGATCGACGAGGCCGCCTCGCGTCTGCGCATGGAGCTGGACTCCTCGCCGGTTGAGATCGACGAGCTGCGCCGCAGCGTGGATCGCCTGCGCATGGAGGAGTCCTACCTGACCGAGTCCGACCCGGAGGGTCTGGATGAGGCGACCCAGGAGCGGCTGAGCAAGCTGCGCGCCGACCTCGCTGACCGCGAGGAGAGCCTGCGCGCTCTGACGGCTCGCTGGGAGGCTGAGAAGGCCGGTCATAACCGCGTTGGTGACCTGCGCGTCCAGCTGGACTCGCTGCGCACTCAGCTTGACCTGGCTGTGCGCGAAGGCCGATGGGAGGAGGCCGGGCGCCTGCAGAACGGTGAAATCCCGGCAGTCGAACGTCAGATCGCAGAGGCGGAAGCGCAGGCCGAGGCACAGGATGCCCGTAGCGACGACGAGCCGATGATCGCCGAGAAGGTCGGCCCCGCAGAGATCGCCGAGGTGATCGAGGCGTGGACCGGAATTCCGACGGGTAAGCTCCTGCAAACGGAGACCGACAAGCTCCTGCACATGGAGGATGAGCTCGGAAAGCGCCTCATCGGTCAGAAAGATGCCGTGCGTGCGGTGTCCGATGCGGTCCGTCGCTCTCGCGCGGGCCTGTCCGACCCGAACCGTCCGACCGGTTCGTTCCTTTTCCTCGGCCCGACGGGCGTGGGTAAGACGGAACTGGCCAAGGCGCTCGCGGAGTTCCTCTTCGACGACGAGCGTGCGATGGTGCGTATCGACATGTCCGAGTACTCTGAAAAGCACTCGGTGGCGCGCCTCGTCGGTGCCCCTCCGGGGTACGTGGGCTACGAGCAGGGCGGTCAGCTGACCGAGGCGGTGCGTCGTCGTCCCTATTCAGTCGTTCTGCTGGACGAGGTGGAGAAGGCCGATCCTGAGATTTTCGACATTCTATTGCAGGTTCTGGATGATGGACGTCTCACCGACGGACAGGGGCGGACGGTCGACTTCCGCAACACCATTCTGATCCTCACCTCGAACCTCGGATCGCAGTTCCTGGCGGACCCTGACTTGACATCCGAAGAGAAGCGGGAGTCTGTCATGTCGGTCGTGTCGGCGGCCTTCCGTCCGGAGTTCCTTAATCGGTTGGATGAGACGGTCATGTTTGACGCTCTTACCCGCGAAAATCTGGGCGAGATCGTCGATTTGCTCGTCGCGTCGCTGGAGTCGCGTCTGCGCGAGCGTCGCATCGGTTTGACAGTGACCGAACCGGCCCGTGGATGGCTCGCTCGAGTCGGCTATGATCCGGCCTTCGGGGCGCGCCCGCTGCGCCGCTTGATCCAGCGCGAGATTGGCGATCGACTGGCCAAGCTGCTGCTCAGCGGAGACGTTCAAGATGGTCAGAATGTGACAGTTGACATCAACGATTCCTTCGACGGGCTTGTCATGAATGTTGATAAACCCTGAGATTACGCGGTACACTAACTACCAGTGTGTATTTCGGTCACTCGGTATGTGGTGCCCGCAACAGCAGGAGATGATATGACAACCCAGAGGAAGGCCCGTGGCGCCTACTCCGTAGGACAGGCGACGCGTGAATCCATCCTCTCGGCAGCGATGGTTCTGATTGCAGAGCGAGGCTATAACGGCTTTTCCCTGCGTGACCTTGGCCGCCGAGTCGGCATTTCGCACCCCGCGGTGGTCTATCACTTCCCCTCGAAGGAAGCCATCCTGCGCAGCGCGATCCAGCGTCATGAGGAGATGAACGCGCTCTTCGACGTCTCCATTAACGAGGAGGCAGAAGGCGGGTTCGACGAGGGCGGTATCACCGCAGGCTCGTTTGTTGACTGGGCGGTCGGGGAGATGCGCTTCGCCATGAAGCCCGGTGCCGACGCGGCCATCGCACTGGACTGTGTCCTGTGGGCCGAGTCCTCATCTGAGACGCACCCTGCACACGCACACTACAAGTACCGCACCCAGCAGATGGAGGAAGCCCTCACTGCGATGATCCAGTCCTTCGTGGATGAGGAGGGTGCCGAGATCGGCACGACTCCTCGCACGCTCGCGAGGATCCTCATCCGCTACTGGTACGGCTCGGTCGTCTCGGCTCGCTACAATGACGAGCCGATCGACGCTCGTGAGTTCGTCGCGGACTTCCTCGCTGTGTGTGTGCAGCTCCTGCGCCTGCCTGCGCACTACGTGCTGCAGCTCGGGGCCTCGGTCCCCGAGGAGGTCGCGGAAGTGTACGCTCGCACGCTGCGTAAGATCAGCGAAAAGACCACCGCAGCCGCCGAGGCAGGTGTGGCTCCGGCTCCGGGGGCCACCGCGTGATCGGCCCACTGCCATCCTTTGATGTCGCCCTCGTCCTTCGTGTCGAGGGCGATGTCGTCTATTCACACGGCGACGTCGATCGTGTCTTCCCGCTTGCATCGGTGACCAAGCCGATCGTTGCGTGGTCGGTGTTAGTTGCGGTCGAGCGAGGCCTGATGTCCCTCGACGATCCTGCTGGGCCCGAGGGGGCGACGGTCCGTCACCTGCTGGCCCATGCCTCGGGCCTGCCGTTCGAGGGGCGCCGTCCCGTCGCGGCTCCCGAGAAGCGCCGGATCTACTCGAACGAGGGATTCGACATCCTCGGCGAGGTCATCGAGGACGCAACCGGCGTCGGCGTCGCCCGGTGGGTACGTGAGACGATTTTTGAGCCGCTGGGGATGGCGAGTGCGGATATTCCCGGTAGTCCCGCCCATGCGGGGGTTGCGAGTGCGTTCGACGTCAGCCTTTTTGGCGCCGAGCTCGCGCGCCCGACGCTGGTCAGTGGCCCCTTGGCTGCGCTCGCCGCACTGTCGCAGTTCCCTGCACTCGCCGGAGTTACGCCCGGCTACGGGCGTTTCAATCCCTGTCCGTGGGGCCTCGGCCTCGAGATTCGCGGCGAGAAGTCGCCGCATTGGACCGCGCCCGATGCCTCGGCGCGCACGATCGGGCACTTCGGGCAGTCCGGCTCCTTCGTGTGGGCGGACCGCGATCTTCGCGCCAGCGCCGCCTTTGTCGGCGCGGAGCCTTTTGGGCAGTGGCATCACGACAATTGGTCGGCCCTCAATGCGCAGTTGCTGCGCCTCGCGCGCGAGCACGCGTAATCGATACGGAACGAGGCCTGGGCGCGTGCCCAGGCCTCGACCTGTGTCGGCAGCGGGATTCCGGCCTTGTCGATCTCTCAGTCGACGTCGACGATGACGGGCACGTGGTCGGACGCGCCCTTGCCCTTGCGCTCGTCGCGGTCGATCTGCGCGCCGCTCACACGCGCAGCGAGCGCCGGCGAGCAGTAGGCGAAGTCGATGCGCATGCCCTCGTTCTTGGGGAAGCGCAGCTTCTGGTAGTCCCAGTAGGTGTAGTTCGTGACGCGATCTCGCGTGACCTCGACCCACCCGTCCGCGGCGAACGCGGCGAAGGCCTCGCGTTCGGGGGCCGACACGTGCGTGGCCCCCTCGAAGGCGCTCATGTCCCACACGTCTTCGTCCAGGGGCGCGACGTTCCAGTCTCCGACGAGGGCGATGAGGGTGTCCGGGTCGGCCAGCCAGCCTCGGCCCTGCTCGGCGAGGTTCGCGAGCCACTCCAGCTTGTAGGCGTAGTGCGCGTGCGTGAGCTCTCGGCCGTTGGGGACGTACAGACTCCAGATCGTCATCGACGAGGCCTGCCCGTCCTCGGAGGGAAGTGCGCCAGTCGTGTCGATGGTGACGCCGAGCGCTCGAGCTTCGACCACGGGTGGTTCACCGAAGGCGGGCTGGGTGGGGAAGTGGTCCTGGACGTCCAGGATCGGCAGGCGCGAGGCGACGGCGACGCCGTTCCACTGGTTGAGACCGTGGATGGCGACGTGGTATCCGGCTGCCTCGAAGGGTTCGACGGGGAACTGGTCGGGACGGCACTTGATTTCCTGCATGGCCAGCACGTCCGTGCCTGAGCGCTCCAGAAAGGCGATGACGCGGTCGACGCGCGTGCGGATGGAGTTGACGTTCCAGGTCGCAAATCTCATGGAGTCGAGCCTATCGGCGGGGGGCAGTGGCGGCTGCGTGAAACGCGCGTGAAACATGCTTGGTCGGTGTGAGTTGTCTGCGAGCTTATTTAGAGTGATAATGATTCTCACCTACAACATAGCTAGAAAAGGCACTCGAATGTCACACCTGCGACGCATCAGCACAGCTGCGCTCGCCATCTTCCTGGCGCTGACCCCCGCCGCCGCGTGGGCCGGTCCCGACCAGGACAAGGAATGGATCGTTACCGGACAGCACGTTGATGCACCCATCCCCGTCTGGCATGACGACACCAACAGCTTCTCCCTGAACACCATCAACATGCCGATGGAGAAGACCGCTCTGTGGATCCCCAAAGCCTGGACCGGCACGGGCGAAAAAGACGAGGCGAAGTCGCAGCTCGTCATCCCGGCGAAGCGTCCCGACCTGGCCTTCTTGGGCGCCGAAGGCACCGTCCTGAACGCCGCGCCCCAGAACCCCGGCCCCGGCAACACGCCCATCTGGGCGGGACTTGGTGCCGGCGAGATCGGCGATACCGACAAGTTTGAGGGCGAGACCTACACGCTCGATCTCATCAGCGTCGATGGCCCGGGCCGCATGGAGATGTTCATCGACAACGGCGACAGCGTCAGCCGATTCCTCTCCAGTCACGACACCGCGTACCGCAGTGTCTACAACCCGCGCCACACACACCTGTACACGACCTTCACCCAGCCGGGCCGCTACGTCGCGAACTACAAGATGACCGCTCGCAGCGCCGACGGCACCGCAATCTACTCCTCGCCGATCACCCCTCTGGTCTGGCAGGTCGGCGGAGCGGACCCCACCGAAGGCACCATCAAGGACATCGAATCCGCATACAACGCGGCGCGCGCGCAGCGCACGGACGGAAATGCCGCTACCCCGACCCTGACCCTGTCGCATCACGGCGAGCGCGAGCACCCCGGCGACAACCACCTGACCGACATCACGCTCGACACGGGCGTCGCCACCGATACGGGACGCGCGTGGATCACCGTCAACGGCTACTTCCTCACCGAGGTCGGCGTCGAAGGCGGCCGTGCGACCGTCTCCGAGCTGCTCGGTGCCGATACTGCGGCCGTCCAGGCGATCTACATCCCCGGCGACTCCGCCTCGGCACGCTGGATCTCTCAGACCGTTCAGTATTCCCAGAAGGACACGGAGCCCGTCACCGTCGGCGGTACCGACACGATCCTCGGCCCCTCCAACCCGGACCCCGCGCCGGTGTGGAACCCCGACCACCTGCCGATCTCCTCGCGTCGCGTCGAGGTCTCCTACGACCTCGTCCCCGGCTCGACCGATCAGTACACCGCCACGGTGCGCGCGGCAGACCCGAACCTGCGCGCCACCTACAAGATCGAGTTCTTCGAATCCAAGTGGGATTTCAGCCCGTGGTGCTCCATGGAGGGCACGCTGGGCGCTGGCGGCATGGACACGAAGACTCAGGATCTCGGCGTGTGCCAGTCCGACCCCATGTACATGCGCGTCACCCTGCGGCCCCACCCGCTCTCGGACGCGGTCATGACCGTCGCTGACGCCTCCGACGTCACCGTCGGTTCCCATGTCGGCCTCACCGCCATGCTCACAATGCGTGACGGCGTCGCCGCCCCCGAAGAGCCGGAACCCGCTCCGAACCCGACGCCCACCCCTGCCCCCGCCCCCGATAACGGCGGAAACGACGCAACCCCGGACCCGGCCTCGTCCCTGCTGAGCGACCCCGTGGAGATCGCGCGCGGACACCTGGATGTGCGCCTCACCCAGGCGAGCGGTGAGGGCGGCCTCACCTACGGCCTCGCCGTCAAGGATGACTCCCTGACCAACGCGCGTACCTCCGTGCTGCGCACCGTCGGCTCCACGACCCTCGCGGTCGCACCCAACGCGCGATTCGTGCGCCCCGCCTCCCTCTCCGACCCGAGCTACGACGTGCTCGGCCCGGTGGGTACCGCAACCTATGTGCTGCCCGAGACGCAAAACAGCGACATCGTGTGGCCCGGCCTGTCCACCGAGGGCATCGACTACGCGGCGCTGCCCGAGGGCGCCGACCTGACCCTGCACCTCGCGCAGGCCCCCGAAGGTGCGCGCGTCGCCTTCTTCCAGGGCGGTACCTTCGGTGCGGGCGCGAAGGTCCACTTCGACTCGACCAAGGGCGACGGACTCGTCCACACGACCGAGGCGACGCACATGCACGGCAACTGGGTCTTCAGCGCGCCGGGTACCTACCGCATCGAGGTGGGCGCGCGCAGCGGCGAGCGCAGCCTCGTCGCGCCTCAGTCCTTCACCGTGGTCGTCCGATCCGGACACCACAATGAGCAGCCCGCGCCGGTCGAGGAAGAACCCGTGCCGACGCCGTCGCCCGGCCCGTCCCCGGTGCCGGAGCCGGTCCCCACCCCGGATCCGACGCCTGTGCCCGCGCCGACCGCGGAACCCTCTCCTTCGCCCGCTCCGAGCGTCGATCCCGCGCCGGCACCCGCGTCTTCTGCGGATCCGGCTCCTTCGCCCGCGCCGAGTTCTGATCCCGCACCCGCCCCGGCCCCGAGCGCGGACCCGGCACCCATGCCGCGCCCCTTCCCGGCTCCCGCGCCCAGTGGCGGCCCGGTTCGAGTACCCGCAGCACCGGCGACCAACGCGGGCACCCCGGCCTCGTCCGGTGCGACTCGCACCGCACCCGCGGCGACCGGTGGGAGTGCGAGCGGCGCTCCGGCTGCTCGCAGCAACGGAGCGACAAGTGGAACGAACGGTGCGACCAGCTCGGCACCCGTGACCGCCCCGAAGGCTGCCCCCGCGGCCACCCCGTCCGCGAGCCCCTCGGCCGCTCCCCAGAGCGGTGCGCTCAGTGGCGAGGCAGCGCAGAGCGGTCGCGTGGGTGCCCCCGAGAACGGGACGGCCGACGCGGCGGGCGCCATGCCGATCGCCGCGGCTGTTGAAGGCGGCCGCACAGGCGGATGGAGCCCCTACTGGCTGGTCCTCCTCGTCATCCCGGCGGCCCTCGCCGGCGGCGGAGCCGGATACCTGATCCGGACCCGATGAGGTGCCAAGCCGGGGCGGGGACGCGCACGCGTCCCCGCCCCGGCTTCGTGCTGCGCGCACCATGCGGCGCTAGACTTCCCCCATGGGAACAGCGCTGGTCACCGGAGCGACCTCCGGCATTGGTGAAGAATTCTGTTGGCAGCTGGCCGCCGCGGGCCACGACCTGGTGCTCGTCGCGCGCCGCGAAGACGCCCTGCGCGCGCTCGCCGATTCGCTCGCGAACGTCGCAGGAGTGCGCGCTGAGGTGATCGCCGCGGACCTGTCCACCGACTCCGGCTGCGCGCGCGTCGCCGCCCGCCTCGACGTGGGAGGCCCCGCGGATCGCGAGAAGACCGACCTAGCGCCGGTTGACCTCCTCGTCAACAACGCTGGCTTCGGACTGGGGACAGAATTTCTGGACAACAGCCTCGAGAACGAAATGAACGGCCTGAACGTCATGGTCCGCGCCGTCATGACCCTGGCCCACCACGCCGGCATCTCCATGCGCTCGCGCGGACGCGGTGCCATCCTCAACGTTGGCTCCGTCGCCTCGCGCACGGGCGCGGGTACCTACTCTGCCCACAAGGCCTGGGTCGTCGCCTTCACCGAGGGCCTCGCCGCTGAGCTCAAGGGATCGGGCATCAGCGCCACGGTCGTGTGCCCCGGCCCCGTCGACACCCCCTTCTTCCAGCGCGCGGGCGTCGACATGCGTGCGACCCCCTCCTGGCTCATGGCTAGCCCCGAGCGGGTCGTCACGGCAGCCCTCAACGCCGTGCGTGCGGGCCGCGTTCAGGTCACCCCCACTATCCCCTACAAGGTCGCCATGGGTGCCATGAAGCTGGCACCGCGCTGGGTGACCGCGCGCGCCATGCGCTCCGTCCCCCACATGTGAGGGTGCGCGTACTGAAACGAGGCCGGGGCCAGGTTCACGCAGAACCAGGCCCCGGCCTCGTTAGATGGAAGGGAGAATCAGGCCAGGCCGATGTCCTCCAGGCCCAGCGCGTAGAAGTACGGGAAGCCCTCGGCCTCGATGCGCTCCTTCGCACCCGTCGCGCGGTCGACGATCACCGCGACGGCGACGACATTCGCACCCGCGTCGCGCAGCGCGAGCGCGGCCTCCAGCGGCGAGCCGCCGGTCGTGGACGTGTCCTCGAGGACGACGACGTTCTTGCCCACGACGTCCGGGCCCTCGATGCGGCGCTTCATGCCGTGATCCTTCGCGGCCTTACGCACGACGAACGCGTCCAGGTCCAGGCCGCGCGACGCGGCGGCGTGCATCATCGCGGTGGCGACGGGGTCCGCGCCCATCGTCAGGCCGCCGACGGCCACGTACTCCTCGCCCACCGCAAAGCCGGACTCCTCCAGGAGGTCCAGCATGACGTGGCCGATGAGGGGAGCCGCCTCGTGGTGCAGGGTCGAGCGGCGCATGTCGACGTAGAAGTCGGACTCGCGCCCCGACGCCAGGGTCACCTTCTCGTGGATGACGGACAGTTCCTGGACGAGGGCAGCCAGGCGCGCCTTGTGGGAATCGTTGGTCATGGGTGTTCCTTCCGGATCGGTGTGGGTCAGTGCGCCGCCTCGACGAGCTCGATGAGATCGCCGATGCCCTCGTGGATGCCGAAGGGGCGGAACGGGAAATTGTTGACGTCTTCGCGGGCCGTGGAACCCGACAGGACCAGGTGGGTGCGCAGGCCCGCCTCGACGCCGGCGCGCACGTCCGTGTCCATGCGGTCGCCGACCATTGCGGCGCTCTCGGAGTGCGCGCCGATCTTGTTCAGGCCGGCGCGGATCATGACGGGGTTCGGCTTGCCGACGAAGTAGGGCTTCTGTCCGGTCGCCGCCGTGATCATCGCGGCGATGGCACCGCACGCGGGCAGCGTGCCCTCGTCGGAGGGACCCGACACGTCGGGGTTGGTCGCGATGAATTTCGCGCCGCCCTCGATGAGGCGGATCGCGTGGGTGAGCGCGTGGAAATCGTAGGAACGCACCTCGCCGAGCACCACGAACTCGGGGTCGATCTCCGTCATCACGTATCCCGCGGAGTGGATCGCGGTGGTCAGGCCGGCCTCGCCGATGACGTAGGCGGTCGAGCCGGGCGACTGCTGGTGCAGGAAGGCGGCCGTCGCGTTCGCGGAGGTCCAGATGTTGTCCTCGGGGATGTCCAGGCCGGAGTTCGCCAGGCGCGCGGACAGGTCGCGGTTCGTGAACACCGAATTGTTGGTGAGGACCAGGAAGGGGATGTTCTTCTCGCGCAGAGCGGAAAGGAACTCGTTCGCGCCCGGAAGCGCTCGATTCTCCTTGACCAGGACGCCGTCCATGTCGGAGAGCCACGCGCTCACGGGAGGCAGTTCGGTCAGTGGTGTGGGTTCGTGCGTCAGGGCAGTCATGCCTCCATTCTACGGTGCCGCTAGGGTGGGATCCGTGAACGAGAGTGAAAACGGGTGTGACATCGCGCGTGATGGCGCGTGCGGGAACGACGAGGCCGGGGCCGCGCAGTCCGGGCAGGTCGGGGTCGGTCCGTGGCCGGGCGGGGAGGCCGCCTGGCCGGTCGGCGAGCACTACGACCGGGAACTCCTGAAGGCGGGGGATCGGCGCAACGTCGAAGACCGCTACCGCTACTGGACGATGGACGCGATCCGCGCGGACATCGCTGCCCGCTCGCTGCCCTTCGAGGTGGCAGTGGAGAATCTTGATCACGACTTCAATATCGGGTCGATTGTGCGCACGGCGAATGCCATGGGTGCGCGCCGCGTCCACGTCGTGGGGCACAAGCGGTGGAACCGTCGCGGCGCAATGGTCACCGACCGTTACCTTCCGGTGGATCACCGGCTCGAGGTGGGCGAACTCGTTGAGCATTGCTCGCGTGAGGGCTTGACACTGGTCGGCGTCGACAATGTCGAGGGGTCCGTCGCGCTCGAGGGCGCGGTGCTGCCTGAGCGCGCCTGCCTTGTGTTCGGATCGGAGGCCTCCGGACTGAGCGAGGAGATGATCCGGGCGTGCGAGATCGTCGTCGCGATTACTCAGCGCGGTTCGACTCGGTCCATGAACGTCGGTCACGCCGCCGCGATCGTCATGTGGGCGCACGCCTCGCGCCTCAGTGCCCCCTCCAGCACCTGAACCCGCCACCGCACAGGGCACCCGACCCGCGATGAGTGCCCAGGCCTCGTCGTGGCTCAGACCCGAGAGGAAACGCGCCGAATACCCCGGACTCGCGAAACGTCTACCACATGCGGCCGTGGGAAGAAAAGACCCTGTCCGAACGGGACTTCCTTCCCCTCCCCGCTCGTGCAAAATGTGAGACAATCGATCACGACAAAACTGTCACTCGATTAGGAGGCTCCAAGTGCCTATCGCAACCCCTGAGGTCTATGCAGAGATGCTGAATCGCGCACGGGATGGCAAGTTCGCCTACCCCGCGATTAACGTGACCTCGTCCCAGACCATCACCGCCGCCCTCCAGGGCTTCGCCGAGGCCGAGTCCGACGGTATCATCCAGATCTCCGTCGGCGGCGCCGAGTACGGCTCCGGCTCCACCATCAAGAACCGCGTCACCGGCTCTCTGGCCCTCGCCGCCTACGCCTACGAGGTTGCCAAGAACTACGGCATCACCGTGGCTCTGCACACCGACCACTGCGCCAAGCAGAACATCGACTCCTGGGTCCGTCCCCTCCTCGAGATCGAGGCCGGCCAGGTTGCCGACGGCAAGCTCCCCACCTTCCAGTCCCACATGTGGGACGGCTCCGCGATCCCGCTCGACGAGAACCTGGAGATCGCGAAGGAACTGCTCGCCATGTCCGTCAAGGCCAACACCATCCTCGAGATCGAGGTCGGCGCTGTTGGTGGCGAGGAAGACGGCGTCGTTGGCGAGATCAACGAGAAGCTCTACACCTCCACCGCAGACGGCATCAAGACCGTCGAGGCCCTGGGCCTGGGCGAGAAGGGCCGCTACATCACCGCTCTGACCTTCGGTAACGTGCACGGCGCCTACAAGCCCGGCCACGTGAAGCTGCGTCCCGAGCTGCTCGGCACCATCCAGAAGGAGGTCGCGGAGCACTTCGGCCTCGACCACCGTCCCTTCGACCTGGTCATGCACGGTGGCTCCGGCTCCACCGCCGAGGAGATCGCCACCGCTGTCGCCAACGGCGTCATCAAGATGAACGTCGACACCGACACGCAGTACGCGTTCACCCGCCCGGTCGTCGACCACATGATGCGCAACTACGACGGCGTCCTCAAGATCGACGGCGAGGTTGGTGTGAAGAAGCAGTACGACCCGCGTACGTGGGGCAAGTCGGCCGAGGCCGGCATGGCTGCCCGCGTCGTCGAGGCCTGCCAGCGTCTGGGCTCCGACGGCACCCAGATGCGCTGAACCCTTCGCTGATGGCCGCGTAGCGGCCTGACGCGTGAGCCGCCCGGTCCCAGTGGGGCCGGGCGGCTTCGTTGTGTTTGCTGGGCCGGGCTGCTTGATGCGCCCGTGGGCGGCGGCCCGCCCGCGAGCCGTCCGCGCTGCGAGCCTAAAGGCTCGGCGCGTCGGCTCGTTGTCCGGCCAGGCCCCGCCGCCGCCCACGGGCACCGCAGCCAGGCCCTCCGGTCCCTCCGGCGCCCTCCACACCA
>OFCU01000350.1_pt1 | contig 16609 bp, 18 predicted proteins | sample 1520851 | NCBI WGS metagenome assembly OFCU01 (sample SAMEA2699040, study PRJEB24076) | metagenome | reverse complement strand
TATCTGGCAGCCTTTATCATGGGCTTTGTCCTGCCCACCACCAGTGTCACTGCCGAGGGTGTGGAGTTCACCAAGGCATGGGTGCTGAACTGGAGCAAGGTGGCACAGGCCGACTGGTTTGCCATCCCCAAGCTGGTTCCTGTCAAGATCGTTTTTGATATGCGCGCCATCCTGCCCGTGCTGATCATGTTCATCGTCACCGCTGTGGAGACCGTGGGCGATATCTCCGGCGTGATGGAGGGCGGCATGAGCCGTGAGGCCACCGATAAGGAGCTGTCCGGCGGTGTTATCTGCGACGGCCTGGGCTCTTCCTTTGCCGCCTGCTTCGGCGTTCTGCCCAACACTTCCTTCAGCCAGAACGTGGGTCTGGTTTCCATGACCAAGGTCGTCAACCGCGGTGCACTGGCTACCGGTGCCATCTTCCTGATCCTCTGCGGCCTGATCCCCAAGCTGGGCGCACTGGTCTCCATCATGCCGCAGGCCGTTCTGGGCGGTGCTGCCGTGATGATGTTCTCTTCCATCGTGGTGTCCGGCATCCAGCTCATTACCAAGGAAAAGATGACCCCGCGCACGCTGACCATCGTTTCCGTTGCACTGGGCGTGGGCTACGGCATGGGTGCCAATGCCAGCATCCTGGCACACACTCCCCAGTTCTTCCAGCTGATCTGCGGCGAGAGCGGCATCGTGCCTGCAGCCTTTGTGGCCATTGTGCTGAACGTGCTGCTGCCTAAGGACGATAAGGCCGAATAAACCTCTCAGTCACCTTCGGTGACAGCTCCCCTGACAGGGGAGCCAAGAAGTGCCCTTGCCTCTCCTGTCAGGTGAAGCACCATTGCGCTGCAATGGCGGAGAGCTCCTCCAGAGCTTCCGGCGTATCTGCATCCAGCAGTTCTTCCCGCCGCTGGGCGTAAACGATCTGTACCTGCTCAGGGTGAGCCTTGAGCACAACACTGCCGCCCTTGCCCTCGGGCAGGGTGCGCAGAGCGGGAAAATATCCGCATCCAAACAGAACGGGACTTCCGACAACGGTGTCCGGGCCATGTGAGGCCCGGGCTCCCAGCCGGAAGATCGCCCGCTCTGTTTCTTTTTGTGTCTGGGCAAAAGCAGTGATCAGCGCTTCCAGCGTCTCCCGCTGCAGCAGGGGCTGATCTCCGGGCAGGAAGATGCAGCCTGCAAGATTGGGGCATTGCTCCAGCAGCGCCTCCAGCCCCAGCCGAACAGTGTCGTTCCGGCCCGGCAGGCTGTGGAGCAGGCAGGGAACGGCCTGTGCGTCACACAGGGCCTTTACCTCGGCAGAACGGGTCACGACCACCCGGGCGGCAAGGGCGGGGGTGGCGGTGACCTCCAGCGCCCGGCAGAGCAGGGGGCGGCCCCCGAAATCGGCCAGCAGCTTGTTGGAGCCGAACCGCCGGGCCAGCCCCGATGCCATGATGACGCACCCCACCGAAGGGCGGGCGTTTTTTCTGCACAACTCTGCCATAAAATCTTTCCTCCTGAATCTGCCGGATCTGCGGCAGTCTTTCCAGTGGCATTATAAGGGATTTTGTGATAAAATAAAAGTAGCAATCGAAAAAAGAGAGGTACTGCGTATGATGACGATCCGGGAATACAAACGGGCCGAAAGCCTCGAGGAAGCCTGGCAGCTCAACCAGAAGCGAAACAATCGGGTCATCGGCGGCATGATCTGGCTCAAGATGGAGAACATCAATGTCGGCACCGCCATCGACCTGTCGGGCCTTGGGCTGGACAAAATTGAGGAAACGGCCGAGGGCTTTTCCATCGGAGCCATGGTGCCCCTGCGGCAGATCGAGCTCCACAAGGGGCTCAATGCCTACACGGACGGCGCTGTGCGGGAATCTGTGCGCCACATTGTGGGTGTGCAGCTGCGCAACCTTGCCACCGTGGGCGGCAGCATTTACAGCCGTTTTGGCTTTTCCGATGTTCTGACCATGTTCCTGGCCCTGAACGCTTCGGTGGAGCTCTACAAGGGCGGTATCGTGCCGCTTTCGGAGTATGCTCAGCGCCCGTACGACAGGGATATCCTGGTACGGGTCATCGTGCCGAAAGAGCAGGCAGCATTCTGCTATCAGTCGGTGCGCAACAGCCAGACGGATTTTCCGGTGCTGACCTGTGCCGCCGCGAAAACGGCCGGGGGCTTCCGGGTCGCCATTGGTGCCCGGCCCGGCAAGGCAGTGCTGTATACCCTGCAGCCCAATGCCGCCGAAACGCCGGAGCTGACCGCCGCCCGCTTTGCCGCTGAGGTGCGGGCAAACATCCGGACGGAGAGCAACATGCGCGGCAGTGCGGAATACCGCAATCATCTGGCCGGGGTGCTGGTCAAGCGCGCTGTGCTGAAATTGGAAGGGAACAGGTGAGACAAGATGCAGGTGAATATTATTCTGAACGGAACCAAAGTCACGGCAGAGGCCGCACCGGACACCCTGCTCATCGATTTTGTCCGCGCACACGGCTGTTACAGTGTCAAGCGCGGCTGCGAGACCTCTAACTGCGGCCTGTGCACCGTCTTTCTGGACGATGTGCCGGTGCTGTCCTGCTCTGTGCTGGCAGCCCGTGCCGACGGCCACAGGGTGACCACGCTGGAGGGCCTGCAGGAGGAGGCTGCTGAGTTCGGTGCTTTTATCGCCGATCAGGGTGCGGAGCAGTGCGGCTTCTGCAACCCGGGCTTTATTATGAACGCCCTCGCCCTCTTCCGGGAAAAGGAATACCCCACTGAGGAGGAGATCAAGGAATATCTCGCGGGCAACCTCTGCCGCTGCTCCGGCTACGAGGGCCAGCTGCGGGGCATCCAGAATTTCCTCGCCTGGAAGAAAGCAAAACAGGAGGGTGCCGAATGAAAAACGTCAACAAAGCATTCCGCAAAAAGGATGCCATGCAGCTTGTGACCGGCAAGCCCGTTTACATGGATGATCTGGCCCCGGCAGACTGCCTGATCGTCAAGCTGTACCGCTCGCCCCATGCCAACGCCATGGTGGAGCGCATCGACACGTCCGTGGCCAAAAAGGTGCCCGGCATCGAGGCCATCTTCACCTGGGAGGATGTGGACCAGAACGCCCGCCGCTACACGCAGGCCGGCCAGACCTACCCCGAAGCCAGCCCCTACGACCGCCTGGTCATCGACCGCCATGTCCGCTTTGTGGGGGACGTGGTGGCCATTGTGGTGGGCAAGGATGAGAAGTGTGTCGAGAAGGCCATGAAGCTCATCAAGGTGGAGTATCAGGTGCTGGAGCCGGTGCTGGATTTCCACACTGCGAAGGATAACCCCATCCTTGTCCACCCGGAGGACAACTGGGAGAGCCTGAGCCCCGTGGGTGCCGACAACAAGCGCAATCTCTGTGCTCACGATGCGTGCGGCGACGGCGACATCGATGCCGTGCTGGCAAAGTGCGATGTTGTCATCGACCGTGTCTACCACACCAAGGCCTGCCAGCAGGCCATGATGGAGACCTTCCGCACCTGCTGCTGGATGGACCTGTACGGACGGCTGAACATCCTCAGCTCGACCCAGATCGTGTTCCATACCCGCCGCAATGTGGCAAACGCCCTGCACATCCCCAAATCCATGATCCGCGTCATCAAGCCCCGCATCGGCGGCGGCTTTGGTGCCAAGCAGACGGCGGTCTCGGCCATCTATCCGGCCTTTGTTACCTGGAAGACCAAGAAGCCCTGCAAGCTGATCTTCACCCGCGAAGAGAGCCAGACCGCATCTTCGCCCCGCCATGAGATGGAGATGCACGTACGTCTGGGTGCCACCAGGGACGGCATCGTGAAGGGCATCGACCTCTACACCCTGTCCAACACCGGTGCCTACGGCGAGCACGGCCCCACAACGGTGGGCCTTTCCGGTCACAAGTCCATCCCGCTGTACGGCAAGGCCGAAGCCTTCCGTTTTGTCAGCGACGTGGTCTACACCAACCACATGTCTGCCGGTGCGTACCGCGGCTATGGTGCGACCCAGGGCCTGTTTGCGGTGGAATCTGCCGTCAACGAGCTGGCTGCCAGGCTCCACATGGACCCCTTCAAGATCCGTGAAATGAACATCGTCAAAGAGGGCGATGTGATGCCCGCCTATTACGGCGCTGTGAATACCAGCTGCGCGCTGGACCGCTGCCTGAAAAAAGTCCACGAGATGATCGACTGGGACAACAAGTACCCTGTGCGCGACCTTGGCAATGGCAAGGTGCGCGCCGTGGGTATGGGCATGGCCATGCAGGGCTCCGGCATTTCCGGCATGGACGTGGGCAGCGCCACCCTCAAGGTAAACGATGATGGTTTCTACTCCCTCATCATCGGCGCGGCCGATATGGGCACCGGCTGTGACACCACGCTGGCTCAGATCGCCGCCGAGGTGCTGGACTGTGACCTGGACAATATCACCGTCTTTGGCGCGGATACCGATACCTCGCCCTATGACTCCGGCTCCTACGCTTCCTCTACCACCTATGTCACCGGCAAGGCTGTGGAGAAGTGCGCCCTGCGGCTGCGCGACCAGATCTGCAAGCTGGGCGCGGAGCTGCTCCAGACGACCGAAGATGCTGTGGATTTTGACGGCAAGTTCGTCTCCCTGAACGCAGACCCGGAGAAGAGGGTCTCTCTCTCTGAGGTGGCTTTCGCCTCCCAGTTCGGCCACATGGTGCCGCTGGAGATCACCGAGACCCACACCTCGCCCCTTTCGCCCCCGCCCTACATGGTCGGTGCAGCTGAAATTGAGCTGGACAAGGAGACTGGCGAGGTCAAGGTGGTGGATTATGCCGCCTGCGTGGACTGCGGCACCCCCATCAACCCCAACCTGACCCGTGTGCAGGCTGAGGGCGGCATCCTGCAGGGCATCGGCATGGCCCTGACCGAGAACATCACCTACGATGCCAAGGGCTGGCCGATGGAGAATTCCTTTATGCAGTATAAGATCCCCGCCCGTGTGGACATCGGCCACATCCGGGTGGAGTTTGAGAGCAGCTACGAGCTCAACGGCCCGTTTGGTGCAAAATCCATCGGTGAGGTGGTCATCAACACCCCGCTGCCCGCCATCGCGGATGCCATCTACAATGCCATCGGCACCCGCTTCTATGAGCTGCCCATTACCCCGGAGCAGGTCGCCATGGCGGTGGAAGAAAACCGCTGATGCTTTCGGAAACACAGTTTCCGTTTCTGGCTAAAAAGGGCCATGTGGTCTCGCTGGTGGGCGGCGGCGGAAAAACCACCCTGCTCTATGCCTTTGCCCGGCATTGTGCCGCCAAAGGCTGGCGGGTGCTGGTGAGCACCACCACCCACATCCGGCAGCCGGGGGAGAATTATGCCGCAGATGAAGCCGCTCTTGCGTCCCTCTGGGCGGCAGGGCAATATGCCGTGGCCGGTGTCCCGGCAGAGCAGGGCAAGCTGACCGCCCTGCCGCCGGAGCAGTTGACCTGCTGGATGGCACAGGCGGATATGGTTTTTCTGGAAGCGGACGGTGCAAAACGGATGCCCTGCAAAGTTCCGGCGGCCCATGAACCGGTGCTGCCGCCGGAAAGCGATATCGTGCTGGCCGTGGCCGGGTTGTCCGCGCTGGGCAGACCTCTGCGGGAGGTCTGCTTCCGGCTGGAGCAGGCCTGCGCCCTGCTGGGCACTGCCCCCGAAACGCTTCTGACCCCGGAGCTGCTGGCAGGGTTGCTGGCCAGCGAGAAGGGGGGACGAAAACTGGTGGGGGACCGCCGTTTTTCTGTGGTGCTCAATCAGGCGGATGCCCCCGCCCGCATTGTCGCAGGCGAACAGACCCTCGCGCTCCTGCGCAAAAAATATGAGGTGCAGGGCGTGTTGACTTATTTTGATGAAAGGGAGCGTGCATGAAATGGCAGAACAAGGCCCCATTGTCTTCTGCACCGGCGGCGGATGCACCGCCAAGCTGGGTGCCGGGGTACTGAGCCGCATTCTGGAAAAGCTGCCCCGGGGCGAAAAAGACCCCGGCCTTCTGGTTGGCTACGACAGCCGGGACGATGCTGCCGTCTACCGCATTACCGAGGATATTGCCCTGGTGCAGACGGTGGATTTCTTCCCGCCGATGGTCGATGACCCCTATACCTTTGGGCAGATCGCCGCGGCCAATGCCCTGAGCGATGTCTACGCCATGGGCGGTGAGGTCAAAACGGCACTAAATCTCGTCTGCTTCCCCGAGAGCATGGATCTGAACGTGTTGGGGGAGATCCTGCGCGGCGGTGCCGAAAAGGTGGCCGAAGCCGGGGGTACGCTGGCGGGTGGGCACTCCATTGCCGATACCGGCGTGAAGTACGGCCTGTCGGTGACCGGTCTTGTAGACCCGCACCGCCTGACGGCCAACGATACCGGCCGCCCGGGCGACAAGCTCCTTCTGACCAAGGCGCTTGGCGTGGGGCTGATCTGTACTGCCAACCGGGTGGGCGAAGCCGCTCCGGAGCAGATGGAAGCAGCCGTCCGTTCCATGACCACCCTGAACAAAACGGCGGCAGAGATCGCACGCAGGTACGAGGTGCACGCCGCCACGGATGTGACCGGGTTCAGCTTCCTGGGCCATCTGCACGAGATGATGGGGGAGAAGCTCTCCTGCGTCATCGATGCCCATGCGGTGCCGGTGCTGTCCGGTGCGTGGGAGGCTGCGGATGCCTGCCTGTACACCGCCGCCGGTCAGCGCAACCGCAACCACACCGGGCCCTTTGTCCGGTTTGAGAAGGTGCCCTTCCCGATGGAAGAGATCCTGTTTGATCCCCAGACCTCCGGCGGCCTGCTGTTTGCCGTGGCCCCGCAGGATGCCGCTGCCCTGGAAGCAGAGCTGCAGGCGGCGGGTCTGCCCGCAAAGGTCGTGGGCACCATTGGGGAAAAGCAGACACCGGAGATCACAGTAACATACGAATGATGGAGGAACAACCGATGATCAAGATTAATGCCCGTGGAGATGCCTGTCCGCTGCCCGTGGTCAAGGCCAAAAAGGCCATTGCAGAGCTGCACGGCCCCGGCGAGGTGGAAGTGCTGGTGGACAATGAGATCGCTGTCCAGAACCTGACCAAGATGGCCCAGCAGAAGGGCTATCTGTCCAGCTCCGAAAAGCTGGCCGAACAGGAATACCGTGTCCGCTTTACCATCAAGGACACGCCCGCTGCGGAAACCGCTGTGCCGGGCGAAGAGAAACAGCAGGCAGAAGCGGAAACCTGCATCCCGGATGCCCGCACCGATACAGTGGTGGTCATCGCGTCCGACAAGATGGGGGAAGGGGCCGAGGAGCTGGGCAAGACCCTGCTCAAGGCCTTCGTGTTCTCCCTGACCCAGCAGGACAAGCTGCCCAAGACGATCCTCTTCTATAACGGCGGCGCATCCCTGACCTGTGAGGGTTCGCCCATGCTGGAAGACCTGAAGGCACTGGAGGCTGAGGGCGTGGAGATCCTGACCTGCGGCACCTGCCTGAACTTCTACGGCATAACGGAGAAGCTGGCCGTGGGCGGCGTGACCAATATGTATGTCATCGCTGAAAAGATGCTGAACGCCGGGAACGTGGTCAAGCCGTGATCTACCTTGATAACGCCGCAACCACCTTGTACAAGCCCCCGGAGGTGGGGCAGGCGATGCTGGATGCTTTGCAGACAGCGGGCAACCCGGGCCGTGGAGCCCATGCGCCTACCCTGCACGCCTCCCGCATCGTCTACGAGACCCGGGAAGCGCTGGCCCAGCTCTTCCACGCCGAAGGCCCGGCCTGCATCGCCTTTGCATCCAATGCGACCCAGGCACTGAACACGGCCATCAACGGGCTCTTTGGCCCGGGGGATCATGTCATCACCACGGTCTGTGAGCACAATTCCGTCCTGCGGCCCCTCTACCGCTTCCAAAGGCAGGGGGGTGAGGTGAGCTTTGTGGATGTGGACGCAAACGGTGTGCCCTGAAGGCAGCGCCACGCTGTGGGCACAGGCCGCCGAGGACGCGGACTGCTTGTGACCAGGGGAGTGGTTGTGACCGGTGCTTCCAATGTCACCGGAAACCGCACGGACCTGGCGTTCGTATCCGCTTTTGCAAAAAAGCACGGCCTGTTGTTTCTCGTGGATGCCGCCCAGACAGCGGGTGCCATGTTGGTGGATGTGCAGGCGCTGGGGATCGATGTGCTCTGCTTTACCGGGCACAAGGCGCTACTGGGCCCGCAGGGCACCGGCGGGCTGTATGTCCGGCCCGGGCTGCAGGTTGCCCCCCTTGTGGTGGGCGGCAGCGGAGTCCACAGCTTTGATGAACACCACCCCGTCGAAATGCCCACTGCTCTGGAAGCCGGGACGCTGAATGTGCCTGGGATCGCCGGGCTGGGGGCCGGGGTGCGCTGGCTCCTGACGCAGGGCGTGGAAGCGCTGGAAACAAAAGAAAATGCGCTTGCACGCCTGTTTTATGAAACTGTCCGGGAAATTCCCGGTGTGCGGCTTTATGGTGACTTCACTGCGCCGCGTGCGCCCATCGTCTCACTGAACCTGGCGGGCGAGGATTCCGCCCGGGTGGCGGATGTGCTCTGGGAAGAGTACGGCATCTGTGTGCGGGCCGGTGCGCACTGTGCTCCGTTGATGCACAGGGCGCTGGGCACCGTGGAGCAGGGCGTGGTGCGGTTCAGCTTCTCCCACACCAACACCCGGGAGGAGACGCTTGCCGCTGCCTGTGCGGTGCGCAGCCTTGCGGAGGAATAAATAATGCGTGCAAAGAGACCCTATATTGTGTTATCCTTCCGCACCACAGTGGAAGCGATGGCATGGGAAAAACACTGCGAAGCGGAACACATCCCCGGGCGGCTCATTCCGCTGCCCCGGGAGCTCTCTGCCGGGTGCGGCCTTGCGTGGCGGATGCCGCCCGAGGACTGGACGCTGTGGCAGAGCCGCATCGACCCCGCTGCCTATGATGCCGCAGCGGTGGTAGAACAATAACAAATAAAGGAGAATTGGATGGGAAACCGTTCTTTTTTCAATGCACTCCATGACCGGGAGGGGGATTTTCTGTTGGCCACGGTGCTGGAAGGCCCGGCGCAGGGGGAACGTGTCCTGCTGCGGAACACAGCACCGGTCTGGCCGGAGAAACTGCCTGCGTTCTGGGGGGAGCATCTGCCTGCCCTGGCCGCTGTGACCTCCAGTGGGATTCTGAAATCAGCCGGACAGCGCATCTTTGTGGAGCGCTTTGGCGCAGCCCCGCAGCTTGTGGTCTGCGGCGGCGGCCATGTGGGCGCGTCGGTGGTGCGGCTGGCAAAGCTGCTGGGCCTGCCGGTCACAGCGCTGGAGGACCGCCCCGAGTTTGCGGAGGAGCTGCGTCAGGCCGGGGCCGATGCTGTGCTCTGCCTGCCCTTTGCAGAGGGGCTTGCGCAGATCCCCGGCGGGCAGGAGACATACTTTGTGGTCGTGACCCGTGCCCACAGCTGTGATATTGCCTGTCTGCGTTCTATTCTGCAAAAGCCCGCCGCCTATGTGGGCATGATGGGCAGCCGGAAGCGCGCGGCTCTGGTGCACACACAACTGGCCGAGCTTGGGCTGCCGCAAGAGCGCATTGCTGCCCTGCACGCGCCCATTGGGCTTTCCATTGGCGCAAAAACCGCACAGGAGATCGCACTTTCCATTCTTGCGGAGATCGTCTCCGTTAAAAACAGCCGCCAGCAGACCGAGGGCTTTTCCCCGGCGCTGCTGGCCGCGCTGGAACAGCAGACCGCTCCGGCGGTGCTGGCGACCATCGTAGGCCGCCATGGCTCTACGCCACGGGAGGAAGGCTCCAAGATGTTGGTCCTGCCCGATGGCTCTGCCGTGGGCAGCGTGGGCGGCGGCATCATGGAGTACCGCACCCAGCAGCTGGCGCGGGAATTGCTGGAGCCGGGGGCTGCCCCGTGCAGACTGGCCGCCTTTACCACAGAGGGGGCTAGCGATGCCGCCGCCATTGCGGCCTGCGGCGGCTCCATGGAAGTCTTTTTGCAGCGTCTGGAACCGGAGGGATGAGCCATGAAGCGTGATGACCTGATCGTTGTCCGGGGCGGGGGAGACCTTGCCACCGGTGTTGTGCATCGGCTCTGGTCGGCGGGGCTGCGGGTGCTGGTGCTGGAAACCGCCCATCCCGCCGCCATCCGTCGGCAGGTGTCTCTCTGTGAGGCTGTTTACGAAGGCGAGACCGCTGTGGAAGGAATGCGGGGCATCCGGGTGGAGACGCTGGCAGATGCCGATGCCGTCTGGGCACAGAACGCCGTGCCGATTCTGATAGACCCCACAGGTGCTTGTCTGCCGCAGGCAAGGCCAGCTGTTCTGGTGGATGCCATCATCGCAAAGAAAAATCTGGGCACCACCCGGGAGATGGCTCCGCTGACCATTGCCCTTGGCCCCGGTTTTGCGGCGGGACAGGATGTGGACGTGGTGGTGGAGACCAAGCGCGGCCACAAGCTGGGCCGCATCATCCGGGAAGGGTCTGCCGCACCCAACTCCGGCGTGCCGGGCATCATCGGCGGCTATGGTGCCGAGCGTGTGCTCCATGCGCAGGCCGCGGGTATCTTCCGCAACCTGCATTCTATCGCTGATTTTGTGGAGGCGGGCGAGGCTGTGGCCGAGATCGAAACACCAGACGGCCAGCGTTTACCGGTGGTCACACAGATCTCCGGCATCCTGCGGGGGCTGCTGCGGGATGGTTACCCGGTGACCAAAGGGTTCAAGGTGGCCGATGTGGACCCCCGCCGTGCGGAGCTGGAAAACTGCTTCCTCATCTCGGATAAGGCCCGCTGCATTGCAGGCAGTGTGCTGGAACTGATTGCCGCAGCGTGCTGGAACTAAAAGAAACGGGACTGTTTTTGCAACAGCCCCGTTTCTTTGTTACTCTGTCAGTTTGGTGATAAGCATCTGATAGATCTCGTTGCCCTTGAGGATGAATTGCTTCTTGACCAGATCGGCACTCAGCCGGTCAGGCGTGCCGATGTCCAGACAAAACAGCTCCTGATCCAGTGCCTTGATGGTGCAGCGGATGGAACAGTGGCCATCCGGCTTTTCGGTGATACGGGCGCTGTACTCGGCCTCTTTGCGGGCCCAGGTCTGGCTGCGCAGAACCGCCGCCACCGCGCGCTCCCGCACACTGCGGGGCAGGTCATAGGCAAGCTCCTGCGCGACCTTGCGTCCTTTTTCGGTGATGGAATAGCGATCTTCCTTCAGCGTGACCAGCTGCTGGCGGGTGATATCATCCAGACAGGAGCCGATCTCAAAATAGTTGACCAGCTGCTCTTCCATCAGCGCATTCTCGATCTCCGTCCGGGTGATCGGCCCGGCATTTTTCACCAGATAACACAACAGCAACCGGATCTCCGTGCTGTCGGTCAGCCCGCCGGGACGAACACCGGCGGTAAAAGCATCGTTGGCGGCCATCGTTCTGCACATCCCCCTGTCATTTCAAATTGCTGCCCGGCACTGCCTCAGGGCAGGCCGTAAAGAATCACTTTCTTATAGTATAAAGGGTTTCAGACCGGATTGCAAGCCGCAACCGCAAAATCTGTCTCAATGCGCTTGCGGCTTTCGGGGGTGGAATACAGCCAGTGGTCGATATGCCCCTCGGTGATGAAATAGCGCAGGTCGAACCGGTGGCTCTGGCCCAGGCTGTGGTTGACGATGACCAGCTTGATCTTCATTTTATCGGGCAGGATGTTTTTGATGTAGACGCTCACCGCCTGCCCGGGGTGCAGGTCGGGGCAGGTCTCGGCAAGGCCGGCCAGATTGGGGGCGATCTCCACAAAGGTGCCGTATTCCTCCACGCTCCGCACAATGCCCACCACGGTCTCGCCCACGGTGAACCCGGCGGCGTTCTCCTCCCAGGTGCCCAGCAGCTCCCGGATGGTCAGCACGAACCGCCCCTGCACATCCCGGCTTTTGATGACGCACAGGATCTGCTGGCCCACACTCACCCGGTCGGCAGGGGAGGAGATGCGGCTGACCGACATGCAGTCGATGGGCAGCAGGGCGCTGATGCCGCACCCAACGTCACAAAAGGCACCAAACGGCTCGATGTGGGTCACAGTGCAGGGCAGGATGTCCCCGGGCTGTAAGGTGTCCAGATACTCTGCCTTGCACATCCGCTGTGCCTCAGCCCGGGAAAGCAGGTAGCAGGGCTGGCCGTTTTCCCCGGTCTCCATCCCTTCGATCACAAAGCAGGTGGGGCGGCCCACCCGCGTCAGCACCGCAATGTCCCGCACGGTGCCGCTCTCGGCTCCATCGGCACACTGGCCAAAGGGCATCACGGCCTTTACCCCGCCCAGGTCGAACCGGAGCTGGCGCTGGGTGTCAAAGGCAAGGGCAGTGCTCTGTAAAATTTCGCGGCTGGCGATGGCGGCGCGCAATTCTGCGGGGCTGAGCCGGTCTGCGGAGCGGTAATTGCCTTCAGTACGAAATGTCTGCATCATGGTTTGTTCCTCTTTCTGTGTTATTTTAGCGTTTTCCGCTGCACGTCGGCACACAAAGCAGGTGTCGGCATTAAAACTCTATGCGCGGACAATTGCATTTTATACGAGTTTGGTTTATACTATATCTGTATGTGCGGCATGGAAACCAGCTGCACAGGGTACTGCCCCGCGGCAGGAGGGAAAGAAATATGGATATTGCAGTGGGAGATACCATCCAGACCCGCAAAAAACACCCGTGCGGAGCTTCCAGCTTCGAGGTGCTCCGGGTCGGTATGGATTTCAAGATCCGCTGCACGGGCTGCGGCCGTGAGGTCATGCTGCCCCGCGCGAAAATTGAAAAAAACATCAAGAAAGTGCTCAAGCCCGGCGCTGCCGAGTAACCATTGGGTCATGTAAGGAGAACTGCACAGTATGTCAAGACTGCTTTCCCAAATGGAGGCTGTCAGCCACCGGTTTGAAGAACTTTCCATCCGCCTGAACCAACCGGAAACAGCGGCAGATCCCGCACTGTTCCGCCGCCTGATGCAGGAGTATCACGAGGCGGAACCCGTGGTGCAGGCCTATCAGGCCCTGACCACGGCGCAGGATCATCTTGCTCAGGCCAAAGCCCTGCTCGAGGGCGAGACCCTTGATCCGGACTTTAAGGAAATGGTACAGCAGGAGATCGGCGAAAAAAGTCAGGAAGTGGCGCAGCTGGAAAATAATCTCAAAATTTTGCTGCTGCCCAAGGATATCAACGATGATAAAAGCGTCATCATGGAGCTGCGCGGCGGTGCGGGCGGCGAAGAAGCCGCGCTGTTTGCCCACAGCCTGATGCGGATGTACACCATGTACGTTCAGAGCAGGGGCTGGGAGCTGGAGGTGCTGAACCTCAACGAGACGGAGCTGGGCGGTGTCAAGGAAGCCATCCTTGCCGTGAACGGCGCAGGGGCCTATAACCGGCTCAAGTATGAGAGCGGGGTGCACCGTGTCCAGCGGGTGCCTGAGACCGAAACGCAGGGCCGCATCCACACCTCCACAGCAACCGTGGCGGTGATGCCGCAGGCCGAAGAGGTGGATCTTGTCATCGAACCCAAGGATCTGCGCATCGATACCTTCCGCTCCTCGGGTGCTGGCGGCCAGCACATCAACAAAACGTCCAGCGCCATCCGGGTGACGCACATCCCCACCGGAATGGTGGTGGAGTGCCAGAACGAGCGCAGCCAGTTCCAGAATAAGGATAAGGCGCTGGAGATCCTACGCAGCCGCCTGCTGGCCCAGAAGCAGAAGGAACAGCAGGATGCCATCAATGCCAACCGCGCGGGGCAGGTGGGAACCGGTGATCGCAGTGAGAAGATCCGGACTTACAACTTCCCGCAGGATCGCTGCACCGACCACCGCATTGGCTTGACGGTCCACAATCTGGATAAGATCATGGACGGCAATCTGGACGAGATCATTGATGCACTGGCAACCCATGAACAGGCCGAAAAACTGCGTCAGCTCAACGCACAGGCTGAATGAAGCTGCGATGAAAAGAATAACGTGCTTGCGTTGATTTGATGATTGAAAAGTATTTATACTTTACAGATAGAAAGAACGATGAACTGCATGAAAATGAAAACTGAAATTTTACCTGCTGAGGGCGAAGCAATCGCCAAAGCGGCTGATCTGCTGCGCAGAGGGGAGCTGGTGGCCCTGCCCACCGAGACGGTCTACGGCATTGCCGCCGATGCGCGCAACGGCGCGGCAGTCGCAAAGATCTTTGTGGCCAAGGGCCGCCCGCAGGACAACCCCCTGATCGTCCATGTCACCGGCCCGGAGATGCTGCCTGGCCTTGTCAGCGAGGTGCCTGAGCGTGCCCAGCTGCTGATGGCCGCGTTCTGCCCCGGCCCTCTGACCATCATCATGCCCCGCGGCCCGGAGGTAGCCGCGGAGTGCTGTGCCGGTCTGGACACGGTGGGCATCCGGATGCCCAGCCACCCGGTGGCACGGGCTGTCATTGCGCAGAGCGGCTGTGCCTTTGCGGCCCCCAGTGCGAACCTTTCCGGCAAGCCCAGCCCCACCAACGCACAAGATGTGTTCACTGATATGGATGGCCGTCTGCCCCTGATCCTGGATGGCGGCGAGTGCGATGTTGGTGTGGAGAGTACCGTGATCTCCGTGGTAGGCGAAAAGCCCACCCTGTTCCGCCCCGGCCATATCACGCTGGAAGATCTGGAGCGCGCTCTGGGTGAGGAAGTCGAAGTCTCCAAGGCCATCCTCGAAAAGCTGCCCGAGGGTGCTGTTGTCCGCAGCCCCGGCATGAAGTATAAGCATTACGCCCCTAAGGCAGATGTCACCCTGCTGGACGGCACCTTTGAGCAGTTCAAGGCCTATGTGGATGCCCATGCCGACCAGAACCCCAGCTGCCTCTGTTTTACCGGCGAGGCCGAAAAGCTCGGCTGGCCCTGCGTGGAGTATGGCAGGGAGGGCGATGGTGCCGATCAGGCAAAGCATATCTTCCGCAGCCTGCGTGCCCTGGATGAGCAGGGGGACGGGGTGGTCTATGCCCGCTGCCCGAAAAAGGACGGCCTGTCCATGGCGGTGTACAACCGCCTGATCCGTGCGGCAGCGTTCCGGGTGATCCAGCTATGATCACGCTTGGGATCACCGGCCGCAGCGGCTGCGGCAAATCGACCGTGACGGCGGTATTTGCCGCCCATGGTGTCCCGCTGGTGGATGCCGACCAGATCTCCCGCGAGATCCTGCTGCCCGGCTCTCCGCTGCTGCCAGTATTGGCCCAGCGGTTCGGGGCAGATATCCTGTATGCCGACGGCAGCCTGAACCGCCGCCTGCTGGCAGACCGCGCCTTTGCTGTGCCGGAAGGAAAGGCTGCTCTGGATTCCCTCGTGCTTCCGGAGATCATCCGGCGGGTCTGCAGACTGAAGCAGGCCGCCCGGGAAGCCGGAGCACCGCTTTTTGTGATAGACGGAGCCGTGATCGTGGGCACCGATGCGGAAAAAGAGTGCGACCACCTCTGTGTGGTCACTGCGCCCTTTGCCACCAGTGTGGCCCGCATTGCGGCCCGGGACGGCATCGCCCCGGAGATGGCGGCACGGCGGCTCAACGCCCAGACCCCGGAAGAGGTCCTGCTTGCCAGGGCCGATCTTGTCCTGCGCAACGATGCTGACCTTGCTTCTCTGGAAGCGGCGGCAGCGGCGCTCTGTGAGCAGCTGCAGGCTGAGGGTGCACGGAAAGGGGGCGCGGACACTTCGCTTTGAAAAAGTTTTTGAAAACGCTGGTGCTGCTCTTTCTGCTCTGTGTGGTCCTGCTGGCGCTGCCGCCGGTGCGCCGTCAGGTGGAACAGCGGCTCTACCCGCGGAAATACAACGACCTTGTGGAGCAGTACGCCGCCGAGTATGACCTTGACCCGCTGCTGGTCTATTCCTTCATCCGCACCGAGAGCGGCTTTGACCCGGGTGCAACTTCCAGTGTCGATGCGCGCGGCCTGATGCAGATGACGGAGGAGACGTTCCTCTGGCTCCGCAGTAAGCTGGGCCTGGGGGAGGAGGTTTCCTTTGGCGACCTGTACGACCCCGATGTGAGCATCCGCTTTGGATGCTATTACCTCCACCTCTGCCTGGTGCGTTACAACGGCGATATCTCCACGGCCGCCGCAGCCTACCACAGCGGGTGGGGCACTGTGGATGCCCTGCTTCAGAAGGAAGAACACTCGGAGGACGGGTTGACCCTGTCGGGTTTCCCCTATAACCAGATGCACCACTATGTGGAAAAGATCACCGCCTGCTATGCCAAGTACACCGAGCTGTACGGAGCCTGAGCAGGCTGCAAACCCGCTTGAACCGGCTTGCGCCGGTTTGAAATATTTAGGAATACCGAAAGAGAAAGGCAGGAGAAATTCTATGGCAGAAAAAACTCCGAACCAGCAGCTGGCTGAAAAGCTGCTCTATAAGCCTGCTTACGTCGCCGATAAGGACGCTGACGTGAAGCAGAAGGCCCACGACTTTGCCGAGGGCTACAAGAAGTTCCTGGATGCAGGCAAGACCGAGCGCGAGGTCGCCGCCGAGAGCGAGCAGATGCTCAAGGATGCAGGCTACCAGCAGTTCGACCCGAAAAAAACCTACAAGCCCGGCGACAAGATCTACTTTGTCCAGTGCAACAAGGCTGTGGTGGCTTCCACCATCGGTACCAAGAGCTTTGAGGATGGCTTCCATCTGGTCATTGCCCACACCGACA
>OFCU01000341.1_pt1 | contig 16902 bp, 21 predicted proteins | sample 1520851 | NCBI WGS metagenome assembly OFCU01 (sample SAMEA2699040, study PRJEB24076) | metagenome | reverse complement strand
TGGAGGAAACGCCGCTCGACATGGACGAGAAGACGCCTGTGACGCTGTCGTAGACCCATTGGACGGCTGCGCTCGCCGTGGACTTGATCGACTCCCATACACCCGAGACAGTGGAGGAGATGCCATTCCAGATGGAGGAGACGACGCCAGCGACCGTCGTGAAGACTGTGCTGACGATGTTCCACACGGCGTTGATGTACCAGGTGACGCCCGCGACGATGAGATTCCACGCGGCCGTCACTCCTTCAGAGATCGATGTCCACACTCCCTCGAGGAATGAGACGATGCCCCCGAACACCTCTGTCGCGATCCCCGCAATCCACTGCCACGTACTGGCGATCTGCTCGAACACGGGCTTGATAACGCTCTCGTAAGCCCCGGCGAACGCCTGACAAATCACATCCCACACGGGCTTGATAACGCTCTCATACGCCCACATGAAGACCGCGACCCATGCCTGTATGTAGAGCTTGATCGGCGTCAGGACAACGCCGACGATGATCGCGAACGCGGTTTTGAAGACCGTGACGATGCCGTCCCAGACAGCCGTGATCGCATCCCATGCCGTCTGCAGGGGCTGCACGACGTAGGCCTGGAAGAAGCCCGAGACGCCGTCCCAGGTGCCCGTCCACCACGAGGAGATGGACTCCATGGTGGACGACCACGCCGAGCTGATCCAGTCCACGAAGGAATAGAAGGCCTCCGTGATCGCCGCCCATGCCTTCCGTCCCGTCTCCGTCTGCGTGAAGAAATACACCAGGCCAGCCACCAGTGCGGCGATCGCCGTGACGATCGCGCCGACCGGGTTGAGGTTCATGACGATGTTGAATGCCGCCTGCGCGGCCTTCGCCAAGTTCGTGGCCTTGACAAACTGCAGGAGGCCGCCGGCCACCTTCACGGCGTTGATCGCGCCCATCGCGGCGCTCATACCCTTGAACGCTGTCGTGCCTGCGACGACCGCAGTCACGAGCGGCGCAACTACGTCGGTGTTTTTCCCGACCCAGTCGAATACACTCTTGAGCGCCTCAGCGGTTCGCTGAATCACCGACGGGCCATCCCCGCCGAACGCGCTGACCATGTTCCACACGCTCTGGGCGAGCGGCGCAAACGCGGCCGCGAGATTCGTTGCCGCGTCCCAGCCAGCCTTGAGCATCTCCCAGGCCGCCATGCCAGCATCACGCAAGTTGAACAGGAAGTCGACGAGGCCGCTGTCCTCCTCGAGGCCGAAGATCTGTCCCGAGAAGTTCCCGTTGGCGAGGACATCCCAGATTCCCTGGATCGAGGGCACGCCCACGTCCTTGATCCACGCGAAGCCCCGCCCGAGCGTGTCCGACATCCAGCTCATGAAGTCGGTCAGCTGTGGCTTCGCGAGGTCGATCATGTCCTTGAAGCCGCCGACAATTGTCGCCTGTAGGTTCCCGGCCGCGTTCTCGATGCGGGACATGTCCGATGCTGCCGCGACCGCGACGTCATCAAAACCGAGCTGCAAGAGCGCCTGGTTGAATTCTTCCGCAGAGATCTGGCCTTGCGCCATGGCCTCACGGAAGTTCCCCGTGTAGGCCCCCATGTCGGAGAGAGCCTGCTGAATCTTGCCGCTCGCGCCCGGGATAGCGTTGGCAATCTGATTCCAGTCCTGGGTTTGCAACTTCCCAGCACCATTCACCTGGACGATAGCCAGCCCAAGGCTCTTGTAGGTGTCTTTCGTGCCTCCTGAGACCGCGTTGAGGTTTCCGGCGGCTTCGGCGAGGCGATCGAAGCCGTCCACGCCGTTGGCCGCGAGCTGGCTCGTGATGCCCTGAATGTCCGCGAGGTCGTAGACCGTGCGGTCGGCGTACTCCTGAGCGGAGGCTCCCAGTTCCTTGATCTTGGAATCGTCGATGCCCGCGAACCTCAGCGTGTCCGCGAACTTGTTTGTCGCGTCTGACGCTGCGATGGCTTCGGACGCGAAACCTCCGATGCCGACGGCCGCGCCCAGGAGCGCGAGCGGGCCGAGCGCGGAAGCGACGAGTCCGCCGAGTGATGAGACGCCTGAGCCGACGCGGACGAGCGAGGAGTCCACGTCGCGGGCTTCACGCTCGACGTTGTCGGCCTCGCGGACCCAGCTTTTCAGCGATGTTGTGAAGCGCTCCCACCCGGTGGGGGCCTTCGCGACCCGCTGTTCCAGGGCCTCGGTCGCAACCCGCGCGCTGTCGGATGCAACCTTCTCCTTCTTCAGCGCGTCCGCGTGGTTAGCCGAGGCCTGGTCGGCCTTCCGGTTCGCTGCCGTCGACGCTTCACGCGCCGAGGCCAGAGCCGACTCCGCGCGAGCGACAGCCGCCGAGTCAGCGGAAGAACTGGAACGTGCTGCGGCGAGCGCACGCTCGGCGCGCTCCACCGCAGTCGCTGCGGTCTCCTCCTCGGCGCGCGCCTTCGCGAGCGCCGACGCTGACTTAGCGACCTGTGCGTGCGCCTCCTGCAGCTCCGACCCCATCTGGGCGGCCTCCTGACGAAGGCGCGCCGTGGACTTGCCCAGAGGGTCGGCGATCGCGTTAACGAGGTCCTTGCCCGACGCGGAAACCTGCTCCTTGAATTTCTCCGCGTACTTCTTTCCCGCGTCACCAGCCACCTGCGGGATCTGCGCGGCCGTCGCATTCTCGATGCTCTTGAAAAAGCCCCGCATCGACGGGACAACATCGACATAGACAGTGCCTGCCTGATACACGCCAGCCACGCAGACCTCCTACAGGTATTCAGGTTTCTTGCGGACTCCACCCCGGCATTAGAGCCGCGAGCGCCTGGTGGGCGCTGCGGTCTCGGACGCTCGTGCGTGCGTCCTCGAGTGCGATCGCGGTGAGGCTTTCGGGTCGCGGGTAGGTTTCTTTTCCTCCGAAGGCCGAGACCAGCAGGTCGAAGATGTCCTGCAGGACTCTGACCTCGGGAGTCTGGGTCCGGAGCTGCGCCTCGGTATCGTCGTCGTCCGCTGCTTCGGCGATCGCCATTGCGGTCTCGATAGCGATCTCCGGGTCGTTGAGCATCGCCGCGACGGTTCGGCTCGTCGAGGGCAGCTCAGCGATCAGCGTCAGGAGGAATCGGTATCGGCGGTCGCGGAACAGGGCGTAGGCGTCCCAGCCCTGTTCCGCGAGGTCCGCAACGATCTGCCTCTCGTACCGTGTCAGGCGGTCGTAGAGGCGCGCCCTTCCCCCAGTGACCCGAGCGACGCCTCATAGTGGTTAGAGGCCTGGCGCAGGAGGAGCAGCATCTGTCGCAGGGTTAGATGCTTGGTGACGAATGCGGCGTCTTTCTCCGATAGCCACTTGTTGATAACCTCCGTGGCGCGCTTGCCGCCGCCGAGGTCGAGTAGGAGGTCTTCGCCGGCCTCGGGGCTCAGGCCCAGGGGGTCCGGGAAGGTCACGATGTGGTTGTTGATCCCGAAGGTGAAGGGGGTGACCTCTGCTGCGCCGTCGAGGTTGTTGAGGGCGGCGAGGGTCAGGGTAGGGGTGATCTTGTCCATTGGTGTTCTCCTAGTTGCTCTTTGTCAGTTGTCGTGGCGCTGGGTGCTCGCGGGCGGGGCAGGCAGCGTCGGCACGGCCGCTTCCGGCTCGTCGGGCTGGGCTTCTGTCCATCCCTGTGCGCGCAGAGTGTTCGCGTCGGCAGCGTCGTCGGTGACTCGCGTGAGTACGAGGTCGTCCCCGTCGTCCGTCTTGATCGTCTTCGTGAAGGTCAGCTGATCCATGGTTGTCCTATCGACTGTGTTCTCCTGGGGGTGGTAGCGGGCAGAGGCCGGAGGGAGAACATCCCCGGCCCCCGCCCGCAGTCTGTGTCAGACGCTGAAACCGGTGATGTCACGGTGCTTCAGCATCGCCGAGCCGCCGTAGTAATTACGGCAGGCGGTACCTGCGGCCTCGTCGGCGAATGCCTTGAATTCGAGGTCGCCAGTAATCGCGTCCGTCGCCTTGAGCCCGATCGTCGGCATTGAGACGAGCTTGGCGCGCGTGAAACACCAGCCCATCAGCCACTCGTCATCAGCAGGGCCGTCGGCTGCGACGATCAGCAGACGCTTCTCCGGGATGGAGGGAAGAAGCGGATCGTCGAACACGACTTCTCCCGTGGTCGCGTTCGCCTTGACCTGCGAGAGGTCAATGCCGTGCGTCAGGCTCAGCATCTCCTTGCGGAACAGCTCGAAGATGTTGAGCTTGATCGTCTTGGTTGCCTTGGTCAGGTCAGAGCGCACAGGCTCTGCGTAGCCCAGGCCATCGACGTCGTCGACGGACACGTCAGGCGTGATCTCTCCGCCATCGGTCGTGAAGATTCCCAGCGGAGTCCAGTCCGCGGAGAGTTCCTTCATCGCGCCGCTTGCTCCCGTCAGCGCGTCCGGGACAGCGGTCGTGAGCGGTGCGACGAAGGCCAGAACGTTGAGCGCCTTGCGCACGTTCTTTGCCTTGTTGTGCTTCTTCTTCAGCGCTTCAATGGTCGTCGTGTCGGCCATATCGGTTTCCCTTCCAGATCAGATGTTGGTTAGTCGGTGGGACGTTGAGTGACTTCCACGCTGAGGCCCACCACCTCAACGACGCCATATGCGGCGCGCACCCCCAGGCGGGACGGCACAGACGCCTCATCCACCCACCCAGAAGCCCCCACCACAGGACGAACTGACAGAGCATCCACAACATCATCCGCGAGCGCGTCCGCGCCGCCGACGCCCGGCCCTGTGGGGGTCTTGGCGTACACGTCGACAACGACGGAGGTAATACGCTCGAAATCGAGGTCCTGGGATTGGGTCGCGTAGACGTGGACGAGCGGCAGCGGCCAGGTGTCCGGGAGGCTTTCCTCCTGAAGTACTCGAACGGTCTTGACCCCTGTCGCCCGGGTGATCGCGCCTCGCAGTACTTCGACGGGGTCCGAGTACTTCATGACCGACCTCCTCGTCGTGCGCGCTTGGAGCCCGCGAGTTTCCCGAGCGTGTGATGCGCAGGGACGCGGCGCCCGTTTTTCGTGAAGTGCCCGAACTCGACGGGCACAGCGTGTGGCGCGTCGTTGATGACGCGGCCGGCGGCCCTGCGAGACGTGCCGTTTCGGCGCGTCGGCACTTCCGCCATCACGGCCTCGACCTTGTAAGCCTCTGCGAGTACGCGGTCCCGTTTCGGGGCCGCCGCCGCTGCGGCGGCGCGCACCGCTTCGGCTTCGCTGACCATCGCGCGGCCGATGGCCTCGGATTGCAGGAGAGCCTCAATCGAGGCGTCATTTCGCGCAAACTTGACTGCCATGCTCACCTCCGTGAGATCACGACAGCGGTGCCGCGCGGCCACGGCGAGGATGGCTCCTCCACCGCCCATGTCCCGCCGAGAGGATGCTCAGCCGGGACGTGGACGACGTCTCCGACGTGCAGCGTCTCTCCCCGAGGCAGGTAGAGCGTCGCGGTCTCGTCGGAGCGTTCGGAGGCTGCCTGATCGAGCAATCCCGGCACAGTGACCTGTCCCGGCGCGATCAGGCACCCCCCGATGAGGCGCGGCTTCGATTCCTCGACGAGGTAGCCGTCACCGTCACGATGGATGGGTCCTTCTACCTGGATCGTGGTTTTCCATTCCTCCATCACGTCAGGCCCCTCCCATCACCCAGACATGCCCGGCGCGACGCGGCCTGAAAGAGTCCGCGAGCGCCTGGTCGTCTGGGGAGAGGATGGCTTGTCCGCCCACGGCCCATGTGGCGTACTGGCGGGTCTGCGTGAATGGTCCCGTCGTCTCGGTCATTTGGGTTGCCCCTTGTGCGGCGGCGTCGGGGATGAGGAGGATACGTCGCACGCTGTCTGCGAGCTGTAGTCGCACCGCTGTGGGGGCCCTGTCAAGGCCTGCCGTGTAGGTGACGACCACGAACTCGGTCGCGGGTGCGCCGACTTGGATGAAGCCGCGCCTGACGTTGTAGGGGATCGCCTGCCCGTCGTCTGTCGTGACAGCCACGACGGAGACGAGCGGCGCCCGTGTTGGGACGACTCGTCCGCCCGCGTCGACCTTCAGGCGGTGCGTGTACTGCTTGACGGTGAATGTCTGGCGTGCGCGCTCCTTGAAGGCTTCGGAGAGCTTGTTAGCGATGAACGTTGCCCGCGCCGACTCCGAGTCTGTGAGGGGGCGGCCGAGGGCGGCCTCGATGTCCTCGACATTTACCAGCGGAACAGGCATCGTCCCCCCCTACTTCTTGGACTTCTTCGAAGTCTCCTGCCCGAGGTCAGCCTCGGGAGGACCCGCGTCATCCCCGTCGGACGTATCGTCGTCGGGGGTGGCTTCCTTGAGGATGCCTGCCGTGATCATTGCCGTGGCGACCTCGTCCGCGAGCTCGAACTCGATCCCGTTGTCTCCCTTGACTCGCATCATGCCGCCTTGAAGACCTGGATCGCCTTCGGGCGCAGAATCGCGCCGCCGTAGACGTGCAGACCGCGCACACGGTCCGCGAAGGTCTGCTCGGCGCGCATCGACTCGGTCTTCTCGACCTGGGACACGTAGGCCACGGACGGCTTGTGGAACGCTACGGCCATGGGCTTCGTGTTATCGAGCCAGGGGCTCGTGACCACGTCGAAGCCCAGGAGACGACCGATCGTCGCCTCACGGAGGCCATCCGTCATATTCGACTTGTCGAAGCTGGTGAGCTTCGACCCGTCAGAGAGGAGGAACTCCTCGAACGCCGCGTTGATCAGGAGCACGCGGTCCATGGCGGGGACCTTCTCGGCCGAGAGCTTGCCGCGCAGCTTCAGGATCGCGGCGTATGCCGTCTCCCAGTTCGTCGGGTTCGCGATGCCCGTCACCGCCGTGCCCTTGGAGGTCAGCATCGCGGTCAGGAAGGTCTCCGCGTCTTCAACGAGCGCGGCCGCCGCCGACTTGGTGTAGGCATCGAGAGACTGGTTCGCCTGCGCGGCGTCGATGTCATCGACCAGGAAGTCGAAGCTCTTCTCCTGGTCAATGGTGATCTCGATGCCCGTGGACTCCACGGCATCGGGGACGGTCGTGCGCGGCACCTTAGCGCCGCCGGACGCAGTCACCGCGCCGGTCTTGTAGTCCTTCACCTTCACATCGACGATGCCGGGGATGTGAATCTTCGAGCCCGCGGTGAAGTCCTTCTCGTACTCGCGGTTCGCCATCCCGACGAGCACCGTGTCACGACGGAAGTTCTCGAGGATGCTCGCCGACCACAGCTCCGGAATGAAATGCGTGAGAGTCATTGTCTGTCCTTTCTTGGCCCGCTTATGCGATGCCCATGATGTTGTTCAGTTGCCCGTCCTGACGGGCCTTGATGATCTCTGCGGGAGACATCTTCTTGAGGTCATCCCTGGTGAGCTGCCTGGCAGCCCTGATCTCGTCACCACGAACTCCCGCGTCCGTCGCGGGAGCACCCTTGGGCACCTGCGCACCTCGCCAGGCGAGGAGGCGCTCAGCAGACGCCCTCAGCTCGTCCTCTGACGAGCCAGACAGAAGGTCCGCGTCAACGCCCGTCGCCGCCGCGACCTTCGCTCGCATCGCCTCGGCCTCCATCGCCGCAGCTCGCGCCTCAGCCTTCGCCGCCGCTTCCTGCGCCTTCTGCAGCTCGGACTTGCCCTGCTCCTGAGCCTCGTCATAGAGCCTCGCCTTTTCGGCGTTCTCCTTCATCCGAGACTCATTCTTGCGGGACAATTCCTTCCACTTCCGGGCCTCCGCCTCCCAGTCAACCTGCTTGGCCGTAGCCTCAGCAGCGGCAGCGGGGGCATCCTGCGCGGCCGGCGCGTCCCCGCCCGTTTCTGCGGCCGGCGCGTCGACAAAGCGAAGGTAGGGACGGTGCTTCAGGTGGTTCTTCATGGTGATTCCTCCCATTCCGGGTACACGAAAGCCCCCACGCCGTTGCGGCTGGGGGCTACTGGTTGTGGTATCAAAAACCGGCCCGGGCATTGCGCCCATGGCCGGTGACTTTGAGCTATATGAAGTGAGGACATCCCGGCTGCCCGAAGGGGCTGCCTAATGTCCTCACCGCTAGGGTAGCACACTCACGGAATGCGGACAAAATTTCCTGCGTGATCTATGACAATCACTTGGGTAAGATGACGACCCTGCATACCTTGCCGGACATCCCCGATCGATTCCTTATCGTCGAGTTTGCTACGGCGTAGATCGAGGACCAGGCGTTCAGCCTGTTTCCCCGCTCGCTTCATCTGCGAATCGACGGTGTTCTGGCCTTGCCCTGTGGGCGCTTTGAACTCCCAGATCTGCTGATTCATTTCCGCATCTGGGTTCTTAGCCCCCACGTCGTGCGAATCGACACGGAAAAACACGTCCATTCCCGATTCTGCGAGGCGCAGCGCCGTGAGCACCTCATGTTCACTGGGCGGCTTCCTCGCTGAGATCGACGGGATGAACACCCGCCCGTCCCCATGCTCCGGATACAGGAATTCTCCGGGAATCCCCGTCACGTCCCCATCCTCATACTGAAGCGTCTTGTGCCATTTTTCGGCAGGAACGCTCAGCAGGCTCTTTAAACGATCGGAGTCGTCCGGCGGTTGTGCTGTGGTCTTCTTCGGGGGCTTGGGAGGCTTAGGCGGCTCAGCCCCACCCGCCTTGGTCTGAGGCTTTTGCTTGGCCTTGGACTGTGCCCACGACAGCGTTGGCCCATACTCCCCATGCTCACTGACCGTCAAAAGCTTCCGATAATCCGGAGTGCGACCACCCCGGTCAGAGACACCGAGACGGTCCGCCGTGATCTGGTGAACCTGTTCGAGCAGGCCCTCATCAATCACCTGATTCACCGCCAGGCCAGGAGGAAGAGGCTGCACCCCACAGTCACAGCCCGGGTGAATCGGCATCAAGTCATCCCGGTAATAACGCTGCGTCGACGCAACCACACAGAGAGCACAATTCTCGCGCCCCGTGAGCACACGCCGATAGAACTGCCCCTCCTCCGGGTAGCCCCGCATCGACTGCCGCGACGCATGCACCTTCGCCAGCTGCATGTCCCCACCGATCAACTGCGTCAACCGCAGCCGCCCCTCAGCCGCAGCCTGCGGCAGAGGCTTACCAGCCGCGAGCGCGGTGTACACGTCAACGGCTGGGCGACGGTAGACGACGCGCGGGTCGACGCCGCGAGCGCCGCGAATCTCGTCCTGCTCGATGGGTGGGAGGACGACCTTCCAACCGAGCTCGCGGGCGCACTGGGCGAGATACGCGCGAGTCAGGTCGGCTATGCGGAGCTGACCTGCGGTCACTCGGGGAGTGATCGCTTCGATCATGTCCTCAACGGCGCTGGCCCTGTAGTGCGGTAGCGAGTCCCAGTAAGCCCGCCCGAAGGCGGTGATCTGCTGTCGGATTGCGTGGACCTGGCTGTCATACGCCTCAGTGAGGCGGTTGAGCGAGTCCAGGTCAGTCACGCTACTACCTCCTCCACATCACCTGTCTAGGCGCCTGTAGTCTCCTGCCCTGCCACTGGTTTTGCTTGGTCCTGCAGCGCGAAGGCCAGAGCTATCTGCTCTTCAGCCCGACGTTGCTTGTCCTGTGCGATCTGCTCGGGGCTGTAACCGAGGATGTTTCGCTGAATGGTTTCGAGCGCTTCGCCTGCATTGCGCGCCTGGACGGCGGCCGCGTACTTCTCCGTGAGGGAGACAGCGTGCGGCGGTACGAACAGGACCTCTACGGTCTCCGTCTCGTCCAGCGTGTATCCCTCGACCGAGAGGGCCTTGACGATGAGGTAGGCGAGCGCGGGCTTGAAGCGTTCGATCCTGTCACCGGCCTTGGCGAGGAGGGCCTTCTGGGGTTGCTCAGCTCCCGCCGCCGACTGATTTGCGGAGTCGGGGAGCATGATCGAGAGAGGCGTTGCCGTCTCGGCTGCCAACTCGCGCCAGTCGTCCTTCGTGGCGTTCAGGATTTCCGTGATCTGCGTCTGGGAGGACTCCCAGATTTCCACACCCGGGGGCAGCTCCCAGAGAGCTGCGGGTGAGGGCTCGAAGATCGCCTGGTAGTCGATCGCGTTCCCGGACTCATCCTCGGCTGGCAGGCCAGCCGACCCTTCAGAAGACTTCAGTGCTCGCTGGCGGAAGGCCTGCATCGAGATAATGACCAGGCGCTGCAGCGTCTGCCAGTTGATGCGGTCGATCAGGTCGAGCACGTGCTCGAACTCGCCCATCCCGAACCTGTTCTCGAGAACAACGACCGGGGGCGCTCCCTCGAAGGGCTGGACACCGCCAAGGTCGAGTCGCCAGTCACCGGACACGCGAGAGATCAGCTGCCTCGACTTGTCGTATGCCGATCGCGTGTAGGACATGCGCAGGCCCGGCGTCCACATCACGAGGTGGTCGAGGCCGGCCGCCTGGTCTCGCCAGACCTTCACAGCCGCGAGCGCGCGCCAGGGCTTGACCGGGTCCGGCTCAACGAACATGTGTTCGGGCCGCTCGTATGTGACGCAGGCTCGGCCGTCTTCGTCCTGTGTCACCAGGAGATAGCCGTGGCCGAGGGTGGCAGCGTCCCAGATTGCGTCCGCAAAGACCACTTTGAGGCGGTTGTCGCGCCAGATGCGCGTGGCCGCCTGCGCAGCGGGGCTGTCCTCACCGGCTCCGACTGCCACCCCGTTAGGGATGAGACGATCCGCGAGCGCAGAGACGACGAGCTTGCCAGGGTTGGTGCGCGCACGCCGCTGGAACTTCAGCCACGCCTTCGCGAGATTAGGGCCCATCTCCGGCAAGGGTGATGCCCCATTGGTGTAGGAGCGCAGGAGGTCCGTTCGCGGACGCTCCTTGTCCATCTTTGCGGTGAGGTAGGCAAGCCATTCCTCGGGCGTTTTCATCATGAGGTGGGGCCTCCTCCCCCAGTGCGTGTTAGTAGAGTCGTCGCGGAGCGCGCCGCGCCGTCGGCCTAGCTGCGCCCTTACCGACCGCGTCGAGGCCGGCCTTATAGGCGAACATGGCGCCCCAGGTTGCGTCGATCTTGGAGTAGTCCTGGTCGTCGGCTGGCTTGACGAGGACGTAGCCTGACTGGCGAGGCGACTTCCTCGCGTTGAGGAAGTGCGCGGTCATCGTCGGGTCTCCGTCGTAGGTGATGAGGCCCTGGTGGATCGCTGAGAGCAGTTGCGCGAAGTTCTCGCATGTCTGAGAGACATTGCGCTGCGGATAGCGGATAGGCTCCGCAGCGCTGATCTTCGCCCGAAGCCGGCGCGAGTACTTCGCTTCCCAGGTCTTGACGTCCTGTGCCCATCCTGCCGACGGGTCGGCGTAGAAGCCAACGACGTTGTAGCGATCGAAAGCGTCGCGCACGGTCTGCTCGATCTCCAGGCGCGGCGGTTGCCATCCCTCGCCTGCCGGTCCGTCCGGCTGGCTCCAGATCCCGACCTTGAACAGGTGCCGTTGCGTCACCGAGTAGCCGATGAGGACGGTCGCGTCGGCTATGCCGATCTTCCTGCCTTCGGAGCCGTCGAAGCCGAGCGTGATCGGCTCGGTGGAGCTGATCTGCTTCGTGTGGTCTTCGATGGCTCGCAGCTCGGGCATCGTCAGCCATGCGTCCGACGCCGAGGTGATTTGGTTGAGGAAGTCCGAGCACATCCCCGCGGGGTCGTTATCCGGATGCCAGAACGAGTCAGCGATTCGCTCCAAGTCCACCCATCCAGGCTCACACTCAGGCTCGTGGATCGCGCATCCGCGCGGGTCCGCTGCCGAGTCCCCATAGGCGATCCGCAGCCCATTGAGGAGTGACTCACGATCCGAAATGTCGGTGTCCAGCGGGGCTTCACGGTGGTCGTAGTACAAGCCCCGAGCGGCTTCGGGCTTAACCTTCCCGGCCTGGATCAGCTCATAGAATCGCGCCGTCGTCTCGGCCACCGAACGCTCACCGACCGTGTAAGCGTTCGGAGTCTCAATCGTGAGACCCCCGAGCTTGTCGGCGTTCGAGCGTAGGGTTTTCGCGAGCTTTGGCCCGCCGTTCGACGGCAACCACGTCTCCGTCTGATCCATGACAGCCATGACGGCCTTGGCACCCTTCACGGAGGTCGCCGAGGACGTGCGTTTCTCGATGCGGCCGCGACGCAGGGCGACGAAGCTGTCCATCGGGTCGAGGCCATACTCCGACTCGGCCGGAGAACCGCGCAACATTTCCAGGAGCGGATCCCAGGTGTTCGCCGTCTGGTCATCCGTCGTCGCCGTGACCTGCACGATAGGTGTGCGCCGCGTCGACCACGGCACCCCGACCGGCTGTCCCTCAGCATCCCACCCATCACACAGCACAGGGGCCATCGCCTCAGCGCAGCAGATCGCCGCAAGAAACGGGCTTTTGCCCCACCCACGCGGACGCGACAACACCGCGCGCTGTTTCACTCGACGGCCCGTGTCTGGGTCCAGCTCATACAGCCTCGCGAGGAACTCAATCTGCTCCTGCGTGGGAACAAACGGGACGTGTTCCTCACTGTCCTGATCCTGGTCAGGCATGAGCAGGTACGCCATCATCCAGTCCGCGATGTCGTATCCGAGCGTCGGGAACTCATCGTCCTCGTCGATCGGTTTCCAGGGCACGCTACACCGCCCTCAGCTTCTTCTGCCGTCTGCGCGCACGCGCAGAAACGGGCGCCACATCATCAATGGCGCTGTCGGCGTCGTCTTCGAGGTTATCGGCCACCGCGAACTGAATCCGGAGCCTGGCACGATCCTCGGGCGTGGCCCCGAACTTCGCGACGCGCAATCTGAGTTCGCCGGCAACTCGATAATCGCCCTTCCAGTACAGGGCGTGCAGGTATGCGGTGTCGAGCAGGAATGACCAGTCTGTTTCCGTGTACTCCGCGCTGAGCGGGGACTCCCCCCACATCTTCCACCAGCGGCGAGTCACCGTCGGCCACGTGAAGCGCTTCTTCCTCGGCTTGCCATTCTCGTCGAGCACGACTTGCTCGATGACCGGCAGCGACGGCTGCTCGACCGGCTGCGCCGTGATGATGCGCAGGACTTGGGGGTCCTTGTTCCGGCGAGCTCGCGAGCCCTTCGGCTTCGGCGCGGGGCCACGACCAGCCATAACCACCCCCACCTATCCGCAGAATACCAACGAATTATCCGTTACAATAGGAGACGTGAGGACATGCGAACACTGCTCGGCTCCGCTCAGACCCTGGGCGCGGGCCGACGCGCGCTTTTGCTCGACCCGATGCCGAGTCGCTCACCACCGCACCACACAGACGAACGCCCCGCGAGCGCTACCCGCCGAGCTCATCAACCGCCCCCGATGGGTCAACCACATCGACAAGCGCCCCGTGTGCTCGCGCACCGGCCGTTGGGCATCTGTCACCGATCCGAGCACGTGGAGCACTCATGCGGCCGCGAGCGCGACCGGCGCTCCCCTGGGGTTCGTCCTCGGGGACGGCATCGGCTGTATCGACCTCGACGGTTGCCTCGATGAGCACGGCATCCCCAACGAGGCCGCCCGCGCTCTTCTCGCGTACTACGAAGGCTCCTACGTCGAGGTCTCGCCGTCTGGGCGCGGGCTGCACATCTGGGGGACGGCCGTCCCCCAGCGCGGCTTCAAGCGCATGTGGCGTGGGCAGCGGATCGAGTTCTATTCGCAGGGGCGTTACATCACCGTCACGGAAAACGTGTTCCGAGACGGCGCCCTAGCACCCCTCTAAATTCACCTACGCCCTCACCCCACTGCCCGGCGTTTGCGTTGAGCTATCAAGGCTTGCGAGCAGTTGCTATTTCCCCAGACCCGTACAAACAAAAATCGACAGCTCTTGACGGTGCTTTGGTCGGGTGGGGAGGGGGTCCCTGGTGGGGGTCTAGTCGATGAGGCCGGGATGCTTGCGCTTGCGCGGAGCGTTTCGTGCCCGCTCTGCGGCTAATGCGGCCGCGGCTTCTCGCTGAGTCTTGCGCTTGTGATGCCACGAGCACAGCCACTGCAGGTTCGTCGTTCGATGATCATCACCTGGTGTGATGTGGTCGCACTCGGCACCAGCTGCAGGGCAGCGCGTCCCGTCATGCAGGAGCGCTTCGCACCTGCCGGCTGCGCGGGCGCGGACGAAGGCGCGGCGCTCATCCCAGTCAGGCGGGAGCCGCGATGCGCGATCGCTCGATGACCACGCCATGACGCTTCATCCTCTCGGAGCTCGCCGGTCCGGCGGGTACGCGAAAGCCCCGGACGGTTATCCGCCTCGGGGCTTGTTCGACACTTCTGCCATTGGCACAGATGTTACAACCGCCATGCGGCGCTGTCAATCAACCTGCACCTGGTTCGCGTGTCGCGCCGTGCAGCGGCGGCGCGACGAGGCCGCAGCCGCTAGCACATCCTCGACGGCGACCCATACGGAGCCGCCGACCTTGACCGACCGTACCCGGCCCGCCGCTGCCCACACCCGGACCGTTGATGCGGGGAGGCCGGGCACGTGTTTGTGTGCCTCGGCCTGTCGTTCCCATTCCTCCCCTGCCACGATCATGCCGAGGCCTCCTCGGTCTTTGCTGACATGCGAGCGACCAGGACCGACCAGGCGCGCAGGCGGTCCCAGTCCTGGGAGGACAGGACACGCCCGCAGGAGATACGCGAGCAGGTGACCTGCTCTTGCCCGCCAACAACTCGGACGGGAGTGACCACGAGCGAGTAGGCGTTGCACGACGGGCAGGCGATGTCCTGCACGCGCCGCTCCGGTTCCTCGACTGCCCACCTCGCGCGTGCGCCGGCGTCGAGCCTAGCCAGGTCGGCAAGCATCTCCGGTGCCCACGGCGCGGCCGCGACACGGTCGAGCAGTGGATCAATCCAGCGGACGAGCTCAGCCAGCGCCTCCGGGACACGGATGCCGACCGGCTCTGCCTCCACGAGGTACGCCTCGCCCGTCTCCGAGTCGATCTTGCGACCAGGAGCAGACCACCACAGGCCAGACGGGCGAGGAGCCTCCACGCCGATATGCTCGCCAGCCTGGATACACCACGAGGCCAGCGCCGCCGCGAGCTCATCGGCAGCTGCCCGCTGCTGCGGGTACAGCGAGGACGAGCCAGGCGGGCGACCACCACCAGAGGACGAGACCGCCGAAGGCGCATCATCCCCGCTCATCAGCTCGTCGACGAGCGCCGGCATCGTGCGCACGACAGCCTGCAGTCTCCCCCAGCAGCGGGCGCACAAGACCCCGACGTAAGCCGGACTCGGGGCGCAGCCCCGGCACGAGTCATCCTGGCAGTCAGGAAGATGCTCACCGGGCGAGGTACACCCGGATGAGCACACACGGTTCAGCACGGCTCCTCCTCAAGGCAGCAACGTCTGACCATCATCGCCTTCTCCTTCTACGGTTGCGCTTAGTGATCTGCTGCTGAGTTGCGCCTGCCTGCCCGTCCTGGCCTGGCCTGGCCCGTCCCGGCCCATCCCGCCCCGGCCTGGCCTGGCCCGTCCCGGCCCATCCCGTCCCGTCCCTACCCGACCCGAGAGTATTCGACCTGATACCCTTCGACGTCGGACCAAGGTTCGGACCTGAGTCCGGACTACGTCGGATACGCGGACCCTCGGACGCGCGTCTCTCAGACGCACCGGGGTCACGCACAGCGGTCAGCTCAGGGCCGCTGGAGCCGCGCCCGGGTTCAACAGGCACTCCGGACCCTCGGCCCGGGAGATCACCCTTCGCGGGCGTCTCTGAGGCGGGGTCAACGGGCGTGCCCGGATCCACGGACGGCACAGCTTCATATCCGTACCTTGTAAGGAACTCTGCAGACCACACTCCGTAATAGGGCGTGGATGGGACAGGACGCAGCGGCGAGGCCGCGTCGAACGCTTCGCGCGCGTGACCGCGCGACGAGTTGCATTCATGGCAGGCGACCACGAGCCCCTCGACCGGGGCGTCCCCCAGCGAGTCCGGGTCAACATGATCGAGCGTGCCCAAGTTGAGACCGATTGGTCCGGTCCAACGCACGATCTTCCCGCAGTAACGGCACTGATCGCCGTCGCGGAAGATCACAGCAGCTTTCTTATCCTTGTCGCGGTTTTCCCGCGACCTCGCGCGGCGGCGCATGACCTCCTCACGCGGCTGGATATGAATGAACTCCTCATCCGTGAACAGACGCAGCTTCCGCTGCCCCTGAATATCCACCCACGTCAACAAACCCGCCGCCACCGCGACATCCAATAAGTGCATGATCCGCGAGCGCTCACCACCCTCGCGGAAGCACGCGCCGCGCTCAATAATTCCGTCTGTCAGGTGCTTGGCCGAGTAGGTCGCGAGCGCCATGAGGAAGCCGAACATCTCGATGACCGAGATGTCCTCCGCCCCCTCAACGTCATATATCCCCATAAGCTTGGGGTGGCTCAGCGCCTCGTCACCGACTCGGACCCAGGCCATTACCTGCCCTCCTTCACGCTTGTGTTCTTGATTTCCGCTGGTTCCCAGTAGTCCTCTGGGAACAGATCCCGGGGCCGGTGCTCCGGGAAGTTCCTGCGCATCCAGTCGCGCTCGGTTTTTCGCTGATACTCAGCCTCAAGCCTGAGGAAGCACGGCCTGCAGCGCGCATGCCCCGCAGCAAGCACGACGCCACAGTCCGGGCAGTACCGTTCCATCAGAACGGCGGTTCCCACGCCGCGTAGTTCGCAGCTGGCTGTGAGGTCTGACGCGCCCAGGGGTCCTCCGGGGCGGGCGGGCGGGGCGCGGGCTGCTGCGGAGCTTCCTGCGGGGCCTGCTGCGGTGTCTGGGCTGGCTGGGGGGACGCAGGTGGAGGCGGGGGCGGGTATCCTGCCCCGCCGTCGGCGGCCGGGTGCCTGGTGACCTGCGCGCGGGCACGGCGTAGGGAGGGGCCGACCTCGTCGACCTGCAGCTCAACGACCGTGCGGCGCTCACCCTGCTGGGTGTCGTACGAGCGCTGGGTGAGGCGACCCTGAACAATGACGCGCATCCCCTTGCGGAGTGACTCTGCGACGTTCTCAGCGACATCGCGCCACACGGAGCAGCGCATGAAGAGGGTGTCGCCGTCGCGCCACTCACCGG
>OFCU01000340.1_pt1 | contig 16944 bp, 19 predicted proteins | sample 1520851 | NCBI WGS metagenome assembly OFCU01 (sample SAMEA2699040, study PRJEB24076) | metagenome | reverse complement strand
ACGGACATCCCCACACCAATCCACCTGGGCACCAGCCCCCGCTACCACGCCAAATAAGGCATGACAAACCCCGCGCCAGCACCATTGACGAGGTCGGCGCGGGGTTTTGCGATCAGGGGATCAAGCATTTGCGGACGAGTTCATTGCAGCAATGACGATTGCGGTGATGATGCCACTGATCTTCATTCCCGACCGACGCGGCTGCTGCACTCCCTGAATCGGATAGCCCGCTGGCACTCCCTGATATATGGGCTGTGCGGGCACGCCCGCCTGGGAACCCCCTGCGGCGCGGGCACATACGACTGGACACCCCGATTCCCTCCGCCCGGATAGGCGTTCGAGTTCGGGATGTGCGAATCCGGTGTTGTCATAGTCGCTTCTTCATCAGTTGATCGTCGCGACAATATCAGCAGGTTCGCTCGTCCGCACACCCTTACAGAGATGCCATCGTTGGGCGTGCGCCAACAATCATCATCGATGCGTGGGACGACCCACAGCTCAACAGCCTAGTGGAAATACATTGCCGCCATCATAAGGGCGAGAAAAACGACGTACGGGCTCGCATTGAGGAGGATTCCCAGCCAGTTGAGCTTGCGCGTCTTCGGCTTGCTCACTGCCCCGACGATCCCAATAACGCCGCCAGCGAGGTTCACCGAGCCAAAGAATGGCAAGCCGAGGAGAGGTAAAAAGCCGACGATGTCAGCACCGCTCGGGTCAGCATCTGACGGGATGGCACGAATAGCCAGCCACGTACCCAATACCGTGAGACCAACGAGGACCCACCCGACAATACCCAGGATGATCGACGCCCAGTTCACCTTCTGAACGACAGGTCCCTGGGGCACGGGGGCATAGCCCGGCGCGACCCCCTGATATGCAGGCTGCGCCGGTTGCATAGGCTGCGCAGGAACTACAGGCTGCGACACCTCCTGCGCAGGCGAGGCGGGAGAGTGTTGCTGATGCTGTTCCAAGGCTAGACACCCCTCTCGACGATATTCTCGATCACGGCAAGGGCGTAGAGCAGGGGGAAGATGACGAACGGTGCGACGCTCAGCCAGAAACCGATCCTGTTCATGATGAGCTGCTTGCGCGTCATCAGGCGTTTCTTCGCTGACGCGCCGGTGGCTAGGCCGCAGACGGTGAGGGGCAGCACGACAAGCGGGGTCCCAAACATCGGGATAATAGCGATCGCACCCCCCGCGGAGGTACTCTCGTCGGTCGAATTCGCTATCATCAAGGCCGTCACGCCGATGATCAGGAGGATCGCCACCCAGGTCGCGATCCCGAAGAAGAAGGCAGCCGGGATCTTCTTTTTGCTTGCCTCAGTAGTCACCCCGCCGTAGGGCTGTGGAATACCAACCGGGTAAGGCGTGGCTCCCTGGTAGGGGGCAGTTCCCTGCGGCGGCCTGTCTCCGTATTGCGTGTATCCGGGCGTGCTCACAGGGTCCTCCATCCAGCGGGTATTTCAAGAATTGAGATTAACGGTAAGTTCCTACCCACGCAACGGAGCGCTACACCAGAAGCGCGCGCTCACGACCTACGAGAAAATCTGCCCCACAGCCATGGCGACGAACGCGATAATGAAAAAAACGAAAAAGATGATGAACGGACTCACATTGAGGATAATCCCCAGCCTGTTGAGCTTCCATTTCGCCGGCTTCTCCTTCGCTCTTGAGAAAGCGACGATGAAACCGATGAGGTTCACTGGACCGCCGAGGGCCAGCGCAAAAAGAGGATAGAAGCCGAAAATATCATTCCCGCTCGCGGACGCGTCCGGTGAGCGCATCTCTACCCACGCGTCCAGCACTAACAGCGCGATGAACGCCCATACACAAATTCCACAGACGAGGGAGAAGTAGTTAACCCGTACTTTCACAGGCCCCTGGGGCACGGGCGCATAGCCCGGCGCAAATCCCTGGGGTGCCGTCGAATACCCCTGCGGCACGGGCTGCGCGGGCGCTCCCGCCTGGGGAACTCCCTGCGGCGGCCTGTCTCCATATTGCGTGTATCCGGGCGTGCTCACAGGGTCCTCCATCCAGCGGGTATTTCAAGAATTGAGATTAACGGTAAGTTCCTACCCACGCAACGGAGCGCTACACCAGAAGCGCCCGCAGCACCTGCGCGACCCCGGCCTCGTTGTTCGAGGGGGCGACGAAGCGAGCGGCCTCGACGACGTCCTGCGAGGCGTTGGCCATCGCGAAGGACAGGTCCCCCTCGCTCATCATCGACAGGTCATTACCGGCATCGCCGAAGACGGCAGTCTGGGAACGATCCACCCCCAGGAAGCGCTGCAGGTCGCGCACGGCGCTCCCCTTGTCGACGCCTCGGATCTGCAGGTCCGCCCAGTTCGCGCCCGAAATCGCGTACTGGTGGGTGTCGGCGAAGTTGGCCAGGGTGGCCTCCGCGAGCGCCTCGACCGGTCCGATGACGTAGACGGCGAGCTTGACGATCGCGTCATCGATCTGCCCGGCCTCGATGGCGTCGATGATGGCGATCTGATCGTCCACGCGCTTCGTGCGGTGATAGTAGGGCATGACGCCGTCAACGAAGCGGTCGTCGGTGCACTCGACGTAGGCGAATTGCTTGCCGCACATGACCAGGCCGCCGTCGATCCCGTCAGGACCCGAGGTGGCCTCGCGGACGAGGCGGACGGCCTCGCACATGGTGGGGGCGTCGAGGGGACTGGAGGAGACCTCGACGCCGTCGCGCATGACGATTCCGCCGTTCTCGCCGATGACGGTCATGCCGGGGCGCCCGGGGAACATGTCGATGAGGGTCCACACCTGGCGGCCGGACGCGGGCGCGAAGGTGACGCCACGCGCGTCCATCTGGTCGAGCAGCTCGTCCATGCCGGGCGGGAAGTTCTTGTCGTCGTCCAGGAGGGTGCCGTCCATGTCGACGGCGGCCAGGCGCAGGTCGGCGCCCGCGTAACGCGCGGGGTCAGTGGGGGTGGGTGTCGTCATGGGTCCATTGTGCCCGACCGGGGACCCGGGTGCGCGCGACCTGCGACGAGGCCGGGGCAACCTCACGTGACCTCGTGCGGTACACACATGGTCACTCTGAGCGCTCCTGATCCCTCTCTTTGCCTTTTTCGAAGATGCGCACGAGGAGGGCGCACAGGAACGCAAGCATGCCGAACGGGGCGACGAAGATCAGCGCGGAGAGGAAGGCCAAGTTCATGGCGACTGCGGGCGGGTTACCGTCCGGATCAAAAAAGCTGGCGAGCCAGGCCAACGGCGGCAGGTACAACATACTTCCGGTGAGGACGAAACCCAGGATGACGCAGACGCGCACCACACTCGAACCCCGGCGCTGTTTCTCGCGGATCAACTCGCCCGCGTTGTCCGCAGATCCATCGGCTAGATTGGCCCGCGCCACCTCATCGGCGGCCTTTCTTTCACGACTTTTTGCTGCCGTGACGTCGACAGCCAGCGCCAGGAAGGCAACAAATAGGACGGGGGCAGCAAGCAGAAGAAATCCGACGAGGAACACAACACCTCCAGATGATGGAACCGAGGCTGTCACGACCCTCCGTTCCATTCGGGGGAGTCGAGATCGTCTCAGCACCACCACCATAGCGCAGCCGCAGCAGGGGCCAGCACGGCGGCGATGAAAGCCCCGAGGCGCGAAAAGCGCCGCGTACCCACGGACAGCGGGCATTGGGTCGAGGCGGATAGGGAGAAGATTTCCTCGTCGAGGTCGGCTCGCGCGCGTACGCTCGGGCGCACGGCGGGCGGATACGAGGGCGGCGCGGGGCGCCGGCGACGCGCGGCTGGCCTGGTAACCTGCGCTCCTCGCGCGGCCCCACCGACCCCCTCCGCGTGCGAGTACTGGGAAGGCGAGCGATACACGATGTCTCCATCGACTATTGCGGTGTGAATGGCGCAATCCTAGCACCCATGAGGCGCGCGTCACATGTGTTTGATTTCTTTAATTTCAAGCAACTTGCACGCGACCACAAATCGAAAATAATTGACACACTGGCAAAAATGAGCTGTCGATCACAGCTCATGTTACAATTGTTGGGTTCGTTTAACCGTCGAACGACCCTACGTCGAGGAGAAAATCATGAGTCTGGAAGATCTGGCCAAGAAGGCTGAAGAAGGCTTCGAGAAGGTCGTTGACACGGCCAAGGAGAAGGCTGAAGAAGCCAAGGACAAGCTTGCTGAGCTCGCTGGCGACGCCAAGGACAAGGCAGAAGACGCCAAGGACAAGGTCGAAGATGCCGCCGAGGACGCCAAGGACAAGGCAGAGGAGATCGCCGAGGACGCCAAGGACAAGGCAGAGGACGTCAAGGACAAGCTCGAGAAGTGAGCTACCAGAAGGGGGGCGAACCAAGAGGTTCGCCCCCCTTCTCCATACACTCACGCCCCGACGGTTTTACATTCCCCCGTAGCTCGGAACCTGCGCACATGGCGACGAGCGCTCTACTCCCGTCCCTCGCGCACGCTCGCGAGGATTCGGCGGCGCAGCGGCACGGTCGCCTCGGAGGCAACGACGATGAGAATGACGCCCACAATCGCCGAGGCGAGCGCAATGAGGAAGCCCTTTCCCCCGCCTGCCGCAAGCATCGGCGACATGAACACCATGCCGAGCAGCATCGAGCCAACGATCATGACGAACGCGGGAATCGCGACCTCGAGGCGACGGCTGCGGTCCATGAAGCCGCGCGGGGACCCCATGTAGGACAGGGCTCGTACCTGGTCGGCGGAGTCGAGGACGCGGATCGATTGGTTGACCGCGGTCGACACGGCGCCTAGGGCGAGGGTGATCGCGAAGGTGAGCAGCATGCCCCTGTTGATGTCGCCGATGACGATGCGGGCGACCTCGTCCGCGCTATCCCCGCTCATCGAGATCGAATCACTCGCCGGATACATGATGCCCACGAGGAACCCAACGAGGGCCACCGCCCCGAAGGAGCGCCACACGGCCCGCGGGTCGTCGGCCATGCGACGCCCAGCCACCATCATCTGGGGGCTGCGCGAGGCCCGAGCCATGATGCGACCCATGAGGCTGATCGACCAGACGCCCACCAGGTTGACGATCAGGAAGATCGCACCCATGAAGCCCATGAACACGGCCATGCCGATAGCAGTCCCCAGGTTCATCGCTAGGGTGCCGACGCTCAGCCAGAGGACGAGTAGGACCAGGCCGAGGACGGGGCCGACCGCGCTCACACGGCCCGCCTGCGTGCGGCGTGCGACGCCCAGCGGCGTGATCGCGACCTTGCGCATGGCCAGCCACGAGGACAGGGCGGCCAGGAGGATCATGGCGAGCCCCTCGACGAGGAGGGCCACAACTCCCACCCACATCTCGCTGGCCCCCATCGGGCGGCCCTGGAAGGACAGCGCACCCCACGCGGGCAGTGTCACGGCGTACAGGATCGAGCCGACGACGACGCCGACAACCGCAAACACGCAGGTCTCGAGGATGCAGGCGAGCTTCGTTTTTCCCGGCGCGAGGCCAACGAGGCGCAGGACCGCGAGGTCACGCTCACGCCTGCTCATGCCCAGGCGCGCGGCCGCTGCCCCCATCGAGATGATGGGGACGACGAGCAGAGTGGCCGCGAAGTACGCAAGCATCACGTAGAAGGGCGCCATCCCGTCGAGGCTCGACGGGTCATCGCCCGTGGCAGACGTGGCAGCCACGGCGGCTCTCGCCCCGAAGGCCATGACGCCGCCGGTGACCGCGAGCAGGAACGCGTGCGGCAGGGCGAAGGCAGCGACCGTGAGGACACTCGTCGCCCGGTCGCGTGACCGCAGGAGCGCTCCGGCGGCTGTGCGCACGGCGCTCATCGGGCCACCCCCTGGCCGGAGGTTCCACTGCCTCGGGCCTCGAGGGAGATGCGGCCGTCGCGCACGTGGATCGTGTGCGGCAGGCGCGCGGCGACGGCGGGGTCGTGGGTGACGAGGACGAGGGATGCGCCGGTGGAGGCGCAGGCGCTCGTCAGGAGGGACATGACCTCGCCGCCGGTTGCCTGGTCGAGGGCGCCCGTGGGCTCATCCGCAAAAATCACCGAAGGATCGGTGGCGAGCGCACGCCCGATCGCGACGCGCTGGGCTTGGCCGCCCGAGAGTTGGCCGGGGCGGTAGGGGCCGGCACCGTCGAGGCCGAGGTTCGTCAGGATCTCGCGTGCGCGGCTCAGGGCCTGCGACTTGGGCGTACCCGCGAGCATGAGGGGCATCGCGATGTTCTCCTGCGTGGGCAGCTCGGGCAGAAGCTGGCCGTCCTGGAACACGAAGCCGAAGCGGCGCAGGCGCAGGTCGGAGAGCACCCGCTCCGACATGGTCGTCATCTCCTCGCCGTCGAGCATGATTGACCCGGAGCTGGGGCGCAGCACGCCCGCCAGGCAGTGCAGGAGCGTCGTCTTTCCGGAGCCCGAGGGGCCCATGATCGCCACCTGCGTGCCCTGCGGGAGGGTCAGGTCGACGCCTGCCAGGGCGTGGACGGGCGTGTTCCCACGCATGTATGTCTTCGTCAGTGCTCGGGTCACCAGACCCGCCGTGTCGTGTGTCATGTGTGAACGATAGGCCCGCAGCCCCGCGCGTTTCTATGAGGGGCTGCCCTGGTCGCCCCCTGAGAGTCCCCCGACATCGACGCTGCAGTTGCTACGTTTGACGCATGAACAGCGCCCTGGATCCCCTCGCCGCCCAGCTGCTGCTACGCGCCTACGCGCGGGCCACGAACATGCTCATCGCGGGGCGTTCCTTCGCGACGGACGACCCGACGCTCGCCGCCCTGCTGCGCGCCTTCGGCGCCCACGTGCGCCCGCTGTCGGACGCCGAGGGCACCCCGGCCTCGCCCCCGGTCGTCTTCGCGCTCGAGGAGGATGCGACCCCGAGGCCCGGAGCGATCACGGTCCTGGCGCCCGGCGGCGTCTTCCGCGCCGTCGTCGCCCCCGACGGGCGCACCATCACGGGCCCCGGCGACGAGGAGCGCATCGAGTGGGCGCGCGCCCACATGCCGGTCACCGAGGCGGCGGCACGCGCCCTGGCTCCCCTGGTGGCGGGCCGAAGCGTGGGGCTCTCCCTCGTCCTAGAGCCGAAAACGGCATCCCTGGCCCTCATGCTCGCCGAGGCCGGGGCGCGCGTGAGCGTCTTCGGCTGGGCGTCCGAGACCCGCGAGGACGTCGCGGCCCACCTGCGCGACGCCGGTATCCCCGTGTTTGCGGACTCGGCAGCCTCCCGCGAGCGCGAGTGGGAGCTCGCGCGCGAGTTTTTGGCCCAGCGCAGCGAATTTCTCCTGGATGACGGCTCCCACCTGATCCGCCTGGCGCACGATACCCAGCGCTGCCCGGGCGTCCTGGACGCGCTGGTCGGCGCGGCGGAGGAGACCACCTCGGGGCTGCGCCCCCTGCGTTCCTTCGACCTGCGCATTCCGGTCCTGGCCTCGAACGATGCGCGTTCGAAGACCCTGTTCGACAACGCCTATGGGACGGGTCAGTCGTGCTGGACGACGATCCTCGACCTGATCGACCCGCGCGGCGTGGGCGCGCCCGTGGCTCGGATGAGCGTCGTCGTCATCGGCTACGGCGACGTGGGCCGCGGCTGCGCGCGCTTCGGCGCGGCGCTCGGCGCCCACGTGACCATCGTGGAGCTGGACCCCGTACGAGCCCTTCAGGCGTCGATGGACGGGTTCGCCGTGGCCTCGCTTCAGGAGGCAGCTGCGAGCGCAGGCATGCTGATCTCCGCGACGGGCGAGCGCTCGACGATCCCGCTGAGCGCGCTGGAGGCGGCACCCGAAGGCGCGATCGTCACGGTCGCCGGCGGGGTCGACGGGGAGGTGTCCATCGACGAGGCAGTGGCCGCCTCCTGGGTCATGGCCGAGTCGGGCGATCCCCACGTGCAGACCCTGACGAGCCCCTCCGGCAAGATGCTGCGCATCCTCGAGCGCGGGGAGGGCATCAACTACACGGCGGGCGAAGGGAACCCCATCGAGATCATGGACATGAGCTTCGGCGTGCAGCTGGCGTCCCTGCGCGAGCTCCTCACCCACGAAGGCGAGCTGGCTCCCGGCCTACACGACCTGCCGCGCGAGGCCGACGACGCGGTGGCCGCGGCCGCGCTGGCCGCCCTGTCCCAGTCATAGTCGCAGTTCACGCCCACCGGCGGGCAGGCGCGCCCGCCCCGCTTCTACACTGTTAGTCAGCGTTCCCCACTGAAAGGTCCCCCATGAGCGACGTGGTCGTCTGGTCCGCCGGCATAGTCATCCCGATCACCGCCCCCTCGATCCTCGACGGCGCTGTCGCCGTGCGCAACGGACGCATCGAGCACGTGGGAGCGCGCGACTGGGTCATCAACACGCTCACGCAGCGAGGCCTTTCCTTCACCGAACGCCACTTTGACGGCGTGCTGCTCCCCTGCCTCGTCAATGCGCACACGCACCTGCAGTACACGGGCATGGCGTCCGTGGGCGCCGGGCAGTACCGCGGTTTCGACGACTGGGCGCGCGCCTTCGACGAGGTCTACGACGCGGGCGGCCTGGACTGGGGAGGCGACGCGGCCGCGGGCGCGCGCCTGCTCCTGGCCAGTGGCACGACCGCCGCCGCCGACGTGGTGACGGACGCGGATGCGGCCTCGGCGCTGCACGACGCCGGGTTGCACGGCGTCGCCTACTGGGAGGTCATGAGCTGGTCGAACGAGGAGTGGCGTGCCCGAGGCGAACGCGAGGTCTCCGCGTCCCTGGACGCCATGCCGACCCCTCCGGCCGTGGGCATCTCCCCGCACGCCCCCTACTCCCTCGACGCCGAGCCGCTGCTGGATCTGCCGGACATGGCCAGGCGTCGCGGCATGCGCATTCACATTCATCTGGGCGAGTCCCACTCCGAGGCCGAATGGTCCGAGACGCGCACGACCGCCCTGGCCGACCTGTGGAGGAGCGAGCATTCCTCGTCGTTCACGGCGATGCGCTCGCGCGGAGGTGGCTTCTCCTCGACGCAGTTCGTCGATCAGCTGGGCGTCCTCGGACCCGACTGCCACGTCGCCCACGGCGTGTACATGCGCGCCGACGACCGCCGGCGACTGCGCGCCCGCCAGACGGCAGTGGCGCTGTGTCCGCGCTCGAATCGTGTCATCGGCCTGGATGCGCCGCCCGTCGGCGCCTACCTCACCGAGGGCAACATGATCGCGGTGGGCACGGACTCCCTGTCCTCCTCCCCCTCCCTCGACCTGCTCGAGGATGTCGCCCTCCTCTTCGACCTGGCGCGTTCTCAGGGCTACGAGGACCAGGACCTGGCGCGCCGCCTCCTGCAGGCCGCGACCCTGGGCGGTGCCACCGCGATGGGCCTGGCGACCGGCCCCGACCGCCTCGGCCAGCTCCAGTCGGGTGCCGTCGCCGACATGTGCGTCGTCGACGTGCCCGTCACCTCGATCGTGGAGACGATCGACACCGTCGCCCGCCACGGCGCCGGTCGCGTCGTCGAAACCGTCGTGTCCGGGCGCGTGCGCTACTCGACCTCGCGCTGACCCTGTCGTTTCCCTTTCGCTCAGCCTCCCTTTCCCTTCGTTTGGAGTGTCGCATGACCGACGTGTCCCCGCTGATTGATGCCATGGGCCTCGCACCCCACCCCGAGGGCGGCCACTACCGCCGCACGTGGACCGCGCCGCTGGGCACCTTGAACGCGCGAGCACCACGGTTCCGACATAGGGTGAGACCACCCGCTCGACCACTACGAGCGGCTCGTTCCAAGGAGGAAACATGGGTCTGGAAGATCTGAAGAAGCAGGCTGAAGAGGGCATCGAGAAGGCCAAGGAAACCTTCGGCGAAGAAAACGTCGAGAAGGCCGTCGAGGCCGCCAAGGACAAGGCGACCGAGGTCGTCTCCGATCTGAAGGACAAGTTCCAGAAGTGATCTGACGGGAGGGCCGGGCCGATGTGGCCCGGCCCTTTCGCATGCCCGCGCAGCACTGTGTCCCATCCCCCAACCCCACGAAATCCCAACAATTCCAGCGTTTTCCCAGTCAAGGCCTCGTTCCATTGTTTCGTGCATCGAAACGACGCCAGCGCGTTTTTCGGCGCACCGATACTCGCAACGAGTCAGACCCGCCCTCACCGGCGGATTTCCTCACGTCACCGGGAGGCCCCATGCGCCGCTCTGTCCGTTCCCTCGCTGCCGTTGCCGCCGTCGCGGCCCTCGGCCTGGCCGCCTGCACGGGCGGCACGAGCTCCTCTTCTTCCGCCGACGCCGACCAGACCTACGGCCCCGGCGCGCTGCCGACCGTGACGGAAGGCAAGCTCACCGTCGCCACCTCCGATCCCGCCTACTCGCCGTGGATCCTGGACAACGACCCGGCCTCGGGCGAAGGCTACGAGTCGGCCGTCATCTACGCCCTGGCCGAGGAACTCGGCTACACCGCCGACAACGTCCAGTGGGTGCGCGCCACCTTCGATTCGTCGATCACCCCCGGCGCGAAGGACTGGGACCTGAACATTCAGCAGTTCTCCATCACCGACGAGCGCAAGAACGCCGTCGACTTCACGTCCCCGTACTACACGACGACCTCGGCGATCATCACCAAGGCTGGCACCCCGGCCGCCGACGCGAAGTCCATCGCGGACCTCAAGGACGTGCTGATCGGCGTCCAGGCCGGCACCACCTCTCAGCAGTTCGCGTCCGAGAACCTCGAGCCCGGACTCACCCAGAAGCTGCAGATGTTCAACTCCTCCGACGACACGGTCCTGGCCCTGCAGACGGGCCGCGTGGACGCGATCGTCGTCGACCTGCCGACCGCGTTCTACATGGTCTCCGCGCAGATCGATGACGGCGTCATCATCGGCCAGTTCGACGACACGACGGGCGGCGAGGAGTACGGCATCGTCCTGCCCAAGGGCTCCAAGCTCACCCCCACGGTCTCCGCCGCGGTCGATCGCCTGGCCTCATCCGGCAAGCTCGCCGAGCTGCAGGAAAAGTGGCTGAACGAGGCACAGAACGTGCCCACCCTCAAGTGAGGCCCCACACTCATGAGTGACTACTCGAGTAACGCGGCGGCCACGCTCACCGTTTCGGCGGTGGAGCGTGGCCGTCGCGCTTATCGGCGCAAGCAGACGGTCCAGTCAATTCTCATCTCCCTGGCCTCCACGATCGTGGTCGCGGGAGTCCTCATCGCCGTGGTCGTCAACTCCGACGGGTGGGAGGCCACCCGCAACACCTTCTTCAACGGCAAGTACTTCGTTGAGGCCTTCCCCCAGGTCCTGTCCGGCCTGTGGCTCAACATCCGGATCCTACTGATCGCGGTGCTCGGCGTCGCGGTGTTCGCGACCCTCCTGGCGGCCGCGCGCACGCTGGCCGGTCCCGTGTTCTTCCCGATCCGCTTCCTGGCGGCCGCGTACACGGACGTTTTCCGAGGCGTCCCCTTCCTGGTGGTCCTCTACCTGATCGGTTTCGGCATCCCCGCGCTCAACCCGACGACGCGCATCCCGACCGCGTTCCTGGGCACGGTCGCGCTGATCCTCACGTACTCCTCGTACGTCGCCGAGGTGCTGCGCGCGGGCCTGGACTCCGTGCACCCCTCCCAGCGTTACGCGGCGCGCTCGCTGGGCCTGTCCCACGGGCAGACGCTGCGGATGATCATCGTGCCGCAGGCGATCCGCAAGGTCACTCCCGCTCTCATGAATGACTTCATTTCCATGCAGAAGGACGTCGGCCTGATCTCGGTCCTGGGCGCGGTCGACGCGATCCGTTCGGCACAGATGGTCCAGGCCAAGACCTACAACATGACGTCCTACGTCGTCGCCGGCCTGCTGTTCATCATCTTGTCGTTCCCCTTCATCCGCCTGTCGGACTGGTACACGGCCCGACTGCGTAAGCGCGAGCAGATGGGAGGTACCGTCTGATGTCGGTCTCCACGAATTACGAGGCCTCCCCCACCTCGGACAACAACACCCCGGTCCTGCGCGCCGTCGGCGTCGTCAAGCGCTTCGGCGACAACGTCGTCCTGCGCGGCCTGGACCTGGACGTCGCAGCGCACGAGGTCGTGGTCCTCCTGGGCGCGTCGGGCTCGGGTAAGTCCACGCTGCTGCGCTGCGCGAACCTGCTGGAGCGGGTGGACGACGGCCAGATCTTCCTGGCCGGGGAGGACATCACGGACCCGCGCGCGAACGCGGATCAGATCCGCGCGCGCATCGGCGTGGTGTTCCAGCACTACAACCTGTTTCCGCACATGTCGGTGCTGGACAACGTGACGCTGGCGGCCCGCAAGGTGCACGGCTGGGACAAGGATCGCGCACGCGAGCGCGGCATGGAGCTGTTGGACCGCATCGGCTTGAAGGACAAGGCGAAGGAGTTCCCGGATCGCCTGTCGGGCGGCCAGCAGCAGCGCGTGGCGATTGCCCGCGCTCTGGCGACGAACCCGGAGTTGCTCCTGCTGGATGAGATCACGGCGGCGCTGGACCCGGTGCTCGTCGGCGAGGTCCTGGACCTCGTGCGCGAGATCAAGGCACAGGGTTCGACGATCCTCATGGCGACGCACGAGATCAGCTTCGCTCGCCAGGCGGCCGACCGAGTCGTGTTCCTGCGCGGCGGCCAGATCGTCGAGCAGGGCCCGCCCGAGCAAGTCATCGACAACCCGCGCGAGCAGGCCACCAGGGACTTCCTGGCGCGCATCCTGCACTGAGACACGGGATACCAGAGGGGGTGGCCAACTCATCGTTGGCCGCTCCCCCTTCTCATCCACTCGCAACGTGGCCCATTCCCGCGGGGATCCTTTCAGGGGAAAGAGCTAGCCCACTCGCACCGCAGATGCTAAGGTATCTACACGTACGGATAATGTCCGTACGAGCGAAAGGGGAATTGATATGAGCATTACAAAGACACAGCGTCTGGAACTACGCCTCACCGAGGAACAGAACACTCTCATTCGCAGCGCCGCCACATACACATCTCGCAGCATCAGCGATTTCGTCCTCTCCGCAGCCACATTGGAGGCGCAGCGACGTCTCGCCGACCAGCGCTTCTTCATTCTGACCGAAGAGGAGCACGCCCGCTTCGAAGAAATCCTTGCGGCCTCGCCGACGGACGATCCCAAACTGCGCAAACTCTTTGATCGCCCCTCGCCCTTCGGCACTCACATCGACCTGAACACACCGAGCACCTCCAAAAACTGATGTACGTATCAGTCCTGCAAGAGCCGCGGCCTCTCGAGCGGAGGGACGACCGGTCGCGCTTCCAATCGGGCAACACTGAGATAGACGATTGGTTCCACCGATTTGCGTGGCAGAACCACCGAGCCGGAAACGCTCGCGTCTTCGTCACAACGCAGGAACCAGAGACACTTGGTTTCTACGCCCTATCGATGGGGGCAGTGCAGCGCAGCAAACTCCCAGATGCCCTCAAACCTGGCCAACGCCCGGAGCCATGCCCAGTTCTCCTCCTCGCGCGACTCGCCGTCGATCAGCGCGCGCAGGGACGAGGCATAGGCGCAGCTCTCCTCAAAGATGCACTCTTGCGAGCCTACAAGCTCAGCAATGAGGTGGGATTCGCTGCCCTCCTGGTCCACTGCGCCAACAACCACGCACGCGACTTCTACCTCCACCAGTCCTCACAGTTTGTTCCCTGCCCAGGAGCTGACAATCACCTGATGCTACCGCTGCGCGCTATGCGGGAGTTCATCGACGCTCTGTGAGATGCCTGATCGGGCACCAATACGGGAGGGCCCAGGATCCGCAGATCCTGGGCCCGAAGCGTTGTCAGTAGAAAATCAGTTGGCACCCTCGGTGATGGTCACCTTGAAGTCGGTGGTGATGCCGTCCGGATCGGTCAGGGTCACGGTCACCGGGTCATCGTTCTCGCCCAGCGCACGCAGCGGGTGCAGAGTGACGATGTTCTTCTCGGACTTGCCGACCTCGAGGGCGGTGGGATCAGAGACCTCAATCTTCCACTTGGCGGCCTTGTCGGAGTCGGCCAGCTTGACCTTCAGGTCGCGCTTCTCGGGGACCTTGATGCCACTGTCGTCGATCTGAGCGATGGGACGCTCGACCGTCTTGACGTCCTTCGGGGTCACGTAGGAGTGAGCGGAATCGGTAGCGCAGCCGGTCAGGGCGGTGATGCCCAGGCCGAGCGCCAGCACTGCAGTAAGGATGGAACGCTTGTTCATAAACACAATACTAAGCATCCATCCTCACAGATACGCATCACAAGGCCCGTTTTGGGACGATGTCACAGCATCTCGCGTCACATGGACCAGACCAGCGCCCCCGACTCCACATCCGCCCAGTACGAGCTGGCAAACTCCGCCCACTGCTGCGGGAACTGCAGCTGCGCGCTGTGCGCGCCCCCGCGAATAATGCTCTCGCGGGCACCCAGGTCTGCGGCCTCCTCGGCGTACCACGAGGGCGGCCAGATCTCATCCTGGTCCCCGTACAGGACGTGCACGGGCACGCCCGTGGCCGCGAGCGCCGGGGTGTCAGGGCGCAGCTGGGAGAGGATGCGGGCGATGCCGACCAGGTTTTCCGAGGCCGTGTCCAGCGCGCGGATACGTTGGAATTCCGCCCATCCGACGCCGGGTTCGTCAAAGTTCATGTCCGGGAAGTAGGCGCGCAGCACCTGCTGGCGCGCGCCGGGGCCCGTGGGCAGGGGGTCGAGGATGGGCAGGGTGTTCATCCAGTCGTAGACGGCCCGACCTGAGCAGAACAGGGTGACGGAGGCGAAGATGTCGGGGCGCTTGACGACGGCCGCACGCGCGACGATGCCGCCGAAAGAGTGGCCCACGAGGTGCACGCGCCCCGAGGTCCCGGCCCAGGCCTCGGCGACGGCGATAAGGTCACCGACGAAGTCGCTCATCCCGTAGGCGCCGAGGCCGGCTGGCGCGGCGGACCCGCCCTGGCCTCGTGGCGAGTAGGCGAGCGTGTCCCAGCCCGCGTCGCCTAGGAAGGGAAGGACCGGGGCGTAGTCTTCCTTGGAGCCCGTGTATCCGGGGACGAGGAGCGCGCGGTTCTCCCCCGCGGCGCCCGGGGCCGAGGCTGCAGAGATCGCGGGGGTTCCGTCGACGAGGCTGGCGGCGCTCGGGCCGGTTAGCAGGCCGCTGAGCTCGCCGGCCGGGGACGGGACGGTCACGGGAATGACGTGTGAGGCCAGCGCAAAAGGACCGAAAGGCTCTATCTGTTTCACGCACCCAATCGTAGAATGAACGCATGACAAACGAGACGATTGCGAGCCAGCTCGCCCACCGCACGATCCGCGCCTACAAGGACCAGCCTCTCACCGACGCCGAGGTCGAGACCCTCATGGACGTGGCGCGCCACACCGCCACGTCCTCGTTCCTGCAGTCCTGCACGGTCCTGCACATCACCGACCCGCAGGTGCGCGAGGCAATCGGCACCGCGTCCGGCCAGCCCTACGTGGGCGGCACGAAGGGCGACCTGTTCATCTTCGTCGCCGACCTGTACCGCAACAGCCGCATCCGCGCCGAGCAGGGCGTCTCCTCAGAGGCCCTGGGTTCGATGAACCTGTTCCTCACGGCCGTCGAGGACGCACTGCTGGCCGCGCAGAACGTGGTCGTGGCCGCCGAGTCGATGGGCCTGGGCACCGTCTACCTCGGCTCAATCCTCGCCGATCCGCGCGGCGTCGTCGACGCGCTGGAGCTGCCGGAGCTGACCTTCCCCGTTGTCGGTCTGCTCGTCGGCCATGCGGACCAGGAGCCGGGTCAGAAGCCGCGCATGCCCCTGTCGGTCGTCACCGCGAAGAACACGTACCCGCGCGTGGAGTCCTACACGCAGACGCTGGCCGACTACGACCGCGAGGTCACCGAGTACTACGACCTGCGCTCGGGCTCGCGCCTCGAGTCCTTCACTCACCTGGTCGCCACCAACATCGGCGTGGGCGGCGCGCACGTCTCCCCCATCATGGAGGTCCTCCACGAGCAGGGGCTGTGCCTGCGCTGATTCCCCATCATTGACGAGGCCGGGGCCTCCCCTCGCGCTGTGGTGACCTGCGCCGACCGAGGGGCCACGGCCTCGTCGCATACACGGGTGTCCCCGCGCTTAGAATGGGCGCATGGCTGAGCTTGGTTTTTCCACCTACGTGTTTATCGAGCGCATCGCCGCGAACGCGGCCGCGCTGCACCCCTTCCCGGAGCACAACGTGGCGCTCGTGCGGGACGCGTTGGCGGACGCCGGCTTCGACATCACGCTGCTTGGCCCAGACGCACCGGAGATCGGCGAGGGCGTGTACTTCCAACCCGAGCCCTTCGACGACGAGGTCATGGGCCTCCTCGCGGACGCCCTGACCCTGCGCGGCATCGGCGCCTACGCCTACGCGCTCGTTGATTCGTCGCTCGGAGGGGACCTGGCCGACATTGCCCTGTTCACCCGCGTGGGCGACATGTTCCCCCGTCATGGCCGCCACATCCTCATGACGCGCATGTACATTCACCGCACCCCCACGGGCGCGGGCAACAAGGCTGTGACCTGGGCGTTCGGGTCCCCCGCCGACCTGGAGGAGGCGAACCGGCTACTGTCCGAGAAGTTCGACACCGAGCCGGTCACTGACCCGCGCGGGATGGCCGCCATCGAGATCCGCCACCCCGAATTCGCGGCGGGAACAGCCGAACCGATGGTCCTCCTCGACGACATCTTCCAGGTGCTGGGCGCCGCAGGCTTCGAGGGCATCACCATGTGCAACGACCCGGGCGAGCAGGCCCAGGGCTGACAAGCGCAACAGGGGCCGCATATAATGGAGTCACCAGAACCGGCTCTTACCCCGCTGCGGGGATCCAGAGCCGGTCTTCTCTTTTGCAAAGGGCATGAGCAGTGAGACCATATTCAACCCCACTATGAGGCGCCTCACAACTATGCCAGATTGGCATAAGGTACCAATAAACAGTACAATATTGTTATCAACACCGGTTCCGCCGCAAGGTCCAGGGCCGGTTTTCTTCTATGCAAGGGCGCATAATCATGGAAAAGCGGGTTAAGGGTCAAAATGTGTGTCTGGCTCGGCGTGTCGCGGGGG
>OFCU01000336.1_pt1 | contig 17245 bp, 14 predicted proteins | sample 1520851 | NCBI WGS metagenome assembly OFCU01 (sample SAMEA2699040, study PRJEB24076) | metagenome | reverse complement strand
GATAGGAACGGCGCATCTGGATAGGAACGGCGCATCTGGATAGGTTATTAAGGTATCCGGATGTTCGTAACCTATCCGGATGCTCGTCACCTATCCGCGTAGTCGGTTCGTCCGACGCGCTAGCGCCAGATTCCGGCGGTGAGCAGAAACGGCCTTCAGCCGCGGGTACCTACCACCACTAGTGTTTCCTCCCGATCGTCACAATGAACACTCGCAGTGAGAAACGAACCACTCTCGCGGCGTATCCTGGTACGTGCTGGCGCGCGGGTGCGTCCCGATGCGAACAGAAACCGTTTATCGATCCGAAAGAGCGAAAGAGGCTCCATGTCCCTCCAGATGCGCGTTGTTCACTTCTGTATGGGGCTTGTGCCTCCGTTGCTGCACAGCGAGGCAGCGACTGAGCAGATGGCGCTCCACGCCCCGCAGCCCGCCCCGATGCCTGCACGCATGCGAGGACGTTTCACGGCGACGTGCGACAAAGGCATAACCCGCGTGTTCCCGAAGCTGGGCCTCCGCTCGGGCGGTGTACTCATCTATCTGCATGGTGGAGCGTATGCGTACCCGATGGTCGCTGGTCAGTGGGGTATCGTCGAGGGCCTCATCGACCGCACTGGGCTGCCCGTCATCATCCCTGACTACCCGATTGCTCCCGCGCACACTGCGGCCGAAGCCTTTGACGTCGTCCAGCCCATCATCGACGAGGCACAGGCCGAGTTCGGTCGCGTCATCATCTTCGGCGACTCGGCGGGTGGCGGCCTGGCGCTATCCCTCGCCATGCAGCGACGCAACGCGGACAAACGTCAGGTGGACGGCCTCGTCCTGTACGCGCCGTGGGTGGACGTCACCATGACGAACCCGGCGATTGAGGACGTGCAGGGGCGCGATAAGATCCTGCGAGTGCCCGGGCTGGCGTGGGCGGGCCGCGTGTGGGCGGGCGACCTGGACCCGGCCGACTGGCGCGTCAGCCCCCTGTACGGTGACCCGGCGGGCCTGCCGCCGATACGCATTTTCCAGGGGGACGCGGACATCGTCGGCCCCGACGTGATCGAGTTCGCGCGCAAGGCCGCTCGCGCTGGCGTGGACGTGCGCCTGCGCGTGGAGCCGGATGGCTTCCACGTGTATGTCCTGGGCGTTCCCACCATTCCCGAGGCTGCGGCCGCCCTCGACCGCAGCGCGCGCTTCATCTCGGGGATCCTCACCCAGGCGTAGTCCCGCCCGTTTCACGCCCGTTTCACGGCCTCGTCGATCGAGGACCACGGTCGCAGGCAACGGCTGCAGGCCATCCTGCGCCGCTAGGCAACTAATCGACCCGCGCGTCCACCAGGGTTTTACTGTGCACGTACATGTCGACGGTCAGCGGCGTCTGGTCGGGGTGGAGGACACAGCCTTCGTAGAGCGGATGAATGATGCCCGACAGCTGGGAAATGTCCTGCTCAGAGGTGGCGATGGTGAAGGTGTGCTGGGTGCCATCATTGAAGCGCATGACGAAGTGGTTGTTGTAGCTGGTGCCTCCGGTGAACCACTGTGATCGTGTGACGGTGTCTTGGGCGTAGCTACAGGAGGTGACCGCGCGTGGTTGGGGTCCTTGAGCCAGGTCGATCACCGCGGGCGTGAGGAAGTACAAGACTGGTGCGGCAATGACGAGGACGCCGCATGCCATCGAGGCGAGGTTGTCCAGCTGCTTGCGTACAGCTCGCCGATCGCCGGAGCGTTTCGCGGCGCGCAGGTCTTGCACGGAGGCGAGGAGCGTGGCGACGGCACCGATGACGACAAGGAGCCCCAGGCAACACAGGATGATGGTGCCGATGAGTTTGCTCTTCCCATACGAGCCCATGTTGCGCATGACGACGATGATCGTGATGGTCAACGCCGGGGGGGGACGAGGAGGAGCAGGAATAGGGAACGCCCTGTGTGTCGGCCCTGCTTGGTGTCGGCGGGCATGGGGACTCGAGGCTGGGGCGGAGTATCAGGAACTGGAGGCAGGTGAGGGGTACTGGGAAAACTCATGGGAATCGTGTCCTGTGTGTGGAGGTCGTGGGGCCTGGTGCTAGCCGAGGTGGGCCTCGATAATCCGCCACGTGTGGGGCATGACCTGTAGCGTCATGGGTGTCTGGCCGGGATGGGTGACGCAGGCGTCGTAGAGGGTGTCGTAGACCGCGAGGGAGCTGGCGGGTTCGGAGTCCTGCGGTTGCAGGCTGATGTCTAGGACATGGGTGGAGCCGTCTGCGAGCTGCATGGTGATCTCGTAGACCTGGTACATGGTGGTTGTGCGCGATCCTCGTCGGCCGCTGCGCCATTCTCGGTCGGCAACGCTACTCGTGCAGCTGGTGACGGTCACGGGTTTCGGCCCGCTTGCCAGGTCTTGGACGAGTGGGATGATGCGCACGGTGCTCAGTATCCCGAAAAAGATGGCGATGGCGACTCGCCCGGCGGCTTTCCAGCGGCGTCGGCGGGGGATCGCCTTGTCGACGCCGCGGTCCTGTGCCTCGCGGGCGTCGCGCAGCATCACGGGAATCGCCAGCGGGATCGTCAGGCAGGTGAGGAGGATGCTGAGGTTCATGCCGATGCCCGTCCACATGCTGAGCGATCCGTATAGCGCGCCGGTCTTCAGTGCGATCGGGAAGAGGATGAGCGGGGCGAACGTGAGACCGCGGATGACGTAGTGGTGGTCGATGAGGTCCCTGTAGTCCTGCCGCGATGGCGGGAAGGAGGGCTCATGCGGGGGCGTGCTCATGGTTCTCTCCTGTGCTATGTCAGTCGATGGAAGCCTTGACGATGGACCACGTGTGGGGGTAGACCTCCACGGTCATGGAGGCGGATCCGGAGCGTCGAGCGCAGGCCTCGTAGAGGACGCCCGTGAGACCGCCGCGCGAGGCGATGTCGTCGGCATGATCTGTCTCGATGACCGTGAGGCGCTTGGTGCCGTCGGCGAGGGTCATCGTGAAGTAGTTGTCCCATCCGTTGTCGGGCGCACGATCAGCGCGCGTCTTCGGGTTTGATCGTGGCATCTGCTGGAAGCTGCACGAGGTGACAGTGACGGTGGTGGTGCCCTCCTTCAGGTCGCGGAAGGCGGGAAGGCCGCGGCTGATCGACTGGAAACCCACGAACAACGCGGTCACGCACAGGACGACGATGGCGAAGGAGCGCTGGTTGTACCTCTCAATATCGACGTCGCGCTTGGCCCGCCAAACGCCGAGGTACGCGAACGCGCACGCGATGAGGAGACCCGCGACGAGGACGAGCCCAACGCCGCAGGCCTGCACTTTCCACACGACGCGATCACGGCCGAAATCTGTGTGATCTCCGATGAACCAGAAGATGGCGATGGCAGCAATGACCAGAGCCATGAAAATGACCCCGATGGTGGTGGCGATCTTCTTGAGGACGCTTGCGCCTGTCGAGCCTTGCGCGGGTGAGGACGCCCGACGAGGAGAGGAAGCGGGGTTGTGTGACATGGGTTCCCTTTCGGGTTGCAGAGGCTGGGACGAGGCCGGGGCGCGCGTGCGGCCGAGCGATCAGTTGTTGATCCTCGCGCTCGCGACGACCCTCGAATGCGTGTAGTAACCGATGGTCATGGTCGCGTTGCCGGAGCGTAGGGCGCAGGCCTCGTAGAGGACGGCAGTCACGTCCCTTTGCCTCGCAATCTCATCCTTGCTGTCTGTCTCGACTGTCTGCGTGTGGGTCGAGCCATCCTCAAACGTCATGATGAACTGATTCTCATACACGGTACTGGATCCGCCGCGGTAGCGTGACCGACTCGTCTTGTGCTGCTCAAATCTGCACGATGTCACCGTGACAGTGTGTGGGCCGTCGGCAACGTCGAGGATGGCGGGAACGCCGTTCGACAGGGCGTACAAGCAAAATCCGAGGCCAAAGCAGGCTACCAGGACCTGGCCGCGCTTCCTTGTTTGTACCAGTTCCTCGTCGCCCTGGGCGCTCGCAATGCGGAAATTGCGCCGTGCAGCAGCAAACCAGGGAATCATGGCGAGGGCGAAGACGAGTGCGACGGCGCACTTGATGAGGGTCCAGACGATCCGTTCCGTGCCAAAATTGAACATTTCGCCGAAGAAATAAAGGACCATGCCGACGAGGAGTCCCACGAGCGTGAGGAGGATCCACCACCCCGTGTGCTTCTTTGGCGCTGTGTCCTCGCCGGAAGGATCGGTGGGGAAAGGAACACTCTGAGAGGATGCATCAGCGTCCGACGATGCGGCATATGCGTCCCCGTATGGGGATCCCTGGTATCCCCAGCCCTGGTACGACAGCGGCGGCACGGAAGGCTGAGCGTTGCCCGCTTGCGGCTGTGGCACCTGCGGCTGGTTGGCGGGTTGACTGCCGGCAGTGGACGGATCGTAAGGGGACGGATAAGGGTTCTGATTACTCATGGTGGACCTGAGGGGAAGGGTGGGAACGAGGCCGGGGCGAGATTGATCGTGTGTGTCAGTTCAGGCGGGCGTTGACGATGATCCAGCTGTGGCGATAGACCTCAAGCGTCAGAGACGAGGGCCCGTTCTTTTCAGCACATGCTGTGTAGAGGGTGCTGTAGACGCCGGCTGCGTCGTAGGCGCTGCCCAAGCGAGTCGTGTGCTTCGAGCCGTCGGTGAGGGTGAGATCGAACCTGTAGGACGTAGAGGTGCCTCCCCGTCGTGAGCGCATTCTGAGCTCACTGTAGCTGCACGACTTGACGGTGACGGTCTGTGTTCCTTCGATCGTGTCCGCAACCGACTGCACGGAACCAATGACCGCCATCGTTCCGACGATGAGGACGGGGATGGAGAGAACCACGAGCCAGACGATTGGCTTACGCATGTTCGTCCTGTCGCCAGCGCGCTTCGCTCGGTTCATACGGAGAGCCGTCACGACAATGATGACCGCACAGATGAGCATACTGATGGTGCCCACGGCGCTTGCGATGCTTTGCCACGTGAGTTTGATGTCGCCCACGTCGTAGAAATTGCTCAGCACAAAATAGGTAACGACACCGCTGAACGTGAGGAACTTCAGAACGTTGAGCACCGTCGCGTAGTTCGTGTTCATGACCGGACGGCCCATGTTAGTGCCTCCATGCGGCGCAGCGGGCCCCTGACCCGGGAAGGGCTGCTGGGGGTACATGCCGCCCATGTATTGGCCGGGTGCCGGTTGCGTCGGGGCTTGGCCCATGTATTGGCCGGGTGCCGGTTGCGTCGGGGCTTGGCCCGGGAAGGGGTGCTGCTGAGGATAACCGTGGGGGTATTGGTTGCTCATGGTGTCTCGCTGGTCAGTGGGGTTGTGTCCTCGTGCAGAGGCTAGCCATATGTGAGGAGTGTACCGACAATACTATGGGTGCGCGGACACCTGTCGAGGCCGAGGTTCGGGTGCATCCGCAGCGCCGCGTGCGTGCACCCCTGGGTTACCTGAACTATAGGTGTTGATGAGTCGGCAGGGATATTCGTTCATGGACAGGTACTCGCTAGACGAGGCGCGCGACACGGCCGCGATGACGATGCCGACAACGCCGACCGCGAGTGAGACGACGGCGTAGAGCGTGCCGGAGGACGCGTTCCCCTTGGCCTGCGCTCGGCGCCCACGCCTGCGCGGCAGGCGCTCGATCATCGACGAGGCCGGGGCGCGTTCGCGTCACGCCTCACGGATAGCCTTCATGATCCCAGTGCGCGGGTAGTAGTCGACCACGAGCGAGGTCGTGAAAGAGCGGACGACACATGCCTGATAGACAGCGTAGTAAGGGCTTGTTGGTTTCGTGAACTCGTCTTGCGTGTGCGTCGTGATGTTGAAGTGACGCTGCTTTCCGTTGTCAAAATGGAGGGTAAAAACGTTGCGGTAGTAAGTGCTGCCGCGACGCCCGTGTTCGGTGAACGTCTGGAAGTTCTCGCAGCTCGTGACGGCCCGCGTCTGGGGGCCTTGACGGGCGTCACTGGATAGCTCACTGAAGGCTCCAGCGCCCATGACGGTGCACGCGGTCGCGACCAACGCGATCATAGCAATGCAGAAAAATGTCTTGATGGCGGGGCCTGCGTCGCCAGGTTGATCCAGTTGTGCGCGCATCGTGCGCACGAGCATCGGAAGGAGCGACAAGAGACAGATGCCGAAGACAACGGCTGCGCCAGAGCCGATGAGTGAACAGACCAGCTGACGGACACCGAAGTTCCCGGCTAGCAAAAACGCGCCGAGCATGACGACCGCGGATCCGGTGAGCGCGCAGGCGCATATGGTCACGCCGAGCTGTTGCCGAGCACGTCTCGGACGTGTCTCGGGGGAGAAACGTGAATGACGTGAGTGCACGCTGTCCTCCTGTGCTCACACGTCCGAAGGGGTCGCGCCCGTCCACTCGTACCAGCCCTGGTGCTGGACGATCCACGCCATGAGGGCGTAGCCGGCCTGGCCGGGCAGGGTCTGGCCGTCCCCGCCGCGCGCGAGGGAGGCGGCCATGTCCTCGAACCACTGGTCGTGCGCGACGAGCGGCGTGTAGCAGTCGACGAAGGGGATGCCTCGGCGCGCGCACACTTCGGAGCACGAGGAGGACAGGGCCTTCAGCGAACCGGAGTCAACGCCTGCGAGCGGCGGGGGACCCACCACGAAGCTGGGGATGCCCAGCGCGGTCGCTCGGTCGGTGATGTTGGCCAGGTTCAGGCGCGAGCGGGCCGTCGAGATGCCTGCTGCGACGTCGCCCGGCCCCACGCCGATGACGAGGCCGTGTGGCTCGCCTTCGGCCAGGCGCGGCAGGACCTCGGCCTCCCAGCGCGCGGCCATCTGCTTCGTCGTCTCGGAGGGCACGGCCAGGGTCAGGAACGTGGCGGGCAGATCGAAGGTGGAGTGTGCGTTGACGCGGCCGACCCAGCCCAGGCCGCGGGGGTCGCCGACGCCCGCGACGAGCTCGTCTCCGATGAAGCAGATCCGCATGGTGTTCCTTTCCGGTGCCGCTTGCGCCCCCGGTGGGAGCGCCGGCCCTCGTTAGCCTTCGAAGGCCTGCGCAATAAGGGTAGCTGCTTGCTCCTTGTGAAGCGAGGCACGTCCCGCGGCGGTCGTGGCGGACTCGGGACGAGAGACCACGCGGACCGTGCGTCCCAGAGACGGGAACAGGTTGAGCGCCAGGTGCGGCCACGCGCCCTGGTTGCGAGGCTCGTCCTGCGCCCACGTCACCGACGCGTTCGGGTACTGGGCCAGGGTCTCGGCCACCTCGGCCTCGGGCAGCGGGTAGAGCTGCTCCAGGCGAATGATCGCCGTCGACGTGTCGGTGCGGTGCTCGCGCTCCTTGACGAGGTCGTAGTACAGGCGGCCCGAGCACAGCAGGACGCGCGTCACCGACGCCGGATCGGTGATGGTGTGATCGCCGATGACGGGCAGGAAGGCACCCGAGGTGAACTCGTCGAGGCGTGAGGACGCGGCCGACAGGCGCAGCAGCTGCTTGGGCGTGAACGCGATGAGTGGCTTGCGCGGGCGCTTGTAGGCCTGCGTGCGCAGCATGTGGAAGTAGTTCGCCGGCGTCGAGGGCTGGACGATCCACATGTTGTCCTGGGCGGCCAGCTGCAGGTAGCGCTCGATGCGCGCGCTCGAGTGGTCGGGCCCCTGGCCCTCGTAGCCGTGGGGGAGCAGCATGACGAGCGAGGAACGCTGGCCCCACTTCTGCTCGGCCGAGCACACGAACTCGTCGATGACGGTTTGCGCGCCGTTCGCGAAGTCGCCGAACTGAGCCTCCCAGATCGTCAGGGTTTCGGGGCTCTCCAGCGAGTAGCCGTAGTCGAAGGCCAGCACGCCGTACTCGCTCAGCGGTGAGTTCCACACATCGAAGCGTGCCTGGTTTTCGGTGAGGAAGCGCAGCGGCGTGAACTCGCGGCCGTCGTTCGCGTCGTGCAGGATCGCGTGACGCTGGACGAAGGTCGCGCGGCCCACGTCCTCGCCGGACAGGCGCACGCCGGTGCCCTCCATGAGGAGCGTGCCGAAGGCCAGGAGCTCCGCGAAACCCCAGTCGATCGGCTTGTTGCCCAGCGCCATCTCGAGGCGGCGCTCGCACAGCTGACGCAGCTTCGGGTGAGGTTCGAAGCCCTCCGGGAAGTGCGTGTGCGCGTGGCCGATGCGGCGCAGCTGCTCGGCGGGGGCAGCCGACGTCCAGCCGATCATCATGCCGATGCCGGGCATCTGGGACTCCGGCATGGTCCATTCCTCGTCGGGGGACTCCCCGGCCTCGCCCACGCCGACGGTGAGCGCCGGGTCGTGCGTGCGGCTGCCCGGGTTAATCTCGGACACCGAGGAGGCACCGCCCGCGCGGGTCTCCTCGAGGATGCGCCCGAGCTCCGCCTCGTACTGGGCGATCGACTGGCGGGCCTCGTCCTCGGTGAGCTGGCCGCGACCCACGAGGCCGCGGATGTACACGGCGCGCGTTGAGGGGATGCGGTCGATGAGGGAGTACATGACCGGCTGGGTCATCGACGGGTCGTCGCCCTCGTTGTGACCGCGGCGGCGGTAGCACACCATGTCGATGATGACGTCCTTGTGGAAGGCGTTGCGGTACTCGAAAGCCAGGTGCGCGCAGCGGATGACGGCCTCGGGGTCGTCCGCGTTCACGTGCAGGATCGGGACCTGCAGGCCCTTGGCCAGGTCGGTCGCGTAGCCGGTGGAGCGGCCCTGCGTCGGGCCGGTCGTGAAGCCGATCTGGTTGTTGACGATGACGTGGATCGTGCCGCCGGTCTTGTAGCCCTCCAGCTGGGAGAGGTTGAAGGTCTCCTGGACGACGCCCTGGCCGATGAAGGCCGCGTCGCCGTGGATGAGGATCGGGATGATCGGCAGGTCAGGGTCTCCCAGGTGCTCCTGCTTGGCGCGCACGATGCCCTCCAGGACGCCGTCGGCGGCCTCCAGGTGCGAGGGATTGGCGCCCATGTAGACCTTGGTGGCCAGGCCATCGTCGAGGGAGTACACGCCCCACGTACCCAGGTGGTACTTGACGTCGCCCGATCCCTGGACCGAGTTGGGCATGTAGTTGCCTTCGAACTCGTCGAAGATCTGCGCGTAGGACTTGCCTGCGATGTTGGCCAGCACGTTGAGGCGGCCACGGTGCGCCATGCCGATGGCGACCTCGTGGATGCCGGCGCGCGCCGAGTCGGCCAGGATGTGGTCGAGCAGCGGGATCAGGGACTCGCCGCCCTCGAGGGAGAAGCGCTTCTGGCCCATGAACTTCGTCTGGAGGAACTCCTCGAAGGCCTCGGCGCGGATGAGGGTGCCCAGGATGTGGCGCTGCGCGTCGGGGGAGGGGGCCTTGTACGGGCGCTCGATGCGCTGCTGGACCCACGCGCGCTGCTCGGGATCCTGGATGTGCATGTACTCGATGCCGACCGTGCGCGTGTAGGTGTCGTGCAGGCGCGTGAGGATGTCGCGCAGCAGCATCTGGTCGGAGCCGCCGAAACCGCCGGTGGGGAAGGGGCGATCCAGGTCCCACACGCTCAGGCCGTAGGAGGAAATATCGAGGTCGGGGTGGCGACGCACGCGGTAGGCTAGCGGGTCGGTGTCGGCGGCGAGGTGGCCGCGCGAACGGTACGCGTGGATGAGCTCCGCGATGCGCGCGGGCTTGCCCTTTTCGTGGTTCGGGTCGTAGTCGTAGTCCGCTTCCCACGCGTAGGGGCGCGCGGGCACGTGCAGGGACGTGAAGACGCGCTCGTAGAAGCCGTCGCGTCCCGACAGCTTCGCGTCGACCAGACCCAGGAGGCGGCCCGACGCCGCGCCCTGGATGATGCGGTGGTCGTAGGTGGAGGAGAAGAACATCGTCTTGCCGATGCCGAGGGCGGCCAGGCGCTTGGGGGAGACGCCCCGGAATTCCGCCGGGTAGTCGGTGGCGCCCACGCCGATGATGAGGCCCTGGCCGACCATGAGGCGCGGCACGGAGGTGGTGGTACCGAGCGTGCCCGGGTTGGTCAGGGTGACGGACGCGCCCTGGAAGTCGGCGGTGGTCAGCGTCGCCGTGCGGGCGCGCGCCACCAGGTCCTGGTAGGCGTCGACGAACTCGGCGAAGGTCAGCGTGTCTGCGTCGTGGATGACGGGGACCTTCAGCGAGTGATTGCCCTGCGCGTCGGCCACGTCGATGGCCAGGCCGAAGCCGATGTGCGCGAGCTGCTCGACGGCGGGCTTGCCGCCCTCGATCGTGTAGCGCACGTTGAGGTCGGGCATCTCGCACAGCGCCTCCACCAGGGCGTAGCCGATGAGGTGCGTGAAGGAGACCTTGCCGCCGACGGTGCGAGCCAGGTGCGCGTTGATGAGGGCGCGGTTTTCGATGAGGAGCTTGGCCGGGATCTGACGCTGGGAGGTGGCCGTGGGGATGGAGAGCGAGGCCTCCATGTGCTTGGCGGTCGCGCGCGCCGCGGACTTGAGGATGTACAGCTCGTCGTGCGAGGGGGTGCCCTGGGAGAGCGTGAAGGCCGCGCGCCCGTGCTGTTGGCGCGTGTAGGGGCTGGTGGCCTCGGCGACGGCGGCGGGCGGGGCGGGCGGCAGGTCGGAACGCGTCACGGAGATGACGGGAGCGTGTTCGGTGGCGGCCGCCTCGGGCCCCTCATCTTCGATGTCGAGGGTCGGCGGGGTGACCGTCACGGGGGCGACGTGGTCAACTGGGGGTGCGACATTGACCGACGAGGCCGGGGCTGGCTGGGGCGTTGAGGGAGCGCCCTCGGGGATGTTGGGGCGCTTGGCGCGCAGCTGCGGGGGAGCGGACTCCGTGGAGAAATAGGCACGCCAGGAGGGATCCAAGAGCTGCGGATCGCGCTCGTAGAGGTCTCGCATCTTCGCGATGTACCACTGCGGATCGGGCTGGGAAGCGGTGGGAGTGGGCACGTATTCCTCCGTAAGTGTCGCGCCGCGCGCATGGGCAAAATCCTGCACGGCCATACCTCCGTAATTCTACCGCCGCGTGATCGTCTTCACGAAACCTGGTACACCTTTGGCGTGTACTTCAAGGGCCTTTGGTCCGTTGAAGAATGATTGTTGGCACATGCGCCGCGGTGTGTGGAAATGCGCGCTGGGGGAGCGGGACAGGCCCGCTAGACTGTAACCATCATGGACTGCGACACTGTCGGCTTTCCCGCCGCTCTTTCTCACCCCTCCTCCGCGCGTGTACCCGCGAGGCGCACCGGCCTCGTCGAGGGGGCCACGCGATGACGACCGCCCTCATGCTTCTGCTCGGCATCGTCCTGACCGCCGGAACCTTCGTCTTCGTTTCCGCCGAGTTCTCGCTCGTTGCGGTCGACCAGGCCGTCCTCGAGAAGAAGGCCGAGGAAGGGGACCGTGGGGCCGCCTCCGTCCTGCGCGCCACTCGCACTCTGTCCACCCAGCTGTCGGGCGCGCAGGTGGGCATCACGCTGACCACGATCCTGCTCGGCTACACGACGCAGAGCGCGCTGGCGGACCTGCTGCAGGACCTGCTCGGATCGGTCGGCCTCGCCTGGGGGCTTGCGACCGGCATCGCGGCATTCGTGGCCGCCGCGTTCATCAACGTGTTCTCGATGCTCTTCGGCGAGCTCGTCCCCAAGAACCTCGCCCTGGCCCACCCCCTGGCCACCGCCGTGCGCGTCGTCCCCTTCCAGATGGTCTTCACCGCCATCGCTCGCCCCATCATCTGGGTGCTGGGCGGCACCGCGAACTGGGTGCTCGCCCGCATGGGTATCGAGCCGCAGGAGGAGATCTCCTCGGCGCGCTCCGCCTCCGAGTTGGCGGCCCTTGTCGAGCACTCAGCCGAGGAGGGCACGTTCGACACCTCGACAGCGGACCTGTTTACGAACACAATCCGCATGTCCACTCTGAGCGCCGCCGACGTCATGACCGACCGCGGCCGCCTGCACACCCTCAGCGAGGGCGACAGCGCCCAGGACGTGCTCGACCTGGCCCACGAAACCGGGCACTCCCGATTCCCCGTGATCGGGGACGACTCCGACGACATCCTCGGCCTAGTGTCCCTGCGTCGCGCGGTTGCCGTGCCCGCCGATCGTCGCGCCGAGGTTCCCGTGATTTCCTCGTCTCTCATGACCGACGCGCCCTCGGTTCCCGAGACCATGCCGATCGGACCCCTCATGGTTCAGCTGCGCGACGAAGGCCTGCAAATGGCAGTCGTCGTCGACGAGTACGGCGGTGTCTCCGGCATCGTCACCCTCGAGGACGTCGTCGAGGAGATCGTCGGCGAGGTTTCCGACGAGCACGACCAGCGTCGCCTTGGCATCCGCCCGCGCCCCGACGGGACCTTCCTTGTTCCCGGAACGCTGCGCCCCGACGAGCTCGCGCGCCGCACCGACATCAACCTGCCCGAGGACGGACCCTACGACACGATCGGCGGCCTCGTCATGAACGAGCTGGGCGAGATCCCGGTCGTCGGATCGCGCGTGAGCGTGGACGGCATCGGCATCGAGGTCACGCAGATGCAGGGCAGGCGCGTCGCCCAGGTGGCGATCACGCCCGCCTCCGAGACCGACGACGAGGAGGTGTCACTGTGAGCGTGGGAGTTGGTCTCGCCATCACCGTGGCCCTGCTGGCCGTCAACGCTTTTTTCGTCGCCGGCGAGTTCGCCGTCACCTCGACGCGCCGCTCGCAGGTCGAGCCTCTCGCGGATGAGGGCGCGCGCGGCTCGGCCGCTGCGCTGTACGCGCTACAGCACGTCTCCCTCATGCTGGCGATCTGTCAGCTCGGCGTGACCGTCGCGTCCACGACGCTCGGTGTCGTCGCCGAGCCTGCGCTCGCCCACCTCGTCGAGTCGCCGCTCGAACGCTTGGGTGCGCCCGAGGCGACCAGTCACGTCGTTGGCTTCGCAGCCGCCCTCGTGGTCGTTCTTTTCTGCCACGTCGTCTTCGGTGAGATGGTCCCGAAGAACATCTCGATCGCCGCCCCCGTGCGCATGCTGCTGATCCTGGCGCCCGTCCTCGTGCGACTGGGCCACGTCCTGCGCCCGATTATCGAGGCCATGGATCGCTTCGCGAACTGGTTCGTGCGCCTGTCCGGTTACGAGCCGCGCTCGGAAATCTCGGCCTCCTACACGGTCGAGGAGGTCGCATCGATCGTCGTCGCCTCGCAGGAGAAGGGCGTGCTGACCGACGAGCTGGGCCTACTCAGCGGCACCCTGGAGTTCTCCGAGGAGACGGCCGGGACTGCGATGGTCCCCCTCGACAAGCTCATCGTCCTGCCCGAGGGTGCCACCCCGGCCGATGTGGAAGAACAGGTCGCCCACACGGGCTACTCGCGCTTCCCGATCGCCGGCGACGACGGTTCCATCGTCGGCTACGTGCACCTCAAAGACGTCCTGTACGCCACCGGCGAGGACCGCGAGCAGCCGATCACCCCGTGGCGTATCCGACGCCTCGAGGCCGTGTCCGCTGACGACCAGGTCGAAGACGCGCTGCGTCACATGCAGCGCACCGGCGTACACTGCGCCCTCGTGCGCGAGGCGGGTGCCGTCGTCGGCATCCTCTTCCTCGAGGACATCCTCGAACTGCTGGTCGGTGAAGTCCGAGACGTTCTCCAGCGCCCGTGACGAGCCGCGATCTGCAAGGTACATTAGACCGAGGTCAAAACTTCGTGACGAACACAGACAAGGGGGAGAGCGTGAGCGACACCGAGTGCCCGCTGCCGAAGCGGTCGCAGCTGCGCGCGGCACGCCCCCACGACGCGGACGATCAGCAGGAGAACCCGACGACGTCTGCGATCCCGATGACTGACGAGGCCTCGGCCCCCGCCCCCGATCCCGCGACGGATCGAGACGGAGCGGAGGAAGCCCCGGCCTCGTCCGTGGGAGAGCGACGTCGCAACGTTCACCCGGTCGGCTACGTGCTGCGCGCCTTCCTCGTGCTGGGGCTGGCGGCGACCACCATCGCCGTGCCCATGACGGGACGCGTCGGATCCGACTCCTCCCTGACCGTGCCCGCGCGAGCCTTCGGCGCCTCGATGGGCGGCCCCAGCTGGGCCGTGTCCTCCGCCCTGCCCCAGGCCACTGCCCTGGACGGTACTCTCACCGCGAACTCCCGCGCTAAGGCCAAGGCCCCCGTGTCCATCACCGGCTGCGCGTCGGGCAACGGGGCGGACGGCAACCGCAACGTGCGCGTTGTCGCCGACACGATCTACTGGCCGTTGCCGGAGGGGACTTACACGATCACCTCGCCCTTCACGATGCGTATTTCGCCCGTGTCCGGCCAGCTCCTGGCCCACGAGGGTATCGACATGGCCGCCCCGCTCGACACGCCCATTACGGCCGTGTACGGTGGCGTCGTCGAGGAGGTTGCGGAGAACTCGCGCTCGGGTGCCTACGTGCAGATCAAGCACACGAAGTCTGACGGCACCGTCTTCCACTCCGCCTACCTGCACCAGTACATGAACAAAATTAAGGTGAAGGTCGGCGACACCGTCACCGCCGGGCAGGTCATCGGCGCGGTCGGCAACAACGGCTGGTCGACGGGCCCGCACCTGCACTTCGAAATCCACGACTCCTCGGATACCCCCGTGGATCCGGACGCGTGGATGCAGACAAACAAAGCTGTTTATCTCGGACAGGAGTCTTGCTCATGATGCCCGTGACCATGCGTCAGGGACCTATCGTTTTCGCCCACCGCGGCGGCAGCGAGGAGGCCCCTGAGAACACGATGAGTGCCTTCGCCTACGCGTACGAGGCCGGGATCCGCCACGTGGAGACCGACGCCCACGTCACCGCCGACGGCAAGGTCGTCATCTGTCACGACGAGACCGTGGACCGCTGCTACGACGGTACTGGCGTGATCGCTCAGATGACGTGGCGCGAGCTGTCCAAGCTACGCCACCGCGACTCCGGGGAGCAGATGCCGCTGCTCGCTCAGGTCCTCGAGGCCTTCCCCGACATGTACTTCAACATCGACGCGAAGGAGCCGGGCGTCGAAGGCCCCCTCCTCGACGTCATCGCCGACCACAGCGCGGCTGGCCGCGTGCTCGTGGCCTCCTTCTCTGAGCCTCGCCTGCGCGCCGTGCGCGACATCGCCGCCTCGGACCCCACGCGCGCCGTCGCGACCTCGCTGGGTACCGAGGCCGTTGTGCGCCTCGTGGGTGCCGCGAAGAGCGCCACGAACCCAGCTTGGTGGCACGTGCCCGGCCCGCGCCAGGGCGCCATCGCCGCGCAGGTGCCCATGCACCAGGGCCCGATCCGCGTCGTCGATGAGCGCTTCGTGGCCACCGCCCACACCCTGGGCCTGGCCGTCCACGTGTGGACCATCAACACGGTGGCCGACGTGCTGCGCCTCCTCGAGGTCGGCGTCGACGGCATCATCACCGACCGCCCCGTCTTCCTGCGCGACTTCCTGGACCAGCGAGGCCTGTGGACCCAGCCCCCGGCCCCCGGCGCTGCCTCGGGCCCCAGGGACTGAGGTTATTGCTTGAAATGGCGGGCGCGCACCCGCCTTTTTGTGTCCTTGAAGCGTTGGCTCTATTGTTGGCCGTGCAATACTCTGGCGTGTTGCTGCTGGATCGCCGAGACTTGGCGTTAGGAGCGTATCGTGAGAGATTCAATCATGACTGTTGTGGGGCCTCTCGTATTTGGAGTAGTGGGATTTGGTGTCTGGTACGCGAGTATGTTTGTCGACAACCAGTTCGCCGATGCGCTGCGTCGCGGGTCGAGAAAAGGCTGGTTCTGGCGAAACGTCGAGGCGGTGTGCCTGCCTCTTTTCTCTGTCTTGATGGTCCTGTTTGGAATCGCGAAGTTGGCCGAGGCAATGGGCGCTCCCGAATGGTTCCTGTTCTGCATGGATCTTCTGCTGATGTGTCTCATGGTGCCAGGTGTCAGCGCTTTCCTGCCCATCAAATTCCCTGATCGTTTCTACGCTGACTGGCAATATGCCAAGAGGCACGACCTCTTAGAGGACGGGAAGGCCGGGAAGAAGTCCTCTCAGACCCGCGATTCTGGCGGCGTCGATCGTCATATGGGCACAGGCGTGACGATGCGTGTGGCCTCCGGTTGGAGGCAGCTGTCGACGGAGGAACGCAGCGAGCTCGGGAATCTCGGCCAGGATGAGAGTATTCGCTTCATTGCCGTCGGAGAGGCAACAGAGGGGTACGTACCGAACATTGTCATCACTGAAACTGAGGTCATCAGCGGCAAAGGGGACAAGGAAATCCTTGACGGCAGCGCTGGTCGACTAGCTGAGCCGCACCCGGGATGCCGCCTCATTGATGACACCGTCGCGCCGTATCCCACCGCGCGTACCCGATTGGTCACGGGTGTGTACACCCTTAACGACACCTCGATGACCGTCTCGCAGCTCGTGTGGCTCACCCGGCACAGAGACGAGGACGAGGAATCCCGCCGATTCTTGTGGGCGGCGACATGCACGTGTCCGAGCCTCGCCTGTCCGTCAATTATCGAGGACTTCATGACAATGGCACGCACACTGGAGGTGGAATCGTGACCGTCGAAGGAGCCACGGCCTCGTCGCCGGAGGAGCTCGTTGTTTCCCCCGAACAGGCGACTGCGCTTATCGACCTCATCGGCACGACTGAATGGGCCAATGCTCTATCGAGCGCGATACCCGTCAGTGGACTCATGAGCGCTGGCCTCGCCGACTCCACCGGCCTCACCGGTGATGCCGAGGCGCTCCTGGGACCCGCGAGCACGGTCGACTATCGTCTCGCGATCCGCGTCGTCTCCCCGAGGCAGACCCTAGGTGTGCGCAGTGCGCGGATTTGGCCCTCGCGGCCTCGTTCGGTCGTTATGCGCACCGAGGCTGACGGCGTACACTTCACCCAGGTCGATGACTGCGATGTCCCGCGTATCCTGGCCGAGGAGAGCCTCCTGGAGCCCGGGCCGACCATCCATGACGGCCCGCCGTCGATCTCCGCCGAGTTCGTGCAGGCGGTGCGGGACGTGGACCTGGAAAGGGCACAGTCAGCCCTGATCGATGTGGCTGCTCAAGGGCCAACGGACTCTCACTTCTCGCAGGACTGTTGGCATAAACGCTGGAGCGTCGTGCTGTGCGTGCGGGAAGAACGGACCCCGGATGGCTGGAAGGATGCCGGGCACGTCGAGTGCTTCATCACCGACCACATGCACGCGCAAATACACGCGTCCATCGACCCTCGCGCACTCGCCCTCATGCGGGAGCGGAACGCACCCACCCTGGATGCTCCGCCGCGCACGGCGCTGTGGGGCTTCATGATGGAGCTGCTCGCCAAGTAGTGCGGCTCGTGTGCCCAGTCTCCGGCTCCCGGTTCTGTTTCGGGGCCCAGGGACTGAGGTTATTGCTTGAATTGGCGGGCGCGCACCGGTGGGTGCGCG
>OFCU01000331.1_pt1 | contig 17631 bp, 12 predicted proteins | sample 1520851 | NCBI WGS metagenome assembly OFCU01 (sample SAMEA2699040, study PRJEB24076) | metagenome | reverse complement strand
CCCCCAACGGGATTCGAACCCGTGTCGCCGCCGTGAAAGGGCGGTGTCCTAGGCCGCTAGACGATGGGGGCCTGCTTGGCCGTCGAACTGGCGTCCGAAGACGGGAGATAGTTTAGGCAGAACGCGCGCAGCACGTCAAAACGAAATCAAGTGACAGCCAACACATTACCGAAAAACGTTGCAATTGTGCGGAATTCACAGGATTTCATCAGCTAGGCGACCTACCCTTGATGCATGACTATGACACCAGCACTCGGTGCCCTCGCCCAGACCTCGGACGCCCTCGCGCGGGCGATCGCCGACCCGCAGTCCGGGGCAGAGGCCGCCGTGACCACGACCATCGACCTCGCCCTCCTAATCCTCGGCCCAATCGTCGGCGCCTTCGTGGGTATCGTCGTCTCGGTCATTTTCTCCGCCCTGGCGCGCAGGGCGCTCTCCAAGGCGGCCACGGCCTCGTCGATCCTGGCGCGCGTGCGCCGCCCGGGCCACTTCACCTTCGCGGCGTGGGGAGCGTGGGCGGGGCTCGGTATCGCGCTGGTCAACCCGAATCTGTCCGACTGGAACGGCACGTCGATCACGACGTTCCTCATGCACGTGCTGCTCATCGTCGCCCTCGCCTGCCTGACGTGGATGGCGTACGCCGCCGCGTGGGTCTTCGAGGACGCCGCCAAGGCTCGCCAGGATTCTGACCAGGGGCGTTCGCGCCGCTTCGAGACTCAGGCCCAGGTGCTGCGCCGGCTCACCCAGTCGATCGTCGTCGTCGTGGGTGCCGTCGCGATCATCGGGACCTTCGAGGCCGCCCGCCAGGCCATGACCACAGTCCTGGCCTCCGCCGGCGTCATCTCGGTGATCGCCGGTCTCGCCGCTCAGCAGACCCTCGGCAACGTCTTCGCCGGCCTGCAGTTGGCCTTCACCGACGCGATCCGCGTGGGCGACGTCGTCGTCGCCGGCGACAAACACGAAACCGGATCCGTCGAGGAAATCACGCTCTCCTACGTGGTCGTGCGCATCTGGGACGAGCGCCGCCTCATCATCCCGTCGCGCTACTTCACGCAGACGCCCTTCGAGAACTGGACGCGCCGAGCCGCCGCCCAGCTCGGCACCGTCGAGCTCAAGCTCGACTGGTCCGCTCCCATGACCCTCATCCGCACCAAGGTCGAGCAGCTCCTGGCCGCCACCGACCTGTGGGACGGGCGCACGTGGGGTGTGCAGATCACCGACTCCGACGAGTACACGGTCACCGTGCGCGTCCTCGTCTCCGCGAAGAACTCCGGCCACCTCTCCGACCTGCGCGCCTACATCCGCGAGCAGCTCATCTCGTGGATCGTCGCCGAAGAGCCGTGGGCGCGCCCCGCCCAGCGCATCGAGCCGCGCCAGACCGTCACCGTCGAGCAGGACATGAGCCGCGAACGCATCGCGCGCCTGGCCGCCGAGCTCGCCGGAATCTCCGGCACGAACGAGGCCGTGGCCGCCACGGGTACGTCGGCCTCCCACGCGGGTACGCCCGCGTCGGCCGGTGAGCAGTCCGGCATCGCGACGGGTGGCGCCGCCTCCGCTTTCTCCGCGTCCGGCGCCGAGGCCGCCGCCCCCAAGGACCCCACCCACGCTGCGCGCATGGTCGCCGCCCGCCGCAAGGCCAAGCGAGCCCGCCGCCGCGCCATGGCCGACCGCCAGCGCGAACTCGCCGAGGGTGGCCCCAGCGCCTCCCACGACGAAACCCAGGTGATCTCCAAGAGCGCTCTGCGCAAGATCATCGAGGCCGCCGGCAACGCGAATCCGCAGCTCACTCAGACCCTCACCGCGACCTCCATCGGCCGAGGCGAGCGCTTCTTCTCCGGCTCCGCCGAGGCCGATGAGCGCGCCGCCGCCCTTGAGGGGCCGGGCGAAGAAGCCTACGCCGAGCGCGAGGCCGAGGCCCGCCGCGCCCAGGAACGCCGCGAGGCCCACAAGCGTCGCGAAGCCGAGGCCCTCGACCCCGAGGCCACCCTCGCCCTGGCGGCCGTCGGCGTCGAGCCGGTCGTTGCCGAGAATGAAGATGCCCAGCCGGGTCAGGACACCGCGGATGCTGCCGGTGACGCCGCCGCTTCTAGCGAGGCTCAGGGGGCTGTCGCGTCCGTCGCGTCCGCCGCGAACAGCGTCACGCCCGGAGAAATCACCGAGGCCAATGCCGCTGCCGAGAAGGCCGGTGTCCCCGCGCCCGCTGACGTCACGGCAGGCGCGCCCGAGGCCGGAAGCGATGTCGGCGAGCCTGCTGCCGGATCCGAGGCCACACCCCAGGTGCCTGCGGCTGATGATGTCTCCGCGGAGATCGCCGCGACCGATGGCACGGCCGCGGCCGAATCCGCTGCTGATGCCACTGCATCCGAGGCTGGCAGTTCCGACGCTGGCGCATCCGCCGATTCCGGCGACTCGCGCCCCGCCGCAGCGCAGGAGGACAGCGCCCCCGCCGAGGACGCTGAGCCAGCGGGCGCGCCCGCCCCCGATGAGCTCGAGGAGACGGGCGGCGAGGAGGAGGCCCAGGCCTCGTCGGACGTCGAATTGTCCCCGGACGAGCAGGAAACCACGCCGATCCCCGCGCGTGAAACATCCGTGAAAAATCCCGTGCAGGTGCCCCCGCCCGTGCGCACCGGCCGACCCGTCATGACCGAGACGGTCCAGGCGATCGCGCCCGCGCTCGTGCCGCCGCCGGAGCCGACCCCCGCCGAGATGGCCGCGTCGCTCGCCGACGAGGACACCCCCGACGAGCCCACCGTCCACCCCGGCTGGTACGCGGTCGCGGAAGAGGCGCGCCTCGACGCGGAAACCCGCCCCACGCCCACGGTGAAGCCCGCGCGCGTGTCCATCATGGACTTCTTCCCAGCCGTCGCCCCCACCGGTGCCGAGGCCGACATCCTGCGCGCCGTCACCGGCCAGATCCCGGCCGTCGAGCCGCGGGAGCCCGAGCCCGAGGACGCCGAGGCTGCCCAGAAGGACGCCGCCGACTCTGACGCGGGTGCCGAGACCCCTGACGCCGCCGAGGCCGAGGTGGATGCCGAGGCGACCGTCGTCATGGATCCCGTGGAGGCCGCAGAGGCGGGTGCACTCGATTCCGAGGCCACACAGGTCATGCCCTCGGTCGACGAGCCCGTGGAGCAGACCCTCGTGATGCCCGCGGCGGCCATAGCCGAGCCGGCTTCTGAGGTCGCGGAGGCCGACGAAAGTGCCGAGTCTGAGGTCGCCGCAGCGGATGATGAGGCCCCGGCGAAGAAGGAGACCGCGAAGAAGGCGGCCTCCACCAAGGCCGGCGCGAAGAAGGCTCCCGCGAAGAAGGCCGCCACCAAGAAGGCAGCGACCGCGAAGAAGGGCGCCAAGAAGTCCTCCTCCACGGCCACCAAGACCGTGAAGGACGAGGGAGCTGACAAGGCGAGCGACGCGATCCCCGCCAAGGACGCGAAGGCCCCCGCCAAGAAGGCCGCCACGAAGAAGACTGCCGCCAAGAAGGGCACCGCCAAGAAGACGGCTCCCAAGAAAGCGGCGGCGAAGAAGACCTCCAACGCAGAGCCCGCCACCAATGAGTGATGGGGACAGGTGAACGGGCCACGACCTCGTCACTGAGGCCAGCACGAGGAAAACGGACCGCCCGCGCCCACGCACAGATGTGCACGGGCGCGGGCGGCGCGGGACAATAGATCCATGAACGCTACTAATCCCGCTGCCCGCACCGACGCCGAGTGGAAGAAGCTCCTGAGCCCCATGCGCTACCACGTGCTGCGCGAGGCCGGCACCGAGCGCCCCTTCACCGGTGAGCTCCTCGACGAGGTGCGCGTCGGCACGTACTCGTGCGCGGCATGCGGATCCGCTCTCTTTGACTCCGACGCGAAGTTCGACTCCTCCTGCGGGTGGCCCTCCTTCTTCCAAGCCCACGACGGCGCGACCGTCGAGAGCGTCGACACCAGCCATGGCATGATCCGCACCGAGGTGCGCTGCGCGACCTGCGGCTCCCACCTCGGCCACGTCTTCCCCGACGCGCCCGACCAGCCCACCGGCATGCGCTACTGCATGAACTCGGCGGCGCTCACCTTCACGCCCGCCCAGTGAACGCGCCCGCCCAGCGCCCCGTCACCGACCGCATCCCGCCTCAGCTCTACATCGTCGGGTCCGGCCTCATCCAGTACGTGGGCGCGGCGCTCGCGGTCATCGCCTTCGCATCCGTCGAGCCCGCCTCAGTCGCCTGGTGGCGCGTGCTGACCGGCGCGGTCGTTCTCCTGGCCTGGAAGCGCCCGTGGCGCGGCGGCCTCACGCGCTCGGACCTGGCGATTTCCGCGATCTTCGGCGTCATCATCCTGACGATGAACTCCTCGTTCTACGAGTCGATCGCGCGCATTCCCCTGGGCACCGCCGTGTCCATCGAATTCATCGGTCCCGTCGCCGTCGCCGTCATCAGAGGCCGCGGCTGGCGGCCGCGCATCGCCGCAGCCCTCGCGTTCACGGGGGTGGCGTGCATCGGCGGGCTCGCCCTCGACCTGAGCGTGCCGAGCGTGCGCGTCGGCGTCGCCTGGATCCTCCTCGCGGCCCTCGCCTGGTCGGCCTACATCGTCGTCGGGCAGAAGGCCTCGACCACGCGCGACGGGGTAACGAACCTAGCGCTCGGCTGCGCGTGGGGCACCCTGTTTTTCGCGCCTTTCCTTGGTCCCGGCGCGATGGCGGCCACGGCCTCGTGGAAGCTGATCGCGATCGTCGTCGGCGTGGGACTGCTGTCCACCGCGATTCCCTACACCTTCGAGGCACTCGCGATGCGGCGCCTGGCCGCGTCGACCTTCGCGCTGTTCGCCGCGATCCTGCCGGCCACATCCGCCCTCGTCGGGGCCGTCATGCTCCGCCAGATCCCCGGCGTCTTCGAGCTGATCGGTCTGGTCCTGGTGTCGGTCGCGGTGTGGCTGGCCTCGCGGGAGTGAGGGGCTGAGTGGTGGGCGTTTTGCGGGTCGGGCAGTGCCATCCCAACTGATAGTCGTGGCCGAGCCATGAAAGATGGCGCCTTCCACTGAATTCATCGTGATGAGGCACCCGATCTGGATAGGTTGTGACGATCTGGATAGGTTATTAACCTATCCGGATGCGCGTTACCTATCCAGATGCGCGCGATGTATCTGTATCCAGGGTGCGGTGATCCTGTGTCCCGCGCGCTGACGCCTCGTCAGTCGAGGCTGAGCTGGCGAGGCGTGTGCTTGCCGCCGCGGGCGATCACCCAGAACGCGAACCACGCGCCCACCGAGCCGACGATCATGACGAGCACCATCGGCACGGCGCTGTCGCCGCCCGAGGTCGCCAGGGGGGCGGCGATGCCGTTCGCGATCGACTGGAACACGCCCATCACGGACGAGGCTGTGCCCGCGTGCTCGCGCGCCTCGCTCATGGCCTGTGCGCCCGAATTGCCGAAAATGAACGCGTTCGCCGTCATAATGAGCGCGAAGCCCACGCACGTGAGGATCAGCGGCAGGTCGAGGAGGAACGTCGAAATCGCCAGCGTCACGACGCCGGTCGCGGCGATCGTCAGGCCCGTGACGATGAGCGTGCGCGGCGTGAAATGCGAGATCAGGCGCACGTTGACCAGCGCGAAGCCGGTCGACAGCAGCGCGTTGAACGCGAACACCCACGCGAAAGCCATGGGGGACAGGCCCAGCGGCCCCTGCAGCACGTAGGTGGCGTTCGAGATGTAGCCGAACATGCAGAAGCTCGAGAAGGCGTTGACCAGCATGAAACCCACGAAGGGGCGGATGCGCACGACCTGGACGAGGCCGCGGAAGAACCGGGGGATACCGCCGGGGTGGCGGTGTTCCTCGGGCAGGGACTCGGGCACGACGAACCATGCGAGGGCCGCCATGAGCAGCGTGAACGCGGCGAGCGCCCAGAAGACGACCCTCCACGTCGAGTGCGTGATGATGAACGCGCCGAGGACCGGGGCGAGCATCGGCGCGAAGCCGACGATCGCCTGGATGAGGCTCATCGCGCGAGCAAGCGTCTTGCCGTGTGCGACGTCGACGAGGATCGCGCGCGCCACCGACGAGGCGACGCCGCCGCCGAGGCCCTGGAAGACTCGGCCCACGAGGAGCACCCAGATGTTAGGCGTCAGCACGCAGATCATGGAGCCGACGAGGGCGATGATGCCGCCCGCGACGATGGGGCGGCGGCGCCCGATCTGGTCCGAGATGGCACCGCCCAGGACCTGCCCGGTCGCGTAGCCCACGAAGAAGGTCGTGAGCGTGAAGCCGAGCATCGTCGAGTTCGTCGCCAGGTCTGCCGTGATCTGCGGGAACGCGGCCGAATACATGTCGGTCGCCATCGGCGGCACGGCGTTCTGCACGGCCAGCGTGATCAGCAGGGCAACCGTGAGCGCCCCGCCGATGATGCCATCACGCTTGTTGGTCTGATCAGTCGTCACCAGATGATTGTCCTCCCGAGCGAGTTTGCAATAGTCAAATCGGTTAATTTTTTGACGAATCTCGCACGTCTGAGCCTCTCGACCTGCGCAGATGTGGCACCGCTGGCGTCGTTCAATCGAGCAAACGTTGAGCGTGCGAGGTGCTCACGCCTCGGCCGTGCCTACTCCCCGTGTGTGCTCACTCCCCGTCCGCGCGTGCCTCCAGCGCATCGGCGGCGGCCTCGATCTGGCTGCGCGTCGGACACGAGGCCGGGCCGACGACCGTCGTGGACAGTGCACCCGCGCAGTTGGCCAGCAGGAGCGCCCTCTCCACGGCGATCCCCCGAGCGAGGGAGGCCGCCAGGACACCGGAGTGTGCGTCCCCCGCGCCGTTCGTATCGATCGCCTCGACGCGAGGTGTCGGGACTCGGAGTGCGTCCTCATCGCAGGCATCCGTGGCTACCGCAGAGGGATCAGCGAAATATGCGCCTTCCGCTCCCGCGCGTACCACGACGGGTCGGCCCAGCAGGCCGAGCATTGCGCGCGCCGCTTCGTGAGGCTCACGGCACCGGTCGCAGATGCTCGAATCCCCGCTCTGCTGACCGATCTCCTGAGCCTCCCTGAGGTTCATCGACACGATGACGTCGTCGGTGGGCAGTCCGTCCGGGATGCCGATCACGGGGGAGACGTCGAGGAGGACGTGCACGCCTTCGGGCAGGACGCGCAGCGCCGCCTCCGCAGCCTCACGGTTGGCAGGGTGATCCATGAGGTATCCGTCGATGTAGAGCACGTCGCCCGGGCTCATCGTGCGCACGAAGTCCGCCCACGCGCTCGTGGGTGCCATCGTCTCGGCGCCCTTGGTGGAGATGAAGGTGCGCTCGCCCGTGCGGTCCGTGAACGCGATGCAGAACCCGTTATCAATGCCCGCGATGCGAGGCCCGAGATCCGTGATTCCCTCCCGCGCGAGCGCTGCTTGGATGAGCGAGGAGTAGGGGCCCTCACCGATTGGGCTGAGGGAGACGGCCTCGGCCCCCATGCGCCGCGCCGCCACGAGGGCATTGAAGCCTCCGCCCACGTGCATTCCCTCGTCGATGGCCCACACGTCGCCGCCCGACGCGGGTAGAGCCTCGCCGCGCACGGCGAGGTCCACGAGGATCTGCCCCATGAGGACGACGCGGCCCGCAGGATCCTTGCCGTTGGTGGAGCCGTGACGGCTAGGGGGAGGCGGTTCTGTGGTCGGCACCCGATGGGCGGTGTCAAAGAGCGGAATCATGCTGTTTTCTCCCTAGTCGGACGCCGTGCCACTGGCGGAGTCATCGTCCTTCGTTTTCTCAGAGACACATTCCCGCTGCTCAAAGAGCCGCTCGGCCAGGGGTGCCAGAGCCGGGCGGGACACCTTCTCGATTGTGGTGAGGTTGTGTGATGAGAAGTGTGTGACCCCCCATGCCGCACCGACGATGGAACCTGCAATCGCGGAGATAATGCTGGATTCTCCGCCGAGAGAGACGGACAAGAAAGCGGAAAAGCCGTCCGAGTAGTGTGCGGCGAGGCCGAAGGCAGCAGGAACCGACTGAGCTGGATCGGCCGACGTGCCTATCTGATCGCGCAGGCGCTCGAGGGCATCGCTCCGGTAGTTGGTGGCGATGTCGATCGCCGCTCGGGCCGCGGCCAGCACATCCGGTCCGGGAGCCGAAGCACCCCGTGCGGGGAGCGCCGACACGTAGGTGATAGCTTCGTCCAGGACATCGCGCATCCCTCTGACCCACAACGCCTTGTGATCGATGCCCAAGGAAACCGCTGCGGCGACCAGAGCGGCCGCGTGGAACTCCTGCCTGCTGAGGCCGTCGTTTCCACAGACCTGCCACACGGCATCGACGAAGGCCTGTGGATCTGCTGTCGAGTTTGCGATGCCAACCGGGATAGCCCGAAGCGGGTAGCAAGACCCTGCCAGCAGATCCTCGTCCTTAGCACCGGCCTCGTTCGTGGAGGGGGCGTCGTCCAGCAGGTGAGAGGCCGCCGCCAGAACTTCGCGCGTGACTTCCGTGAGCGTCCCGGCGGGCGCGCCCGGCATCGTGGGGTGCGAGGCATCGGCGTCGATCAGTATCCATCGCGTCTTGTAGTGTTTCTCGATCTGTGTGGGGGACATGCCTCGGACGGGCAGCGCAACCGCGTCACTCACGGCGACACCGGCCAACGCCCCGTAGGCCCGGCCGCGTCGTTGCCACGATGCGTCTGTGCGGTGCGCGAGGGTATCCGCCGCGGCCTCGACCGCGGCTCGCGTGGGGCACGAGGCGGGGCCAGGCATCGTCGAGGCCAAGGCCCCCGCGCAGTTCGCAAGGAGGATGCTCCGCTCGATGGTGCACCCCAGAACGAATCCGGCTGCCAGGACGCCGGTCGACACGTCCAGCGTCCCGACGGGATCGGTGGAAATAACCGTCGGGGCAGGGAAGTAAATGACCTCGTCCTCCCTCCTGGACTTCGGTCGTGCGAGAAACGACTCGTGGGTCTGTGTCATGACCAGCGCCTGTCGCTTAAACAGCGACAGGACGTACGACGCAGCGTGGTTGGGATTTCTTGTGGAATCGTGGGAAGACCGGTCGCACACGATTTGTAGGCAGAGACGCTCCGCCGCCCCATGGCCCAGAACCATGAGAACGTTGCCGCTGGGAAGGCAACGCGGACCAATGTGCCCTCCCGATGCGTCGAGGATGACGCGCACGTGATGGGGCAGGTGAGCAAGCGCGTGCTCGGCCGCGGCCAGAATCTCCTGTGATTCCGCAATGCTCGCATCGATGTACAGCACGTCGGAGGGGCCCAGCATGCGGATCGTCTCGTCCCACGCGTCTTCGAGCATCCCCGTGATGGCCGCTTTCTTGGTCCCGTCAAAACGCGTCGTGAGGACGGACAGGAAGCCGTTGTCGTATCCCGCGATGCGAGGACCAGCGTCGACGATCCCTTCGCGCGCCAATGCCTCGGTGATGACCGAGGCACGCGGGCCCTCACCGATCGGGCTGAGGGAGACGACCTCGACACCCATGGCGCGGGCGGCGCGCATCGCTGTGAATGGCAGTGAGAGATAGACATCCTCGCGGGTTGTCCACTCGTTCCCGGCGGGAATGGTGTCCTCCTCGGAGGTCCGGTCGTATCGAAGCATCAGTTCGGTCATGAGGACAACTCGGCCCTCTATGGAATCGGGCGACGAGGTGGTGGCTGGCTCCTCCGGAGACGTGTCGGCATCGGGATCGGCAGCTGGCGAAGCACTCGTGGGAGACTCCTCCTGGCGGCCGAGGAGCGCCTGATCGCGCAGCTCCAGGAGATCCCCGGCGACGCTGGACAGGCCGAGGTGGGAGACCTCCTCGATCATCGTGAGGCTGTCTGTGGGCAGATCCTGAACGCCGAGGGCAGCGCCCAGGATCGCGCCCGCGATTGCGCCGATCGTGTCGGTGTCCCCGCCGATGTTGGCGGCGTCCAGGAGGGCTTGTGGGGAGGGGACGCGTGCGAGCAGTGCGAAGGCCATGGGGATCGCGTGCGCCGAGGCGACGGACGTGCCTACCTGCTCAACCAGGCACTCCAGGGACGAGGAGGCGGGGTTGACGGCCAGCTGCATGGCCCTGCGCGTTGCGGCAACGACGTCCGGGTCGGGGGTCCATGCGCCGCGCTCGGGCAGGGAATCGACGTAGGTCACGGCTTTCCACAGCAGGGATCTCAGGTCCAGGGAAGGTGAGCGCGCCGCGTCGATACCCATGGACACGGCGGCCGCCACGAGGGCGGCCGACTGGAAGCCCTGGTGCGTCGCGTGCGTGACCTGACAGGACGACCAGACGGCATCCGCAAAGGCCTCGGGATCGGCTGTCGACATCGCGATACCGATCGGGGTGACGCGCATCGCCGCACCGTTCGTCGTGCCCTCGCCGCCCACGGTCAGCGGGTCCTCGCCCGCGCGCACGCGCTCGAGCGCCGCCTTCGTGGAGGGGCCCAGCAGGTCGAGCGACCCGCGCTCTCTCATGGAATCCTCCCAGGCCAGCAGGGCGTGGGCGAACTCGACCGCATTGAGGGCAATGCGACCCGAGGAGGAGCCCCGGCCTCGTACCAGGAGGGAAGCAACCAGCAGCGCCTGCTCCGTGTCATCCGTGACCGAGCCCGCCGGCATCCCCGGCGCATAGGGCTGGGAGGCGTCCCCATCCACGAGGCCGGTAATGCGCCCGTACACCGCGCGGATCTGCGCAGGCGACATCGCCTGCGTCGGCATGCCCAGCGCGTCTCCGAGCGCCAGGCCCGCCAGGGCGCCATACGCGCGAGAAAAACGAGGATCCATGCTGCACCTCCGAAAGCGGGCGCGCGCCCGCAGATAGCGTGAACGCCCCGGAACATTCCGAGGCGACCAGTAGGCCCAGGGGGACTCGAACCCCCAACCTACGGATTAAAAGTCCGCTGCTCTACCATTGAGCTATAGGCCCAGCAGCCCCATTGTAGGAGGAAGAAGTCCCCATGGCCCAATCGAAGATGCCGCGACGCCCCGCCATGCTCGACGCAGCCCGGGCTGAGGCCATCGTCGGCGACGAAGATCCCGCGGCTACCGCCGCCGTCGCGCACACCGCCGCCTGGGCCCTCATGGGCGTGGGAGACGAGACCTTCACCGACGCTGACGTCGCGCGCCTGCGCGAGACCGTGCGCACCAGCGGGGTGGATACGATCGCGCATGTGTGGTCGCGCAGCCCCGAGTTCACGCTCCCCGGTGCGCTGTGGCGCGTCTACCTGCTGCACGAGTGGTACCACCGCGACCCCCTCCTCGTGGCCGAGCGCTACGCCGAGGGCTCTCGCGCCCCCATCATCCAGGGCCTCGAAGCCCCCGTCGAGCTGCGGCCCCTGAACCTCATCATGGAGGAGGTCGACTCGCTGCTGCGCGGCGACCTGACCGACGACGACCTGGAATACGTGCTCAGCGAGGCCTCGCGCGCCATGCGCGTGCTCGCCGCCGGCGAGGCCGGGGCCCTGTGGATCGAAGACCCCGCCGACCCGCTCGCCCACCGCGTCACCATGCGCCACAGTGCGCTGCTGGTCACCGCCGACGAACTCGACGTCGCCGCGCGCGAGGCTGCCGTCGGCACCCTCGACTAACCCCTCGTTCGCAGTGTCGGCGCTGATCCCGGCGCGCCCTGGACGGCCTCGTGGAAGGCCCGAACCGGGGTGACGTGGCGCGCCCACCAGGGCACGGGCGCGCGCGGGCGACTACCCTTGTCCCTATGCGTCCGATGCCAGCCCCCCGCCCCCAGCGACTCGTTCGCTCCGCGGGCGCGCTCGTCTGGCGCTTCACGGACCCCGCGCGCGTCGCCGTCCCCGGCGAGCCCATCGACCCCGCGGACATCGAAGTCCTCATGGTCCACCGGCCGCGCTACCACGACTGGTCCTGGCCCAAAGGCAAGACCGAAAACGGTGAGTCCCTCGTCGCCGCCGCCGTGCGCGAAGTCGAGGAGGAAACCGGTCAGACCGTCACGCTCGGCGCGCCCCTGACGACCCAGCGATACCGCCTGGGCGGCGGGCAGACCAAGGAAGTCCACTACTGGGTGGGCACCCCCGTTCCCGCGGGCCACGCCTCCGAGCGTCTGCGCGCCCCCGTCGCGCGCGCCCCGCGCACCGAAATCGACCAGACCGCGTGGACCTCGCCCGAGCGCGCCGCCGACATGCTCACGCGCCGAGGCGACCGCCGCCTCCTCGCCGACATCGTTGCCCGCGCGCGCGAAGGCCGCCTCGTGACGACCACGCTCCTCGTGCTGCGTCCCGGGCAGGGCCTCGCCCCGCGCCTCGACGAGGCCGGGGACGCCCACGCTTCCGCGTCGCCGTCCGCCTCTCCTTCCGCTTCTTCCGGCGGCTCCGCTGCGCCCGCTGAGGCAGCGGCTCCCTCCAAGCCTCGCCCCGCGCCGACCCCCGCGATGGTGGCGTCCGCCGCGGCCAGGAGGGCCGCTCAGGTGGAGCAGGCCTCGGCAAGGAATATCGAGACTGCGCCGGTAACCGTCGACCCGCCGCTCAGCCGATTCGGCGTGCGCCAGGCTTTCGACCTCATCGATCTGCTCTCCAGCTTCGGCGTGGCGCGCGCGTTCGCGTCGCCGGCCGCCCGCTCGCGCCAGAGCCTCACCCCGTGGGCGTCGATGGGTGGGGGATCTGTGACCCTCGTCGATTCCCTCGATCTGACCGCCTCCGGCTCGGATGCGCAGGTCGATGCCGAGGCGCGCCTTGGACGCGTCCGCGCCTTCGCGGCGCAGCGCCTGCGCGAGCACGCGGCCCCCACGGTCCTGTCTGTCGCCGGCCCTGCGCGGGCCGCGATCATCGAGGAGATCCGCGCCTTCGCGTCGGCGCCAGTCGCCGGCGCTGAGGCCCCGCGCCTGGCGCGTGGCCAGGTCCTCGTCGCCCACATCGAGCACGGCCCCGATGGGCTGGCCGTCGCCGCCCTCGAAACCTACGGCGTCACCACGAAGGACCCCACCGCGCACGCGCGTAAGGCCTCCAAGAAGCACTGAGGCGACCCGGCATCAGCCGAGCCGCCACGAGCGCGCGTAGAAGCGGGATCACATGTTGGAGTTCCAGATCGACCGGTTGAGCTTGCTGCCGTCCTTCGCGAACGCGTAGCACTCGACGATGTGATCGCCCTGCGCCCAAACGTTCTCGTCGGGGCCAACCCACTGGTAGTCAAGGGTGGAGTCCGCGACGGGCTTGCCGACGTAGTACTCGAACATCAGCCCACAGATCTCGTCGCTGGCCTGATCTAGTTCGTCATCGGTCGGGAATTGGTCGCCGCGGAACTCGAATGCGTGGAAGGTCTCCGCGTCGTGCGGCTGGTTGCAGCTGACAATGGTGAGTTCATCGCCGCCGGTCGTTGAGATCTGGTAGCAATCGCCGGCGCGCGGCCGGCTGGTAGTGTCCGCCGATGGGGAGGCCGCCGGCGCAGACGCCGCCGGTGCGGGGCTGGCCGCCGGTGCAGATGCCGCGGGTGCGGGCGTGCCTTGCGAGGGATTGGCGGATCCGGACTTCGGCTTGGAGCATGCGGACAGCCCCAGGCTCAGGATGGTGGCCGAGACACCAAGGATCAGGGCTGGGCGCGCGGCGCGGGATGTGAATGAACGTTGGGACATGATTCTCCTTGATGGGGCGTGGTCGATGGGGGCGTGATGGTCGAGGAGGACCCGCGATACGCACGATAACAATCAAGATACCGGATGGTAGAAGTATCGGGTGGGGTGCGGCCAGAGGCCACACACCACCCACCGACATGTCGAGGGAGAGGAAACCCTACAGGCCCGATTCCTTCACCGATTGGGTCAGCTTTGAATGATCCAGCGGGCGAGCCAGACACACGATCGTGCGGTCCTTCTGTGCCCACGAATCCTTCGTCGGGATCATCCACGTCGCGTCAAGTGTCGAGGTCAGGTAGTCCGACCCCACGTACGCGTCGAACGCGGAAATGCACTCGGTCTCGGCCTGCCGGTTGAGCGCCTCGGCACCCGGGAAATCTCCGTCCGGTGCGGATGCCACAGCGAAGACCTCAGCGTCGTGCTCGCGCGTGCAGCTGGTCTTCTCAAGCGTCGTCGCCGTGGTCGCGCTCTTATCCTCCGGTAGGAGGATGCACTGGCCGACCCGCATGTGCATGACGGACGAATCCGAGCATGCCGCGACCGGGGCGGCGGCAAGAGCGGCGACCGCAGCCGTCGCGACGAGGCGACCACGCATCAGTGAACTCCCAGAGGCAGCGCCACGACGAGGTACACGATGCCAGACACAATGGCCGCGGCTGGCAGCGTGAGGAACCACGCGATGACGATGTTGCCGGCGACGCCCCAGCGCACAGCCGAGAACCGCTTCGTGCAGCCCACGCCCATGATCGCCGTCGACACGACCTGCGTCGTCGAGATCGGGGCGTGGATGACGTAAGAGCACAGGTACAGGATCGAGGCGGACACGGCCTCGGCGGTGAAGCCGCGAGCCGGATCCAGGTCGATGATCTTGCGGCCGATTGTGCGCATGATGCGCCCGCCGCCGGCCATGGTACCCAGCGAAATCGCAAGAGCGCTCGAAATCTTCACCCATAGGGGCACGTTCATCTCACCCGTGATCGGATCGAGGATGTTGTGGTGCTGGCCGTAACCGCCCGCCATGAGCGCCATGACGATAATGCCCATCGTCTTCTGCGCGTCCTGGATGCCGTGGCCCAGGGCCATGGCCGCCGACGAGAAGCGCTGCGCGGCGCGGAAGCGACGCATCGTGCGGTGATACTGCGCCTTGCGCAGCAGCGACAGCACGAACTTCATGACGATGTAGCCGACGATGAAACCGATGATGGGGGAGGCGAACATCGGGATCACGACGTGGCTCATGATGCCCCACCAGTAAACGACCGTGCCGCTCATGAGGCCGGCGCCCGCCATACCACCGATGAGGGCGTGTGAGGAGGACGACGGCAGGCCAAACCACCAGGTGATCAGGTTCCAGATGCAGGCGCCCAGCAGGGCGGCCAGGATGATGACCAGGCCCTTTTGCTGCATCTCCGGCAGTGGAGACTCGGCGTAGTCGCTGATCGAGATGATGCCCTTACCGACCGTCTTGGCGACGGCCGTGCCCATCATGGCGCCGATGACATTCATCGTCGCCGCCATGAGGAGTGCCGCGCGGGGAGTCCACGCGCGCGTCGACACGGAGGTCGCGATCGCGTTCGCCGCGTCGTGGAAGCCGTTCGTGTAACTGAAGAACAGCGCGACGACGATGACGACGCAGACGAGGATCAGATTCAGATCCACGGCTCAGGATTCCTTCAGTGCGAGGGACTCGATGACGTTGGCCAGCTCCTCGAACGCGTCGGCGCAGGACTCGAGGCCCTGGACGATGTCCTTGAGCTTGATGATCGTGACCGGGTCGAGGCCGGAGTCGAACAGGGCCGTCAGGGTGCGGCGGTAGGCCAGGTCGCCCTCGTTCTCGAGGCGGTTGATCTCGATCCAGTAGTCGCGCATGTCCACGGGCGACTTGAGCTTGGGCATGTTCTCGGCGGTCAGGTCCGCGCAGTGCTTGATGACCGCGATCTGCTCGTTGAGCAGGGAAACCAGGGAGGAGGGGATGTCGGCGATGCCGTAGACGACCAAGAGGTCGCCGGCTTCGTCGATGAAGTCGAGGCAGTCGTCCAGGTGGGAGGCCAGCGACTGCAGATCCTCGCGGTCGAAAGGCGTGATGAACGAGGAGTTGATGAGCTGAACGATCGCGTGGTTCAGTTCGTCGCCGCGGTGCTCAACCTCGTGGAGCTGATCGCGTAGGGCGATGCGCTCCTCGGGGGAGGCGGCGTAGATGTGCGTCAGGAACTCGACGGCCTGCACGAGCTGGCGGGCCTGGGAGGTGAAGTCTTCAAAAAAGTCAGGGCCTTGGGTCTTGCTTCGGAATCCCATGGTGTATTCGGTCCTTCCAATGGTGAACGGCACTGTTGTGCTACTTGTAATCGTCGGTCATGGGGCGGTGTGACTTCAAGTTCAGAGATGGATTTGTGGCCTCATATTCGGTGTTCTATCTCACGACGATGGGTGAATGGGCGACTTCCGTCGCATTCACGAGGTCGGGGCCGGGTGGGGCGTTCATAAAGGCCCTTGTGGATGGGTTGAAGGTCCCTGTCGGGCGGGCGGGGTGTGACTCGTTCGACTAGGATTGTGGTGTGACCGGGACCAAGCGCCCGTAAGCGCGGGTGAGGGGTCCGGCATGATTGATTCTGTCAATCGGGGACGCAACTGCGGCCTCGACAATCCAAAATGCCTCAGGAGGCAAAATGTCCGTGACTGAACAGGACGTGCGTGCAGCGGCTCCGGCCAACGCTCCCGAAGATGTCGTCAAGTGGGTTGCTGAAATTGCTGAGCTGACCACCCCTGACGCCATCGAGTTCTGCGACGGCTCCCAGGAGGAGTGGGATCGCCTGACCTCTCAGATGGTCGAGAGCGGCATGTTCACCAAGCTCAACGAAGAGAAGCGCCCCAACTCGTTCCTGGCTCGCTCCAAGCCGTCCGACGTGGCGCGTGTTGAGTCCCGTACCTTCATCTGCTGCGAGAAGGAAGAGGACGCCGGCCCGACGAACCACTGGGCTGACCCCAAGGAAATGAAGGCCACCCTGCACGAGAAGTTCACGGGTGCCATGAAGGGCCGCACCATGTACGTGGTGCCCTTCTCCATGGGTCCCCTCGGTGGCCCCATCTCCCAGCTCGGTGTTGAGATCACCGACTCCCCCTACGTTGTCGTCAACATGCGCATCATGACCCGCATGGGTGCTGCTGCCATGGACCTCATCAACGAGGGTCGCGTGTGGGTTCCCGCCGTTCACTCCGTCGGCGCTCCCCTGGAGCCCGGTCAGGAAGACTCGAGCTGGCCCTGCAACGACGAGAAGTACATCACCCACTTCCCCGAGACCAACGAGATTTGGTCCTTCGGCTCGGGCTACGGCGGCAACGCCCTGCTCGGCAAGAAGTGCTTCGCCCTGCGTATCGCCTCGACGATGGCCCGCCGCGACGGCTGGATGGCCGAGCACATGCTCGTCCTGCGCCTGACCCGCGAGTCCACTGGCCAGCAGTTCCACGTCACCGCCGCCTTCCCGAGCGCCTGTGGCAAGACCAACCTCGCCATGCTTCAGCCCACGATCCCCGGCTACAAGGTCGAGACCGTCGGCGACGACATCGCGTGGATGCGCCCGGGCCCGGATGGCCGCCTGCGCGCCATCAACCCCGAGGCCGGCTTCTTCGGCGTCGCCCCCGGCACCTCCTACAAGACCAACCCCATGGCCATGGAGACCGGCAAGGCCAACTCCATCTTCACGAACGTCGCCCTGACCGACGACGGTGACGTGTGGTGGGAAGGCATCGACGGCGACGTTCCGGCGCACCTGATCGACTGGCACGGCAACGACTGGACCCCCGAGTCCGGCGAGAAGGCTGCTCACCCGAACAGCCGCTTCACCGTTCCCGCCTCGCAGTGCCCCATCATCTGCCCCGACTGGGAAGCCCCCGAGGGCGTCCCGGTTGACGCCGTCCTCTTCGGTGGCCGCCGCGCCACCAACGTCCCGCTGGTCGCCGAGCAGTACGAGCCCGCCCACGGCGTGTTCATCGGCGCCTCCGTGGCCTCCGAGGTCACCGCTGCCGCGACCGACGTCAAGGCCGGCTCGCTGCGTCACGACCCCTTCGCCATGCTGCCCTTCTGCGGCTACAACATGGCCGACTACTGGG
>OFCU01000329.1_pt1 | contig 17797 bp, 18 predicted proteins | sample 1520851 | NCBI WGS metagenome assembly OFCU01 (sample SAMEA2699040, study PRJEB24076) | metagenome | reverse complement strand
CCATCCAAGACTTCGGGTGGGGATCGGGCATCGTTTTTAGGTATGATGTTCCCACGAAACATTTTGAACACCTAGGGCACCGCTTGTGCGGACCCGACCGAAGTAGAGGGGGTCGACGCCATGGGGCGCGGCCGTCAAAAGGCCAAGCAGACGAAAGTCGCACGCAAGCTGAAGTATTTCAGCCCTGACACCGACCTGGATGCACTCCAAAGGGAGCTTGCAGCCGGGCATGAGACGCATAGCGAAGAGCAGCCAGACGAAGACGATCTGTACGCACGCTACGCTGATTACGCCGAAGATGACCAGGATTCCCAGGATGACCACTGGGATGACGAGGACTACTGGACGTCCCCTTCCTCGCAATCGCGAAAGTAGCTAAGCTCTTCCGCTTCAAGACATACGGAAACACCGTCAGACGGGTTTGTTACACCCTTCTGACGGTGTTTTTGTATCAGGCTAGGAAGGGAAGGGCAGGCAGGGCACTGAGAAGGCTCCCCAAAGGCTTCAAGGAGTATCACCACTCTTTACCCCCGGATAAAACACAGTCCCGGTGGCGATTTTCTCGCCACCGGGACCAGCGTTATAGCGTCAGTGCGCTAGATGGTTCAGCCCATCTTGCGACGCGTTGCAACTGCAGCGCCACCGGCGATCAATGCTGCCATTCCAAGGCCCAGCAGAATTCCGCTGTTTGCACCGGTCTTTGCCAGGGAAGACTTGGGGTTCTTCGGCTTCTTGGGCTGCTCAGAGGGCGTCGAGGGAGGAGTCGACTCGGTCGGTGCGGGAGGCACCGAGGTGGTGGTCGAGGGGCTCGGCTCGGGAGTCGTGGTCGACGGGGTGGGCTGAGGAGCCGGAGTGGTCGTCGACGGAGTCGGTGACGGCGCGGGAGTCGTCGTAGACGGCGTGGGCTCCGGGGTCGGAGTCGTGGTCGACGGGGTAGGAGTCGGCTTCGGCTTGGTCACGTTGGTGACCGTTGCGGTGTAGTCCTTTTCGGGGTTAACCGTCAGAGTTGCGGTCTTCTTGTCCGCACCCAAGGTGACACCATCAGATTCGCTGAAGACACCGGAAGTTGCGTTATCCCACAAGACACTTGCGTCGGGAAGGTTCTTTTCCTTGATGGTGACCTTCGTGCCGACAGGCAGCTTGTCGGGGTAAGTGTAGGTCTGTCCCTTCTTAACGGTGACAGTTTCAGTCTTGTCAACGCCGGGGCCCTTCAGGGTCACTTCGAAGGAGAAGTCCGGATCATCGGTCAGAGCAGCTGCGGAGTCATCAACCTTCTTTGCGATGGAGAAGACCTGCTTTGCTTCTGCACCAGCATCAGCACCGTAGACGAGCTTTTCACTCGCAATTGATGCACCCGGAGTGCCCGGAGCTTCGATGTTTGCAGTATTCCAGTAGCGTCCGTTCACCAGGTTCTCAACGCGACCGTAGAGGGTGAAGACTGCGAACTGGTTTGCAGGAATCTCAGGAATCTGAATCTTGAGCGCGTTTGCATCACAGGTAATGGTCGCGTTTTTAGAGAGAGAACCGTTAGAGAGGTCCGCACCTGCGTAGTTGGCGCCGCCAACAGCTGCAAGAAGCTTGAAGTTAGCGGCATTCTTCAACTGGCTCGTCAGATCGGTGCAGTCGAAGTCCCACTTGGTGTCTTCAGAGTTGTCGGTAAAGGTCACGTTCTTCAGACCAGCGGAGCCACCGGGAATGGTCACGCGCCAAGAGATGGTGCGGCTCTTGTTCCAAACGGTGCCGGGGTAGGTCCAGAAGCCATCCTTACGGAAACCTTCGCCAACACCGACGCCCTTCTTGACGTTAACGTCAACGAACTTGGTCTCGGTCAGATGGAAAGGCTGCGTGCCTCCGATCTCATTGGCCTCCAGGGTCAAGCGCGAGCGAGTGATCACCCAGCCATCCCAAGATGCCGCACCCTCAGCTGCTTCATTGAAGACGACCTTGACAGTGCCATCTGATCCCCAAGTAGCGCAGCCAATCACGGTGCCCGATGCGGACTTCACATCGAAGGTGAAGGGAGCGATCGGGTTCGCGGACTTGGTTGAAAGCTTGTACTGGAAGTACTGACCTGCGGTCACCTTCGAGCTGGTCGACCACTTGACCTTGTAACCAAGGGTCTGGCCAACGGTGAGGTTCGTCGTTGCATTGCCATTGTCATCAACCAGTTCAGGCTGACCAACGGTCATTTTCGACGTGATATCCGTGGTGGGCGCCGGACAGGTTGCGGCATGAGCGGCAGGAGCGGCAGCGTCAGAGAAGATCTCAACGGCACCGATGCCACCAACCGCAAGCGTCAGCGCTGCGAGCGCAGAAACTGCGCGCTTAGTGCGGAGGGTTGTCATAGGAAAGACTCCAAAAATCCGAAGATTGACAGATTCAAGAATATATTACAGGTAATCAGGCTTAAATTCCTAGTGTTTTCTCAGCTTAATTTATTCAGATTTCATTCATAAATGTTTCATAAAGAAACCAGGAAGTCATCCTCGTCAACCACGGCTCCGCCCGTAATTCCAAGGATAATTGTTGCTGCAGACTCAATATCCCGGGTTGAACGCATCCGCTCCAAACGCTCAGAACGAGTGACGATACTCTCAGGGACCTCGACATTTCCCTTAGGAAGCCAGCGCAGTCGATATTCAATCACCGCCCTGCGCCCATTCCTCCCAGCGCAAAACATGAGGAACCTGCTCAACCTGATGCACTTCAACCATCATGATTGATTGATTCCCGATAGGACTGAGCAAAGCAAAACCATCAACTACTTGTTCAGCACTGAGTGCATGTTCACGATCCCGCGCTAAGGCTTCTCGCAAGTCATCGCTCAACTCTTGCACCACTGAACGCAGTTCTCGTTCGGCCTCGGCATCGCGACGACTTTGACGAGAAGGCTCTCCCTGCGCGTCAGCAACCAACTCGCGCGAATCAATCGTCTCTGGGAAAGCCTCAGCCAAGGCCTCGGCAAGTTCAGCGGGACCCACCCAGCGCGGCGAATACACGGCCAGGGACACTGCGGAATCAGGATCGGGCTGCATAACAACGCCACTTCCCGCAATGCGCACAGCCCCGGCCAAGCGCCGAGCCATCCGCTCCAGCACCAGCAGGACCTGATATTCGAGGCCAACGGGCAAGCCCTCCGGGAAAGCTGCAGCCCAGCGGTCACTCGCGGCAAGCTCAGGCGGTGCAGGCTCCCCGCGCATCGGCTCGCACTCTACGACCCACGCATGAGTGAGGTCTGCACCCAAGCCAAGTGGACCTCGGACATTTACGGGAAGCGCCCAAGGGCCAGAAAGCTCTACTCCCCCGCGAAGGTGCAGACGACCGGGAGCAACCCAATTGGCCTCGTCCCACGCGGAAACAGCCAAGGCCTCAAGCTCATCATCTTCAACGGAAGCGCCCACGCAGAAGAGGTGATTCGCCAGTCCAAGCTCAACGGGAAGCGGCAAGACCTCACGCGCAGCGGAAGTGGCGCCCATAGATACGCGCGCGACATGGTCATCAAGGCGAATCTCGCCGGTGCCATTTACTCGCAGCGCGGTATCGAAAGCATGCATCCCCCCGACCGAAGTCATCGAGGTTTCAGTTAACGGATGCGAAGCCGTCTGACTCAGCGAGGACTGGACGCCCCGCGCGGAATCATGAGCCTGCCCAGCAGGAGCAGCTTCTAAACGCTCGCGAAAGGACCGGCGTTTGGGAGGCAGCGATGCTTCTTGGGCCACGATCAGCGCTCGATACGGGTACGGCTAAAGCGAAGGTGAGTACGCGAGGGCGTCGGCCCGCGCTGGCCCTGGTAGTGAGAACCCAGGCCTTCACTGCCGTAGGGGTGCTCGGCGGGCGAGGACAGGTCAAAGAAGCACAACTGACCAATCTTCATGCCCGGGTAGAGCAGGATCGGCATGGTCGCAGTATTCGACAGTTCCAAGGTGACGTGGCCAGAGAAGCCGGGGTCAATGAAGCCAGCGGTTGAGTGGGTCAGCAGGCCCAAGCGACCCAGCGATGACTTCCCTTCAAGGCGCGCAGCGATGTCGTCGCCCAGGGTCACCAGCTCATAGGTTGCGCCCAGTACAAACTCACCGGGGTGCAGCACGAAGGGGTCATCCGGTCCCACGTCCACGCTGTGGGTCAGGTCAGATTGATCGGCAGCGGGATCGATCACCGGATAGCGGTGATTATCGAAAAGGCGGAAGAGGCGATCCAAACGCACGTCGATACTTGCGGGTTGAATCAGAGAGCGATCAAGCGGATCCAATTGAATACGTCCGCTATCAAGGCTTGCTGAAATATCGCGATCACTGAGCAGCATGGTGCCATTCTCGCACAGTTTGGGGTGAGCCTTCGCGCCTCAGCGGGCGCGTTGGGTGACGGCTAAGCTACCTGTGTGCCTGTGACCGAAAGAGAAACTGCCCGTAGTGCCATCATGGAGTGGTACCGCCTTCATCGCCGCGATCTTCCCATGCGTGCCGATGATGTTTCCCCGTGGGGCACGCTTGTTTTTGAGGTCATGAGCCAGCAAACCCCCATCCCTCGCGTTCAGCCAATTTGGGAGCGCTGGATGAGTCTGTGGCCAACTCCCGCGGAGCTTGCGAAAGCATCCCCCGCCGAGGTGCTTGTCGAGTGGAGCCACCTGGGTTACCCATCGCGGGCCCTACGCCTTCGCGACTGCGCATTCAGTATCACGCGCGATTTCGGGGGCCTTCTCCCCTCCACGTACGAGGCCTTGCTGGAGCTGCCAGGAATTGGCCCCTACACCGCCAGCGCAATTGCATCCTTCCAGTTCCATCAGCGCGTTCCCGTCCTTGATACGAATATTCGGCGAGTGTTCGCACGCATCTGCGACGGGGTTGAGTTTGCGCGACGTTCCGCACCTTCGCGCACTGAATTCACTGCGGCGATGGAATGGCTGCCCGAAGACGGCGCAGAGTGCGCGCTGTGGAATGTGGCGATCATGGAGTTCGGCGCGCTTGTCTGCACGCAGCGCTCCCCCAAATGCGACGACTGCCCGCTGCGCGAGGACTGCGCGTGGGCAAAGGCTGGTTTCCCGCCCGCCGAGGTGAGGCCTCGTGGTCAGGCGTGGAAGGGAACGGACCGGCAGGCTCGGGGGCGCGTGATGGCGGCTTTGCGCGCATCTCCCTTGGGAATTTCGATTGACGAGGCCGTCGCCGCGGCACGCTTAGAGGGCGCGGATCCTCAGCAGGCTCCTCGCGTTATTGAGGCTCTGATACGCGACGGCCTGGTTGCCGAAGAGGTGGCAACCAGGCACATCACTCTTCCTCGGGAATGAGGAAGGGGCTGGACCCTGGAGGGTGGGCCTAGCCCTTGACTGCTCCTGCCATTGCGAAACTTCCTCCGGAAACCTTCTGCATGATTGCGTACAGGACCAAAGCCGGGCTGGAATAGATCACCGCGAATGCGGCAAGCTTTCCATAAACAACGGCTCCGTGAGTTCCGAAGAACTGGTAAATTGCGACGGCAGCTGGCTGAATATCCGGATCAGTCGTCAAGATGAAGGGGACGAAGAAGTTCCCCCAAGTTGCGGTGAAAATGAAGATGAAGACGACCAACAGGCCGGGTTTCATCAGGGGAAGAACAATGGTTCGCAGCGCTTTGAGGGCGCTGGCGCCATCGACCCAGGCTGCTTCTTCAAGAGACACGGGGACGGAGTCCATGAAGTTTTTGAGCATCCACACGGCCATGGGCAGTGAGGTTGCAGTCATGAAGCAGATGATGCCGGGCATTGAATCGATCAGGTCGAGGCTGACAAAGAGCGAGTACACGGGGACCATCAGTGCCGTAATGGGCAAGCAGGTTCCGAAAAGAATCGTGTACATGAATCCGCGAGCGAAACGACTCTTGTAGCGGGACAGCGGGTAGGCCGCGAGCGCACCGACGACAACGGTCAAGATTGCCGTTCCGAAAGAGAGGATCGCAGAATTCCACAGGGGAAGCCAGGTTCGATCAAATGTCGCGATGTCCGTGTAATTCTCGGTCGTGAAATGCTCAGGAACACTCAGGGAGACGGTTGCCGTTGGGTTGAAGGAAGCGAAGAGCACCCACGCCAATGGAATCAGGAATGAAATTCCGATCAATGCCAGGACGATGCTTGAGATCAAGCGGACTGTTTTCTCGCGCGGGTTCGCAACGGAAGGGATTTCCTTAGCTTGCGTAGCCATCAGTCCACCTCCGGCTTCAGAGCGCGGATGTAAACCAGAGCAAAGAGCGCACCCAGCACAATGGTCACCGTGGCAATCGCCGTGCCGTAGCCAATCAGAGAGTTCTTAAAGGCTTCTTGGTAGGCCATGACCGGGAGGGTCGTCGACTGAGTTCCCGGACCGCCGCCCGTCATCACCCACAGGAGCGTAAAGACGCCCAGGGTTTGAAGGGTGGTCAGGAGCAGGTTGGTGGAGATGGAGCCCTTGATCATGGGGAGGGTAACGAAGAAGAAACGCTGCCATCCTCGTGCTCCATCGACTTTTGCCGCTTCTTGAATTTCCGGTGGAACTTCGGCCAAAGCCGCGGAATACACCATCATTGAGAAGGCCGTACCACGCCAAATATTGGCCATGATGACCGAGAACATGGGGAAAGTCAGGAGCCAGGTTGTTCCGCCGAGGCCGATGTAACTGAGCAGGACGTTGAGTGTTCCGTCAGTGGAGAAGAAAGCATAGAGCGCAAAGGCGGCGACGATTTCGGGCATCACCCAGGCGATCACAACAACGCCACCGACAAGTGTGGAAAGGATCTTCGGCGCCTTACGCATGAGCATTGCCAAGGCCAGACCCAAGATGTTCTGGCCGACAACAGCTGACGCAAACACAAAGATGACGGTAAGCAGGACTGCTTTCCAGAAAGCATTGCTGGTCAGCAGTTCCGCATAGTTTTCGAGGCCAACAAATTCGGGGTTTGCCGCTTTGTAGCCCGAAAGGGCGGCATTGGTCAAAGACCCATATACCGAGTATGCAATGGGACCGACGAGGAACACCGCCATAAGAGCAACTGCTGGAAACAGCAGGCCCATTCGGCCCGTTTGGCGGGCGATGCGAGAGATCAGTGTCTCGCGTCGCCCGCCAAGGGTCGCAGTGCTCTCGGTCCCCACACGAACCGAGGTGGACATGTTACTTCGCCGCTTCGATGTTCTTCTCGCCGACGATCTTCACCAGGCCCTCGTCATAGGCCTTTGCAGCCTGCTCGGGGGTCTGTTCCTTGGTAACCACGGACTCCGTGGCCGTCTGGATATTCGTGGAGATCTGCGGGTAGTCGGGAGTTGCAGGGCGGAAGTGCGTGTACTGGACGATTCCAGCGAAGAACTCGAAGGCAGGGTTGGCCTTGAGGTACTCGGGATCAGAGACGATGTCCTTACGGACGGCAATCGCGGAGGTCGCGATGGAGTACTGCAGGGAGCCCTTCTTGTTCAGAGCGGTCTTAACGAAGTCCGCTGCCAGTTCGGGATCCTTGGTCTGGGATCCAACAGAAAGCACCCAGCCACCCGAGAGGGTGGTGAATCCGGGTTCTTGCCCCTTCTGAGTCGGCATCTTTGCCAGACCGATGGTGTCTTGCCATTCAGCCCACTTGGTGGAGTCCTGCATCCACACGTAGGGAAGCCAGGAACCATCAATATCGATGGCGAGCTTGCCCTTGGGAAGGAGCTCAGTGGAAACACGAGTACCGACTGCCTTGTCCAGAGCAACGTCATTGGAGGGGGCCAGGCCTTCGGAGTATGCGGTCTGGTAGAAGGTCAGAGCATCCTTAAAGCCCTGGGAACCGCTGATCCACTTGTTGGTGTCGGTGTTGTACAGGGTGTCCTGAGTTCCGTAGAGCAGCATTTCGAAGCCCTGCATGCTGGTCTGTTCGCCACCGGCGCGACCCGCGTAGATGTTCATGGGGATGACGTCGGGCACCTTTTCCTTGATGGTGCGAGCTGCGGACAGAATCTCATCCCAGTTCTTGGGCTGCCAATCGGTCGGCAGACCTGCCTGTTCGAAGATCTTCTTGTTGAAGTAGATACCGCGGGTATCGGTGCCGAAGGGAACACCGTAGAGCTTGCCATCCATACCCTTTGCACCCTGAGTCGAGCTTTCGGGGTACTGGCTCCATTCATCCCAGTTCTTCACGTACTGGTCGATGGGCAGCAGGTATCCGGCTGCAGCATCGCTCATGACCTGGAAGGTGTCTTCATAGATGATGTCGGGAGCCTTGGACTTCGACTTATTCATCAGCGCGAGCTTGGTGAAGTACTGGTCAGCATCAGCTTCAACGGGCTGAAGATCGATGGTGACACCCTTGTGGGTCGATTCGAATTCTTCCTTCGCGCGCTTCATGAAGTCTTCAACCTGCGGGAAAGACGAGGTCTTGTAGTAGGTAACGACAAGCGACTTTCCTTCTGAGCTTCCAGAAGCAGCCTTGTCCTTGGATCCAGAGCACGCTGTCAGTCCTACGGCGGCAATGCCCAGAACTGCAACGGCGGCGAGTGCACGACGCGCCATTGAACTCTCCTTTGATAGTTCGGTGACTTCCTTCGGTTTACCTGCGGCTTCACTGTCGCCCGGCTTCCCTGCGCCCCTATGACACGGAAGTCCTTGCTGTGAATTGTATTACTACGTAGAAATGGCTTTCTAGCCCCTATGGTTACACTTCGGTCACGATCTTGACAAAGTTCCCTGAATATTTGGTGAGTGAATATTTGCAGATCACGGGGCATATAGAGAAGGGTGCGACGCCAGCTGCATGCGAGCGTTGTACCCCTCTCGATCTTTTGGATAGTCCCCGTTCTTTCAGCTGTTCTCAGTCATAAAGCGACTGATCAATGAACGAATTTCGTTCCAAGCAACAGAGTCAGGCACTGAAAGCGAACCATGGAAAGTACCCGCGAACATATGCAACTCAGCAATACACCCGCTATCAACCAGGCCAGTTGCCAGCGCGATCCCCTCATCTCGAAGAGGATCGACAGGATTCACAACAACTAATGCCGGAGGGAAACCAATTTCCCTCATGTGTTCTCGCGGCTTGGGGAATGCCGATTCGACCAGCGAGTCAGGAATCTCCGACTTCTTTCCCTCTTCCCCCATAGCCAGCGCAAGCCCAAAGAAGTGGTTCCACGCACCGGCTGCCGCGCGGCATGTCCAGATCGGACCATCTGCGAAGAGTGAGCTTGAGTGCGTTGACAAGGTCGGGTCAATGCAAGGCTCCAGTAAGACGACGCCTCTGATCATGGAAGAAATCTGCTCATATCGAGCCATAGTTTCTTCATCTTGCAGCACTGGTGAAACCAGTCCGTAGAGACGGCACACCATGGAATAGGCCAGCCCAGCTCCCGCGGAATCCCCTAAAACGAAAATTGGACGTTCATAACCAAAACGCTCAAGGGCCTCGGCAAGGGCGGAAATACAGTCGTCGACGGGGATCGGGAAGGGAAATTCGGGTGCGAGGCGATACTCCGGAGAGAGGACGATCGCACCGAAGCGTGTTGCAAGCTCGTCATTCTTCGCATCGTCGAATGCCGCTCGCCCAGCGACGTATCCCCCGCCGTGGATTGACACCAGAATCGGTGCGTTATCCCGCAGACCATCGGGGATGAAGCTGCGCCCACGCGCGGTCACTTCGAGCCTATTGATTGCTTCGTGGGGATTCTCCAGAAGAGCATCTCCCCCAGCGCGCATAGCGGGCAGGTTCCAGGTTGTTTGTTCGGGTGTCGCTTCGATTACCGGCAGCAGCTCAGGGCGTAGAAAGAACGGAGATTCAGCCATCCCTTTTCAGCCCTTCGGGCCGAGCTTTGCAATAAAGGACTCGACCGCAGCGTAGAAGGGCTCGGGAGTTGAGCGGCGCACGCAGTGCCGAGCAGTGGGGATCAGAAGAGTAGTGACCTTCTCTAAGCCCAATTTATCGATGTCAGCGACACCCGCTGGGCCAATGACAACATCGTCTCCATCCCCTGTAATCAGCAAAGTCGGGGTCTGAAGAGATTCCAGAATTTCATTTCGCGTGCGCGCACTACTGACGGCAATATTCGATAGGAAATTGCGATCCACCTGTACCTTTGCCTGTGCCCACCCGGTTGCTTCCGCGCGACTCCACAGCGGATAGCCCTCCAGAATCTGTTCAACCTCGTGTCCCAGATTGTCGGTCACATGATTGCACCACTTCACAAGGTGTTCACCAAAAGTCTTGGAATCTCGCCGATTATCGGCAGTGAATAGAGCCGGGTCCTCCAGCACCAAAGCATCAACGTGGGCCAGGCCTCGTGAAACAATATCAGCGCTGGTTGCGCCACCCATCGAGTGCCCCATCAACAGGACAAAGGGGGCAGGATCATCAGCTTCAATACGGTTAATCACCGCGGCCGCACTCTGCACCAACGCCTCGAAAGGGTCCTCAAGCTGCTCGGGGGTAAAACGAGGGGAGCACCCGTGCCCCAGCGCGTCAACGCAGACGACCTCGAACTCAGCGGACCAACGCTCGCTGACATCGCATAGCGCGGCTGCATTATCTGTCACCCCATGAAGCGCGTAGATGCGCCCCTTGGTGGGAGTTCCACTGGTATTGATAGCAAGTTTTGCCGGCGTCATGAATCCTCCTCGGCGAGAAAACAGCCTGTTCATACGATGTTACGCAGCATACAATACTGGCAGAAAGCGAAGCGTCAGTTGGCAATACACACGGTCCTCAGAGCAGAGCGACCGCTAAGACATTCCAGCACGATCGATGATGCTTGCTAAGTACTCGAAGCTACAAAAGAGTAAACAGGGTGGTTTTCTCACGAGTTCTGACGCGAGCGGCGCGTGGGAGGGGCAGGACCTCGCCGATCAATCAATAGCGGATCGCGTCGATCGGCTTGATGCGCACGGCCGCGAGTGCCGGGATGATGCCGCACAGGGCGCCGATGCTCGTGGAGATGGCGACGCCGGCGATGGCGGCGCCGGCGGGGAAGGCCGGGGTGTCACTCAAGGTGATATTGAGCGCCTCCAGGGGCAGGAATCGGATGACGACGACCGCGATTCCCACACCGATGACGCCGGCGACGAAGGTCGCGACGACGGACTCCATGAAGACCGCGAAGAAGACGCGCGTGGCGGAGGCGCCGACGGCTCGGCGGATGCCGATCTCGCGCACGCGCTGGCGCACGGTCACGATGGCGACGTTCAGCAGGCCAAGGGCACCCAGGAACACAATGATGCCGCCGATCACCATGATGACGTTGGAGATGGTACCCAGCTGCTCCTCGCCGATGTCCTCGTGTTCGCCGCCGGAGACGGAGACCTTCCAGCCCTCGCCGAGGATCGAGGCCAGGGCGCGCGGTAGGGTGTCGCGCGCCAGGTCGGCGTTTTCGGTACCCACCCACGCGATCATGGACGGCGCACTCATCTGCGGGAAGGAGACGCGCGCCGCGTCGTAATGCGCGAACACGGTCGGCATGTCGAAGGAGCTCTTCGACTTGGTGACGCCGACGACGCGCATGGCCGTTCCATCGCTCGTGTGCAGGACGATCGGAACCTGGTCAATGGGGGCGCGCCCCAGCTGGTTCCACAGGCTTTCAGAGATGACGACGGGGATCAGGCGCTGGTCGGCATCACTGCTCTCGACCCAGCGTCCCGCGAGCATGCGGGTGCGGTAGATGACCGCATAGGAGGGGTCCACGCCCTGGAACGCGATCCCGTCAACCATGTCGGCAATGTTCGTCAGGGGGTATCCGCGGAATTGTCCGCTGGAGCGAGCCTGTCGCGTTTCGACGATGTCACCGCCGCCGCTGGAGAAGCGCGACCAGTAGTGAATATCTGTGCGCTCGGCCAGGGTCCCCATGGCCTCGCCGATCATGTCCTTCTCGTCGGGGCGCTTCGCCGTCTGCGCGCTGTCGGCCGAGGCGGGATCGGACGCGTCCTGATAGGGGCCGCTGCCCGCCGAACCATCCGAGGAGGCCGAGGAGCTCTCGGGGGTCAGGCGCAGGGTAACGGAGCGCCCCTCGTAGAGCTCCGCCAATTCGCGCGAGGACTGCAGGAGCAGGTCGCCGAGCGCGATGACGATCGTCATGGCGGCCACAGCCGCGACCACGCCCACGAGGGAGAGGACGACGCGCGCCTTCTGGACCTTGACCTCGCCCCAGGCCTCGATAAGAGCGCCCAGGAGCTGACTCACGGCATTCACTGCTCACCCTCCTCCGATGTCCCGGGGAACGAGGCCTGCCCGACCTCCGGGTCGCCCGAGTGCCCGGCCTCCGCGCGGTGCGTGAGCGAGGAAGGATCCTCGACCTCGTGCAGCGTGCCGTCGTAGAGTTCGTAGGCGCGCTGCGCCCGCGCGGCCACGGCCATGTCGTGCGTGATGACGATGAGCGCGGCGTTGGACTCGCGGGCGACCTCCTCGAGGAGTGCCATGACGATGCGGCCCGTGTCCGGGTCGAGGGCGCCCGTCGGCTCGTCGGCGAGGATGACGCGCGGGCGGCGCACGAGGGCGCGCGCGATCGCGATGCGCTGCTGCTCGCCGCCACTCATCTCGCCCGGGTACGAGTCCGCGCGCTCGCCCAGGCCCACGCGCTCGAGCATGTCAACGGCGATCGAACGCCTGCGCAGCAGCTGGGGGCCGGGGGCGTACAGGAGGGGAACCTCGACGTTTTCGGCGGCCGTGCGCGCCGAGAAGATATTGAATTGCTGGAACACGAAGCCAAAGTCTTCTCCGCGCATGCGCGCGCGGCGCCCCTCGCCCAGGCGCGTGGTATACACGCCGTCCAGCTCGTATGCGCCCGAGGTGGGGGTATCCAGCAGGCCGATGATATTGAGCATCGTGGACTTGCCCGTACCCGAGCGGCCCACGATGGAGACGTGCTCGCCCTGGGCGACGTCCAGGTTGACGCCGCGCAGAATGTGCAAGTCATCCCCGTCAGGCAAGGTCACCGTGCGGGTCACGTCCCGCAAGCACACGAGACTCATTGTGTGCCCGCTGCGTCGCCCGAACCCCCGGCCATGCCGCCGTAGGGGCCGTCCTGGTTGTCCTTGTTCGAGGTCGGGGTGAACTCGAGGATCTCCTCGCCCTCCGTCAGCCCCTTCTTGATCTCGACCATCTTGCCGTCCGTGATGCCCAGGGTGACGGGGCGCTTCTCGGGCTTAGTCGGGTCGGAGGTCGGCAGGTAGACGGAGCCGGACTGGTAGCGGCCCTCGACCGCGGAGATCGGCACCGCGAGGACGCCCATCGCCGATCCGGCCGTCATTTCGAGGGTGACCTGCAGGCCGGCGAACACCTTCTGGTTGGAGGGGATCGCGCAGCGGGCCTTCAGGTCCATCGAGGCCGAGGCCCCGTTATCGGACCCGGCGTTTGATTTCGAGTCCTGCGCCTTGCCGGCCGAACTCACCACCTTCACACCCGAGCACTCGAAGGGCGCGGGGCCGTTCTTAATGGTAACGGTCGCCGTCGAAGGAGCGTCCTGCATGCGGTACATCTGGTCCGCACTCAGGGAGGCGACCGCGGAGAAGGTCGGAGGAGCAATCGTCGCAACCGTGTCGCCAATCGCGAACTGCTGGCCGACGAGTACCCCCGTCGACACCGTGCCATCGCCGGGGGACACGACGGTCTCGTACTTGTAGGTCGGCTCGGAGGTCTCGACGCTCACGTTGCCTTCTTCGTCGGTGACCTGCCGGGTGTCGCCGGGAATCTCCTTGCGGATCTGGAGGAGCGCATCACCCTTGGAAACCTTGTCACCGTCATTGACGAAGGTGCGCACGACGTTGCCGTCCAGGGTCGCACGGGCCACGACCGGCTCATCGGGCTGAATCGTGCCCGTCAGGATCACCGTATTGGTGATATCTGCGCGCCCAACGGAGATTGTCATCTGCCCGAAGGACCCTCCCGGATCCACGTCGCCGCTCGTCTGCTTCTCCTGCGCGGCCGGGAAGAACGCAAACTTCACCAAGGCCACGGCGATTACTACCCAGGCAAGAACCTTGACAACATCGAACACCTGGGCGGTGCGGGTCTTTTGTGCCACGTGCGTCTCCTTCGATGAACGGCGTTGCCCAATTGTAAGGTGCGCCTCATTCATGCAACAACGCTATCCCCATCCTCTCAGGGATTTCTCAGGGAGAGTCTTGCCCGCTGGGCGTCGCACGTCCTCGCCCCTACGTTGGATGACGAATCGACGAAAGGCAGCACCTAGCTGAGAGCAAATGCCTCAGTCTTCACGGTGCCCATAGCTTGCGGGGTTGACGGGCTGTTGATACTTCGGTAGCCCGTCAACTACCAGCAGGTACGACTCCATGACAAGCTCGCGGATGAGTTCGTCGTTAATCCCCGGGCCCGGCATGACGGTGATCCAGTGTTTCTTATTCATGTGGTAACCCGGAGTGATTGATTCAAAGCTTTCACAGAGTGCCCGCGCGTCCTGCGGATCAGCCTTGAGATTCACCATCCGCTTCCCGCGGACGGTTGAGATCATGAACCATTTACCGCATACTCGCGCGGCATCGCATTCTTCGTTAAAGGGATAAAGCTCGCTTGCGGGCAATTCGAGTGCAGCGTCAACAACGCTGTTCCAAAGCTGCTCATCATCTAGGTCGGCCTTCATGAGGACCCCCATTTACTGCGTCTTTCGAGTAACAAAATGCATTGTCGGGCTGGTGGGATGTCCTGGGACGTGTCAGGAGGGTGTGCAAGGGTATGACTTCCGGACAAAGCGTTGGCGGGTTGGGGACTTGGTGAGGCACCAAGGGGCGGCTCAGCAAGTCCGCTCCTCCTCGTTCAACGGAGGTGTGATGGTTCCGTGTCGGTCGATCATTCGTGCGGGTTTCAATGGTTCGTCGCGCACGGCATCGAGGAGCCGGTCGAAGCTTTCCATCGTGGCCTTGCGGTTGGAGGGAACGAATTCCAAAGCGGAGGCGTACGGGCTGACCTCGTGCCCCTGGCCTGACAGGGCGATGGCCATATTCACGAGCGGGTTGGCTCGTGCGCCTTCCTCGATGGCCTTTGCGATCCAAGAGCGGCATTCGTCTACGTCGTTAGTCCAAGTACGGAATACCTCGCCGGCGAGTTCTTGATGCCATGAGTAGTCGTCGGAAGTGCTGGTGAGTGTCCATCCCGGCCACAACGCCGTGAAATCCTCCAAGTGCATGTCCTCGTCCTGGAGCGACCACCAACGCAGCGAGCGTGCTTGGTAATCCACGAATATCCCGGTAGTCGGAACATCGTCATCCATGGTCGGCTCCCACGCATTCGATTCATCCGGTAGTCGGGAGGCTACCTCACGAGCCAAAGCCAGGAAATTCTCAGAACCGAATCCAACAATATCGTCCAGGAAGCCGTAAGCGCGCCAGGTGACCAAGGTGCCGTCTGCCATGCGTACGGTGATGGGATCAGCTCCGTGCCACTCATCCCATGGCTCTAGATCGGGCACGCGATCGCATGGCAAACGATCAGAACGGTGTGTGAAGATGGTGGCCGGATCGACGCCAGCAGCCCGAAGGGTTCCCCTGGTTCCTTCGGCTGACCAGACGGCCGTCCACCCAGGCCAAGTGTGCTCAACGAGGTAGTTGATAAGTCGAGGCATGTAGAGCGCCTCGCTCTCCTCTGCCCACACCACCAGTTTCCTGGTCTCATCGATCAGCAGCGTGCCCTCAATCCACGTCGCCCCTTCCCAAGCATGCGGATCATCAACACCCAAAGGAGACATACAACGCACACGCTGAATGGTGGCTTCCATACCGTCGATCGCAATGTCCCGTCCAATCGTTTGCGCTGCCCAGTGGTCGTAGTAGGTCTCCCACCCAGCATCGGTCTTAAGTAAAACCCCTAACCGCGAACCCACCGTGGCCTCCCCATCAACGCGCAACCCAAGGGCCGCTGAGCACCTCATTCATACTCATTCGATCAGAACAAGTTATTCGGCGATCGTCGTCGAAAGCTTCAGGTCTATGAAGTACCCCGGGTAAAAAACGTCTCCCCTGGGACACATCCAGAGGAGAGGTGCGGGGAATCCTGTTGGCATCCAAGCTAGCACAGGCTCGCCCGCAAGCACCCTTCGACCAGAACGCGCCGCTTCCGATTTCTCGAAAACGGCGTTATTTCAACGGAAAGTCTGGAGCGGGCGACGGGAATCGAACCCGCGCTGTCAGCTTGGGAAGCTGAAGTTCTACCATTGAACTACGCCCGCGAGGTGCCTGATATCAATCGGTATGACCGGCACAACTCGTTCATCATAGCGGCTCCCCCGCCTGCAGTCCAAAGCATGACCTCTAGACTTAAAGGCGTGACTTCACCCAACCCGCGCCCCGTCGTTGCCGCTGCAATCTTTGACCGTCTCCCCCACCCAACCGCGCTTTTGTGCGCTTCCCGCTCCTACCCTGAAGATTTGCGAGGCCTCTTCGAACTCCCCGGCGGAAAGGTTGAGGAAGGCGAAGACCCCGTACGCGGCCTCGTCCGCGAAATCGACGAAGAACTGGGGTGCGCACTGAGGATTGCTGAGCCGGTCCTCACGCCCGAGGGGAAGTGGTGGCCGATCCTGAACGGTCGGGTGATGGCGGTGTGGGGGTGCACCCTTGCCGACCCCACCCAAACTTTGACTCCGGGAGCCTCGCATCTCGAGTTACGGTGGACTCCTCTTGATCAAGTGATGGATTTACCCTGGATCCCTGCCGATTTCCCCATCGTCCAGGCGGCAATCAATCAGTTTTCATCTGGGAAATCCATGTGAATCGGCGAATGATCAAGACAGATCCAGAATTTCTGTCAGAATAGCTTTATGCCGAAAATTATTGGAGATTCGCTGGCCGACCATCGCGAGCTCACGCGCAACCGTCTTTTTGATGCACTTGCAAGTCTTCTTGCTGAGCAGCCATTCGATTCAATCTCCATGTCGCAGATCGCTTCGCGGGCAAAGGTTGGACGCACCGCGGTCTACAACCACTTCCCCGACAAGGAAGTCCTACTGCTGGAATTCATGCGCCGCGTCACGGTGCAGTTCTCCCAAAAACTCCAAGAAGCGCTCGATCAGGTCAATGATCCACTTGCCCAACTGCGCATCTACATTCGTGCGCACTTGGAAATGACCACTCGTTATCACCTGAACTCGACCTTTAATCTGCGCACTCAAGTTTCACGTGAAAACTCTGTGCACCTGCACGACCACGCGACGATTATTTCGACGCGGCTCTTGGAAATCCTTGCGCGCTGCATGGAAACAGGCGCAATTCCGCGGCAAAACCCCCACGTATTGATTCCGCTTATCCATTCATGCCTTGCCGGGAATCGTCTTCCGGCCAACCCTCAGACCCGCGAAGCAACAATCCGCACTGTCCAAGCCTTCATCTTGCGTGGCATAGGGGCTGATGTTGAGGTTCCTTCTTCAGGTGAACGACCGGGATCTGCCACCGCAGTTCAGGAAAGTTCGGCTGCAGCTACGCCAGAAGGGGACGCTCGCGATAATTCATACATGCGCTGCCCCATCAGCGCCTGACATCGTGTGAATCAGCTAACTCCGATAGGATCGGGGAATAAGTGGCCGGCGCGTACCGTTGAGCTGGACATGAAGCGGGGCACGCGCCCCAACACGAATTAAAGGAGTGCCCTTCAATGAGTACCATCGAGCTCACCACTGAAAACTTCAGCGAGACCGTTAATTCCGACAAGATCGTCCTGGTCGACTTCTGGGCGACCTGGTGCGGTCCGTGCCGTCAGTTCGGCCCCATCTTCGAGTCCGTCTCGGAGAAGCACCCCGACATCGTTTTCGGCAAGGTCGACACCGATGCACAGCAGGAACTTGCTGCTTCCGCTCAGATTTCGTCGATCCCGACTCTGATGATCTTCCGCGAAGGTGTCCTGATCTTCC
>OFCU01000324.1_pt1 | contig 17915 bp, 9 predicted proteins | sample 1520851 | NCBI WGS metagenome assembly OFCU01 (sample SAMEA2699040, study PRJEB24076) | metagenome | reverse complement strand
AGCGTTCGACTGAAAATCGAAAGGTCACCGGATCGACGCCGGTCGGAGCCACCAGATAAAACCCTCGCATCGCGAGGGTTTTGTTGTATCTACTGCGACCAGAATCACACCGCCTTCTCCAAGCTCCACAGCTCTGAGCACAAACCCTTCTTGAACTGCAACAACACTCGCCAGAAAACACTTTTTGGCAACTTGGTCAACCATGGCGAGGCACCAAAAAAGCTGCCTTAGAACTTTTAGACCATCCCAGATATTTGTGAATTCATCCCTGAACTGACTAGCATTTAGATATCCCACACAAATCAATCAGGAGATTTTCAGGTGTCGATACGCGTTCAAACTCTCACAAGATCAGCGATTTCGGGGCTTTCAATGCTCCTCGCATGTTTCCTCGCATTGGCCTATTTCATCGTTTCTCAAGGCGCCTCACAGGCTGCAACCGTCAATGACATCGTCAAGGATGTCAAGCTCTCTGGAGTCAGCTCCTCGACGAAGCTCGGCGTTGGCACCATGATGCAGGTTGACTTCACCATCGATGGAACGGGGAAGGCTATCCGCCAGGGAGACACTTTCACCATCCAAGCGCCCCCGGAGCTCAACACCTTCGCTTCAACCGGCACGCAACTTCAATTCGACATGATTGCCCCTGATGGTCAGGTCGCTGTCAATTGCTCTGCTCCCGCACCTGAACCCGGAGCGGTCATCACCTGCACCTTCACAGACTACGCAAACTCCCACCAGAACATCACCGGTTCAGGTTGGGCAAAGATGAGCGCAGCTGCAAAGACCACTGCTGGCGCAGTGTCCTTCTTGATTGATGGCAAGCCCGTTTCTGTTCAGCTCCCCGGTGACGGGACCGGAATTGGCGATACCAATATCGGAAAAACCACCAAACACAACAAGGGCGGAACAGTCGACTCCGATGATCCTTCGTTGATTAACTGGTCGATCAACGTCGTGGAGTCGGGAATCTCAGTCGAGACCATCACTGTTGACGACACCTTCACGAATGATAATGGTGGCTACACCCTAGCCAACGAGCCCTCAATGTCAGTGTGGGCTAACGGAGATGACTTCCCATTGGGCGATTCCACAACGGTGTCGAATGGCGATGCTCTGAACGGCGGCACCTTCACCGTCACGAAGAAGGCCGACGGCAGCGGTTTCACCGCGACTTGGCCAAAGGGCAACGGAAACGCAATCTATTCGATCTCCTATGACACCAAGATCAAGAACCCGGCGATGGTCGGTAAGTCTGCGACCTTCACTAACAACGCCTCTGTCAACGCTGTTGCATTGGTCGGAAAAGCGGTAATCACGGCCGATGGTGGTGGTTCCACCGACGACAACCCCTCATTGCCTCACCCCACACCGACTACGACGACTCCAGAGCCGACCCCGAGCACCACCACTCCGGCGCCGACCCCAACTACAACGACTCCGGCGCCAACCCCCACAACAACGACTCCGGCGCCAACCCCCACAACAACGACTCCGGCGCCAACCCCCACGACGACAACACCGGAGCCAACCCCCACGACGACAACACCGGAGCCAACCCCTTCCACAACCACTCCGGAACCAACACCGACGACAACCGAGCCGACTCCTGAGGTATCAACAACAACTCCTCAGCCTTCGGCCTCGACAAGTAACACGACTCCTCCTGTAACCCCCGAGACAAGCAACCCTCCGCTTCCGCCGGCACCACAGCAGGATGTGCCCCCGACGGCACCTTCTCCCAAGGAAGCGAATCGTTCCCTTGCTTCGACCGGCACCGATGCGACTCTTGCCGCAGCTGCTGCACTGAGTGCGGCAATTGCCGGAGGTTTGCTTGTAGCCCGTACTCGTCGCGAACAGGATTGAGACAAAGAGTCGACCACGCTTGCGGCCTGCAGCCCACGCATAGGGGCACAAAGGTGCTAGCCTGATTGGCCGACACACAATCGACTCAATACACAACGGGGTGGGGGCCAGACGCGCAGCGTCTGGCCCCCACCCTGTCATAACCGCATCTAGCGGTGGTGATTAGTCTTCGCGGGTCGTAACCTCAATGATCTGAACTTCAGCGGAATCTGGGATATCCGCCGCGCGAGGAGCATCTTTTCCAGAAGCACCGGTGGATGGCTCATCAACCACCGTGCTATCAACAACGCGCACACCCGGTCCCGGTGATCCGTAGCGCGAAGGCGCATCTTGGCCCATTCCTCGACGCATCGCGCGACGGACAAAGAAAATGAAGGCAGCTGAAATCAGTGCAACACCGATGACAACGATCAGAATCAGGTTGCCCAGTAGCGTAAGAAGTCCACCAATCATGCTTTCACCCTACACTGGGCACAATGGTCGTGAGAGAATAGAGCCCTCAGCTCTAAACGAACATGTCACTGAAGACGCATCGCCTTCGCCTGTGCATGTTCCACTCGGTGTCGGCAGGAAGAGGCGGTTATATATGGGAAAACGAGCCGAAACCCAGGACCGTCTCCTCGCAGCAACTCGACACATCATCATCACCGAAGGCATTGAAGCTACATCACTTGAGCACATCTGCGCAGTTGCAGGTTTTACCCGCGGCGCCTTCTACTCAAATTTTTCCTCTAAAGACTCACTGCTGGGAATCTTGGCCGAAGGCGAATACGCCGACCTGATCCAACGCCTGCGTGAACGCGTCCTTTTGTGGGAGAACGCCCAAACCCCCGCTTCCCAGGGAGGTGAGGGGGATCGTCACCTCCTCATGGAAAACCTGCTCTACGAAGCCTTGGACGCAATCCATATTGACGAAGGGCTCTACATCCTCCACTCCGAGATGCTCATGCGCTCAATCCGCGACCCCGAGTGGGGGATGCGACTGCTGGACCTCAATCGTCAATTTGCAGATCAACTCGGTTCGGTTCTGCAGACAATCCTGACGGCCGCTGGCCGCGAACTTACGGTTCCCATTGGTGCGCTTACCCAAAGTGTCATCGGTGTCGTCATGCGCGCTGCAGGCCTTGCGGGTTGGCGTCAATCCATTCGCGAGTACCGCAGTAAGCAGAGTACTGCCACAAACTCCGGCTACCCAGCGCCAGCGCCTCACGAAGATCACCCCCCGGTCCCACCTGCCCACACAGCCTCGCAGGCCAGCCCGGCAACCCGATCAATTCTCGAAGTCGTCCTGGTCCTGCTCTACGCCTGCTCGCGCGAAATCGACTGAAAATACACATCGGTATCGCTCTCAAGCGTTTTCGAAGGAAACTTCAAGAGTCGCAGAATTCCGCCAAAAACTCATAGCACCTCACCTGCGTTCCAGGCGCAGCCCTCACAATATGCACCCCTGTATTTGTCCGCTCATGCGGCGAATTGAACGATGGGTGTAATGCAGATTGATCAAGAAGCACCTGTCCTTCACTGCGACGAAGTTGACTCAACGAACACTCACCTTGCCCGCATCGTGCTCGGCGAGGGGTCAACTGCGCCTTCCGGAATAGCGCTGTGGACAAGCCGCCAGAACAAGGGTCGCGGACGCGATGGACGCATCTGGCTCTCTTCCGATGAAGCGCTGACTTTCTCTCTCATGGTTGAGGCCTCGGAAAGCGAATTGGAGTGGCTCACCGCACTGGCTGGAGTCGCACTCCTGCGCACAATCCGCGGCACAGCACTCGACGCAGCGGTAGACGGTGAGGACGCCCTTTCACTCAAGTGGCCAAACGATCTGCTCATCAACGGACGTAAAGCCGCTGGAATTCTTTGCGAGCACCTCGACACAAGCGGCGACTCCCATCGCGTGATCGTTGGCATCGGGTTAAACATCGGCGCGCTACCGCTTGAAGTTCGTGACTTCGCCGCAAGCTTCGATACCACGCTGAGCAGCGAGGAACGCGAATCATTCATCCGCGAACTGCGCATGAACCTCGAGCTGCTCTTCACGCTGCCCGACTCACCCGAATCTTGGCGCGATGAGTACAGCTCCCACATGCGCATCTTCGGCACTCAATGCCCACTGCACCTTCCCGGAGGCATTCGCTTCACCGCGACTCCGATCGGCATCGATGAACACGCACACCTGATCTGCCGCTCCACGGAAGGCGAAATCCTCACCGTCACTACGGGGGAAATTTCCCCCACCCCACTAGTGGAAGGACACCTGTCATGACGATTGCCCTTTCTCCCGTTCTGGTTGCGAACCGAGGTGAAATTGCGGTTCGCGTCATCCGTACCCTTCGCGAAATGGGTTTGGATTCCGTCGCTGTCTACGCTGAGGCCGATCGGGATACCTTGGCCTGCGAGCTCGCAACCTCCGCCTACAGCCTGGGTGGGAAGAGCGCTGCTGAGACCTACCTGAATCCGGAAGCGATTCTCGAGGCCGCCGCAAAGTCGGGCGCGCAAGCAATCCACCCCGGATACGGATTCCTTTCCGAGAACGCCGATTTCGCCTCCCGCGTCGCAGAAGCCGGATTGGTGTGGATTGGCCCTTCCGCCGAGGCCATCGAAGCATTGGGGGACAAGATTCGGGCCCGCGAATTGGCTGATTCGTGCAAGGTCCCAACGATCACTGGGCGTTCCTTGGAAGGAAGCAGCGTCGAGGACGCACTTGAGCTGGCCCAGTCCATTGGCTACCCGGTCCTGATCAAGCGTGCCGATGGCGGTGGTGGGCGCGGAATCACTCGCATGAATTCCGACTCAGATATTCGAGATTTCTACACGAACCTCAGCGATCCTTCGACGTTGACGCTGTGCTTCATGGAGAAATTCATTTCTCACGGTCGTCACGTCGAAACCCAATGCGCTCGCGATTCTTTTGGAACTTTCGCAGTTGTTTCAACGCGAGACTGCTCGGTCCAGCGCCGCAACCAGAAGGTTGTTGAAGAAGCACCTGCTCCCTTCATCTCCGAAGAACTCCACGCAGCACTTGAGGAATACTCCCGCGCACTCTTTGACGCAGTCCAGTACGTGGGTGTCGGTACCTGCGAGTTCTTGGTCGAAGATGGCAATGCCTATTTCCTGGAAGTCAACCCCCGCCTGCAAGTCGAACACACGGTTTCCGAAGAGGTCACCGGAATCGATCTGGTTCGCGAACAGATCCGAATTGCTCAAGGTCTTCCGCTCAGCGAGATCCCCTCTACTCGCGGTCATGCAATCGAAGTGCGAGTCACCAGTGAAGATCCCGCTCAAGAACTGATGCCCGCAACCGGTCGTCTGAGTGCAATCCAATGGCCAGGCGGCCCCGGAGTCCGTGTCGATTCTTTCATCCGTCCCGGTGAGGAAATCGGAACCGATTTCGACTCTCTCATTGCAAAAATCACCGTTCATGCGCCGACGCGTATTCAGGCAATTATTCGTCTTCAGCGTGCGCTGGAAGAGTTTCGCGTCGAGGGCCTGCCGACCTCTGCTCCCCTGCTCTCCCACATCCTCGCAACCCCCGAGTTCAGAAGCGAAGAGGGCGACAGCTTGGGCGTCTACACCCAGTGGTTGGAACGCGAAGGAGTTCTCGAAGAGGTTGCACGCGAGCTCTCAGCTGCAGGTGGCATGCAATCACGTGAGGCCTCGGAAGAAGGAAGCGAAGCACGCTCACTGCGCTCCTTCGTCATCGAAATTGACGGAAAGCGCACAACGCTGAGCCTTCCCGCAGAGCTTCTGAGCGCTGCCGGGGGCGAAGCGGGGGGCCGTACGCTCCGGCCTCGTCAACCACTGCGACGCTCACTGCGCCCACGCACTGGGGCGAACGACGAGGGCCCGAACGTCACCTCCCCCATCCAAGCAACCGTCATCCGCATCGCCGTCGAAGAAGGCCAAGAGGTCGAAGAGGGCGAACTGGTTGCAGTCATTGAGTCCATGAAGATGGAAAAGGCCCTGAACGCGGGTTGCTCGGGAACGATCTCGGCGATTCACGTCTGCGCGGGCGACACCGTCAAAGCAGGAGACGTCTTGGTGAGCATTAAGGAGGAAGCATGACCCCATCGAGCGCCAAGCGAATTGACGAAGCCGAAGAGCACGAAGCCATCAGCCGCCGAAACTTCTACGATCGCACGCACAGCATCTTGGAAGCGGCGGAAGAAAAAGCACGCAAGGCACAGCATGCTCGCGGACGCCAAACCGCCCGCGAGCGCTTGGACTACCTGCTTGATGAGGGCTCCTTCAGTGAGCTCAATCGCTACGCCGGCGGCGACATCGAGGCCGGTGAGCTCGGTTCTGCCGTCATCACGGGTATCGGCACGCTGGATGGCCGGCCTGTCGCCGTTTACGCCCAGGACTTCTCGATCCGCGGCGGCACACTGGGCAAGGTTGAAGGCGATAAGATCCTTCTCCTCATGGATCGCGCCCTCTCCATGCGAATTCCGATCATTGCGCTTTTGGATTCGGGCGGCGCTCGCATCCAAGAAGGCGTCACCGCGCTTGCACAATACGGTCGAATTTTCCGCAAGACCACCGAGGCCTCGGGAGTCGTCCCCCAGATTTCGGTAATTTTGGGCCCCTGCGCAGGTGGCGCGGTCTACGGGCCGGCACTCACCGACTTCATCATCATGACGAAGAACTCCTCGTACATGTTTGTCACCGGCCCTTCCGTTGTGAAGGCTGCGACCGGCGAGGAGATTTCCTCTGAAGACCTCGGTGGCGGCGACCTGCACAACTCGGTGTCGGGCGTTGCGCACTTCCTTGCCGAAGATGAGCATGAGGCCCTGGATTACGCGCGCACTCTGCTGTCCTACCTGCCGCAGAACTGCGATAAGAAGCCTCCGCGCTATCTCTTCGAAAACGATGGCACCGAAGAACGCGCACGTGAGGTTGCTTCCCTGGTTCCGGAATCCCCCAAGCAGGACTACGACATGGTCGAGGTCATTGAAGCGCTTGTCGATCACGGGGAATTCCTTGAGGTTCAGCCCCTGTTCTCTCCTTCCATCATTGTTGGCTTCGCCTGCTTTGAAGGACGACCGGTTGGAATCGTTGCCAACCAGCCCAGCATCGATGCGGGAACTCTGGATGTGAACGCCTCTGAAAAGGCCGCGCGTTTCGTCCAATTCCTTGATGCTTTCGGAATCCCGATCATCACCCTTGTTGACGTCCCCGGGTATCGTCCCGGTTCTGAACAGGAACGAGCGGGAATCATTCGCCGCGGGGCCAAATTGATCACCGCCTATGCGACCGCAACCGTCCCCATGATCACCGTTATTTTGCGTAAAGCATTTGGCGGCGCCTACATCGTCATGGGCTCGAAGTCGCTGGGCGCAGATATTAACTTCTCATGGCCGGCCTCCCAAATTGCCGTGATGGGCTCTGAAGGGGCGGTGGACATCGTCTTCCGCCGCCAGCTTGCCGCGGCCGGAAAGGAAGGGCGCGATGTTGCCGAGCAGCGTGCGCACTACCAGGAAATGTATGAGCGCCAGGCGATGAACCCGAATCTTTCTCTGAAAAACGGAGAGCTCGACGCTCTGATCGAGCCTTCCACAACCCGCCAAAACATTTGCCGAGCCCTATCGGTCCTCCATCTGAAGGACCGCACCGTAACGACCCCGCGCGTCCACGATAACGCCCCTATGTGATGAGGAAAGTAGATTAATCATGACCGCATTTTTTGCCGAAATCCCCACTCCCTACGCACTGACTTTTGCGGGACAGGGGTCCGCGTGGCGCCCTGCTCTCTCGACCTCCCTGTCTTTCCCCCCTCACGCCGCACTGCTGCGCAAGCACTACCAGGCGATGCGTGAGCTTCTTGCTCCCGTTGCCGGTGAGCTTCTGACCAGCGCCCCCGGTTCCTTGGAGCGCCTGAATGCTCTTCTGGACGGCAACGCTCAGGACCTTCCTCTGGATCGTTCTGCCTCGGTCTCCGTACCGGGTATCACCTTGGCTCAGCTGGCTGCTTTGGCAGATCTTGATGCAACCCAGTTGGATGTCCACACGACTTCTCCCCTGCTGCTCGGTCACTCCCAGGGCATCTTGGGCGCCGAGGTTGCCCGCGCGTGGATCGCCCGCGATGACCAGCGCCTCACCCACGTCCTGGCCCTCGCAGTGCTCATCGGTGCCGCTGCGCAATCGGTCAGCATCCGTTTGGGCGCGACAAACTTGGGCGAAGCAACCCCGATGCTCTCCGTTCGCGGACTGCCGGCCTCGATAATTACCGAGGCCGTTGAGGGGTCTCCCGTTTCCCTGGCCGTTGTCAACGGCCCGCGTTCCGTCGTTCTTTCCGGTCGTCCCGGTGATCTTGAAGCCTGCCGCCGTCAGCTCGAGGCTCAGGTTGCAGCCTCGAACCGCGCCTTGGAAGAGCACCTGACCGGTGGCACTCCTCTTGAGGCAATCGTTGAGTTCCTGCCTGTCTCCGCCCCCTTCCATTCACCTCTGTTGGAGGAAGCAGTCGCACAGGTGGTTTCGTGGGCGCGCAGCCTGGCAGCAGCCGGTCACGGAATTGATGACGCCGAGGCCGAGCGCGTTGCCCGCGCAATCCTCGTTGAGCGCGATGACTGGTCTGCAGCGATTTCCGCAGCCCTCGGCCAAGGCGTGAAGACCTTCGTTGATCTTGGGCCGTCGAATATGCTCACTCGCCTGACCCAGGACCTCCTGGATGGAACCGGCGCACAGATCGTGGACGCATCGACTGCTTCGCGCCGCACCGAACTGGATGAAGAAGGCTCGTCAATCGAAGCGGCAGCAGACTGGTCACAGTTCGCTCCCAAGGTTGTTGCTCTTCCCGACGGACGTCGCGTGGTTTCAACGGCGTTCACCCGCTTGACGGGACGCTCTCCCATCATCCTTCCGGGTATGACTCCCACGACCGTTGGGCCTCGTATTGTTGCCGCGGCCGCAAATGCTGGTCACTGGGCGGAAATGGCCGGTGGCGGCCAGTACTCCGAAGAGGTCTTCACCGAGCACCGTCTTGAGCTTCAAAAGCTCCTTGAACCCGGCCGTACCGCGGGATTCAACACGATGTTCTTTGATCGTTTCATGTGGAACCTGCAATTCGGTGTCAACCGCATTGTTCCCAAGGCACGCCGTGCAGGTGCTCCCATCGATGCAGTGACGATCGCCGCCGGTATCCCCGAATTGGACGAGGCCCGCGAGTTGATCGCGCAGCTGCGCGCCGATGGCTTCGAGTACCTGTGCCTAAAGCCCGGAACCGTCGAGCAGATCGAGCAGGTCGTTCGTATCGCACAGGCGAACCCGGATCAGACTCTGATTATTCAGGTGGAAGACGGCCACTCTGGTGGCCACCACTCGTGGGAAAACCTCGATGATCTGCTTCTGGCTACCTACGCGCAAATCCGTCGCACTCCCAACCTCGTTCTTGCTGTTGGTGGCGGTATTGGTTCGGCTGCAGACGCTGCTCGCTACATCACCGGACAGTGGTCCGTGGATCTAGGCTCGGCACCGATGCCCGTCGATGCTGTTCTGGTGGGTACTGCCTCGATGGCGACCCTGGAAGCCGAAACTTCTCCTCAGGTGAAGCAACTTCTCAAAGACACCCCCGGTGTCGGCGGTGATGGCTGGGTCGGTACCGGCCAGGTCCGCGGTGGCATGACCTCCGGTTTGTCCCACCTGAACGCAGACATGCACGAGATCGAGAACTCCTCTGCCCGCGCATCACGTCTGATTCATGAGGTCGGCTCCGACCAGGAATCCATCGACGCACACCGCGATGAACTCATTGAGGCCATGAACAAGACGGCGAAGCCGTACTTCGGTGAGCTCTCTGAGATGACCTACGCCGATTGGGCACGCCGCGTCATTGACCTGTCCTACCCCTGGGCGGATTGGACGTGGACGGATCGCGCTCTGGATCTCTTCCACCGTATTGAGTCCCGCCTGAACCCGGCCGACCACGGCGATATCCCCACGCTCTTTGAAAGCCGCGATGATCTTGAAGACGGCCAGGCAGCTTTGGCCCGCCTGCTCGAGGCCTACCCCCAGGCCGAGACCACCCACGTGATTCCCGCCGATGTCGCGTGGTTCCCGGTCCTGTGCCGCAAGCACCACAAGCCCATGCCTTTCGTTCCCGTTCTGGACGGCGATCTTGCTCGCTGGTGGGGAACCGACACACTGTGGCAGTCCCAAGACGCGCGTTTCGATGCAGACGCAGTCCGCATCATCCCCGGCCCGCGTTCGGTTGCCGGAATCGATCGTGTTGATGAGCCCATCGGTGAAATGTTTGCCCGCTTCGAGCAGGCTGTCGTCGATGCTGTTTCCACAGACGACGCGCGCGTTCCCCAGGTCTGGTCTCGTTTCCACGATCTGACTGACGCGGCCTCGTTCCTGCGGGAAATCTCCCACATCCAGTGGGCGGGCAACTTGGTCGACAACCCGGCCTACACCTCGGTCGAGGCTACGGAAATCCTTCACGATGAGGGCGGCTACTCGATTCGCATCCACTGCGATTCGATGTGGGATGATACCCCGAATAGCTCTCACCACTCAGTTGAGTACATCGACATCCCCGTTCTTCTCTCCAGCGCCTGCATGACCGGCGCTTACCCGGTTGTTGACATGTCGCGACTGTCCGTGACCGCTTACGATCTGCTTGCCGGCGCCGCTGGTGTGGGCACGACGACCGTGAATGGCGACCACATCGAGAAGATGCCCGCTGTGATCCCCGGCGAAGGTTTTGGCACGGTTCGCGATTCCTTCACTTTCACCGAGAATCTGGGCTACGCTCACGGAGCGGTAACCGGTGGCGCACTGTCGACGCAGCTCGCCTCGGGAGTTCCCGATGCCCTGGTCGGCCCCTGCTGGCCCGCAATTTACGCCGCACTTGGCTCGGCAATGTACCAGGGAGTCCCGGTCATTGAAGGCCTGGTCAATGCCGTTCACCTGGATCACTCGATCTTCTTCGATGCACCGCTTCCCGCTTACGGAACCCGCGTCGAGGTCGTGGGACGCTGCGCTGAGCTCGCTGAGTCTTCGGCCGGCCGCGTGGTGCGCGTCGAACTTGAGTTGAGCGCTGAAGGCACAGTTTTCGCCCGCCTGGTTGAGCGTTTCGCTATCCGAGGCCGCATCGCCTCGACCCAGCCGCCCGCACCGGCACCTGAGGTCGCAGATTCCTACACGGATACGCCGCGTTCCTTCCTGCGTCACGTGCGCGTTCAGGCTCCCGAAAACATGACGGCTTTCGCCATTGTTTCCGGAGACTTCAACCCGATTCACACCTCCTACGCTGCTGCACGTCTTTCCGGCCTTGCAGCTCCGCTGGTTCACGGAATGTGGCTGTCCGCGACCGTTCAGCATCTGCTGTGCGCTCACTCGACTCAGCCAGTTGACAGCCCTGATCGACTGGGTGTCATTCGTTCCGTTGACATGCCCGAGGTCGAGATTGAAGCCTGGTCCTACCGTATGTTCGGTATGGTTCAGCTCTCGGACATCGTGGATATCACCATTGAGCGCGTGGGTCGTATCGGTGGCGAATTGGTCCTTGAGGCCACATGCCGCATTGGCGATGAGGTCGTCTCCATCGCACGTGCACTCACTCGCGCACCCCGCACCGCTTATGTCTACCCCGGTCAGGGTATCCAGCGAAAGATGATGGGCTTGGAGCACATGAGCTCAACCGCTCGCGCGGTGTGGGCACAGGCCGATGCTCATACTCGCAAGGCCCTGGGCTTCTCCATCGAGGCCATTGTTCGTACGAACCCGACCGAACTTCGCGTCGGCGATGAGGTCTTCCGCCACCCCAAGGGCGTCCTCAACCTCACGCAATTCACCCAGGTTGCTCTGGCGACTTTGGCCTACGCCCAGACCGAGGAACTCCGCGCGGAGAACGCCCTTGTGGATCACTCCTTCTACGCGGGACACTCTTTGGGCGAATACACCGCCCTCTCTGCCTACGCACGGATCTTCCCCCTCGAGCAGGTTCTGGAAATCGTGTTCCAGCGCGGTTCAGCCATGCACCACTTGGTCGAGCGCGACGCACAGGGTCGATCGAACTACGCAATGGGCGCTCTTCGCCCCAACCAATTCGGTATGGGCGACGCAGAGGTCCGCGACTACGTGGCCTCGATCGCTGAAAAGTCCGGCGAGTTCTTGGAGATCGTTAACTACAACCTTGCTGGTTCTCAGTACTCGGTTGCTGGAACGGTCGCCGGCCTGAAGGCCTTGGAAGAGGACACCGCACAGCGTGCCCGCGAACACGGTGGCCGCCGAGCGCTCATCATGATTCCCGGAATCGACGTTCCCTTCCACTCCTCACGCCTGCGCGCTGGAGTCCCGGCCTTCCGCGACAAGCTCGATTCTTTGCTTCCCCAGGACATCAACCTTGAGGTTCTTGAGGGAGGCTACATCCCGAACTTGGTTGCTCGTCCCTTCGAGCTCAGTCGAGATTTTGCCCAGTCGATCCTTGACGTTGTTCCATCTGAGGCAACTCAAAAGATCCTCGACAATTGGGATGAAGCGATCGCTCACCCGCAAGCCACCGCACGCACCCTGCTCATCGAGCTCCTCTCGTGGCAGTTTGCGTCGCCGGTCCGCTGGATTGAGACTCAGGACCTGCTCTTCAGCGCTCCCCCGCAGGGCTTGGGCGTTGAGCGCGTGATTGAGATTGGTTTGGCATCTTCACCGACTCTGGCAAACATGGCATCGCGGACGCTTTCGCAACCTAAGTTCGCACAGACGAATATCGATGTGCTGAACGTCGAGCGCGACGCCGCACGTGCCCGCAACGAGGACGCAGTCGCTCAGCCCGAGCGCGCACAATCCGATGCTTCAGCGCCCAGCGACGAGGCCACTCCCGCTGCGCCCGAAAGCAATACCTCGGCAGCGGAAGTTCCCGCGGCAAGCACTCCCGCGGTCGAAGCACCTTCCGCCGCCCCGGCACCAGCCCCCGCGGCTACAGCAAGCGGAACCATGCCGGAACTCCCACTCTCGGCCTCGGATGCTATCCGCGTTCTTCTGGCCTTCTCGAACAAGCTCCTCCCCGAGCAGATCGATGCCTCTGACACGGTCGAAACCTTGACGAATGGCGTGTCGTCAAAGCGCAACCAGCTGCTCATGGACATGGCCGCTGAGCTTTCGCTCTCGACCATCGAAGGCGCGGCCGAAGCATCGATGGGCGATCTCTTCGCGACCATCGACACTCTGGTTCCCAGCTACACGCCTTTTGGCCCGGTCCTCAGCGACGCAATCAACTCCAAGCTGCGCAAGATCTTCGGTTCTGCCGGCCTCCCCGCAAGCTTCACGACCGGTTACGTCAAGGACAATTGGGGCCTGAGCGAGCAGTGGGCCGCACGCGTGAACGCAGAAATCCTGCTGGGAACCCGTGAAGGTGACTCGATTCGTGGTGGTAGCCTCTCGACTCTGCCCGGCTCGGTTTCCTCCGCGAAGGATGCCTCTGCGCTCATCGATCAGGCTCTGTCTTTGATCGCAGCACGCGAGGGCTTGACTCTCTCGCGTCCAAGCTCCGGTGGTGGCGCCGGCGGCGAGGTCGTTGATTCTGCGGCTTTGCGCGACCTGGAAGATCGCATTTTGGGTGAGCGCGGCATCTTGGCCAACCAAGCACGCGACATTCTCAAGGTTTTGGGTATCTCTACTGCCCCCGCTGCAGTAGAGAGCGAAGATTCCTCCGCTCTGATCGCGGCTGTCGAGGCCGAGCTTGGGGCAAATTGGGAAGCCTCCGTGCGCCCCGCCTTTGATGAAGGCCGTGCGGTCCTCCTTGACGATCGCTGGGCAACTGCTCGCGAAGACCTCGCCCGCATCTTTGCAGGTGCGACTTCCGCTGAAAGCCTTGCGCCTGAACGCCTACGCGGCGCGGGACAATCACTGAGCGAACTGGCAAAGTGGTACAGCGCCAACACCTCGGATGCAGGTCTCAAGGACTACTTCGCCCGCGTCGCCCAGGCTGCTCTTGAGGCAGCTGAAGGCCGCTTCGCCGGAGATGTCGCTCTTGTGACCGGCGCTGCTCCCCACTCGATTGCGGCTGCAGTCGTAGGCGAGCTTCTTGCCGGTGGTGCAACCGTCATCATGACCTCCTCGCGAGTCAACGATGCACGACTGGCATTCGCCAAGGAGCTGTACCGCACACACGCCGCAATCGACGCAACCCTGTGGATCATCCCCGCAAACATGGCATCCTTCCGCGATGTTGACGCACTGATCTCCTGGGTTGGTAGCGAACAAACCGAGACCCACGGAGCAACGACCGAAGTCGTCAAGCCCGCACTTCTTCCCGATCTTTTCGTTCCCTTCGCAGCGCCTCGCGTTTCTGGGACCGTTGGTTCGGATCCTCAGGGTGCTCTTGCACAAGAACGCCTGCTTCTGTGGAGCGTCGAACGCGCAATCCACCTGCTGTCCGGCTTGGGTGCAGACACGGCTCCCAACCACCGCACGCACATCTTGCTTCCCGGTTCGCCGAACCGCGGAATCTTCGGCGGTGACGGTGCATACGGCGAAGCAAAGGCAGCCTTCGACGCGATTGCAACCAAGTGGGAGCACGAGTCCGGTTGGACGACACGCACGAGCATCGCTCACCCACTGATCGGTTGGGTTCAGGGAACCTCCCTCATGGGTGGGAACGACATCCTAGTTCCCGCGGCTGAGGCGGCAGGCGTACACGTCTACACGACCGAAGAAATCGCCGGCGAACTCGCCCAGCTCCTCACCCCTGAGGTCCGCGAGCAGGCTGCGCAGGCTCCTGTTCACGCTGACCTGACCGGCGGCTTGGCCGAGGCGGGACTTGACCTTCCCGCGCTGGCTCGCCAAGCACGCGAGCAGGCGACGGCCTCGGCACAGGAAGCTCAGGCGAAGAAGCAAGCAACCCTGCGGGCATTGCCCAACCCGGTTCTTCCTTCGCTGGCTGCACCAATCGAGTGGGCAACTCCTCGCACGCAACTGCGCGATCAGATCGTCATTGTCGGCACCGGTGAAATTGGCACCTGGGGTTCGGGACGTACCCGCGAAGAGGCCGAATTCGGTCAGGACTTTGATCTGACCGCTGCCGGCGTCCTCGAGATGGCCTGGATGATGAAGCTCATCAACTGGTCTGATAGCCCGCAGCCCGGCTGGTACGACGCTTCTGGAGCACCGGTTGACGAGGCCGAAATCTACGATCGTTTCCGCGATGAAGTTGTTGCCCGATCGGGTATCCGTCGCTTCAACGACGATTCAAACATGATCGATTGCGGTTCGAATGACGTTCGCACGGTCTTCTTGACCAGCGAGCAGACCTTCACCGTGGACACCAAGGCTGAAGCCGAAGACTACGTCTTGGCAGATCCTTCGCACACGACGATCTGGGAAGAAAACGGTACGTGGCATGTCACCAAGTCCGCTGGTTCCCCCGTCCAAGTCCCCGCACGTGCAACTCTGACTCGTACGGTCGGCGGCCAGATCCCTGAAGACTTCGATCCGGCTCAGTGGGGAATTCCCGCTTCCATGGTCGAGGCCCTGGACCGCATCGCTGTGTGGAACTTGGTCACCGCAGTGGATGCCTTCATCACTTCGGGCTTCTCCCCCGCTGAGCTCCTGCAGGCCGTCCACCCCGCGGACGTGTCCTCGACACAGGGCACGGGTATCGGTGGCATGGAGTCCCTGCGCCACGTCTTCCTCTCGCGCTTCCTAGGTGAAGATCGCCCGCAGGACATCCTTCAAGAGGCCCTGCCCAATGTTGTGGCCGCACACACCATGCAGTCCTTCATTGGCGGCTACGGCCAGATGATCCACTCGGTGGGTGCCTGCGCAACTGCCGCGGTTTCCATCGAGGAAGCTGTCGATAAGATTCGTCTGGGCAAGTCCGACTTCGTTGTCGCCGGCGGTATCGACGATATTTCAGTCGAATCGCTCACCGGCTTTGGCAACATGAACGCGACCGCCGAGTCCGCAGCGCTTGAAGCACGTGGAATCACTCCGCGCCACTTCTCTCGCGCCGGAGACCGTCGTCGAGCGGGCTTCCTCGAGGCAGCCGGCGGTGGCACCCTGCTGGTCACCCGCGGCGATATCGCAGCGGATCTGGGCCTGCCGGTCCAAGCGGTTATCGCCTTCGCACGTTCCTTCGCAGACGGTGCACACACCTCGATCCCCGCCCCCGGCCTCGGCGCCCTGGCGGCAGCACGTGGTGGCCGTAATTCCGCGCTGGCGCGCGCCCTTGAGGACCTCGGTCTGAGCGCGGACGATATCGCGGTTGTCTCCAAGCACGACACCTCAACTCGCGCGAATGACCCGAACGAGGCCGAGCTTCACTCACGCCTATCGGCTGCACTCGGACGTTCAGCGGGTAACCCGCTGTATGTCGTATCGCAGAAGACCCTGACCGGTCACGCAAAGGGTGGCGCTGCGCTCTTCCAGGCGGCAGGTTTGATCGATATCTTCCGTCGCCAGGAACTTCCCGCAAACCGCGCGCTGGATTGCTTGGATCCGGAAATGGCTCAGTGGATGCCGCTTCTGTGGCTGCGTCAGCCGCTGGACATGTCCGCTTCCCCCGTCCGCGCCGGTGTCCTGACCTCGCTGGGCTTTGGCCACATCGCCGCGATGGTCGTCCTTGTTCACCCCGCTGCCTTTGAGGCTGCGTTGCGTGCCGAACGCGGCGAGGCCGCTCTGGCTCAGTGGCGTGAACGCGCCCAGAAGCGCTTGGAAGAGGGACGTCGTCACCTGGAGCAGGGAATGATCGGACACGCGGAGCTCTTCATTCCCATTGAGGGGCGTCGCCTTCCGGCAACCGACACTCACGAGGCCGAGGTTGCCCTGCTCCTGGATCCTTCCGCTCGCTTGGGTGCAGATGGCACCTACGCATCGGCGGCTTCGGATTCACAGGAAGCTCAGAACTGAGAACCGGTATGAAACCGGCAGCTATCGGTGTCGACCTGGTCGATGTTGCTTCTTTTGGGGAGCAGCTCGGCCAGGAAGGCTCGGTATTTCATCGAGTCTTCACTGCTCGGGAGTGGAATGCAGCAGCGCGTTTCACTCCCGAGCAGGGGGCACCCGTCAGCGAAGCTTCTGAGGGCCTTTCGACTTCCCACGCGAGTTCAGGGTTGTCGATGCGTTCTATGTCAATGCGTTCGATTCAGTCCCTTGCAGCTCGCTGGGCGGCGAAGGAGGCCTTCATCAAGGCTTGGTCCTCGCTGTACTTCGGTCGTGAGGATCCGCTCGAGCGCGACCAGGTTAATTGGGCCGAAATCGAAGTGGTGAATGACCGTTGGGGGCGCCCTTCCCTGCGCTTCCACGGAGCAATTGCCGCCGCACTTAAACAAACAGAACGCGAGATTTCAGCATCCCTCACATGGCTTGTTTCTTTATCCCACGACGGTAACTACGCGATCGCATGGATTCATGCGTACCCATCCGAATCACACTCTTCAAAGGATTTCTCATGACGACACCACTGGCTTCATCGACTTTCTCACCGGTACTCGCTGACCATTTCGGTAGCGCATCGCTACGTCGAGATGCTCTTGCCGTTCTTACGGGCGCAGGACTCGTAGGCGTCTTGGCACAGGTTGCCATTCCCATGTGGCCTGTTCCCATCACCGGCCAAACTCTTGGTGTTCTGCTGGTCGGCGCCGTTCTGGGCGCACGTCGCGGGGCTCTCTCGCTGCTGTCTTATCTGATGCTTGGCCTGGCTGGAGTGCCGTGGTTCTCGTCCGCAAGTGGCGGTCTTGCTGCACTTGCAAAGCCATCTTTTGGTTTCATCATTGGCTTCATTCCGGCCGCGTGGTTGATCGGAAAGCTCTCTGAGCGCGCATGGGATCGCCACCTCTGGCTGTCTCTCGCGGCCTTTGGTGGTGCAACCCTGGTTCCCTTCCTGGTCGGCATCCCCTACATGTGGCTTATTGTCCGCATGGGTGGTGTCAGCATGTCTTTCGCACAGACCATGAATGCAGGATTCACGCCCTTTATCGTGGGCGGAATCATTAAGGCAATCGCCGGGGCGGCCGTGATTGGAGGCCTGTGGAAGGCGGTCGGCCGGGTGGGACTCGATCGATAAAACCCACGTCGACAGTTTTGATGGGTGTGGCCCGCGCACAATGCGCGGG
>OFCU01000318.1_pt1 | contig 18754 bp, 16 predicted proteins | sample 1520851 | NCBI WGS metagenome assembly OFCU01 (sample SAMEA2699040, study PRJEB24076) | metagenome | reverse complement strand
GTCGCGGGAGGCTCTGGCCTGTACCAGCGCGCCCTCCTGGACGTCATCGAGTTCCCGGGCACGGACCCGGCGGTGCGCGCCCGCCTCGAAGAGGACGCCGAGGGGCCGATGGGGTCGCGCGGCCTGCACGATCGCCTCACCCAGCTGGATCCGGTTTCGGCGCAGCGCATCGACCCGCATAACGCCCGCCGGATCATCCGCGCCCTCGAGGTTATCGAGCTGACTGGGCACCCCTACTCGGCGTCCATGCCCCGCCACGAGTTCGTGCGTCCTTCGCTCATGGTGGCGCTGCGTCGCCCGATGGAGGAGCTCGACGAGCGCATCGCGCTGCGCACCCGCGCCATGATGGACGGCGGACTCATCGAGGAGGTGCGCGCCCTCATCGACGTGGGCCTGCGAGAGGCGAAGACCGCGTCCCGCGCGACGGGATACGCCCAGGCGCTCGCCGTCATCGACGGACAGATGAGCGAGAACGAGGCCGTGGAATCCATCGCGCTGGCCACGCGTCAGCTGGCGCGCCGCCAGGTCAAGTGGCTGCGGCCGGATCCGCGCGTGCACTGGCTGGACGTGGAGAGCTTCGACTCGACCGAGGCCGTGGTGCGCCACGTCGTCGAGTTGACGCAGCGCGAGGCCGAGGCCGCCCTGGGACGCTCGTAACACGGGCGGGGGCTGCGCGTAGTCGCACACCCGCGCTACGGTGGATTCATGAAGAACACGCAGCTGCCCGCCCACGCCCGCGTCGTCAAGGCCCACGGTGCCGGTAACTCCTTCGTCGTCGCCACGGACCAATACGACGACTACGACCCCAGCGAGGTCGAGGTCGCGACGCTGTGCTCGCCGGCCTTCGGGATCGGCGCGGATGGCTTCATCCGGGCCGTCGAGCGCGAGGGCATGTGGTTTATGGACTACCGCAACGCTGACGGCTCGAAGGCTGAGATGTGCGGCAACGGCGTGCGCGTCTTCGTCGATCACCTGCGCCGCGAGGGGCTCGTGGATCTGCCGGTCGGGCAGACTCTGGACGTGGCCACGCGCGGCGGCATCAAGCGCGTGACCCCCGAATCTGAGGACGAGGGGCAGGGGGCGAGCTACCGCGTCGACATGGGTCCGGCGGCCTCTCCCGCCCGCGAGACGATCGATGTGCGAGTGCCCGGTATCGAGGCGGTCTTGGGCGGTATCTGGGTGGATATGCCTAACCCGCACACCGTCGTCGAGCTTGCCGACGAGGAAACCTTGCGCGGCGTGTTCCTGCCGACCGTTGATGTCTCCCAGATCCCGCAGGCACAGCGTCCCTCCTACGATCCGGCACCCCAGGCGGGGACCAACCTCGAGCTGGTCGTCGATCTGACCGAGCCTGGGGCCGAGCGCGGGCACATCGCGATGCGCGTGCTCGAACGAGGCGTGGGGGAGACCCAGGCGTGCGGCACCGGGTGCTGCGCGGCGGCCCTCGCCACCGCCCTGCGACGCGGCCCCGAAGCCCCCACCCAGTGGGTCGTGGACATTCCGGGCGGAACGGTCATCGTCGGCCTCGACGGCGTCATCGACTGGGAGGGGGAGAGCCCCCGCATCACGGACGCGTCGGTGTTCCTCACCGGACCCGCGACCCGAGTCGCCGAGATCCGCCTACCCTGAACCCGGCCCCCAGAAAAAGGTGCCGGGAAGCGTGACGAGGCCCAGGCCTCGTCGACGACGAGCGCGTCAGGCGGGGCACACCTCGATGATGCGGAAGCCCTTCTTGGACGCGTACTTCGAGGCCCGCAGGCCCTGGCCATTCAGCCATGTGATGAGCGAATCCGCTCCCAGGTTGCGCTGGACGACGAGATAGGCGACGCCGGTGGGAGCGAGCCTGCCTAGCCATGCCAGGAGCATCTCGTGCATCGCGTCCTTGCCGATGCGCACGGGCGGGTTCGACCAGATGACGTCGAAGCGCGTATCCAACTCCCGCGAGGCGGCCAGCGCCTCCTCGGCCTTCAGCGCGCGCACGCCGCTCGCGCCGTTGGACTGGGCGTTGCGCTGCGTCAGATCCACCGCGCGAGAGTTCACGTCCACCGCCCACACGGCGGCGCTGGGGGACTCTAACGACATGATCGTCGCGATCGGACCCCACCCGCAGCCCAGGTCCAGGAAGGTCCCGCCCTCGGGCAGGTCCGGGGCGACCTCCAGGAGCTGACGCGTGCCCAGATCGAGCTTAGAACCCGAAAACACGCGCGACGACACGCGCATCGACAGGTCGAAGCCGCGCGCGCTCACCTCGATCGTGCGGATCTCCTCCGCGCTCGCAGGGGAGGAGTCGGTGAAATACTGTTCGTCCACGGAAGAAAGCCTATCGCGCCCGCGCGCGCAGGCGCAGATGGGGGCGGCGCGTGCGACACTAGAAGCCCCCACGAAAAGGATGGTTATGGACACGACCCACACAGGTGCGGACTCCTCGAAAGAAGAGCGCGATCAGCGCGTCAACGACGTTGTCGCGCGCATCCTCGCGCGCTCGGGAACGGCGCTCGCATCGACGACGGGTCAGGACACCTCCCAGGACGCCGGTGCCCTCGAGCGCGAGGCCCGAGCGGGCACGCGCCGCGTCGACACGGGTGCCTCCGACCGTGAGGACATCTCCGAGGTTGAATACCGCCAGGTGCGACTCGAAAAGGTCGTGCTCGTGGGCCTGCGCACCACGCAGAGCGAAGAAGATGCTGAGAACTCGCTGCGCGAGCTGGCCGCGCTCGCGGAGACCGCCGGTTCGCGCGTGCTCGACGGCATCATCCAGCGCCGTATGAAGCCCGACCCCGCGACCTACCTGGGGTCCGGCAAAGCACGCGAGCTGGCTGACATCGTGCGCAGCGTCGAGGCCGACACCGTCATCGTTGACGAGGAGCTGGCCCCCTCTCAGCGCCGTGGGCTGGAGGACGTCGTCGACGCCAAGGTCGTTGACCGCACGGCCCTCATCCTCGACATTTTCGCCCAGCATGCCAAGTCCCGTGAGGGCAAGGCCCAGGTCGAGCTCGCGCAGCTCGAGTACCTGCTGCCGCGTCTGCGCGGCTGGGGTGAGTCGATGTCCCGTCAGGCCGGCGGTCGCGTCGCGGGCGGCGCGGGTATTGGTTCGCGCGGCCCCGGTGAGACCAAGATCGAGCTGGATCGTCGCCGCATCCGCACGCGCATGGCGAAGCTGCGCGCGGACATCGCGCGCATGGAACCCGCCCGTCGCACTCAGCGCAATTCGCGTCGCCGCGGGGCAGTGCCGTCGGTGGCCATCGCCGGGTACACGAACGCGGGTAAGTCGACGCTGCTCAACCGCCTGACGGACGCGGACGTCCTGGTCCAGGACGCGCTGTTCGCGACGCTGGACCCGACGGTGCGCCGCGCGCGCGCCGCGGACGGTCGCGAGTACACGCTCACCGACACGGTCGGCTTCGTTCGTAACCTGCCCACCCAGCTGGTCGAGGCCTTCCGCTCGACCCTTGAGGAGGTCGGCCAGGCCGACGTCATCTTGCACGTCGTGGACGCCGCCCACCCCGACCCTGTCTCTCAGGTGGAGGCTGTGCGTTCGGTTATCGACACGATCGAGGGAGCCTCGGACATCCCGGAGCTGATCGCGCTGAACAAGGCCGACCTGGCCTCGCCCGAGCAGATCGCCCTGCTGCGTACGGTCTTCCCCGATGCCGTGCCGCTCAGCGCCCACACGGGCTGGGGCGTGGAGGCGCTGCGCGCTGCCCTCGAAGACATGCTGCCCCGGCCTCGCGTGGCCGTTGATGCGATCCTGCCGTACTCGGCCGGCTCCCTCGTGCATCGGATCCACGAGGAGGGCGACGTCGAGCGTGAGGAATACGTCGAGATGGGCACCCGGATCGTCGCGCGCGTCGACGAGGCGCTGGCCGCCGTCATCACCCGCGAGGCGGTGAGCGGCACCGTGGGTGACGCGGCGGTGAGCGGGGAGTGAGCGCGGACCTGGTCGAGGCCTCGGGTCGCGTCCTCGACGCGGTCGTTGCCCAGATGGGCGGGTCCACGCGCGAGGGACAGGCGTCGATGGTCGCCGAAGGCGCAGCGGCCCTGGAGGACCGCCAGCACCTCCTCGTGCAGGCGGGCACGGGAACGGGTAAGTCTGTGGGCTACCTGGTCCCGCTGCTGACGCACTGCGCGACGAACGGCGTGCGCGGGGTTGTCTCAACGGCGACGCTCGCGCTGCAGCGCCAGATCCTCGTCAAGGACGCGCCGGTGGTCGTCGATGCGGTCGCCTCTGTGGCGGGCGCGCGCCTGAAGGTCGCGGTGCTCAAGGGCTGGTCGAACTACGCGTGCCTGCACAAGCTGGACGGCGGGTACCCCACCGAGGGCACACTGTTTGAGGATCGGGACATGAGTGTCGGCCCGACTGGCGAGCTCGGCAAGGAGATCCTGCGCATCCGCGAATGGATCAGCGAGACCGCGACGGGCGATCGCGACGACCTGGTTCCGGGTGTCTCGGATCGCGCCTGGCATCACGCATCGGTCGCCAAACCCGAGTGCCTGGGCAAACACTGCCCACTCATCGACGAGTGCTTCGCGCAGGCCGCGCGCCTGGAGGCGGCGGACGCGGACGTCGTCGTCACGAATCATTCGCTGTTTGGCATTAATGCGTGTGGCGAGGGTGAGCTTTTCGGCGAGTACGATGCCGTCGTCATCGACGAGGCCCACGAGCTGGCCGACCGCGTGCGCTCCCAGGCGGCCGCCGACCTGACGGTCGCCCGCGTGAGCCGCGTCGCCCGCTCCCTGCGCTCGAATCTCTCGATCGACTCCACCGATCTGGACGAGGCCGGGGCCGGGCTGGGAGCGGCCATGGCTCCCCTGGAGGCGGGGCTCCTCGAGTACCGGCCGAGCGCCCTCGTCGACGCGATGATCGTGCTGGACGGCGCGGCCCGTCGTGCTAGCCACGAGGTGTCCGAGGCGCAGGGGGAACCCGCCGCCAAGCTCTTGGCTCGCGCGGCCATCGACGAGCTGATCAGCGCTCTCGACGCGTGGGGGCAGGACCCCGACCAGTCGATCGCCTACATCACGAAGGACGAAGCTGACAATGCGCGCTTGACTGTCGGGCCTCTCGACGTGTCGGCTGCGATCGGTGGAACCGGCATTGGTGCACGCCCCGCGATCCTCACGTCTGCGACCCTCGCGCTCGGCGGAAACTTTGACTTCATGGCCGCACAGGCAGGCATGGCCGTCTCCGGGGTGCCGTGGCACGGCATCGACGTCGGATCTCCTTTCGACCACGGTCGCCAGGGCATCCGCTACGTGGCGACCCACCTGCCCTTGCCGGGGCGAGACGGTCCCTCCGAGGAGTTGCTGGACGAGCTCGTGGAACTGGCGCAGGCCTCGGGCGGCGGGATGCTCGCTCTGTTTGCGTCGCGACGCGGGGCGATGGCGGGAGCGCAGGCCCTGCGCGAGCGCACGGACCTGACCGTCTACCTGCAGGGCGAGGAGACCCTGGCGCAGCTGATCCAACGATTCCGCGAGGAACGCGACTCGTGTCTCGTGGGCACGATGTCCCTGTGGCAGGGCGTCGACGTTGCGGGGGATGCGTGCCGCCTCGTCGTGATCGACAAGATTCCGTTCCCACGCCCGGACGATCCCGTGTCGCGTGCCCGCTCCATGGACGTCGAACGCAGGGGAGGCAACGGCTTCGTATCCGTCTCCCTGACGCACGCGGCGCTCATGATGGCCCAGGGTGTGGGACGTCTGCTGCGCTCGACCGACGACCGGGGCGTCGTGGCGATCCTCGATCCGCGCGTGGTGACCAAGCGCTACGGCGGCTTCATCATGCGTTCCTTGCCCGCCATGTGGCCGACGACGGATCCTCAGGTTGTTCGCGGTGCGCTGCGGCGCCTCGCGCAAGGTGTTGAGCAATAGGAGAGAGTGCTCCCTGAGCGCGTAAAACGTCGTGCAGATAACGGGCACGGACAGCCCCCAATCTGAGACAATAGAGACGCTCGCAGACTCTAGGAGACACTCGTGGAAAACCAAGCGCAGACCCTGTACCCGTCAAAGTCCTCCGGACGTCCCTCCAAGATCGCCATCATCGGCGCCGGTGCCGTTGGCACGGCGGTCGCGTACGCCTGTGCGATGCGCGGCGACGCCCGTTCGATCGTTCTTCAGGACATCAACAAGACCAAGGTTGAGGCAGAGGCCCTCGACATGGCCCACGGCATCCAGTTCACGCCCGCCGGTTCGATCGAGGGCTCGGATGACGTTGAGATCGTTCGTGGTGCCGACCTGATCATCGTCACGGCTGGCGCGAAGCAGCAGCCCGGGCAGTCCCGCCTGGAGCTGGCCGGCTCGACCGTCAACCTCATGAAGAAGATCGTGCCGAACCTGCAGAACGTCGCTCCGGATGCCCGCTTCATGTTCGTGACGAACCCCGTTGACGTCGTCACCTACGTGGCATTGAAGCTCACGGGTCTGCCTCGCAACCAGGTCTTCGGATCCGGCACGGTGCTCGACACCTCCCGCCTGCGCTACCTGGTCTCGCGCGAGACCGGTGTGGCCACCCAGAACATCCACGCCTACGTGGCCGGCGAGCACGGCGACTCCGAGGTTGCGCTGTGGTCCAGCGCCGAGATCGGCAACGTCCCGCTGTCCCAGTGGGGTCCGACCCTGTCCGGTGGTGTCTTCGACTCGGCTCTGCGTCACTCCATTGCGCAGGAGGTCGTCCAGTCCGCCTACAAGATCATCGAGGGCAAGGGCGCGACGAACTACGCGATCGGCCTGTCTGCCGCGAACATCGCAGGTGCTGTGCTGCGCGATGAGCAGCGTGTCCTCACCATCTCGACGCTGCTCGAGGACTGGGAGGGCATCTCTGACGTGGTCATGGCCGCCCCGACGATATCCGTTCAGTCCGATGATTTTTAAAGGAAACCGCTATGAGTATCTCTTTTGTACGTATCGACCCGCCGCTCACGCTCAACGAGCGCGACGGCCTGACCGCATCGGCCCAGCGCCTGCGTCAGGTTGCCCGCGACCTGGGCTTCTGAGCCTCCTTCGTATAAGCCGGTGGCGCCACCCTCAGGGGTGGCGCCACCGGCTTATACGCTGCGTCAGAGTGAACGAATGACGGTGACGACCTTGCCGAGGATGGTGGCGTCGTCCCCCGGGATGGGGGAGTAGTCCGCGTTGTGGGGCAGGAGCCAGACGTGACCGCCCGTCACAGACAGTTCCTTCACTGTCGCCTCGCCGTCGATCATGGCGGCAACAAATTCTCCGTTGCGGGCCTCGTTCTGAGAGCGGATGACGACGTAGTCCCCGTCGAAGATGCCGGCATCGACCATCGACTCGCCGCTTACCTCGAGCATGAACAGATCGCCGTGTCCGGTCACGGATGTGGGAAGACGGAAGACGTCTTCCACGTGCTGCTCGGCCGTGATGGGGGCGCCGGCGGCGATGCGTCCGACGAGCGGAATCGCCGTGCCTTCCTCCTCCACGTGGGAGACGGGGACCTCGATGCGAACGACCTTCTCGGAAGGTTGTGACGAGGGGGTGATGCCGAGCTCGACGCGAGCCCGATCGGTGAGGTCGAGGGCGCGGGGAAGGCCGGGCTCGCGGACAAGGTAGCCGTCGGCCTCAAGCGCATCAAGGTGATGCTTCACCGTCGACGGTGACGCCAAACCGACTGCAGATGCGATCTCGCGCACAGACGGAGGGAAGCCGCTGGATGCCAGCTTTTCGTTGATAACTCGCAAGATCGCGCGGTGTCGATCGCTGATCGAACGCTCGGTCATGGCCTCTCCTTCGCATCGGGGTGGACGCAAATGTGCATGGGTGGGCGTCCACTAGATACGTCAAGGATAAGCCGATTTCGCGCACAATCAAACATATGTTCGAGTGGGTCTCGACATTGGTCGCGGAGCGTGCTATCGTACAAGTGTTCGACGAACAGATGTTCGATGACAGTGTTTTGGAGGTTCTCATGAGTATCCCCTTCGCGGCTCAGACTGCCGTCTCGTTCCCCGCACGCCGCCACCCGCTTCGCGTCGTGGAGGACGCGCCGCTGGCGACCGTTCGTGACATCTCCACCGCTCCGTCCGCGCGTCGCCGCATCGAGGCTCAGCGCGTCGATGACCCTTCCTACCTGCGCTCTCCTGCGGCTCCGCGTCGCCGCGCCCGATCTTCTCGTCGCGGCATTATTGCCGGCGCGCTCGCGACGGTTGTTCTCTCCGTGGGGGCCGGTGCTCTCGGTCTCGCTATCCAGCCCGCCGCCTACGATGGTCCGACGGTGACGAAGGCGGTCGTCAGCGGTGACTCGGTGTGGTCGCTGGCTCAGAATGTCAAGACGGATCGTCCGCTCGAGCAGGTTGTCGCTGACATTGAGCGCATGAATGACGTGCAGGGTGCCCTGCAGCCCGGTCAGCGTGTGGTCGTCCCCGTCCACTGACGGTGACGCGTGGGACTCCTGTGACAGACGGGGGTCTGAGCGTGTACCGTTGAGGGGTGCACTGCCCTTTCTGTCATAACCCGGATTCGCGCGTCGTCGATACGCGCATCGCGGACGACGGCGCCTCGATTCGGCGTCGGCGTGAGTGCACACACTGCAAGAAGCGTTTCACGACCCTCGAAACGTCCTCGTTCCAGGTCGTCAAGCGCTCCGGCGTCGTTGAGTCTTTCTCCCGTAACAAGGTTGTGTCGGGCGTCAAGAAAGCCTGTCAGGGACGGCCTGTCTCGGATGATCAGCTCGCGATTCTCGCTCAGCAGGTCGAGGAGCAGCTGCGCTCAACCGGAGTCTCTAACGTGTCGACGAACGAGGTCGGCAAAGCCATCCTCCCGTTTCTGCGTGACCTCGACGTGATCGCCTACTTGCGCTTCGCCTCCGTCTATCGTCAGTTCGACACTCTCGATGATTTCGAACAGGCCATTCAGGTGCTGCGTGAGCGTGCGCAGGGCGGTGACGCGGAGTCTGAGGCCAGCGACCACGCGGCCGTCGAACCCGCTGCGCCCGCGCCTACGTCCGTGGCTGGGAAGAAGCCTCGCAAGGCGCGTTCTGCGCGCAAACGCCCCGTGTCCAACGCCCCCACGTTGCTGGGAGACGACTAATCAACGTGCATGATTGATGCCCGGCCCTTTCGGGGGGCCGGGCATCATCGCTTCCACGGCGAGGGGATGACTACTCCTCGTTCGTCTCCGTGCGGCGCTGTGCCGTCCCATCAGATGCGTCGGCGGGCGCGGAAGCCTGTCCGGAGGAGGAACCGCGAACCCCGGCGATGGCCTCGGTGACAGAATCGCGTGCACCGGCCATCGCCTCCGAAGCGGTTTCTCGGGCACCTGCCACCCTCTCCGACATGGACTCGCGTGCCTCGGCCATGGCCTCGGAGACGGCACCGCGCGCACCCGCGACGGCCTCGCGTGCTTCGGCGACCTTCTCGGATACTGCCTCACGCGCACCCGCGACGGCCTCGCGCGCACCGGCAACCGCGTCGGTCGCGGCGGCCTGGGCACCCATGATCTGTTCGCGGACCTTCTTGCGCATGACCTTACCCAGCTGAGATCGAGGCAACTCCGTCATGACGACGATCTGACGGGGGAGCGCGTAGTGGGCGAGGGACTTTTCTGCCCACTTGCGCAGGTCTGCGAGTGTGACGGAGGCACCGGCCTCGAGGACGACGGCGGCGACGACGTCCTCGCCTGACTCGCCGGCCGGCACGCCGACTGCTGCGACGTCGAGAACACCCGGCATCGAACGGACGGCGTCTTCCACCTGCGTAGGGTAGACGTTGAAGCCGGACGAATTGATCATCTCCTTGCGGCGATCCGCCATGTAGATGAAGCCGTCGCGCACCTGAACGAGGTCGCCCGTGCGCAGCCATCCGTCCTCGGTGAAGACTCCGGCGGTCTCCTCGTCCTGGTTCCAATAGCCGGAGAACACCTGCGGGCCGCGGGCAATGAGCTCGCCGACCTCGCCATCGGCAACCTCGCGGGAGGGGTTTTCCGGATCGACGATGCGCACCTGGGTGGAAGGGAAGGGGATGCCGAGCGCCCCGCGTGCTCGCGAGGAGGCGAGCGGTGATCCCAGGATGATCGGGGAGGCTTCCGTCATGCCGTAGCCTTCGATCATGAGGCCGCCGGTGGCCTGCTCCCACTGGTCGGCCAGCGGTGCCGAGAGAGGCATCGCGCCCGAGAGCGAGAAGTGAATGGAGGACAGATCCACGTTCGTGCCTTCCGCCGCCGCGAGCAGGCGCTCGTACATGGGCGGAACGCCCAGGAAGAACGTGCACGGCAGGCGGCGCTGAGCGGCCAGTACCAGCGCGGTGTCGAACTTGGGGAACATGGCGATCGTCGCCCCCATGCGCAGGCCCGCCAGGAAGCCAATCGTGAATCCGAAGGCGTGGAAGAGCGGCAGGATGCAGTAGAAGACCTCAGCGCCCTCGTGGAGGACGGGGACCCATGCGATCGATTCCTCGACGTTCGCCATGAGATTGGCGTGCGTGAGAGCGGCGGCCTTTGGCACGCCGGTCGTGCCGCCCGTGTGAATGAGGAGGGCGACGTCCTCCATGGCTGACGGGCACGCACCGCGCCACGGGGTCGCGGTGCGCATGGCGCGCGTCCAGGAGCGAGCCCAGCTCGGGCGCGGGCTGGAGAGCTGTTCGCGCTTCTCGCGGGCGGCCTTCACGGGAAGCTTGAGCGCCATGCGCGAGGCGGCGGGAAGGGCGGTCGTCAGGTCCATGCAGAAGGTGGTGTGGCCGCGCCCGAGGAAGGTGAGTTTGTCCAGGGACTTCGACCATGCGATGGTGACGCGAGCGCCGTGACGCTCGTACTCGCCCTCCAGCTCGCCAGCGGGGGCGAGCGGATTGTGTTCGACGACGACGGCGCCGAGGAGCATCGTGCCCAGGACGGCGACGGCGTGCTGCGGGCAGTTCGGCATGACGAGGGCGACGCGGTCGCCGGGGCGCACGCCCGCCTGATGGAGGGCACCTGCGGCCAGGCGCATCTCCTGAGTGAGCTCCTCGTACGTGAGCTGGCGTGCGAAAAAGTCGATCGCGGCGCGCCTCGGGTAGCGCGAGGCAACCTCCAGGACCATCTCGGGGATGGGCTGGGCGGGGGCTGCGATCTCGTAGGCAACGCCTGGTGCGTACAGCTCGCGCAGCTTCGTCGTGAGATCCATCTGTCCTCCTTCGGGAACGATGCCCCTACGATACCGTAAGTTATGCCTCGTTTGACCAGCTGGGAACGCGCGATGAATACGACAGTTTTACAGCGGCGTGGCGATCAGACGGACAGTTTCGGGCAGGTGGCTCAGTTCCTCGAGTGCCTCGCGCCCCAGGCCCGCAGAAATGTCGGTAAGTACGTAGCCGACCTCGTCGACGGTGGCCAGGATCTGGGCGTCGACGTTTGCTTCGGAGGAGGCAAAGATCTGGTTGACGCGCGCCATGACGCCGGGCACGTTGCGGTGGATGAGGCGTACGCGGTAGCGCGAGCGCTTGCCGATGTTCATCGTCAGGTTCGGCAGGTTCACGCTCATGTCGGTTGAACCGCTGGCCTGGTATTCACCGATCTTGGCCGCCACGAAGCGACCGATGTCGTACTGCGCCTCCTCCGTCGAACCCCCGATGTGGGGCGTGAGGATGACGTTGTCGAGGGTTGCTAGGGGCGAGTCGAACGGATCGCCGTTGGCGCGCGGCTCCTCCGGGAACACGTCGATGGCCGCGCCACCCAGGTGGCCCGAGACGAGCGCCGCGTGCAGCGCATCGACGTCGACGACGTGACCGCGCGACAGGTTGATGAACAGGGCACCGGGCTTCATCAGCTCGAACTCGACGCGCCCAATGAGGTTCGTGTTGGACTCCTGGCCGTCCACGTGCACGGAGATGATGTCGGCCTCACGCAGGACGGCCTCCATGGTCGGCATCTGCGTCGCGTTACCCAGGGCAAGGCGCTCGGCCGCGTCGTAGAAGATGACGTTGAGACCCATGGCCTCGGCGAGGACCGACAGCTGAGTACCGATGTTTCCGTAGCCGATGATGCCCAGGGTGTGCCCGCGCACCTCGTGGGCACCGTCCGAGCTCTTATCCCACACGCCGCGGTGCAGACGCGAGTTCTTGACGGTGACGCGGCGCGAGAGATCGATGATTTCGCCGATCGCGAGCTCGACGACGGAGCGCGTGTTGGAGTACGGAGCGTTGAACACGGCGACGCCCAACTTGGTGGCGGTGGCCAGGTCAATCTGGTTCGTGCCGATGCAGAAGGCTCCGATGGCCTTGAGCTCAGGGCGCGCACGCAGCACTCGTTCGGTGACCTCGGTCTTGGAACGCAAGCCCAGGTAGTCCACGCCCTCGAGCGCGTCGATCAGGTCGTCCTCGGACAGGGCACCCGTCACGCGGGTCACCTCGATGCCGAACTTCGCGAAAATATCGTCGGCGACGTCGTGCGGATTTTCCAGGAGCAGTGCGCGTGTCATACCCCCATCATGGCAGACGGGAACCGAAAGGGACACGCGGTGTCAGCGTGTGGTTGCTCCTACCAATCTTCCATGCCGGCGGGCAGGGGAGCACAGTGGACGACGTGCACGTCGTGGGTGGCGCGGGTGAGGGCGACGAAAAGGTCGCCGACGCCGTCGCTGAGGACCTCTGCGGGCTCGACGAGGATGACGGAGTCAAACTCGAGGCCCTTGGAGGCGACGGCCGACAGGAGGCTGACGCGCTCGGAGAGGGCCGTCTCGCCGTCCACGTCGGCTCCCCACGCGCGGGCGCGCTGCGCCCCGACAATGATGGCGATGCGGCCACGGGAGGTCCCCGCCTCGCGATCGAGGCGCTCCTCGGCCTCACGCTGGGCCTGGGCGACGGCGCGCCACAGGGGGTTGTTGTCCTTCGACGAGGCCGGGGCGTCCTCGGGCGCGTCCACGTGGGTGACGCGGTAGCAATCGTCGACGTCGCGCACGGCCGTCATCGGGTAGAGGACGGGGACACCGGCGCGCGCGACGACGCCTTCGGCGAGGGTCGTGAGGGTGGCGGGCGTGCGGTAGGAGACCGTCAGCGCGTACTCGGCCGCCAGGGCGCGAGCCGCAGGGCCGAGGGCCTTTTCCCACGTGGGCGGGCGCTTGGAGCCGCGACGCTGGTCGAGGTCGCCCACGACCGTGAATGAACGGGAGGGGCAGCGACGCAGCAGGGCGCGCCAGGCCATGGGGGAGAGCTCTTGGGCCTCGTCGACGACGATGTGGCCGTACGCCCACGTGCGGTCCTTGGCGGCGCGCTCGGACAGCGGCGTCCAGGTGTCCTGTCCGGCCACCTGCTCGGCGAGCATCTGGGCGGTCACGATGCCACCCCCCAGGTTCTGGGCCTCGATCGCCTCGCGGGCGCGCTCGATCGCGCCCTCGTCGGCTTCGCGCGACGAGGAGGAAGACGACGGCATAGGGCCGAGCAGCTCCTCGCACTCGTCCAGGATCGGCACGTCAGACACCGTCCACGGCGCCGAGCGGGGGCGCACGAGGGCAGCGAGTTCGTCGGGACGCAGCGGGGAGCCGGCCTTGCGGTTTGCCGCCGCCAGCACCTCGGGACGAGCGTAGAGGCGGCGCAGCAGCGTCTGTGCGCTCGTCGGCATCCACGCCGTGTTGATCGCGCGTCGACAGTCCACCGAGTCGCGGATTTCGACGAGCCAGGAGCGCTTGACCTCAGGATCGACGCCGCCCTCGGAGTCCGCGTCCCCGGCCTCGCGCGCCAGGCGCAGGGCCAACACATCCATGAGTTCGCGCGCGAAGGACTCTCGCGCCACGTTATGCGCGCGGCCCGAGCGCTTCGCCCGGCGCCTCGCGCTCTCCACGTCGGCGCGCGTGAGCGTCACCTCGCGGTTCCACACGCGCAGCACCTGGTCGCCCTCGGGGAGCTTGGCCAGCGCGCGCACGGCTTCCTTGATGATCTTCGCCCACGCGGGCAGCCCCTTGATCCGCGCCACGGCCTCGTCCTCGCTACCGCGAGCGTTCACGCCGGGCACCAGGTCACCCAGCGTCACCGAGACGACGCCCGTTTCGCCGAGCGACGGCAGGACCTGCTCGATGTAGCGCAGGAACAGTCGCGAGGGGCCGACGAGGAGGACACCCGAGCGTTCGAGGCGCTCGCGGTGGGCGTAGAGCAGGTACGCGATGCGGTGGAGGGCGACGGCCGTCTTGCCGGTGCCGGGGCCGCCCTGGACGACCAGAATGCCCTTGTCGGACGCGCGAATGATACGGTCCTGCTCAGACTGGATGGTGGCGACGATGTCGCCCATGCGGCCGTCGCGGGCCTCGCTGAGAGCGTGCATGAGGGCACCCTCGCCCTGGAGTTCGAGTCCGGACGCGCGAGAGGTGTCCAGCAGCTCGTCTTCGAGGCCGGTGACGCGCCGGTCACGGGTGGAAATGTGGCGGCGGCGCACGACGCCGTCCGGCTCGGCGGAGGTGGCCTGGTAGAAGGGGCGTGCGGCGGGGGCACGCCAGTCAACGAGCAGGGGAGTGCCGTCCTCGTGGGACAGGGAGAGGCGACCCACGTGGCGGGTCGAATGGTCGGCCATGTCGAGGCGGCCAAACACCAGACGATCTTCGACGCCTTCGAGGCGCGCAGCCATTTCGCCCAGGTGAGCGGACAAGGCCTCGCGCTCGGTCCATCCCTGAGCGTTGCCGACGCCGTGGGTCGAGTGGACGCGCCCCTGACGCTGCCGATACGAGGCGCGCAGCGCGTCCAGTCGCTCGTAGGCGTTGTCCACGAAATCCTGTTCGGGCAACGGAAGGTCGGTCGACGACTCGCGGTGCTCGTTCGTGGCCATGGGTCCTCCTCGATTATGGGCCTTCCATTGTTCCTTACTTTCGTCTCGCGTGCTCTGCTATGTGCGGTGTGTGCGCGACTTCGCCGCAAGCTCAAAACCGTCTCCCGCGTGACGAGGTGGGCGTCGCCCGGGTACGTTAGACACGAGGCAGAAGAATCAGCATGAGGAGGAGACGTGAGTATCAACGCCACTGACCTGTATGCCGACGGTCCCGCCGCCGGCGCGAAGGCGAAGATTCTCCTCATCCACTTCGATGGGGCGATTGACGCCGGCGCGGCGGGGCGCATGGCGATCGGCCAGCTCCTGCGTTCCCTGCACAATGAGCGAGTCGCCACCTTCGACGCGGACGTGCTGATGGACTACCGTTCGCACCGTCCGATCGTGACTGTGGACAACTGGGTGTCCTCCCCGGATATGGTGATGCCGCAGACCGTCCTCGACCTCGTCGAAGATGACATGGGCAACCCGATCCTGGTCCTGCACGGCGCGGAGCCCGACGCTCACTGGGAGTCGTTCACGAACGCGATCAATGAGCTGTGCGAGCGCGCCGGCGTCGAGATCACGTTCTCGCTGCACGGGGTGCCCTCGGGTGTGCCGCACACGCGCCCGACGCCCGTGCACGTGCAGGCCACCGACGCGTCGCTGCTGCCAGCGGGGGCTGGCGCGATCTCGAATCACATGCAGTTCCCCTCGCCGCTGTCCACCTTCATGCAGATCCGCATGGGGCAACGAGGCATTGGCGGCCTGGCGCTGCTCGGCGCGGTACCGTACTACATGGCGGACACCGGCTATCCGGCGGCCTCCTCGGCTCTGCTCACCTCCTTCGCGAAGTTCGCTGATCTGTCCCTGCCCGTCGGCGACCTCGAACAGGGGGCCGCGCAGGACCAGGAGAACATCACCAAGCTCGTGGAGGGGAACCCCGACATCTCGCAGACGGTCTCCAATCTGGAGGAGCACTTCGACGCGTGGACCGGCGGAGAGGGAGCGATCCCGCTGCCCGGACTCGGCCAGCGTCCGTCGGCGGGAGGCGAGGAGAAGACCCCCAAGGATATCGGCGACGTGATTGAGGCCTACCTGGCGCAGGTCTCGCGCGCCCAGGACGAGGAGATCGAGTCCGTTCAGCGCGCCCCGCGCACCGAAGAATCCGTGGAGCCCTCCAAGCCAGACACGATCGAGGACGTGCTCGCACGTATCGAGGCGCGTCGCAACGGGCACGGTCCCGGGCCCTCGACTCCGCGTCACCGCGCCTGAGCCTGCGCCCCACCCGCGCGCGGGTGGGGGAGTCAGTCGGCCTGCGGGTAGCCCACCTGCGAGTCTGTCAGCGCCGCCGTCCCCGCGACCCAGCGCGCCAGGTCGGCCGGCCTCGTAATGCGGGCCGGGAGAGCGAGCATTCGCAGGGCCCGATCGATCTCATCGACGTTGACGACGTCAGCGGCACTCGCCAGGGCGACCACGTTGCCGCGCCGTCCCCCTCGCCCCACCTTCGGGTCCTGGATGGATGCCACGAAAGGGAACACCTCCTGCAGGGCGGCCACGTCCTGGCGCGCGTTGGCAGCGCCTCCGTGCGCGCAATTGACCAGGTACACCCCCGAGGCTGTGAGGGCGCGCCGTGCCCGGTCGGCACACTCCACCGTGCGCAGATGATCGGGAGTCACACCCGACGCGAAGGCGTCGCGCACGATGACGTCGAAAGATCCCTCGCGCGCCCCGTCGAGGACCGCTCGTCCATCGCCCACGCGGATCTTGACCAGCGGGGCCCCCGGAATTGGGAAGTGCTCGCGCACCTGTTCGGCCAATAGACGGTCGACCTCGACGGCGACGTGGCGCGACTGAGGGCGAGACGACGACCAGGCGCACGCGAGCGCACAGGCCGCGCCGCCCACGTGGAGCGCGCGGAAACGATCCGGGGGACCCCACAGTGAAGACACGACGGCATCCATGTGCTGCATGTACTCGAACTCCAAGTACGTGGGGTCCGACGTGTCGACTGCGGATGATTCGACCTCGCCCAGGAACAGCGTCGCGCGCGGACCGTCCCAGCGGATCCGGGCCGGACCGAAATCCGTGTCGAAGGAGATGTCGCGTGACGAAGATGAGCGTGCCATGGTGGACACTGTAACCATGGACGACGCCCACGGGCACAGGAGGTGACATGTCAAACGCTCCCAGGGACGCGCGCGCCAAACGCGACTGGGGATCGGACGATAGCGCCACACCGATCCTGCACGTCGACATGGACTCCTTCTTCGCACAGGTCGAGATGCGCGAGGATCCGAGCCTCATCGGCCGCCCCATCATCGTGGGCGGCACGTCCGGGCGAGGAGTCGTCACCTCCGCCACCTACGAGGCCCGCGCCCTCGGCGTGCGCGCAGGCATGCCCACCTCGCGCGCCCGCGCCCTGTGCCCGAGCGCCGCATTCATCCCCGGCAACCACGGCCTCTATCAGCGCTACTCCCGCCAGGTTATGGCGATTCTCGCCACCGTCACCCCCGATCTCGAGCAGGTCTCCATCGACGAGGCCTTCCTCGACGTCTCCGGGGCCCGCCGCAGGCTCGGGTCGCCCGCCCACATCGCTCGCCTCATCCGCGCGCGAATCCGGGAAGCCGTTGGTCTGCCCGCATCCGTCGGAATCGCCGCCACCAAGTCGGTCGCCAAAATCGCATCCTCGCACGCCAAGCCCGACGGCCTGCTCCTCATCCCCCAGGCGGCCACCGTCGATTTCCTCCACGGACTGCCCGTTGGAGCTCTGTGGGGAGTCGGAGGAAAGACCGCGGCGATCCTCGACCGGGAGGGGATTGACACGATCGGGGACCTCGCCAACGCCCCGCTCACGCGCCTCACCAAGCTCCTCGGTGTGGCCTCCGCCCACCACCTCCACGACCTGTCGTGGGGCATCGACCCGCGTCCCGTCGCACCCACGCGCGCCGAGAAATCGGTCGGCATGGAACGAACCTTCGAGGAGGACGTGCGCTCGCGGGCGGACATCGAAGAATTCATCCTGGCGGCCTCGCATGACTGCGCCCGCAGGCTGCGCGCCGGAGGCGTCGTGGGGTGGACCGTGGGTATCAAGATGCGCGGCACCGATTTTCATACGATCACGCGCAGCGTGAGCCTCGTGGCGCCCACCGACACAGGGCGTGATATTGCGCAGGCGGCGCATGGCCTGTTTGCCCGTGAGGACCTGCCGATCGGGGGAGTGCGGCTCTTCGGCGTGCGCGTGGAGGGGCTGCAGTCGCGCTCGGGTGGCGTCGCCGTCACGCTCGACCGTGACGAGAGGCCCGCCGCCTCCGAGCGCGCGATGGATCAGATCCGTGACAAGTTCGGCGCGGGTGCCCTCGCCCCCGCCACGCTCCTCGGAAAGAAGGTGCCGGGTAGGCGCTCCTTCGGCGCAGATAGCAACGAGGCCGGGGCCCCTCCCACCGGAGCCGGTACTCAGGCGCAGGGGAAGGGGAGTGAACCCCGCGATGAAGAAGCCACGCAGGGAACGCTCCTGTAAGGCCAGTTCGTCTCCGACATGTCACACGCGCTAAGCTGAGGACACCACCGTCCGAAAGGGGCACCCAATGGCTCTCACCGAGTACGAGAAGAAGATCCTCGAGCAGATGGAAGCATCCCTGCGCGAGGAAGACCCGGCGTTGGCCTCCCAGATGTCCGCTCCTGCGGCCGAGGAGGAAGACGAGCCGGCTCGCGGACCGCGCGCACCGCGCCGCATCGCGCTGGGGCTGACCGGAGCGGTCCTGGGCATGGTCGTCCTGGTCGCCGCCGTGTCGCTGGGCTACTCGATCCTCTCGATCCTCCTGGGGGTGGCCGGTTTCGCCCTGACGGTCGCCGGTATCCTCCACGCCCTGTCGCGGCCGGGAACGTCGTCGTCGCAGTCGGCCGATGCATCGTCTGAGCATGGCGCAGACAAGAGCAGTGGATGGAACTCCTTTATCCAGGACCAGGAGCGCCGCTGGGACGACCGTCGAGACAACGACTAGGCCTTCCATACGACTGATGGAGCGGGGCGAGCCGGACTAACCGG
>OFCU01000314.1_pt1 | contig 18874 bp, 20 predicted proteins | sample 1520851 | NCBI WGS metagenome assembly OFCU01 (sample SAMEA2699040, study PRJEB24076) | metagenome | reverse complement strand
GCGGGGAGAGTGGAGTCCAGAGGTAGGGAGGGGGGATTCGAAACACCCCTCCCTATCTCTAGCCCGCGCGGAGCGCAAGCCACTTGACCAAAAGAAAAACCTGCCCCGCGCCACCAGCGCGAGAACCAGCTTAAAAACCAGCTCTGCCTCTGGCCCGCGCGGAGCGCAAAGCTATTTGACCGAAAGAGAAAACTGCCCGGCGCGCGAGGCCGTCAATCAGTGACGACCATCATCTCCGCGTTCTCCTCAATGGAGTAATTTGCAAAATACCCCTCTTCCAGCGGGATCCACCGCTCCACAAAATTCGAATACCGCTCCCCCTCCCGTTTGCGGAGCCGCCGGGCCTGCTCATCGGGAGAGCAGGTGACGAATATTCTTATATCATAATAGGGTGCAAGGCTGGGGTGATGGCTGTAGCTTCCCTCCACGATGACCAGCAGCGCAGGGCCGAGGGGACGCGGCGGCAGATAGACACCTTCGCGGCAGGAGTAGGCCTGGTAGGAGAATGCCTGCCCTGCCCGGGCGGGAGCGACGACCTCATTCCGCAGGCGCTGGATGTCCATGTTGGCGCAGGGAATGCTCTCCCAGCCCGTGACACGCCGGGATGGCGGGAGATAGAAGTCATCGGTGTGGACGGTGATGCTTTGAGGAAAACGCTCTGTCAGCTGTGCGGCCAGCGTCGTTTTGCCGCTGCCGCAGCGGCCATCCAGTGCGACGAGGACGGCAGACTGTCGGGCCAGACGGTCAGAGATGGTCGAGGCCAGCTCTTCGGGTGAGATAAGATGCATGGGGATACCATTCCTTTTTATCGCAAGTCAAGAAATTAGTGCAACATCCAAACAGCATAGTTGCGATATGCAATTCAACGCTGTTGCTGTTGCATTAAAAAGTTGAATTGCTATATCAGCTTTGGCTCAGTATAGCACGGCAAAGAAAATGGAGCAAATATTTTTGCAAAAAGGTGTTGACACAGAGCCGGACCTATGGTAAGATAATGCCACGTTAGAAATGGCTAACCAAGAAGCGGAAGAAGCTCGAGAGGGGCAGGCTGCCGCATTCTTTTTGAAATTTTGGTTAGCTTTTTCTAACCATATCTCCTGCATAAGTACCACACGGCAGGAGACAATAGTGGAAAACGGGCAGGGAGGCCGAAGACATGGAACGCGACTTTGAGACAGTCATGATCGAACAGTGCGCCCCGGTGCTGGCCAGCTTAAAGCCTGCGGGACTTTTCCGCTACGAGACGAGCGACTGCGCCGACCTTGCCCGCCGCGTCCGCGGCTGGAACGAACAGCTGGGCGAAAAGGGCCTCTGCGTCCGCGTCCTCAAGGGCTGTGTGCGGACCCATCGGTATCTGGTGTACGTCTACCGCGAGAGCAAGCTTCGCGCTGTGCTGGCCCAGCCGCAGGTGCGGGATTTCCTGTGCAAGGAAGGCTACACTCTGTCTGGGCAGTCGGACGACTACGCGCCGCTTTTGCGGCAGCTGTCCCGCCGGCTCTGCTGCGAGGCCGATTTTCCCCATGAAATCGGCGTATTTCTGGGCTATCCGCTCCACGATGTAGTGGGCTTTATCGAAAATGCGGGCTGCAACTTCACCTGCTGCGGCTGCTGGAAAGCCTATGGTGACCCCAGTGCTGCCCAGCGGCATTTTGCTCAGCTGAACAAGTGTACGGCAGTATATCTCCGTCTGTTCCGCAGCGGAACGCCCATCCAGCGTCTGGCTGTTGCAGCCTGACGCCTCTGAATTTTGACATTCTCTTCCAAATACTCTCTTTTTATCCTGGCGCCCGCCAGAGCGAAACCACGCACTGGCGGGAAGAATCCTCCTTTTGACACGCGGCCGCTCGTTGCAGAATACCCCCTGCACCGGGCGGCTGTGTCATTTGCGGGGAGTGTAAAAGAGAAAAATCGTAAATATGTGCAAACAAAGTTAGCATATAGAAACTGTAAAAATCTTCTTGAAATAAGGGAAGAAAATTTGTTTGTTCATACGAACTAACTTTTTTGAGCCGGAAAATGGTTGACAATGCGGGTTAGTAAGTATAAACTATCTATGCTGATAGTTGCGACTGACTAACTGACGCGGCTTTTTGGCAGGGAGATGCAGACACGGCCAGCGCGTTGCGGCGTCTGGCTGGGGCGGCGCTCCAAAGACTGCAAGATCGAACCAAAAATGCTCCCCGCCGAGGGGAGAACGAATGGGAGTGAAACGAATATGATGCCTTTGACTATGGCAAAAGCAGGCGATACCGTCACCATCCAGAAGATCACTGGCAAGGATGAAGTGCGTCTGCATTTGGCAGAGCTTGGTTTCGTGGTGGGTAGTCAGGTGACTGTCGTCAATGAGATCGCAGGCAACCTCATCGTTCAGGTCAAGGAGAGCCGTCTGGCCCTCGACAAGACGATGGCAAACCGCATTATGGTTGGCTGAGCAGCGGCAAAACGCTGTTTGGGAGACGCTCCGAAACTGGATAGTCTCTGAATAGAAAGACAAGTAGAGGAGGATTTTTTATGAAGACTCTGAAAGACGTTAAGGTCGGCGAGACTGCCACCGTGGCGCGCCTGCACGGCGAAGGCCCGGTCAAACGCCGCATCATGGACATGGGCATCACCAAGGGTGTGGAGATCTACGTCCGCAAGGTCGCCCCTCTGGGCGACCCGATGGAGCTGACCGTGCGCAACTACGAGCTGAGCGTGCGCAAGGCCGACGCCGAAATGATCGAAGTCGTTTGATCGTAACGAGAGGAAAGGAGTTGCAATGAGCATTAAAATTGCACTGGCCGGCAACCCGAACTGTGGTAAGACTACCCTGTTCAACAATCTGACCGGCTCTAATCAGTACGTCGGCAACTGGCCCGGCGTTACCGTCGAGAAGAAGGAAGGCAAGCTGAAGGGCGAGAAGGATGTCATCATCCAGGACCTGCCCGGTATCTACTCCCTGTCTCCGTACACTCTGGAAGAGGTCGTCTCCCGTACTTATCTGGTCAAGGAGAAGCCCGATGCCATCCTGAACATCATTGATGGCACCAACATCGAGCGCAACCTGTACCTGACCACTCAGCTCATCGAGCTGGGCATCCCCGTGGTCATGGCTGTCAACATGATCGACCTCGTCCGCAAGAACGGCGATAAGATCGACCTGAAGAAGCTGAGCGCCGAGCTGGGCTGCCAGGCTGTTGAGATCAGCGCACTGAAGGGCGAAGGCACCGAGGCTGCTGCAAAGGCTGCTATGGCTGCTGCAAAGGCTGGCAAGGGCGGCGAGCTGCCCCACGTCTTCACCGGCAGCGTTGAGCACGCCATCGCTCACATCGAGGAGTCCATCCAGGGCAAAGTCGATGAACGCTTCCTGCGCTGGTACGCTGTCAAGCTGTTCGAGCGCGACGACAAGGTCATGGATGAGCTGAAGCTCTCCTCCGACCTGATCGCTCACATCGACCAGCACATCAAGGACTGCGAGGCTGAGATGGACGATGACGCCGAGAGCATCATCACCAACCAGCGTTACGCATACATCAACGGTGTCGTCGATAAGGCTGTCAAGAAGAAGGCCCGCGTCGAGCACCTGACCGTTTCCGATAAGGTCGACCAGATCGTCACCAACCGTGTGCTGGCTCTGCCCATCTTCGCAGTCATCATGTACCTGATGTACTCCCTGTCTATGGGTACTTCCATCGCCGACGGCGGCTGGGCCATCGGCACGTTTGCGACCGACTGGACCAACGACGTCCTGTTCGGTGAGATCGTCCCCAACGCGCTGGGCGGCTTCCTGGAGAGCATCGGCGTGGCAGGCTGGCTGTACGGCCTGATCATGGACGGTATCGTCGCCGGTGTCGGCGCGGTCCTGGGCTTTGTTCCCCAGATGCTGGTCCTGTTCTTCCTGCTGTCCATTCTGGAGGATGTGGGCTATATGTCCCGTGTCGCCTTCATCATGGACCGTATCTTCCGTAAGTTCGGCCTGTCCGGTAAGAGCTTCATTCCCGTGCTGGTCGGCACTGGCTGCGGCGTCCCGGGCGTCATGGCTTCTCGTACCATCGAGAACGAGCGCGACCGCCGTATGACCATCATGACCACCTGCTTCATCCCCTGCGGCGCTAAGATGCCCATCATCGGCCTGATCGCAGGTGCGATGTTCGGCGGTTCTTCTCTGGTGGCTGTCTCCGCTTACTTCATCGGCATGGCTGCCATCATCTGCTCCGGCATCATCCTGAAGAAGACCAAGGCCTTTGCGGGTGACCCCGCTCCCTTCGTTATGGAGCTGCCCGCATACCACATCCCCGCCTGGGGCAACGTCTTCCGTGCTACCTGGGAGCGCGGCTGGTCCTTTATCAAGCGTGCAGGCTCCGTCATTCTGGCTGCTACCGTCGTCCTGTGGTTCCTGCAGGGCTTCGGCTTCGAGAACGGCGCCTTCGGCATGGTAGAGGATCAGGACAACTCCGTGCTGGCGGCTATCGCAACCAAAGTCGCTTGGATCTTCGCTCCTCTGGGCTTCGGCAACTGGAAGGCTACCGTCGCTTCTGTCTCCGGCCTGATCGCAAAGGAGAACGTCGTCGGTACCTTCGGCGTCCTGTATCACTTCGGCGGCGAGGAGCTGTCTGAGAACGGCGATGAGATCTGGAACCTCGTTGCGGCAGATTACACCGCTCTGAGCGCTTACGCATTCATGATCTTCAACCTGCTGTGCGCTCCCTGCTTCGCTGCTATGGGCGCTATCAAGCGTGAGATGAACAACGGCAAGTGGACGGCATTCGCCATCGGCTATATGTGCGCACTGGCTTACTGCTCCGCTCTGGTCGTGTATCAGCTGGGCGGCATCATCACCGGCGAGCTGAGCTTCAACTTCTTCACCATCGTGGCTGCTGTCATTCTGGTGGCCTTCATCTACCTGATGGTCCGTCCCAACAAGTATGTGAACGACAACGAGGTCAAGATCGACGTTTCCAAGATCAAGTAAAAACTTCTCAAAACGCGCTGAAAGGAGTGCATTGTTATGATGGAGTTTCTGGCTGCTAATTTCAATCTGCCGACGATCATCGTCGGAGCCATCGTGTTTGGCGGTGTAGGCTGGATCACCTGGCACTCTCATAAGCATGGCGGCTGCAGTGGATGCAGCGGCGGCTGTGACAGCGGTTGCAGTGGAAACTGCAGCAGCTGCGGCGGTGGCTGCCACTGAGTGATCGCGTAGGAGAAGGGGGCGCGGGTCAAGGCTTTGGCCCGCGCCCCTTTTGTAAACCAAAAGTTCGTGTGATATAACGAAAAGAGAGTGATACGAGATGGAACTGACGCCAGCACACCTGCGGTACCTGCTCGCGATCTATGAGGTCTCGCAGACCCATCTTGACATCAGCTCCCGCAGCATCGCCGAGAAGCTGGGCGTGACCAAACCCTCGGTGGTGCGGGTGATGAACCTGCTGATGGAGCGGGGGATGATCGTCAAGGAGTATTACGGCAAGATCTACCTCACCGACCGGGGCATCTTCGTGGCCCGGGAGGTCAAAAAGCAGCTGGACGAAGTGCTCGCGCACTTCCCACCGGTGGAGGAAGCGCTGACCGATGAGGAGCGGTTCACCGCCGCCCTCGCCCTGACGGCAGCCCTGCCGGAACGGGTGTTCACCGGCCGGTACGACCAGCTGATGGGCGCAGAGGAAGCGCCTCCTGCCGCAGGCTGATGCCTTGAAAGGCAAAAGAACCGGACTCCGCGGAGTCCGGTTCTTTTCGTATGCGGGTCCTCAGACCAGATAGCCCTCGAAGCAGTGGAGGTCTTCAGTCTTGACGATGCCTTCGAGGTAGAGGCCGTCCTCGCGGTACTCCTCGAGCTGGACGCTGCCGCGCTCCCGCATGGGGGCGGCGAGGCCCAGCTTATCGTAGGGCAGGAGAACGCGGATGGTGTGGACGCGGTCGCTGAGGGTCTCGTCCAGCTTGGCCAGCAGCTTGTCGAGGCCGTAGCCGGTCTTGGCGCTGGTGAGCAGGATGTCGGGGTCGAAGCTCAGCGCGCCGGGCTTGTCGCACTTGTTGTAGACGGTCAGGCGGGGAATGTCGGCGCAGTCGAGGCCGTCCAACACTTCGTCGGTGACGGCCAGCTGCTCCTCCCGCTGCTCATCGCCGGCGTCGGCCACCCGCACGATGACGTCTGACCATGCGGCCTCTTCCAGCGTGGACTTGAATGCTTCCACCAGATTGTGGGGCAGACGGGAGACGAAGCCGACGGTGTCCACCAGCAGCACGGCCATGCCGCTGGGCAGGACGAGCTTCCGACTGGTGGGGTCGAGGGTGGCAAAGAGCATATCGGCCTCGGCGACGCTGGGGCCGCAGAGGGCATTCATCAGGCTGGATTTGCCCACATTGGTGTAGCCCACGAGGCTGACCACCGGCATTCCGGTCTTGGCGCGGGCTTTCCGGCTCTCGCCCCGGCGCTTTTCCATCTCGGCCAGTTTCTCAGCCAGTGCGTCGATGCGGGCGTGGACGTGGCGGCGGTCAAGCTCGAGCTTCGTTTCACCGGCACCACGGCGGGCGCCGCCGCCGCCGCCACCGCCGCCGCCCTGACGGCTCAGGCTTTCGCCCATGCCCTGCAGGCGGGGCAGACGGTAGCGCAGGAGCGCCAGCTCAGTCTGCAGCTTGCCTTCGTTGGTCACGGCGCGACTGCGGAAGATCTCGAGGATGAGCATGGTGCGGTCGATGACTTCGAGGCCGCCGAGGGCCGTGGAGATGTTGCGGATCTGGCTGCCGGTCAGCTCACCGTCGAAGACGGCGCACTCGGCCCCCAGCTCTGCTGCGGCCGCAGCGGCTTCTTCCAGCTTGCCGCTGCCCAGCACGATGCCGGTCTCAGGGGTCTGGCGCTTCTGGGTGACTTCGGCCACGGCCTCCATGTGGTTGGCCTCACACAGCGCAGCCAGCTCGGCAAGACTGCGCTCGCAGTCCCACAGGCCCTGGTCGAGGGCGAGAAGGATGACCTTCGTCGGGGGAGTTTCGACTAAAATATCGTAAAGTTCGCTCAAAATGATTCCTTTCTGTTAGTGGAGCCAACCTCTCAGTCTCGCTATCGCTCGACAGCTCCCCTACCAAGGGGAGCCTCTGGCGAAGAGAAAAAGCTCTACGAAATGCCAAGGCCTCCCCTCGCTAGGGGAGGTGGCAGCGCGTCAGCGCTGACGGAGAGGTTGCTCCTTATAGTGTTCTCGCGTCAGGGCATAGCACTTGCAGGGTATCGCTGTACCGTCGAATTTATGGTAGACGGCCTCGTGGTCGTAGACAAAGCCTGCTTTCATCATGACCTTGCCGCTGGCGGGGTTCTCCACGGCGTGGGAGCAGGCAAGCCAATTACTGTCTGTATTCTTGAACCAGTATTCTACCAGAGCGTTCAGAGCCTCGGTGGTGCAGCCTTTGCCCCACCATGCTCTGCCGATACAGTAGCCCGGCTCCCAGATGCCCTCGGAGAGGTCGAATCCCGGCCATTCATTTCGCTGTGCCGGTTCTCCCAGCAGGCTGTTGTAGATGCTGATGGAGCCGAACACCTGTCCGGTGGCCTTTTCCACGATGGCCCACTGGTAGTAGTCTTCGTTGGGATAGAGCATCGCCCATGCGCTCAGAAGCTCCTGCGTCTCGGCCACATCCTTGTGCGGCGTCCAGCGCAGCCAGCGGGTGACTTCCGGGTCGTTGGCCCAGTTCGAGTACATCATCGGGGCATCCGACGGCATAAGGCGGCGCAGAAGCAGCCGCGGCGTTTCGATTTCCTGTGTGCCGGCGTGGCGCATGATACATTCCTCCCAACCATTGTAAATATGCATAGAATAGCACAAAACCGGCTTCGGCGCAAGCAAAATGGGCTGCTTCGGGGCAAAAATGCTTGACAAGTGCGCAAACTTCATTAAACTGAAGATGAGTGCATAAAAATTCTCCCCGGCAAAGGGCCGGGGAGAATGCTCATGTTGGAAGAACATCTGCCCGCAGGATAGCCTGCCAGTCGCTGTGACCATACAGGAAGCGGAGGATGTGGATGGTCTGGGTGGAAGAGTCGATCCTATAGAACAGAAGATAATTCTGCACAGGGACAAAATGGAGCTGATGAGAGGCAAGAAGCGGCTCGTCGATCACCGGAAAGTGTCCGGGAAATGTTTCGAGTGAGTCGATGCTTGCAAGTGCATTCGCCAGCATCCGGTGAGCGGCCAGCGGATTTTTCAGTTGGTGAGCAATATAGTTTGCGGCAGAGTGCAGGTCGTGCTCGGCGGCGTGAGAGACATGAATCTTGTAGTTCATTCAAGCCCCCATTGCTTCGACAGCTCTTTGCGGACATCTTCCCAGGGGCGCGTTCTTCCCGCCGCCACGTCATCCAGACCTTCCTGCAATTTCGCATACAAATCGAACCGGGCGGTCAGGGCCTCGTAGGTCTCGATGCTCATCACGGCAAGGTCGCCTTTGCCATTTTTGGTGATGAACACCGGCTCGGCGTAGTCGTGGCAGAAGGTGGAGATCTCATTGTAGTTGTTGCGCAGGTCTGCGCTGGAACGAATCTTGGGCATCCAAAAGCACCTCACTTTCATACAAAAATTATACCTGAATTTCTTTATAAAATCAAGGAAAATAAAAAAGGAGAACCTTTCTATGACGGACATCCGAGAGTATCTTGCCCGCAAGCCGCTTTTGTTCGACGGCGGCATGGGTACCTATTATAAAGCGGCACCGGGCGCGGACTGCGAAATGGCCAACCTCACCGACCCCGAGGGCGTGAAGAAGGTCCATGCGGAATATCTGGCCGCAGGTGCGCAGGCCATCAAGACCAACACCTTCGGTCTGCCCCGGATGGCGGCGGCCCAGATGCCGGGCTGGGAAGAGCTGGCCGAGGCGGGCTGGAAGCTGGCCTGTGATGCTGCTGCGGAGAAGGACGCCGCCGTCTTCGCTGACTTCGGCCCTGCCCCGGACACCGAAGCTGCCCCGGCCAGCAGCGCCTACGGCCTTGTGGCGCAGCAGTTCGCCGCACTGGGTGCAAAGAACTTTCTGTTCGAGACGCTCAGCTCCGATGTGGGCATTGTGGAGGCCGTAAAGGCACTGCGTGTGGCCGTGCCGGACGCCTTTGTCATGGTGTCCTTCGCGGTGCTGCCGGACGGCTACACCCGCGAGGGTCTGCTGTTCCGTGACCTGCTGCGCCGGATGGAGCAGAGCGGTGTGGTGGACGCCGTGGGCCTGAACTGCGTCTCGGCCCCCGGCGCGATGAAGAAACTGGTGCAGAGCCTTGGCGAGACGCTGCTGCCCCTGTCGGTGATGCCCAACGCGGGCTATCCGGTGGTCACCCGGGCGCGGGTGCTGTATCAGGGCAAGCCCGCGTATTTTGCCCGGGAGATGGGGCAGATCGCCGCTGCGGGCGTCCGTATTTTGGGCGGCTGCTGCGGCACGACGCCCGCCCACATCGCGGCCCTGCGTGCAGAGTTGGACGCCCTGCCCCAGCAGACCGAAGCCGCTCCGGCAGCGAAACTTTCCACCGGGACTGCACCGGCGGTGGAAAAAGACGACACTTTCCTGCGGAAACTGAACGCAGGTGAGAAGGTCATCGCCATTGAACTGGATTCGCCCCGGGTGGCCGAGCTGAGCGGCTATCTGGACGGCGCACGGCGGCTGCAGGCCGCAGGCGCTGACCTGCTGACCATCGCCGACTGCCCCATCGCGCAGGCCCGGATGGATTCCTCCCTCGTGGCCTGCCGGGTACACCGGGAACTGGGAATGTGTGCTCTGCCCCACATGACCTGCCGCGACCGCAACCTCAACGCCACCAAGGCCCTTCTGCTGGGCCTTTACGCCGAGGGCGTGCGGGAGGTGCTGGCCATCACCGGCGACCCCATCCCCACCGCAGAGCGGGACGAGGTGAAGAATGTCTACCAGTTCAACTCCCGCAAACTGGCCCAGTACATCGTCTCGCTGGCCGGGGAGGGCCGGGAGATGCCCTCGGCCATGACTGTCTTTGGTGCGCTGAATCTCAACGCCCGGAACTTTGACGTGGAGCTGCGCCGGGCCGTGGAAAAGTTGGAAAACGGGATGTCGGGCTTTTTGACCCAGCCGGTGCTGTCGGCACAGGCGGTGGAAAATCTCCGCAAGGCCCGGCAGACACTGGGCGAACGGGCTAAAATTCTGGCCGGCATCATGCCCGTGGTCAGCCAGCGGAACGCAATCTTTATGGAAAACGAGATCAACGGCATCCATGTGGAGGAGGACGTCATCCAGCGCTTCGCGGGCCTCGACCGGGAGCAGGGCGAGGCGCTGGGCCTTGAGGTGTCGATGCAGATGGCTCGGGAGGCTCTGCCCTACGCTGACGGCTTCTATCTCATGACCCCCTTCAACCGTGTGGCCCTGATGGAGCGGCTCATTGCCCGGCTGAAAACGGAGCTTCTGGACGCGGAAGGCTGAAATACAGATAAATCGTTGAAAGCGCCGCAATGAGATGATATTCTAATAAAGAATAACGAACAGGGTCCCTGTGGACCCTGATGCAGCGAATGCAGCGGGCCACACTCGAAAAGGAAGGGACATAAGAAAAATGCGGACACGGTATACCCTTATCAATATGGTCGTCAATGTGGGTGGACAGCTCATGAATCAGGTGCTGCTGTTCATCAGCCGGATGGTGTTCATCCACTATCTGTCGGCGGCATATCTGGGTGTCAACGGACTGTTCACCGATGTGCTGGGCATCCTGAACCTTGCAGAGCTTGGCGTCGGCACGGCGATGATATACAGCCTGTATGAGCCGGCTGCGAAGAATGATGAGCATCGGCTGGCGCAGCTGATGAACCTTTACCGGCTCCTCTACCGTATCGTGGCGGTCGTGGTGCTGCTCGTGGGCCTTGCACTGATGCCGTTTCTGGGCTTTTTCATCAAGGACAGCAGCGGCATCGAGCATCTGCGGCTCATCTATCTGATGTATGTGGCAAACTCGGTCTGCTCCTATCTGCTGAGCTATAAAAACTCCATCTATCTGGCCTACCAGAAAGCCTATGTCCGCAACCTCTGGGCGCAGCTCTGCGACGCGGTCAAGACTCTGTTCCAAATCGTTCTCATCGTGCTGACCGGAAACTTTATCCTTTATCTGGCGGTGCAGTTTGTGATGCAGTTCATCCCGAACATCATCGTATCGGTCAAGGTGGATAAGGAATTTCCCTACCTGAAAGAGTGCAGGGAGCTGCCGGAAAAAGAAAAATTTCACGGCATCCTGCGGAACGTCGGTGCCATGAGCTTCCACAAGCTGGGAACGGTCATCGTCCGGAACACGGACAGCCTGCTGATGTCCAGCTTCGTGGGTTTATTGTCAGTGGGCATCTACTCCAACTACAAGCTCGTTCTGTCCGGCATCAACAACCTGATGGATAAATTCTCGAACGCCTTTACCGGAAGTCTGGGCAATCTGGGAGCCATCGAGGATGAGACACGGGTGTACAGCATCTACCGGGAACTGGATCTGCTCTTCTTCGTCATTTACGCTTACTGGACGGTGGGATTGTTCGCGCTGTTCAATGCTTTTATCACCCTCTGCTTCGGCGCGGAATACTGCTTCTCCACGGCGACAGTCGCCGTCCTCGTGACGGAATTTTATGTTTCGGGTCAGCGGAAGGTCAACCTGCTCTTCCGTGAAGCCAAGGGCCTGTTCTGGTACGACCGGTATAAGCCGCTGTTCGAATCGGCCATCAATCTGGCAGCGTCGCTGCTGCTGGTGCAGAAGTTCGGCGTGGCAGGCATTCTGGGCGGAACGGTCATCAGCACCGTGACGACCTGCCTCTGGATGGAGCCTTACATCCTAATGCGCTACGGCATCCGGGAAGACTGGCAGGGCAAGCTGAAAGACTACTTTGTCCGCTACGCCGAACGCGTTGCTGTCGTCGCGGCGCTGGCCGCTGTGTCCTACGGATGGGTGAGCTTCTGCCCGGCGAAGAACATCGGCTGGTTTCTGCTGGACGGTGTGCTGTATACGCTGCTGTTCGGGGCTGTCATGGTGGTGCTCCACCGGAACGCGCCGGAGTTCAATCAGCTCAAGGGCCGTGTCACGGCTGTCATGAAAAGGAGGGAAAGCTGAATGGCAGGGCGGGACAGCCACGTCCGGCCCATCCGGCAGAAGAACGGCGGTCTGAGCGCGGCCCGTACGCTGAACGGCAGCTGTGAAAATTTTGTTCCGGACAAAAAGAGATTGACAAAACGCACAAAAAACGCTATATTCTTTTTATAAATGCAAGGAAAAAGAGTGTGCGTCGTTTTCGCCATCCAGAGAGCCGGGGGCTGCTGAAAACCCGGTATGGCAGTGCGGCGTGCTGTCGCTTTTGAGCAGAGGCGGGGAAACAGGAGTAGTCGCCTCCGGGTCTGCCCCACGTTATCGGGGCATCAAGGGGCATACGGCAGAAAGCCGTGTGCAATTTGGGTGGTACCGCGGTTATATTACAGCCGTCCCATGGAACGCTCCGTGGGGCGGCTTTTTTCGTCCCACTCCAATTATTCATCTGGGAGGATACTATGAAAGAACTCGCAAAACAGTATGATCCGAGCCAGGTGGAAGACCGCATCTACCAGTTCTGGCTGGATGGCGGCTACTTCCACACCAAGGCCGACCCCGACAAGAAGCCCTACACCATCGTGATGCCCCCTCCGAACGTCACCGGCCAGCTCCACATGGGCCACGCCGTGGACAACACCATGCAGGACATCCTCATCCGCACCAAGCGGATGCAGGGCTATGCCGCCCTGTGGGTGCCTGGCACGGACCACGCTTCCATCGCTACGGAGGCCAAGGTCGTGGAGGCCATGCGTGCTGAGGGCCTGACCAAGGAAATGGTGGGCCGCGACGGCTTCCTGGAGCGCGCCTGGGCCTGGAAGACCAAGTACGGCAACCGCATCGTCAGCCAGCTCAAGAAGCTGGGCAGCAGCTGCGACTGGGAGCGTGAGCGCTTCACCATGGACGAGGGCTGCTCTGAGGCTGTCAAGGAAGTCTTTGTCCGCCTGTACGACAAGGGCCTCATCTACCGCGGCAACCGCATGGTCAACTGGTGCCCCCACTGCAACACCTCCATTTCCGACGCCGAGGTGGAGTATGAGGAAAAGGACGGCAGCTTCTGGCACCTGCTCTACCCGGTCAAGGAGACCGGCGAGATGCTGGAACTGGCTACTACCCGTCCCGAGACCATGCTGGGCGATACCGCTGTTGCCATCAACGGCGATGACCCCCGCTATGCTCATCTGCACGGCTGCCATGTCATCCTGCCCCTGCTGAACAAGGAGATCCCCATCGTCTGCGACGAGCATGCCGACATGACCAAGGGTACCGGTGTCGTGAAGATCACCCCGGCCCACGACCCCAACGACTTTGAGGTCGGCCTGCGCCATGACCTGCCCATCGTCCGCGTCTTCACCTACGACGGTCGCATGACCGGCGCCGCCGACAAGGCTGCTGCCGACGCTCTGTTTGCTGCAGGCAAGAACACCGTCAACGAGCCTCATGTGCTGGACTGCGGCAAGTATGCCGGCATGACCACCCTCGAGGCCCGCAAGGCCATCCTCGCTGACCTGAAGGAGGGCGGCTTCCTGAAGGAGATCGAGCCTCTGAAGCACGAAGTCGGCACCTGCTACCGCTGCCACTCCACCATCGAGCCCATGGTGTCCAAGCAGTGGTTCGTCAAGATGGAGCCTCTGGCCAAGCCCGCCATCGAGAGCGTGGAGAAGGGCGACATCAAGTTCGTGCCGGAGCGCTTCACCAAGAACTATATGAACTGGATGAAGAACACCCGCGACTGGTGCATCAGCCGTCAGCTGTGGTGGGGCCACCAGATCCCGGCCTGGTACTGCGACGACTGCGGCGAGACTGTGGTCGCCAAGAGCGCACCCTGCACCTGCCCCAAGTGCGGCGGCACCAGGCTCACCCAGGACCCCGATACCCTCGACACCTGGTTCTCTTCCGCTCTGTGGCCCTTCAGCACTCTGGGCTGGCCCAATGAGGAAAGCGAAGACCTCAAGTATTTCTATCCCACCAACACCCTCGTCACCGGCTACGACATCATCGGCTTCTGGGTCAGCCGCATGATCTTCTCCGGTCTGGCTTACACCGGCAAGGCTCCCTTCGACACCGTCTGCATCCACGGCATCGTCCGCGACAGCCAGGGCCGCAAGATGTCCAAGAGCCTCGGCAACGGCATCGACCCGCTGGAAGTCATCGCCCAGTACGGCGCTGACGCACTGCGCTTCATGCTGGTGGACGGCTCTACCCCGGGCAACGACATGCGCTACAGCGAGAAGAAGGTGGAGGCTGCCCGCAACTTTGCAAACAAGCTGTGGAACGCTACCCGCTTCGTGCTGATGAACCTGCCCGAGGACTTCCAGCCCGGCCTGCCCAGCGAGGATAAGCTGGACATGAGCGATAAGTGGGTGCTGACCAAGCTGAATCAGGTGGCCGGCGCCATGAGCGACAACCTCGACCACTACGAGATGGGTCTGGCCGCTGCCAAGATCAACAGCTTCATCTGGGACGTTTACTGCGACTGGTTCATCGAAATCGCAAAGCCCCGCCTGAACTCCGGCGACGCCGAGCAGGCCGACACTGCCCGCCGTGTGCTGGTGTATGTGCTGGATAAGGCCCTCAAGCTGCTGCACCCCTTCATGCCCTTCATCACCGAGGAGCTGTATCAGGCTCTGCCCGGCTCTGCCGAGACCATCATGACCCAGAGCTGGCCCACCTTCGATGAAGCTCACAACTGGGCCGACGAAGAGGAAGCTTTCGAGAAGGTGATGGACTACATCAAGGCTGTGCGTACCATGCGCACCGAGATGAACGTCCACCCCGCCAAGAAGACCAGCATGATCATCGAGACGGCTGACCCGGCTCCCTTCCAGAGCGCCGAGGTCTATCTGGCAAAGTTCGCCTTCGCCACCGATGTGACCTTCACCGAAAAGTATGAGGGCAGCACCGACGGCATGGTGCAGGTGTCCACCCACGCCGCCCGCGGCTTCATCCCCATGATGGAGCTCATCGACCGCGACAAGGAGCTGGCCCGTCTGAACAAGGAAAAGGCCAAGGCCGAGAAGGAACTGGCCATGTTCGAGAACCAGCTCAACAACCCCAAGTTCGTCGAGCGCGCTCCCGCCGCTCTGGTGGAGGACATCCGCAATAAGCACGCCAAGAGCCAGGATAAGCTTGCCAACATTGAGCAGAGCATCAAGGCCCTGGGCTGATGCGGAAAACGGGTCCTGATATGCAAAAAACTTCTCCCTGGCTCATTGCGGCACGAGTCATCTTTACCTTTGCGCTCATTGCCTGCATCGTCTTCATCTTTTCCAACTCCATGCAGATCGGTGATGTCTCGGAATCGGCAAGCGGACGAGTATTGCTCCTGATGAAAAAGGTGTTCACCCGTCTGGGAATGCCCGGCGTGGCAAACCATCTGACAGACCACATCGTGCGCAAGCTGGCACATTTCTGTGAGTATGCGCTGGAAGGCTTCCTGCTCACTCTCTGCCTGCGGGTCTATACCCGGCACTTTTTCGTTCACATCTCGTGGCCGATCCTGGGCGGTCTGCTCACGGCCCTGACGGACGAGACCATCCAGATGTTCAGCGATGGCCGGAGCAGCCAGCTCACCGACGTCTGGCTGGATTTTTCGGGCGTGATGGCCGGTATTCTGGTGGGCCTGTTCTGTCTGGCCCTGTGCAGGATGTGCTGGCTGCTCTACAAACATCGAAACGAGGATTGACGCAATGACCATCGAACAGGCAAACGAATATTTCTCTTCTCTGCCCGAGGGCTTTGCCCCGGCGGAGGAGCTGCGCGCTGCCCTGACGGCGGATGTCCAGAAGGTGCAGTTCGTCGGTGTGGCCGGCACGGCGGGCAAGACCGCTGCTGCCGGTCTGCTGGCAGCTATCCTGCGGGAGGCGGCGTTCCACGTCGGCTTCTACCGCGCCGGCTGTGAGCCGCTGTCGGCCCGCATCGCCATCGGCGGCGTGTCGGTGGACCCGGTGCTGCTTTGTCAGGCTGCCGAGGCTCTCAATGCCGCAAAGGCTCTGCCCCGTGAGGCGGCAGAGCTGGCGGCTGCAGCCCGCTGCTTTGGTGCGGCGGGCTGCAAGCTGGCTGTGGTGGAGCTGCCGGATGCCGGTCTGGCATCGGCCCTGCCCCAGATGCCGGTCTGCGCCGTCACGGCCATCGGTCCGGACGGCGTGAGCCGCTCAGTGGAGCGTCTGGCCGCATTGGCCGCAGGCGTCATGCGGAAGGACGCCGTCTGCGTCACTGCGCCGGAGCAGCCGAAGGCTGTTCTGAGTGAGCTGGTGGTGGCGGCGGCCAAGGCCGAGTGTGAGCTCGTCGTCCCCGACGCCGAGGACATCACCTTCCTCGAGGCGGAAAAGTTCACCAGCAAGGTGGACTACGGCGGATACACCGCCCCGCTGGCCTTCCTGGGCCGTCACGCGGCGGGCAATGCTGCCGTCGCGGTCGAGCTGGCATTGGCCCTCTGGCGCAAGGGCTTTGAGATCCCCGATGAGGCCATTCTGGCGGGCCTTGCCGCTGTGGAGAACCGCAGCAGCATCCGCGTCCTGTCCCAGAAGCCCCTCATCATCCTCGACGCCTGCCGTACTCCGCAGCAGGCTGCAGCCCTTCTGCGCGTCCTCAATATGGCGAAAGTACGCCATATGAGCGCCGTTATCGGCCTGACTGAGGAGGAAGGCGCGGAGTCGTTCCTTGCCGCACTGGAGACCGGACTGACTTCAGAAGAGCAGAAGAAGGACAAGAGCACTATGCCCGGCATGGGCGAGAACCCCTTCGACAAAGTCTTCCTTGTCGCCCCGGCGGGAACGGAAGCGGCGCTGGCAGAGCGCCTGACCGAAAAGGCACGGTATCACTTCGACGCGGTGTTCTGCCCGACGCTGGCCGAGGCCGTGGAGCAGGCGAAAGCCAACAGCCGCCGCGGCCTGCTGGTCTGCGGCAGTGAGGCCATCGCCCTCGAGGCGGAAAAGCTGCTGGAGAACCGCTGAGCGACACCGTTCTCTAAAAAATAACCCGAAAGACCTGTACACTGAAAAGGTGTACAGGTCTTTTCTTTATGCCAGAAAAAAGGAGATGAGGATATGGCGACAGTGACCTTCAGCGCGGCAGACGATGTGCTCTACGCCTATCTGGCCGGCGAGATCGACCACGACGCGGCGCAGGGGCTTCGCATCCAGCTGGACGACGCCCTGCTCACCCGCAGCCCGCGCATTCTGGTGATGGACCTCGGCGGAGTGGGGTTCATGGATTCGTCGGGCATCGGGTTGATATTGGGGCGGCAGCGCTGCGCCCGGACGCTGGGCGGCAGTCTGCGCATCCAGCACGCGCCGGAACAGCTCCGGCGGGTCTTACAGCTTGCAAGCATCCCCTGCACCGAGCCGGGCGGGGAAGTATCAGGAGGGATATAAATGAAAGCGGAAAACAGTGCAAAGATCCAATTTGATTCGCTCAGTGCCAACGAGGCCTTTGCCCGGGGCGCAGCGGCGGCCTTTCTGGCTCGGTATGACCCCACCGTGCCGCAGCTGGCCGACATCAAGACGGCGGTGTCCGAGGCGGTGACCAACTGCATCGTCCATGCCTACCCGGATGCCATCGGTCCCGTGACCCTGAGCATCGCTGTCTACCCGGAGCGGCTGGTGAAGATAACGGTGACGGATAAGGGAATCGGCATCCCGGACGTCGAAAAGGCCATGGAGCCTCTCTTCACCACCGGCAACCCGGAAGAGCGCTCCGGTCTGGGCTTTGCGGTGATGCAGAGCTTTATGGATAAGGTCAAGGTGTCCTCTCAGCCCGGAAAGGGGACGCGGGTGGTACTGACCAAGCGTCTGGATGAGCGCTCTACATAATAAAGAGAAAGAGGGCGTCGCAATGGTAACGGACAAGACCCGGCGGAGCACATTCATCGAGCAGAATCTGGGACTGGTGCATTCCTGTGCCGGACGGTTCCGGGGGAGAGGCATTGAATACGACGACCTCTACAGCGCCGGGTGTATGGGGCTGGTAAAAGCGTATGACGGGTTTGATGAGTCGCGTGGCGTCTGTTTTTCCACCTACGCCGTGCCGGTCATTCTGGGAGAAATCAAAAAACTGTTCCGGGACGGCGGCACCGTAAAGGTGAGCCGGTCACTCAAAGAACTGAGCCTGCGCATCAATGCGGCCCGGGAGCATCACAGCAAGCTTTGCGGAGCAGAGCCTACTCTGTCGCAGCTGGCAGAGGAGCTGGGAGAAAGCGTGGAGAATATCACACTGGCTATCCAGGCGGCGCAGCCTGCGTTGAGTCTGACTCCGGAGAACCGGGAAGAGGGCGACCGTCAGATGGATATTCCGGTAGAGTCGCCGGAGGAAGAGCTTGCGGATAAGATAGGTCTGGCGGAGGTATTGAAGAGCCTGCCCGAAGAGGACAGGCTTATTATCCAGCTTCGCTTTTATGGGGGCAAGACCCAGAGCGATACGGCAAAACTGCTCCATACCACGCAGGTACAGATCTCCCGGCGGGAGCGCAAGATATTAAAGGTGATGCGGGACAGGCTGTTGGACGAATGATGGACAGAGCGGCCAAATCTGAGAGAAAAAACTGGGCAAAAGGACGAACCGCAAAATAATTCAAAAAAAGTGAAAAAAGGACTTGCTTTTTGAGGGGGTCTGTGCTAAAATACATTACTGTCAGGCGGACGTCTGGCACAAACACCTCCAAAAAAGTGACAGGAAAAGTACGAAGGTCGATTGGTTCTCCTAAGAACTTCAAAAAATCTTCAAAAAGTCTTCAAAAAGTGCTTGACAATCTGGCACTTCGGTGGTAAAATAAACAAGCTGTCAGCCGCTTGGCTGAGGTGCTACAGGACCTTGAAAATTGAACAATATCGAAAAACTTGTAACGGAACCTATTTTCGT
>OFCU01000306.1_pt1 | contig 19106 bp, 16 predicted proteins | sample 1520851 | NCBI WGS metagenome assembly OFCU01 (sample SAMEA2699040, study PRJEB24076) | metagenome | reverse complement strand
TCCTCGTACTGGACAGGGGTATTGGAGCCGGTGAAGGAGACCTTGCTGGCGGACTTCACATCGACGGCATTCGCGGAGCCGTTGATCGTGATCTCGGAGACGGCCTCGCCCTCGATGTGGTTGTTCGAGCCGTTGATGACGACGGTCTTCGTGCCCGCGGGGATCTCGACGTGCGCGTTGGACTGATCGATCGTGAAGGTACCGGAGGCATCGGACTTGCCGGAGTCGGTGGACGCGTCGGTCTTGGTGTCCGTGCGCGGGTTGCTCGACGCCTCGGGGGCGGAGGAGTCGCCGCCGGAGACGTTGGCGGCCTGGGTGCAGCCGGTCAGGGCCACGGCGGCGACGGCCAGGGCGGCTGCGGCGGGAAGGAAGGACTTCAGGGACATGGTGTCTCCCTTTCGCATGTTGATCAGTTGGTCAAACTTTAGTCAGAGTACTAGAAGGCGGGGATGAAGATCTCGACGCGGCGGTTGAGCGCACGTCCGGCCGGATTGTCCGAGCCGTCGGCGTTCTCGTTGGGCGCGACGGGCTTCGACTCGCCGTAGCCGGTCGCATCCAGGATCGCGCTCACGCCGTCCTTCTTCAGCTCCGCGGACACGGCATCCGCGCGCTCCTGCGAGAGCTGGAGGTTGAAGGCCTCGTCCGAGATGGAATCGGTGTGGCCGTAGATGTGGGCGGTCGGAACCTTCGCGTTGTTGAGCACGCCCGCCAGGCTCTTGAGGGTCTGGGCGGCGTCGGAGCGAATGTCGGACTTGCCGAAGTCGAAGAGGACGCCGTCCTCCAGGGTGATGACCGTGCCGCAGGACTCAACGGGCTTGAGGGACTCGACGGGCGGGAACTTGCCGAGCTTGCCGACCTTCTCGACCTTCGGGGCGTCCTTGACGGTCGCGCCGTTGACGGTCGCAGTGCCGTCGCCGTTGTTCTGGATCGTCAGCTTATCGTCCGTGTAGCTGCCCGTGCCGTCGCCGTTGTTGATGATCGTGACGGTGCCCTTGGAGAACTGGCCGGAGCCGTCACCGTTGTTGATGATCGTCTCCATGGAGGTCGTATTGGAGTAGTTGCCGCCGCCAGTGCCGTTCAGGATGATGCTGGTCGTCGTCGTGGAGTAGGTGCCAGAACCGTCGGCCTCGACGTTGATGGTCACCGTGGTGTCGGCGTTGGTGTAGGTGCCCGAACCGTCGCCGCCGTAGATGATGGAGATGGGGCCCTCGGTGATGACGCCGGAGCCGGTGCCGTCGTTGACGACCGTTCCCTTGTTGCTGGAGGAGACGGCGGAGCCGTCGCCGCCCAGGACGGTCGAGCCGGACACCAGGGACGTGCCGTCACACTTGGCTGGGGAGACCGTTACGCCCGGAACGGAGGCGAGGGACGTGGAAGCTGCCTGGACGACGGCCTTATCTGCGTTCGAGGCGAACACGTCGATCGCGGGAACCGAGAAGAGCGGGATCGGGGGGATCTCGCCGGGGCGGTAGCCCGGGATAGTCGGAACCGAGGCAGGGGTTGCGGACTGGGTGGGGGCAGCCGTGGTGGCCTCGGCGGTGGGCGCAGCCGCGGGAGTCTGGGGCTTCGAGGAGCCGCAGGCGCCCAGGGCGAGCGTGGTCGCAGCGACGAGAGCGGAGGCTGTCAGGGTGCGTCGTGTGATGATCATGAACCTAACCGTACGGGAAAAAACGAGGGGCGCACGCTGTTCCGGTAATCATGTAAAACCGCGGAATATCAAGGAACTCAGGGGTGCTCCGAGGGTAACTCAGGGGGTAATCAGGGTACGCCCGGGGTCTTTGTCTGCATAAGAATAGGGGGCCTCCTTGTGCGGTGTTGGGGGAGGTGGCCTCGTCCCGGGGGTGATTCCGTGTCCAAGCTGTGGCGTGATCAACCCCACGGGATGTATGAGGGGTGCCTCCACCTGTGGAAGAATGGAGACATGAGCTACAAACTGGTGCTGCTCCGCCACGGCGAGAGCGAATGGAATGCAAAGAACCTCTTCACCGGTTGGGTGGATGTTCCGCTGTCGGACAAGGGCCGCGCGGAGGCTACCCACGGTGGCGAGCTCCTCAAGGAATCCGGCGTTCTCCCGGATCTCCTGTTCACGTCGATGCTGCGTCGCGCCATCATGACCGCGAACCTCGCCCTCGACGCTGCCGATCGCCACTGGATCCCCGTTGAGCGCAACTGGCGCCTCAACGAGCGTCACTACGGTGCGCTCCAGGGTAAGAACAAGAAGGAAATCCGCGACGAGTACGGCGAAGAGCAGTTCATGCTGTGGCGCCGTTCCTTCGACGTGGCTCCGCCCGCCATCGAGGCCGGCTCCGAGTTCTCGCAGGATCAGGATCCTCGCTACGCCGGCGAGCCCGTCCCCATGAGCGAGTGCCTCAAGGACGTCATCGCGCGTCTGCTGCCCTACTGGGACGAGGCCATCGTTCCCGCGATCAAGACCGGCAAGACCGTCATGATCGCCGCGCACGGCAACTCCCTGCGTGCCATCGTCAAGCACCTGGATGAGATCTCCGACGAGGACATCGCCGGCGTCAACATCCCCACCGGTATTCCGCTGGTGTACGAGCTCGACGAGGAAACCCTCAAGCCCATCAAGAAGGGCGGCACCTACCTGGATCCCGAGGCCGAGGCGAAGATCGCCGCGGTCGCCAACCAGGGCAAGTGACCTGACGCCAAGCCCCGACCTCGTTGATGCTGACGAGGTCGGGGCTTCGTCATGCCCGGAAAACCGCGCTTTTTGGGGTGTGATGCCCGTCCATATGGCGCACGTTTAACCGTGAGTAGGGTCGCATGCTGGGATGAATTGCGGTCGTGCTTGAAGTTTGTTTGTGTCGATCCTTGTATGCGTGTAACCTTGAGCTTTCACACTGTATGGGTCGGTTTTGCTCGCCAGCTGGTAGAATAGTTGTGCTATCCACGCAAGCATCCAGGAGTCCATCCATGTCGTTTGAAATCGGTCAGACGGTCGTCTACCCGCACCACGGCGCAGCCACGATCGAAGAGGTCATGACGCGCACCATTCGTGGTGAGGAGCGGACGTACCTGAAGCTGCGTGTGAACCAGGGGGATCTTGAGATTCAGGTTCCCGCCGAAAACGTCGACATGGTCGGCGTTCGCGACATCGTCGACGAGGACGGCCTTGAGGAGGTCCTGTCCGTCCTGCGCGCCCCCTACATTGAGGAACCCACCAACTGGTCGCGCCGCTTCAAGGCGAACCAGGAGAAGATCGCCACCGGCGACATCGTGAAGGTCGCCGAGGTCGTGCGTGACCTGACCCGCCGCGATGACCTGAAGAAGCTGTCCACGGGCGAGAAGCGCATGCTGACGAAGGCACGCGGAATCCTCACCTCCGAGCTGGCCCTGGCGCGCAATATCGAAAAGTCCGCCGCCGCCGATCGCCTCGACGCCGTCCTGGCCGAGGGGCGCATCGAAGTCGAAGAAGATGCCGTCGACGAGTGAGGCCCGCGCGGTCCTGACGGCCGCCGGCTCCGGCTCTCGCCTCGGCTGCGAGGGGCCGAAAGCCCTTGTTGAACTCTCGGGTCGCCCCCTTGTTTGGTGGGCGGCCCGCGGCCTACGCGCCGGGGGAGTGGGCGCGATCGTCGTGACGGCCCCGGCCTCGTCGATCGAGGAATTTCGTAGCGCCCTGTCCGATATCGACGACCTCACCGTCGTCGCCGGCTCCGATCGCTCGCGTCAGGAGTCGGTGGCCCTGGGCCTGGCTGCGCTCGGGAGGTGCGAGGCGGACACGGTCGTCCTCGTGCACGACGCGGCTCGCCCCCTGACGCCCCCGCAGGTCACCGGGCGCGTCATCGATGCGGTTGCCGGCGGCGCGGGCGCGGTCATCCCCGTCCTGCCCGTCACCGACACCCTCAAGACGGTGGACGCCTCCGGCGTGGTCGTCGGTACGCCTCGCCGCTCCGACATGGCGGCCGTGCAGACCCCGCAGGGCTTCCGCTGGGACGTCCTCATTCGCGCGCACGAGGCGGGTGCGTCCCTTGGTGTGGACGAGGCCCGGGCGGCCACGGACGACGCCGGCCTCGTCGAGGCGATCGGTGGCTCCGTTCAGACCGTTGCCGGTGACGAGCTGTCCCTGAAGGTCACGCGCCCCCTCGACCTGGCGCTCGCGCGGCTGCTCGCCGACCAGGAGCAGGCGGACTGAAGCGATCAGGGTGCTTCCGAGAGCGCCCCACGCGCGCCAGGAAGCGCTCCAAGGGGGCGGAGGTCAACCCCGACCGGGAGTGCGCACCCGCGGTACGCTGCTCGCGCCTCAGCGCGGCCAGAGCGCGGGGTTGTCTTCGGTGAGCCCTCGCACGAGCTCGATCCCTCCCTCAGTGGCGAGTGTGTCTCGATACTGGGGGCGGCAGGCGAAGCAGCCGATGAGGCGCTGGAGCTGTTCGTATGTGAGGTCCAGACAGGTGATGTCGATCGTCGTGGGCGTCTGGCTGTCCGTCGTTGTGATGTGTGCCCGCTTGGTGGTGTCCCTCTTGACGACCGGGTAGTCGATGTTCACAAGGAAAGGCCTCTGATCCCAGGGGATGCGCACTGGTGCGGTTTCCAGCAGTGGATGGAACTCCAGGTGGGTCGGAGAGAGGGTCAGGATGGGGGCGCGGTGGATCGTATTCGTGCGGTAGGCAGCACTGTGTCGCAGCAGTAATGCAGTTACGGTCCCTGCGAGGCCGAGGACGATGGTGAACACATCCATCGCATCGGTCACTGCACGAATGGCGTTGAGAATCTGAGGGAACGCAATAGGAAGGATCGAGCTGCGCGTCAGCAAGCATGCGACGAGGGAGACGGGGAAAAACGCTGCCACCAGAATGAAGTCCGCAGCGACTAGCTTGATGGGGGCAGTAAACGGAAAGAGGCAAACTGCCTCATTGGACAGTGTGAGATCTGGGCCATAGCGTCGCCTCCGAGACAGAGCCCTAGCGTAGAAGAAACGCGTCAGTGCCTGGCCGAGCGCGAAATAAATGAGGAGCACATACATGCTGAACGGCATGAGCCACAGGAGGAAGCTGTAGATCAGCGCCAAGAAGCATTGGACGAATATATTAACGGTCAGAGAAGTCGTGGAAGCCCCGTTCAGGGGCACGTCGTATTTGTTGGTCAGCATCAGTGTCTACTCTCTGAAGTCATCGGTGGCGGTGGTCGTGCAGTGAGACGAGCGTCCTGCCCAGGTCATGACGCTATCAGGATAGTGCGTGCGAGCCTGCCCATTGTCCTGGCGGTTCCCCGGCCTCGTTCCCACCGCCCCCGGACGTCTCCACACGTGGGCAAGCGCCCCTCAGGCGTGCGGGTCCTGCCCTCGCAGGAGCGTGCGCACCACGTCGACGCCGCCCGCAGTGGCCAGGATGCCACGGCGCTCGGGGTTGCAAACGAAATAACCGATGGTTCGCTGGAGTTGATCCTGCGTCCAGTCCAGGCACGTGATGTCAATGAGCGTGGGCGCCGGGCTCGCCGTGGTCATGATGTGCGCCCTTTGGATGACGTCGGCCCTCACGGTCGGGTAGTCGATGGCTGTGACGTAGGGGGCCTGATCCCAGGGGATGCGGATCGGTGTGGGGGAGGGTAGGGGGTGGAACTCTAGGTAGGTTGGGGTGAACGTTAGAATTGGGCCGCCGTGGATCTTGCTGGGCTTGTATGCGGAGCGGCTGCGTACTGCCACGGCAATCACAGTAATAATGCTGGCGCTCACGATGGTAACTGCATCGAGGGCAAGTAGCAGGGCAGTGAGGCCGGAGGAGAAGGTCGAGGTTCGCTCCAGCGCACATCCGATGAGGGCGAAGGGGAACATAGACAGACACGTGCAGAAGAACAACGTGTTCACGTTGATGGGTAGCCTCAGATAGGCGACGGACACGGCCCCGTCGGAGTGCGCGAGGGATGGGCCCCGACGAATCCTGCGAGCCAAAGCGGCGGCGAAGTAAAACAATGACAACGCCATGCCGGTAAGCCAGGCAACACCGAGCATGAAGATGCTCAGGGGTGCCAACCAGACAACGGTCATCCAGCCCAGCGCGACGATGCTTGCGCAGAAAGCATAGATGAGCGTGACTGCTAGCGATGCCCCATTCGGGCTTATCTGGTACTTGTAGGTAAGCAGCATCTTCCTTCAATCTCCCGTGGGTTCACTGTCAGGGTATCGGCTGGTTGGTGAAATCTCCAAGTGGCTGCGCGCGTCAGGGGGCCGTCAGGAGCGAACGCACGAGTCGGGCGCCCTCCGGCTGGCCGAGCTTCGCGCGTTCCTCCGGCTTGTCGACGAAGTAGTCGATGAGGCGCTCAAGTTGACTAAAACTGATCGGTGTTCCCGTCATGTCAAAGACCAGGTCCTCCTCAAGGCCGTCAAGCGACACGTGAACGAACAAGCACGCGCCATTGGCAGTGGTATCTTCGTGGCCGCCCGTGATGCTGGGATGCAGGTCCCACGGGATGTACGTCGGCTCTTTGTCGGTGAGGGGGTGGATCTCAAAGTAGTCGGGAGAGACCCGCATGAGCGGCCCCTGGTGGATAGCATCCCGGCGATAGGGAGAATCCACGAATGTTAAGAAAAACAACCACGAGACAATGCAGCCACCAACCGCAGTCACGATGAGGCCGGTGGTCGAGTCCCCCAAAGCGTACTCGATGATGAGTGCAATGGGCGCGCAGCCGATCCCATGGGCAGCCATGGCTTGGCGTGCCCGACGCGCGCCGAGCGAGGGGTAGAGAGCTGCCCCTTGATCCTCGACGTGTACCTTCACGCCCATGGAGCGCCGCACTAGCTCGACGAGGCCAATGAGGAAGGAAGCGATCCCCAAGAGAATAAAGAACCCCGCGAAAAATAGGGCGAGCCCCGGTGGTAGGAGCCTCACCGTCATAAGTGCGAGGACGCCTAGGAAGATGGAACAACACGCGGCCCAAAACCCGTAGATCACCTTGCGCAGGCGCTTATCCGCAGCGGGAACACTGAGTGGCGCGCCGTCTGCCATCATCGGCCTCCTTCCTGGGTGACATACCAGCATATGACATGTGGTCAGGACGCGCTGGCGGTTCCCCGGCCTCGTTCCCGGGGCGGCTCGAGGAGAGCGTGAAACGCGAAACGTGGTAGGTTCACCCTGGACGCACACGCGCCTCCGAGCACTCCCCATCGAAGGAGCCCGATCCCATGAGCACAACGCCCACCACCCCACACCGCGTGATCACGCGCCAAGTCGTCGAATGGGCGGCCTGGGACTGGGGCAGCGCCGCCTTCAACGCGGTCGCCACGACCTTCGTGTTCACGACGTACCTGACCAGCAACGGCGTCTTCACAGACTCGGGCACGGCCTCAACCTGGCTCAGTAACGGCATGACGATCGCGGGCCTGTTCATCGCCCTCCTCGCCCCCATCACGGGTCAGCGCGCCGATCGACGAGGCCGGGGCGGAGTCTGGCTCGGATGGTTCACCGGCGCGGTCGTCGCCTGCATGCTCGCCATGTACTTCGTGCACCCCGAATCGGTCCTCGGACCCAAGGGCGCCCTCATGCTCGGCATCGCCCTACTGGGCCTGGGCAACGTGTTCTTCGAGTTCGCCTCCGTGAACTACAACGCGATGCTCAACCACCTGGGCGAGAAGGAGGACCGCGGCAAGATCTCGGGCTTCGGCTGGGCGTCCGGCTACATCGGCGGTATCGTCCTGCTGCTCATCCTCTACGTCGGCCTCATCGGCGCGAACCTGCTGGGCGTGCCCACGGACGAGTACCTGCCGATCCGCATCTCCATGGTGATCGCCGCCCTCTGGCTCGGCGGCTTCGCGATCCCCGTCATCCTCCACCCGCCGCTGCCCAAGAAGGTCCACACCGGCGGCGATCACGAGTCCATCCTCGACTCCTACAAGCTCCTGTGGCGCACCGTTTGCACCCTGAGCTTCGAGGCCCCGCACACCCTCTTCTTCCTCATCGCCTCCGCTGTCTTCCGCGACGGCCTGGCCGGCGTCTTCACCTTCGGAGCGGTTCTGGCCAAGACGGCCTTCGGTTTCAGCGCCGGACAGGTCATGATCTTCGCGATCGCCGCGAACATCGTCGCCGGCCTGGCGACCGTCGCCTTCGGCTGGGTGGACGACAAGATCGGCCCGAAGAAGGTCATCATCCTGTCCCTGTGTGCGATGGTCGTCGCCGGCTTTGGCGTCTTCTTCCTCCACGCCCGCGGCCCCATCGTGTTCTGGACCCTGGGCCTTGCCCTGTGCGTCTTCGTCGGCCCCACGCAGTCCGCGTCGCGTTCCTTCCTGTCGCGCATCATCCCCGCGGGCCGCGAAGGCGAGGTCTTCGGCCTCTACGCGACGACCGGCCGCGCCGTGTCCTTCATGGCGCCCGCGATGTACAGCCTCTTCCTGCTGATCGGCAAGCGCCTGACCCCCGCCGGCGAGGACTACACCTACTGGGGCATCCTCGGCATCATGCTGATCCTCGGCGTCGGCCTGGCCCTGACGATCCCCGTGAAGGCGGACCGCGCGACGCTCCACCACATGGAGGACTGAGCGCCCAGGGGGCACGAGGCCGTCCAGGCGCGCCCCGGCCTCGTCCCCGAGGCACCCGCGCCCACACACGACACGTCCCCGACGCGACCGAGTGATCCTCGGGCGTCGGGGACGCGTCGTTTATCGGTCGCTACGTGGCGGGTGTGAACGCGACGACGCTGTCGCCCGTGACCCCGATCAGCAGATCGTCGAAGACCCACGCGAGGGCTTGAGAATCGTTGAGTTCCTCGGACTCGTAGGTTGTGCTGTTGGTGATATCGAAGAAATGGACAGTGGTCTGCGATTCGCCGCTTCCCTTCACGAAGAGCGCGGACGCGTCAGCACTCATGCGCGAATATGTGGGGACGACAGCACCATAACCCGCTTCATCGAAGTAGGAAACGCCTCTGGTGTGAACCATCGGGTAGGAGGTGGCGCCGGTGGGACGCACAGACAGGTAATACTCGTCGTGCTCGTGGTCCAAGGAGATGGAAACCTGTCCGGTGGTCCACACCGGCATGTCCTTGGTGGCGTAGGCCTTGATCTCCTTGAGCGAGGGCATGTGACCATCATCCGTGGGTGGGAATTTGTTGAATTTAACCTCGTACGTCTCGACGAAGGACCCCGACGCGTCATAGGCGCTCACCGTTCGATAATCCTCAACGATAACCACGCCGTCGCTCGCAACGATGATCCGAGGAACATCGCGCTCGCCCTTGGGCTGCCAGTCTCCCAGAGTCGTCAGATCGCCAGTGTGGGGGTCGACGATCTGCGGGGTGTAATGCTCGTCGTCAACCGGAACGAGCACCGACGAGCGCCCGTTTGCAGTGAGCACGCCATCGGTTGGGTGCGTGATGTCGGACGTACGCAGGCCCTCGTGACGCTGCGGCGAGGTCGCGGTGCTCCACTGCTGCGTCCATTGCCCGTCCTGCTCTGTCCACCCGCTGCACGACTCGCGCGTGTCACAGGTGACGACGATACCGTCGACAACACCCATGGGCAGAGCGTCTCCCCAGGGGGCCTGAGACTGGGTACCTGTCGCTTTGTCGACCACGAGCCCGTCGATCAGGAGCTGCGTGTCAGTGGTCAGGGAGGCGGGGTTGGGCGTGGCTCGGATGGCGGGAGCCTGCGGGCCGCTCGTCTGCCAGAGTTCGCGTGCATCGGTGCCGGACACGTCGTACGCCATGATCGTCGCTGATGATGGGGCAGTGCCCTCCAGGCCGTAGACGAGCGCGTAGACGGTCGTGCCGTCCGTGACGAGGCGCGGGGGCAGAGATGATGTCCACTGGCCGATGGGAAGTTTCCACGCGACGGCGATCCCCGACGACCATGCTGAGGACAGGGTGTGCGTGTCGGTCGCATCTCCGTGGTAGCCCACCGGAGACGAATCCGCCCACACGTGGGAGGCGTTGGTGTACTTTGGTTTGTCCTTGTGAACAGGGAGGAAGGTTCGGGCCAGGCCGTAGCCTGCGATCATTGTTGCCACCACGACGGCGGCGATGACCAATACGTGGCCTCGTTTACGAGGAGTCTCCATCGTCATGTCGTTCGCATCGGCGCGCTGGTCGGCGGTCATAGTCCTCGTCCTCTCGTGTTGTGTCTGTCGTTGTCGTTAGAACGAATGCGGTGTAAAGGCTGCGATGTCCTCGTCGGTGACCGCAATGAGCAGGCCTCGGGCGTCGGAGACGGTTCTCTTGATCCGCTCACTGGCTCGCGGGCGTGAAAGCGACGACCGCGCCGTCGCTGGTCCCGACGAGCAGGTCGTCGAAGACCCACACCACGTTCGTGGCATCGTCGAGCTGCGGCAACACGTAGGTCATATCCCGCGACATGTTGAAGAAGAAAGCCCGCCGTTGGGCAGAGGGTACGCCCTGAATGTACAGGGCATTTCCCTCGGCGCTGGCGCGCACCTGGGCGGCGTGCCACGTGTTGTACTCGGGCATCTCGGGGAATGACTCGCCGGGTTTGATCCTATAGCTCTCCCCGCTGGTAGAGACGGCGACCATGGTATAGCTGTGGTCGTCATTCGGATAGGGGCGCTCGACGGTTCCCGTCGTCCAAGGGGCACCGCCCTGCGTCAAGAAAGAACTGAGGTCTGCCACGCTCGGGACCTCACGGTCGGAGGTTGGAAGACGGTCGAGCTCCCACCCTGCCCCGACAGTTCCCACGACCTCGCCCCCGGTGTTGTAGGCGATGGTCTCGGACTTGCTCGCAACGAGGACTCCGTCCCTCGCCAGCGTGATCCTGGAGACGGAAGGGCCTGCAGCGGAGGGGGCCTCCCCGAGCGTCGTGACTGCGCCCGTGGCTGGGTTGATGACCTGCGGGGCGTAGTGGGCCTCGTCGACGGGGACGACCACGGCAGCGCCCGCTCCGCTGCCGATGACGGCGCTCGCGGGAGCCGTCAGCCCCGAGTGGGCCAGGCCTGCGCGGCGCTGGGGCGAGGTCGTCGTGGACCACAGTCTCGTCCACGCGCCCGAGTCGCGGGACCAGCCGGAGCACGAGCTGAATGTGTCGCAGGTGACGAGGACGCCGCCTGCCACCCCCATCGGCAGGTCGGAACCCCAGGGAGCCTCCGTCTGGGTGCCGGTCGAGCGGTCGACAATGATGCCGCTCAGCAGAATCTCCTCCGAGGTCGAGACAGAGGAGGGGAACGCCTCGGCGCGAATTCGGGACGGTTGGGGCCCGGTCGTGGTCCACTGGTTGACAGGCTCGGAGCCCGACACATCGTAGGCGGACACGGTGGTCACGGCCTCGCTACCGCTCCCGTAGGTGAGCACATACAGGGTCGACCCCTCCGCGATCAGCCGAGCGGGCAGGTGGGAAACGTCGCCGGTGGGGAGCGTCCACGCCGTTGCAGCGCCCGAGGCCCACGCGTCGGGGAGCTCGTTCGTGTTGGTCGCCTGTCCCCGGTAGCCAATCGGTGTCAGAGACACCGATTGTTCCGGGCCGTCGTTGGACGGAGGCGGGGTCGCCGCCGGGCCGGGGAGCTGGTGGGCGCTCGTGCTCAGCGAGGGGGCGAGGAAGGCACCGAGGCTCGCGACAAGCGCGACGCCCGTCAGGAAGAAGCGCCCGTGCAGCGTGGGCGTGGTTCTCGTGGAAGTCCCGTAGAGGGGGGCGTTGGTACTCATGGGAGTGTCATTTCTGTCGTCGCTCGGGGTGGGGGCGCGGGCGGGTGTTCAGGGGCAGGGGTCACGAGGCCTTGGGGGTAAACGCCACGACGCCGTCGAGCGTTACGCCGATGGCCAGGTCATCGAAGGGCCACATGAGGCGATCAGCGTCGTGGAATTCCTGCGAACCGTGTCCCTTGCCGCTGGCCGTGTCATAGAAGAATCTGTTACCAGAGTGGTTAATGTCGACGGAATCGACGTACACGACCGACGTGTCGGTGCTGGCGCGGACCGCGGAGAGCCCCGAGCTGGGGGTGGTGTACGACTGGTCGTTATTGCTGGGATCAATATCGACGCTCGGCCTTCCGTCGCTCGGTGTCACTGTGAGGGTGAGGGCCGCCTGCTGGGGAGTGACCGTCGCATTCGTCCATGCGGGCGTCCCTCCGAGCAGGAAATCGGTGAGTTCCGATGTGGAGGGAACACGTCCGTCGCGCGTGGGTGTTCTCGCCGACTTCTCGTAGGAGTGAACGCCTGTGATGAAGCCGTCGGCGTCGTAGGTGATGAACAAGTCGTCGTTGAAAGCTATGACCCCATCGCTGGCGATGATGACAGACATCTTGTCGTCGCGCCTGGTCCCGAATGGACTGACTGAGGCGGCGTCCGTGACCTGCCCGGTCCGCGGATCGAGGAGCTGGAGCAAATGCGTCTGCGAATCAACGGACAGGACGACCGACTGGTGCTCTCCGGTGCCGATCACGGGAGTATCGGGATAAGCGATGCTGTCCGAGGTAGGCAGGGCATCGAGGAGGAAGTCGGTGGTTGTCTCCCACTGGCGAACCCACGAGGAGGACTCCTGCGTCCAGCCCGAGCAGGTCTGTTGGCGATCGCACGCCACGACGATGCCGTCAACGGCCGCGAGCGCCTCCGATTCCTCCCATGGAGCCAGAGACTGGGCGCCCGTCGCCTTGTCGATGACAATGGAATCGACGATGAACTGGTCTCCATCTGACACGAAGGTGGATTGCCTGAACGACTCGGGTACTGGCCCTGTCGTGCGCCACAGCTCGCGCGGCTGCTCGGAGGAGATGTCGAAGGCCGCGACGGTGGCCTCACGAGTGGAGGAATCCGGGCCGATGTAGAAGACGTACAGGATGGTGCCTTCGATGGTCGTGAGCGCCCGGGGGCCGTACTGTGAGGACGGGAAGGGGATCCTCCACGCCGTCTCGACGCCCGAGGCCCAGGCGGGGGAGATCGATCCCGTGTTTGTCGCCGCTCCCGAGTAGCCGACGGTAGGGGTGGAGGTGAATGAATGGTGAGGGTCCTGACCCCCCAGGGTCTGCGTGAGCTGACGGATGCCGAAGACTACGGCCAGAATGACGATGACGCACAGCAGAGCCGCGAGGAGGACTGGCCTCCCGCGTCTCCTCGCGTGGGGCTTGGGGACGCCGGGCTGGGGGATTGGGGGCGTTCCGCTCGGCGGCACCCACTGCTCGGCCTGCGGGGGAGTGTTCGTGCCCGGATGACCATCATTGCTCATGGGTAGTTTCTATCACAGGATAATGGCGGCGTGGTAACCGGTCCCAACATCAGGAAGACACCGCGACGAACGCCTCGATACCGCTCTCGGTCATTCCGATGCCCATGCCGTCGAAGACTCACGCGGTTCTCTCCTGGCCAGCCACGGCCTGGTCACGAGGAGGCCGACACGAAGGCCGTGAACCCCGTTGTGCTCATGCCGGTCAGCAGGTCGTCGTACACCCAGGTCAGCTGCGTGGCCCGCGCGGGCGACAGGGCGTGCGTATCGATGCGGGGCCTGCGTCTAGTTGGACGCGTGGGCGGCCCGGACCATGAGGGCGCTGGCCAGCGCGGCCACGCCCTCGCCTCGGCCCGTAAATCCCAGGTGATCCGAGGTCGTCGCCGACACGGTGACCGTGCCCCCGGCGATCTCGCTCATGACCGCGCAGGCCTCGGGCAGGCGGGCCGCCATACGCGGGCGATTGCCCACCACCTGCACGGTCGCGTTGCCGAGCACCCAGCCGGCCTCGGCGGTCATGCGGCGAACCTCCTGCACGAGCGCGCGCCCCGAAGCGCCCGCCCACTCCGGGCGATCCACGCCGAACACCGTGCCCAGCTCGCCGAGCCCCGTCGCCAGCAGCATCGCGTCGCACAGGGCGTGCGCGGCCACGTCCGCGTCCGAATGACCCTCAAGGGGGCGCTCGCCCGGCCACTCCAGGCACGCGACCATCAGCGGGCGCTGCGAGTCGGGTGCGGCGAACGCGTGGACGTCGACCGCTTGGCCGATGCGGAAAGGCAGATCAGTCATGGAACCAGGGTAGCGTCACGAGGAAGTCGGCGTGAAGGCGATGAGGCCCTCGTCCGTCACCCCGACCAGCAGGTCGTCGTAGACCCACGTGAGATTCTGCGCCGCCGTCAACTCGGTCGAGGTGTACGCCTTGTTGTTCGCCATGTCGAAGAAATAGACGCTCTGTTCCTTGTATCCGATCCTCTGAACGAACGCAGCCGCCCCGTCGGCGCTCGCACGAGCGTGCGTGGGCGCGAACAGGCAGAAGCTCCCGTAGCTGTCTGCGATCCCCTTCATTCCCTCCGCAGAGTAGGTTGCGGCACCGGCCGTCGTGTGCAAGGTGAGGACCTCGCACCTGTCGCCGCTCGCCTCCATCATGCCCGTCGTCCAGGGGGTCTTACCCGAGGTGAAGAACGCCTCCAGGTCACTCAGGGTCGGCACGGCGCCGTCATCCGTGTAGACCTTGTTCTTGGTATTACGGTCAAAAGCAGAGATGAACGTGCCAGTGACATCATACTTTTCGAGCTGGTTGGCCTTTTTGTCCAGGATCAGGCCATCCGCTGTCGGATACAGTGCGGTGAGGCTCAAGGGCTGTTTGAAACGGCCCTCAGCCCCGAGCGTCGTCACGACACCCGTGTGGGCGTTGACGATCTGCAGGTTCCTGTAGTCATCGACGGGCACGATCACGGAGGCATCCTCGCCTGAACCGATTGTGGGGGGCACCTCCAGCTGCCGGACTTTGGAGTTATTCGATTGATGCCCCGTGATGGCCTGCCACAGGCGCTTCCACGAGCCGGAGGAATACGTCCATCCTGAGCAGGTCTCGTAGCCCGAACAGGTCACCAGGACGTCGTCGACCAATGCCATTGGCTGGTCGTCCTCCCACGGCCCCTCCGCCTGAATGCCCGTCGACTTTGAGACGAGGATGTTGCCGACGATCAGCCACTGGCCGGCGGAAACAATGCTGAAATTCGACGTTTCATGTGTCATCCGTACAGAAGCATCCGACGATGTCCACAGCACGGAAGGTGTCGAGGAAGATACATCGATGGCCGCGATCGAGAACGATCTATTCGTATCGGACAGAGACGCCATGTAGATCGTCGTTCCATCGGCAAACAGCCGGGTCCACGTTCTATGTTCCTGCTCCACGTCGCTACGAGGATCGGCGAGAACCCATGCTGGGCTTACGCCCGCGGCCCAGTTCGACGAAAGAACGTTCGTGTTGGTGGCCGAACCCTGATACCCCTGAACGGCGATGGGGCCCCTCGTGATACTGCTGAAGGAGGGTGCGTTCGCCATGAGCCTGGGCACAGCGAGAACAAGAACGACGACTGCGAGGACCGCACCGATGATGACCTTCTTATCCAAGGCATTGCGAGCGAGGTGCTGCGGATCGCGCGTTCTGCGCGGAGGACGACGGCCTTTCCGGGGTGCGCTCGCTGGGGACGAGGCCTCGTCGCGAGAAGCCGACGAGCGGGGTGCCGCCGTGGTTCGCGTCGCCCCCGTGACGAGCGAGCCCAGGACTGGCTTCAACGACGAGGCGACGCCCGACTGCCCGGTCACAGTGCCCTCTGACTGCCCGATTGTGGGCGCAAAGCGATCGGAGACCGGCGAGGTGCCGGTCGAAGCCACGCGGTCTGCGGGCTGCTCGGCGGTGCTCTGCGTTGTCGGCTTGGCTCCGGGCGCGGGGCTGGAATCCGTGTCCGGGGGAGCCCAGCGGGAAAAGTCGTTGCTCACACCACGTTTCTACCACACGCCCCTAGGGAGCCTCCCCCGATCCCATGCCCCGGCCTCGTCCCACGCATGTGACGAGGAACGGGCGCCCTCGCAGGCCACGCCCCCTCTCCGATAGGATCGATCCGTGCGCTACATTTCGACCCGACGCGGCCCCAACACGCCCACCCGTTCCTTCAGTGACATCCTCCTGGAAGGCCTCGCCCCCGACGGCGGCCTCTACCTGCCCGAGGAATACCCGACGCTGTCTCGCTCCGACCTGGATGAGCTGCGCATCGTCCTGCGCGAGGAGGGCTACGCGGCGATGGCGGCCGGCATCCTGTCCCTCTTCGTCGACGACATCGACGCTAGCGACCTGTGCGCGATCACGGCCCGCGCCTACTCCACCCCTGCCTTCTCCGACCCGCAGATCGTGCCCGTAACCGCCCTGGAAGGCACCGACCTGCACATCGCCCACCTGTCGAACGGCCCCACCGCCGCCTTCAAAGACATGGCGATGCAGCTCCTCGGCGAACTCTTCGAATACGAGCTCACCCGCCGCGGCGACTGGCTCACCATCGTCGGCGCCACCTCCGGCGACACCGGCTCCTCCGCCGAATACGCGCTGCGCGGCCGACGCGGCCTCTCCGTCGTCATGCTCACCCCCGCCGGGCGCATGACCGCGTTCCAGCGCGCCCAAATGTTCTCTCTCCTCGACTCCAACATCGTCAACGTCGCCGTCGACGGCGTCTTCGACGACTGCCAGGACCTGGTCAAGGCCATCAACATGGACGCCGACTTCAAAGCCACCTGGCACGTGGGCGCCGTCAACTCCATCAACTGGGCGCGCCTGCTCGCCCAGGTCTGCTACTACGTCGCCACCTGGCTGCGCGTCACCGAGGAAGGGGCCGACGCCTCGTCCACGGTCAGCGTCGTCGTGCCCTCGGGCAACTTCGGCAACGTGTGCGCCGCCCACATCGCCCGCCAGATGGGCCTGCCGCTGGGCACCCTCGTCGTCGCCACCAACGAAAACGACGTCCTCGACGAGTTCTTCCGCACCGGCGTCTACCGCCCCCGTTCCTCCGTGGACACGCTGGCCACCTCCAGCCCCTCCATGGACATCTCCAAGGCCTCGAACTTCGAGCGCTTCATCTTCGACCTGCTGGGCCGCGACGGGGACGCCACCCGCGCCCTGTTTGACGAGGCCCTGGCCCGCGACGGCTACTTCGACCTGTCCGGCACGCCCGAGTTCGCCTCCCTGCGCGATACCTACGGCTTCATCTCCGGCACCTCCACGCACGCCGACCGCCTCGCCGAGATCGCGCGCACCGAGAAGGAAAGCGGCTACCTCCTCGACCCGCACACCGCCGACGGCGTCCACGTCGCCCGCGCGGTGCGCCCCCAGATCGAGGGCCCGCTCGTCGTCATGGAGACCGCGCTGCCCGTCAAGTTCGCCGACACGATCCTCGAGGCCACCGGGCACCTCCCGCCCGTGCCCGAGCGCTTCGTCGGCATCGAAGGACGCGAAGAGCGCGTCACGCCGCTGGCCAACTCCGCTGAGGACCTCAAGGCGCTCATCCGCGAGCGCGTGCGCCCCGGCGCCTGAGCTCGCTTCCGCTCACTCGTCACGAGGCCTGGGCCTCCACCTGCGAAGCCGCGCGGTTTTTGGGGAGGGGGCCCGGGCCTCGTTACATACTCCCGGGACGCGCCCGTTTCCCTCACCCCCTCTCTGCGCCAGGTAGGATTGGTGCCATGCTGCACCTGTACGACTCTAAGAGCGCCCGCATCCAGCCCCTGAACCCGGTCACCCCCGGCAAGGTCGGCATCTACCTGTGTGGCGCCACCGTGCAGGGCTCCCCGCACGTCGGCCACCTGCGCGCCGCCGTCTCCTTCGACACCCTGATCCGCTGGCTGCGCCGCAGCGGCTACCAGGTCACCTACGTCCGTAACGTCACCGACATCGACGACAAGATCCTCACCAAGTCGGCCGAGGCCGGCTGGGACTGGTGGGCCTGGGCGTACCGCTTCGAGCGCGAATTCACGCAGGCATACGAGACCCTCGGCGTTGAGGCCCCCACCTACGAGCCGCGCGCCACCGGCCACATCCCCGACCAAATCGACCTCGTCCAGCGCCTCATCGACGCCGGTCACGCCTATTCGGATGGGCGCGGCAACGTCTACTTCGACGTCCACTCCCAGCCCGACTACGGGTCGCTCACCCGCCAGCGCCTGGTCGACATGCGCACCACCGAGGATGACGCCCAGATCGACGAGGCCGTCGAGGCCGGCAAGCGCGACCCCCGCGACTTCGCCCTCTGGAAGGCCACCAAGCCCGGCGAGCCGGCCACGGCCTCGTGGGACAGCCCCTGGGGGCGCGGCCGACCCGGCTGGCACCTCGAATGCTCCGCCATGTCGCGGCGCTACCTCGGCGATGAATTCGACATCCACGGCGGCGGCATCGACCTGCGCTTCCCGCACCACGAGAACGAGCAGGCCCAATCCCACGGCGCGGGCTGGCCGTTCGCGCGCCTGTGGGTCCACAACGCGTGGGTGACCACCAAGGGCGAGAAGATGTCCAAGTCCCTGGGCAACGTCCTGTCCATCGGCGCGCTCACCGAGGAGTACCCGGCCGTCGCCGTGCGCTGGGCCCTGTCGACCGTCCACCACCGCTCGGCCATCGAATGGGGCCCCGAGACCCTGCCCGCCGCGCACGCCGCCTGGGAGAAGTTCTCCACCTTCGTAGCACGCTCCATCGACGCCGCCGGGGAAGCTCCGGCTTTCGAGATTGCGCTTGCGCCCGCCGACCTGCCCGAGGCCTTCGTCGCCGCCATGGACGACGACCTCAACGTCGCCGGCGCGCTCGCGGTCCTGCACGAGCACCTCAAGGCGGGTAACGCCGCGCTGGCCGCCGGTGACGTGTCCGCTGTGTATCGCGAGCAGGTCCTGGTTCGCTCCATGCTGGACGTGCTGGGCCTCGATCCTGCTTCTGAGCAGTGGCGCGGACAGGCCGGCATCGGCGCGGGCGCCTCCGGCGCTGCTGCGGCCGAGCACTCGGCGCTGGACGCCCTGGTCCAGGCTGTTCTGGAGGAGCGGGCCGCCGCGCGTGCCGCCAAGGACTGGGCGCGCGCCGACGAGCTGCGCGACCGCCTTGCCGCCGCCGGCGTGACCGTCGCGGATGGCCGCGACGGCGCGACCTGGAGCGTTGGCTGAGCTGCGGTTTCTGACAGCTGTCGCCTGACGTGTGTGCCGCCCGGTCCCGATGGGGCCGGGCGGCTTCGCGTTGCTCATTGCCTCGACAGATCTCCGGCCGCCGCGTGGCTTGCCCGCTCGCCGTCCGCGCCCGTGGCCGGCGGCCTGCCTCATTGATAGTGTTGCGTGTGGCCCCACGGGTGTTCCGGGCACCCTTCACACCGGCGAGGGCCTGGTGTGCTGATGGTTCGTTCGGCGCGTCGTTTCAATGTCCGGCTAGGCCTCGCCGCCGCCTCATTGATTTCGCACGTAATTCCTCTCTGCC
>OFCU01000276.1_pt1 | contig 21325 bp, 17 predicted proteins | sample 1520851 | NCBI WGS metagenome assembly OFCU01 (sample SAMEA2699040, study PRJEB24076) | metagenome | reverse complement strand
CGCTGACCTCTTGCATGCCATGCAAGCGCTCTCCCAGCTGAGCTAATCCCCCATAAAATCCAAGAAGCGAACCTCTTGGATGGAGTTTTTTGTTGGGAATTTGAATGTCGCAGAACTATCTGACTGGGGGTGTGTTTTGATACCAACCGGGCTCCCAGCTGAGCTAATCCCCCATAGCTGGCGTGTCATTCCTGACGACGCATATTATTATACCAGCCAAAAGGAGAGTTGTCAATAACTTTTTTATTTTTTGTGAGCGACGCTGCGGCGGGTGCTGCGCTTGTAGTAGAACAGGTACTGCTGTACGATGCCAGCCTGCTGACCATAGGAAGGAAAAGGGTCGCGGCCGCCGAATTCCTCATCAATGAGTCGCTGTATCCAAACATCAATGGGAGCCATCGCGGTACGGCCATAGCCAAAGAGGCAGACGCAGTTTGCTACCTTTTTGCCGACGCCGTCCAGCTCGAGGAGGCGGGAAAAGAGAGCGTCGTCGGGCAGCGCCGCCAGAGCACCGAGGTCGAGTGTGCCGCTGGAAGCCTGTGCGGCAGCGTTCTGGATGTAACGGGTGCGGTAGCCCAGACCACAGCCCATCAGCTGCGCCCCAGAGAGGCCGCAGAGCTGCTGCGGGGTGGGGAAGAGGAAGACTTCATCGCCTTCGGCACTGAGCGGTTCGCCGCAGCACCGGGCAAGGCGTTCTACGGCGGTGCGGATGGCCGGAATGCTCTTGCGCTGGGAGATAAGAAAGGTGATGAGCATTTCCCATGGGTCCTGATGCAGGATTCGGATGCCCTGCCCAAATTCGAGCGATTTGTCCAGATAGCTGCTCTGTCCCGCTAAGCTGCACCGCAGCGCGGAATAGTTCCGGCTCAAATCAAAGTAGTTGGCCCAGCACTCCCAATCTGAGCCATACCATGCAGCGTCGTATTGCCCAGCGCCCAGCGGAGTCAGATAAAGGAGTGCGCCGCCGGAAAGAAAACGGTAGCGCCCGTCGGCCAGTTTCTGCGGCCGGAAGCACTGGCCGCTTTCGATGATCTTGTCGAGGTCAAAGTCGTCCTGGATGGTGACGAGCTGATGGGTAAGGGGAACGGTATGCATGGAAAACTCCTTTTTGGAAAAATTGTGGCGATGCCCGATTCGAGGTGGAAACTGATTTCTATCCGTACCCTCTGCGGGGAGGGCAACCTTGATGCTGAAAAGATCGGCGTGGTTGTGACAATTTCTATCTACGCCCTCGGTGAAGAGGACGACTTGGTTACGTCTTTGAGAACCGCGATATGATTATTATGTTATTCTATCCACACCCCTCAAATAGGAGCGACTTCAAGTCGAAAAATGCACTGGGGAACACAAACTGATTTCAACCAACGTCTTTAAGAGACGGAATTATAGGTCAAAATACTCGGTTCCTTAGAGAGCGCATGGCAACAACTTAATAAGAGTTTACCATATTTTTGTGTCGATTTCTACCTGCGCCCTCCGTGAGGAGGGCGACTCCATGATTGCCGGGAAGGCTGCGGACGGGTTGTGATTTCTATCCACGCCCTCCGCGAGGAGGGCGACCATCCCTTGCCGGTCTGCCGGAATTGGAAAAGCAATTTCTATCCACGCCCTCCGCGAGGAGGGCGACGTCAGTCCTCCTTTTTGGGGTGCAGCAGGTTCTTATTTCTATCCACGCCCTCCGCGAGGAGGGCGACCGGCAGCGGAATCGCTGGCAGCACTGACCGACGTATTTCTATCCACGCCCTCCGCGAGGAGGGCGACCACCCGTATTCCTCCTGGGAGCGGGGCAGCAACGAATTTCTATCCACGCCCTCTGCGAGGAGGGCGACCATACCCCGTCCGCACCTGCTTTGCTGGCATCATGATTTCTATCCACGCCCTCCGCGAGGAGGGCGACGGCGTGAGCGAGGAGGGCTGAGAGATGACTGACAAATTTCTATCCACGCCCTCCGCGAGGAGGGCGACGACGTGCTGCCGGTGTGGTGCCGCCTGTGGGGCTTATTTCTATCCACGCCCTCCGCGAGGAGGGCGACGTTCTGCGGCGGGTCTGGAGGGTCAGGCTGGCCGATTTCTATCCACGCCCTCCGCGAGGAGGGCGACGCCTATGAGCCGTTCCATCTGCGCGAGAAGATCGAAATTTCTATCCACGCCCTCCGCGAGGAGGGCGACATACAAGCGTACCGAGCTTGAGCCAAGCATGGATATTTCTATCCACGCCCTCCGCGAGGAGGGCGACGGTACACACGCAGCAGCCCTTATGGGAGCGTGAAATTTCTATCCACGCCCTCCGCGAGGAGGGCGACTTTGTTGTCTACTGCTAGAGTTCTCTGGATTTCGATTTCTATCCACGCCCTCCGCGAGGAGGGCGACCTGCTTGCAGAGATCGTAAAACCTGTCGAACTGATTTCTATCCACGCCCTCCGCGAGGAGGGCGACGCTTTTTGGCTGCAGCGTCCATGCTGGGTTTTGCTATTTCTATCCACGCCCTCCGCGAGGAGGGCGACACTAACGGCCTGGTGGCCTTTGCTAACGGGTACATATTTCTATCCACGCCCTCCGCGAGGAGGGCGACGATGCCGCATCCGCATCTGACCCGTGACGAGGCAATTTCTATCCACGCCCTCCGCGAGGAGGGCGACAAAAATTGTAGGTATTGCATCCACGACGAGAGTAATTTCTATCCACGCTCTCCGCGAGGAGGGCGACAAAAATTGTAGGTATTGCATCCACGACGAGAGTAATTTCTATCCACGCCCTCCGCGAGGAGGGCGACGATAGACCGGGGTGCGGTCATCAAGTATGGCGTATTTCTATCCACGCCCTCCGCGAGGAGGGCGACGCCATGCTCTTTTTCTCCGGGTCAAAGCACCGGAAATTTCTATCCACGCCCTCCGCGAGGAGGGCGACAGCCGCCTTTTCTGCTTGGCCTGCTGGAATGTCTATTTCTATCCACGCCCTCCGCGAGGAGGGCGACCCGGCAGCTTGTCGATGATATGCTTCTTGCGGTCATTTCTATCCACGCCCTCCGCGAGGAGGGCGACGTTCAAGCCGGAACAGTCCTCGGTGCTTCAGGGCCTATTTCTATCCACGCCCTCCGCGAGGAGGGCGACCGGCGGGTCGTACCTCTTTTTGGGCTGACCTTGTATTTCTATCCACGCCCTCCGCGAGGAGGGCGACCGCCGTCGCAGGACCGGCGCGGTACAACGCAAAATTTCTATCCACGCCCTCCGCGAGGAGGGCGACATGATTCCACCGCATCCACAAGCTCCAGCTCTCAATTTCTATCCACGCCCTCCGCGAGGAGGGCGACAACCGGGGTGCCGTCCACGATGTAGATTTTCAAAAATTTCTATCCACGCCCTCCGCGAGGAGGGCGACGAAAGTCAGCACCACACGGTAGCCTTCCCACTCGATTTCTATCCACGCCCTCCGCGAGGAGGGCGACCTGCCGGTTTTCAGCAGATTGCGGTGTTCTGCGGAATTTCTATCCACGCCCTCCGCGAGGAGGGCGACGCGCAGTAAATGCGCTGCTAAGCCCTTTCAAACCAATTTCTATCCACGCCCTCCGCGAGGAGGGCGACCACACCACCACAAAACAGGAGGACAAAAACCATATTTCTATCCACGCCCTCCGCGAGGAGGGCGACTATTAAATGAGGTGTAAAAATGACGACGTTTGAAATTTCTATCCACGCCCTCCGCGAGGAGGGCGACGCTCCTTCTGGCCGCAATACTCCAGATACTCCCAATTTCTATCCACGCCCTCCGCGAGGAGGGCGACTGGAGGGCGCAGTCCACGGCATCAAGACCAAGGATTTCTATCCACGCCCTCCGCGAGGAGGGCGACGGGTCTCCGGGCTGGTTGGTGCTTCGCCAACTTATTTCTATCCACGCCCTCCGCGAGGAGGGCGACAACTTGCCCGCCGTCTTCAAGGCGTTCAGCAAGGATTTCTATCCACGCCCTCCGCGAGGAGGGCGACCGGCGACGTTGACCGGGTAGAGGCCACCATCGACATTTCTATCCACGCCCTCCGCGAGGAGGGCGACGACCTCCCTTGCAGTCGATACCTCGAAATACAAGATTTCTATCCACGCCCTCCGCGAGGAGGGCGACGCGCAGCTTTGATTTGAGCCAGCCCATCATCCGGATTTCTATCCACGCCCTCCGCGAGGAGGGCGACAGCCCCGCAGCTATGACGAGATCCTGAACGACCTATTTCTATCCACGCCCTCCGCGAGGAGGGCGACTCTGCAACAACGTCCAGTGCTTCAACCGCTTTCAATTTCTATCCACGCCCTCCGCGAGGAGGGCGACCCGCCCTCGCTTTTTAATTATAACCACCCACCGATATTTCTATCCACGCCCTCCGCGAGGAGGGCGACCTGCGCATCCAACCACATGGGTGTCATTGCTGACATATTTCTATCCACGCCCTCCGCGAGGAGGGCGACCTACAACGCTGCCATCGTTGTCCGGCTCATGCAATTTCTATCCACGCCCTCCGCGAGGAGGGCGACCAGGATGCCAGCTTGACCTTTTCTGCGGTGTTCGATTTCTATCCACGCCCTCCGCGAGGAGGGCGACGCGGACACGACCGACAAGAGCAAGCAGCGGATGGAATTTCTATCCACGCCCTCCGCGAGGAGGGCGACTTCTTTTCGGCGGTCTTGCATCCGGCGCAAAGTGATTTCTATCCACGCCCTCCGCGAGGAGGGCGACACCTGCCGTGACCAGTACGACGAGCTGCAGAGGCTATTTCTATCCACGCCCTCCGCGAGGAGGGCGACTGGCCGTTGCGTCCAGCTCCTCAACCAGCGTATCATTTCTATCCACGCCCTCCGCGAGGAGGGCGACCGCGTGGGCCGTCTGTATTTTGCCGCTGTGGGCATATTTCTATCCACGCCCTCCGCGAGGAGGGCGACTAGCGGCCTGTTTACGCTGATGTTCGGTGCCGGATTTCTATCCACGCCCTCCGCGAGGAGGGCGACAAAGCCTGCCAAAAGCGGTGGTAAAAGACCGGGAAATTTCTATCCACGCCCTCCGCGAGGAGGGCGACCATTAAACAGGAGGACGATTATGCAGCAAGTCAATTTCTATCCACGCCCTCCGCGAGGAGGGCGACCATTAAACAGGAGGACGATTATGCAGCAAGTCAATTTCTATCCACGCCCTCCGCGAGGAGGGCGACTTTTGCGACAAATGTTATGTTTTTTTGGTCTGTAATTTCTATCCACGCCCTCCGCGAGGAGGGCGACCATCGGGGTAGTGATTCAATTTTTCTTCGATCGCATATTTCTATCCACGCCCTCCGCGAGGAGGGCGACTTACCGTCCATGGACCGGAGGATCTTGTAGATGCGATTTCTATCCACGCCCTCCGCGAGGAGGGCGACCGCAGGGGGCCTTTGTCGGGCCGGGAAAAGTGCAGATTTCTATCCACGCCCTCCGCGAGGAGGGCGACCTGGTCAGCTTCTGGGGCTGCTGCCCGGCCACGATTTCTATCCACGCCCTCCGCGAGGAGGGCGACTTTTCCAGTCCTCCCAGCTTGGTGTCCAGGTCAAATTTCTATCCACGCCCTCCGCGAGGAGGGCGACAGATCATCCGTCACACGGGAAATGATGGTCTGAGGATTTCTATCCACGCCCTCCGCGAGGAGGGCGACGCATCTGCCGGATAATGAGGTCTCGCACGCTCTGGATTTCTATCCACGCCCTCCGCGAGGAGGGCGACATAAGTGCCGACCCGAATTTTGGGGTGCGATTGGATTTCTATCCACGCCCTCCGCGAGGAGGGCGACCATAAAACTTAGTCATTGTCGTTGTCCTCCTCAGTATTTCTATCCACGCCCTCCGCGAGGAGGGCGACGCACCAATCAGGCAATCTGCCAGCTTGGCTACCAATTTCTATCCACGCCCTCCGCGAGGAGGGCGACGCCGACACCTACAACGGCGGACGGGCGGGCGGCATATTTCTATCCACGCCCTCCGCGAGGAGGGCGACATGTTGTCGTAGTTCTGGTACTGGTGGACCTCGTTATTTCTATCCACGCCCTCCGCGAGGAGGGCGACTGTTGTCGTAGTTCTGGTACTGGTGGACCTCGTTATTTCTATCCACGCCCTCCGCGAGGAGGGCGACGTCATCGAGAGTGAGCTGGGCGCCGGACAGGTACATTTCTATCCACGCCCTCCGCGAGGAGGGCGACCTGCTAACCAACACACTCCCCGATAACACCGGGTATTTCTATCCACGCCCTCCGCGAGGAGGGCGACAAGAGGTAAAACAGGCCGCGCGCCTGTCCTTTGAGATTTCTATCCACGCCCTCCGCGAGGAGGGCGACCGGGAAATGATGGCCCGGTTCAATGATACCTTCAGATTTCTATCCACGCCCTCCGCGAGGAGGGCGACCCAGACTGCCAAGACCATGCGGCAGGAGATCAAGGCATTTCTATCCACGCCCTCCGCGAGGAGGGCGACGCCCTCAAAATCATCTGTGCCATCAGCATTGTGCGATTTCTATCCACGCCCTCCGCGAGGAGGGCGACCTGGGTACGATACACGCCGGCATCCAGTGCTTTGATTTCTATCCACGCCCTCCGCGAGGAGGGCGACGCTGGCTCTTTTGTCGCATGATATTGACGGCAATATTTCTATCCACGCCCTCCGCGAGGAGGGCGACGTGCAAGGGTCAAAGGGGCCTTTTCCCCTTCCGGATTTCTATCCACGCCCTCCGCGAGGAGGGCGACTTGATTCCCAGGTGATCCGCCTGGTCGTGAGCGCATTTCTATCCACGCCCTCCGCGAGGAGGGCGACTTCTGGCGGCCATGATAGATGCCGGTTACATAGACATTTCTATCCACGCCCTCCGCGAGGAGGGCGACGCGCAGTATGCGCAGAGGACCAGATCGCCAGCGTATTTCTATCCACGCCCTCCGCGAGGAGGGCGACTTGCCGAGTGCCGGGAGCCCGAAGTGGGCAAAATTATTTCTATCCACGCCCTCCGCGAGGAGGGCGACTCCGGCGGCGAGCCATAGCGTCGCAAAAGGTGGATTTCTATCCACGCCCTCCGCGAGGAGGGCGACATCCTGGACGAGTTCAACGCATCCACACAGGAGATTTCTATCCACGCCCTCCGCGAGGAGGGCGACAGATACCATAGTGTTAATATCATCAAGGACGCGGGATTTCTATCCACGCCCTCCGCGAGGAGGGCGACACTGGGCAACGATTCCGGCGCAGTCACCAACGCATTTCTATCCACGCCCTCCGCGAGGAGGGCGACAGCAAAAACAGAGACAAAATCTCTATTTTCAAACAAATTGTACAACATTCTGCACGAATTTAGAAGAGCCTTGATTTACAACGGGTCAAAGAACTATCCAAATCATGCAAAATGACACAAAAATCCGGTGCGAAGGTGCCGGAAAAATGCTGAGAACTCGCCCTTCGCACCGGGGCGGGAAACTCAGAACAACAGCAGGCCGTCCTGCTCGAAGGGCGGATGAACGCCGATATGCTCCACCTTGTTCTTATAGTTGTTGCCCAGCTGGTAGAAGCGCAGACTGTCCAGCGCAGGGTCGATGAGAGACATCAGCTCCGCCTTGAGAACGGCATACTGCGCGGCATCCAGCAGACACTCGAACACGGAGTTCTGCACCCGCTGGCCGTGGTCCACACAGCGCTTGGCGACTTTGCGCAGACGTTTGCGCCCGGCAGGAGTTTCGGTGTTGACGTCGTAGGTGATGAGGACCAGCATACACATCCCTCACTTCCAGAAAAATGGCGGGTAAAGCTCCATATCGCCCCGCAGGGTGCGGGCCAGAAGCAGAGCCTGCACATAAGGCACGAGGCCCCACGGAAGCTTTTCGTTCAGGAACGGGTGGGTGATGGTCTCCTGCTTGCGGGTCTGCCACCCGCCCAGAAAGGCGCGGCGGCCCTCATCGGTGAGAAGGACGGCCCCGTTCTCCTGCTTCTGGAAATGCTTCGGCGTCATGATTTTCTGGTTGATGCAGGAGAGCACGAAGCGGTCGGCATAAACTGCACGCAGCTCTTCCATGAGGTCGAGGGCGAGGCTCCTGCGCCCGGGCCGGGCGCGGTGGAGAAAGCCGACGTAGGGGTCGAGGCCCACACTCTGAAGAGCCGCCGTGCAGTCGGAGGCCAGAAGCGAATAAGCGAAAGAGAGCAGGGCATTGGTATTGTCCAGTGGCGGGCGGCGGCTCCGACCGGTGAAGGCAAAATCATCGTGCTGCTGCAGGATGAGTGAATCAAAGCAGTCGAAATACCGCTGTGCTGCCTCGCCCTCCAGACCGCGAAGCTGGTCGAGGTCGTCACACTGTTCGATGAGGGGCAGCGCCGCCGCCAGCTGGGCGCTGGTGCGCTTGAGCTGTTCCACCGGCACCCGCTGGGGGTGGTCGCGGGTGGCCCGTTCCAGCACCCAGCGGGCGTTATAGACTTTGCCCAGGATGAAATTGCGCGCATAGAGACAGCTCTCTGCCTCGCTGTCTGCGATGCGGTACTGGGTCTGCCGCAGCAGGACGTTGCCCCGCTCTTCGCCTACGGCCCGGGCCAGAAAGCGGCCCTGCGGGCTGAAAAAGCTCAAATCGACCCCGAGGCTGGCGCATTTACCCATCAGGGCAGGGCTTGCGCCGGGATAGCTGAAGCAGACGATGCCTTCCAGCGTGTGGAGCGGGACCCGGCCAATTTCAGCCTTGTTGCAGAGCAGGACGATGTTCTCCCCCTCGAGGGAAAGGTAGGCGTCCTTGTTGAGGACGTAGAGCGTGTTCAAAAACTTTCTCATGGCGCGGCCTCCTGCATCTCGTCCAGATGGGCGCGGAGATAGGCTTTCGGGTCGGCACGCTGATACAGCACGGGGAGGCAGAGCTCTTTGAGGGAGCAGGCGTTGCAGTGGGTGCCGGGCTTCGACTTGGGGGTATAGCCCCGGGCAAAATAGGCGTGCATCTCGTCGGCCATCTTCTGGGTGGTCTGGCGCAGTTCTTCGGTCAGCGGCACGACCTCCCGCCGCCGCGTTTCCTCGTAGAAGAGCGCACCCTCCGGGATGCCACACACCAGCATCTCTTCCAGCGCCATGGCCTGTGCGCAGAGCTGCAGCCGGTCAGCGTCGCTGGCCTTGGCGCGGCCATGCTTGTACTCGACAGGCACGGGCTTCCAGAGCCCTTCCGTGCTTTGCAGGGGGATGCCCTCCGGGTCGGCCCGGAACTCGACGACATCGCAGTTTCCGCTCAGGCCCAGCCGACGGCTGACCACCTGCATCCCTCGGGTGATGAGCAGACCGCCGCGCCGTTCGGTCTGGTTTGTGTCATGGCAGCGGGCGTGGTCGAGCTGGCCTTCGACGGTGCGGCGGTTCTCCGCCCACTGCTGTTCCAGATGGATGAGCGCCCACTGGCGGCGGCAGAAGCAGAAGTGCTGGATGCCCGACAGGGGCAGCCAGTCGTCTGCGCCGCCCATCAGGACAGCCTCTCGCAGGTGACTCCTTCCGGCAGAGTGTCTGCCACCGTGATGGTGTAGTCGCGGTAGCTGCGGGCGGCGTCCACATCGGGCTTGCGCTGGACGGCGACGGAGTCGAAGAGCTTATAGGCCGGGGCATTGCCCAGCTCAGAATCGTGCTTGAACACGATGAGCTCCCGCACGGCCATCTTGCCCCGGGCAGTGCTGTGGTCGTTCTCAAACATGTTCAGAATGGCAGTCCACAGAAGTTTCAAATCATCCTCGGAGAAGCCGGTGGTCTTTCGGGCGAGGTTGGCCGAGACATAGCCCTCGGCGCGGTAGAGGGCGTAAGGCACGATGTGCTTGCGGCCCATCTCAGTACCCTTCTTCTCGGCATCGGCCTCGGTAGTGATGGCCACGCGGGTGATGGTGACTTCCTGCGGGACGATGGGGTCTACCGACCGGGCAAAGCTCAGCTGGACGGGGCCGCGCACCTGACCGCAGTTCAGCGCACCCTTGACGAAGGTGGTCATGACGGCACCGAAGGTGCGGATGTCGAAGTAGTTCTCACACATATAGTCCCGCAGCTTGGCATCGATGTCGGGGTCGGCCTTTTTGGCCTTTTTCAAATCATCTTTTGGGGTAAGGCCATTTGCCTCGAGAGCTTTGGCGTCACTGGCGTTAAGGGTAATGTTGTCCTTAATGTAAATGCGGTAGCCTTTTTCGTCCTCTTTCAGGGTCTCGACATAGTTGCGGATCTTCCGCTTGAGGCAGACGTCGGTCACCAGACCGTAACCCGTCTCGGGGTCGATGCGGGGCATATTGCCTGCATCGGGGTCGCCGTTGGGGTTGCCGTTCTCGACGTCGAACAGGATGACGAAATCATAGCGGTTCTTAATGGGCTCAGACATAGTTTATTCCTCCTCATTCTTTTTGGCGTAGCGTTTCTGGGTCTGGTGGTAGTAGCCGATCTCAAAGACACCCTGCTCCGGCAGGCTGAGCCGCGCCGGGAAGCCTGTCTCGGGCAGCTGGGCCATCAGCTCGGTGAGCTGTTTGCTGAAATGCACCTCGTTGGGGGTGCTCATCTTCTGCAGATGCTTCTGAGCCAGCTTGACCAGCGTAGGGAAGGCCGTTGCCGGGGTGGCACAGGCCGAGTTGAAGTACCGGTCTTTGATGGTGGCGTTGATGCCGGGATTGGCGACGCTCTGGATCGTCTCCAGCACAGAGAAGAGACGCCCCAGAACATAGGGGACATTGCTGCTTTCGTTCAGGCTCACGGTAAATACCTCCTTGTTGAGCTCGGTGGGGTAGTTGCGGAGATAATAGGCTTTCAGGATGGCGGCGCGGCCCCGGGTGACTTCCCGTTCGGCCCGGATGCGCAGAGTCACGCCATTGAGCAGGGTGGCGGGATAGGGTCCGCCGGTGAGGATGGCCCGGAGCAGATCGCCCACCAGCTGGGGCGATGGATTTTTGTCCCGGGATTTCTGGTTGACCGTCTCCTGCGCCAGCGCCCAGACCGACAGGTTTTCCCGCTTGTCGAAGGCGGGGCGGGTGATGCTGAGCCGGTCGACGTGGTCCTGCAGATTTTTGGCAAACTGTCCGAAGCTGTTGCGCAGGAAGAACCGGACGGAGAGCCGGGCCGCGTTGGGCGAGATGCCCAGCACATAGAAGTTCTGGTTCGGGTCCAGCTTGTCATCGAGGAAGGAGACGGGGCGTCCCTGAGAAAGGGCTTTCAGTGCGGCGGCAAGGTCGCTTTCCGAGACGCCGCGCGCCTCGGCACCGCCGCAGAAAAACATCAACATGGCGTTTGAGTAGGCGGGAGCGGCGTTTTCGGCCCAGCAGACGATGGTGGTGTCGCCGATGCGCTGACAGCAATTCCGGTCAGCCAGCAGCAGATTGAGGGCCGTGGTATAGGCGAAAGCCGCGTACTCGCTGACAGGGGCGTTGGCACCCTGCTCATGGCCATAGGAGCAGAAAGCGGGTGCGTTGAAGGAGACCAGTGCCGCACCGGCGGCCTGTGCGCCCATCACACCTTTGATGGCGGGGTGGATGCGGGCGATGCCGGCCTCTTTGCCGGTGATGAGGCAGCGGGCCGTCTCGGCGTCTGCATCGGAGGTGTCAAAGGCGGACTGCCATGCGGCCCGGATGGCGTCATCTGTGGTGGCCAGCCAGTGGGCGCCGTCGGGGGATTCGTAGCCGAACACAAGGTTCGCGTTGTTGTTCAGGTCAGCCCACTGCTCTGCCAGCAGCGGGTGGGTGGGGGCTGTATCTGGCTCCCAGCTGTCAAAAAAGGCGAGGATGGCTTTGGCGGCAGGGGAGTCCACGCCGTCGAGAACCTTGTGGTGAAGGGCGGCACAGGCTTCGAAGCACTGGCGGGAACGCTCGGGCTTGCCCTTTTCGTCTGCGCCCAGCAGATAGGACGTATTGTCGCACAAAAAATTCGCGGCGACGCCGGAGGCACGCTTGACCCGGTGGGGGACAGGGAGATCACGGGGGGCGATGACGGTCTTTTTGCCCTTGGGGACTTCCTGCCGCAGGTCGTTGAGGGCGAGGAGCTGACCGTCGGGGCCGAGGCGCAGTTCATAGCTGACTTTGAACTTACTGTCCCAGCCGGGGGCCTCCACCTTGCCCTGCTTCAAAAGCTGTTCATAATAGGCGGTGAGTGCTTGGAGTATCATGTAAACACCTCCACGTCCCGGCATTCCATCACGCCGTCCACCAGCTTTGCGCGGAAGAACTGGCTGCGGATGTTGGCCGAATCAGAGTAATCGAGGCTGTGGAGCATGAAGCCGAGGTCCTGCGTGACCTTCAGCGCCGGAATGCTGCCGCCCGGCCACTCCCGGAAGTTGGCCGGGAACTCCCGGCACCCGAAACAGGGCTGGTGATAGCACTGACCTTTGCGCAGGCGTCGGCGCAGGATGTCCTGGAACTTGCCGGGATTGTCGCTGGGGGCGGCCTTGTCCGTCAAATCGAAGTGACACTCGATGACGTAGTGGACGTCCTGCAGGACCATCGCGGCCCGCTGCTGGATGTCCTCCGAGGTGTAGAGCACCGGCGGTGTGCCGCCTTTGGCCGCACTGAGGGCGGCGGAGGACAGCAGGGTGGACTTGACCTCGTTGCGCCGGATGTTGGTGAACCGGATGGGCCGCTGGGTGTATTCCTCAGTGGACGCTTCATCCTCGGGGTCAAGGCCGAAGGGCTTGAGCAGATAGATGCGGTCAACCGTATAACGCAGCCCGGGGTGCCAGTAGATGGCCTCCACAAGGCCCCGCGCAGCGGACGGGGTGGGCATGTCGTAGCTCACACGCTCGGTCTTCATTTCCGGACGAGTGAAACAGGCATAGTCGCCCCATACTTCAATGAGCATGGACATCAGCATCGCCTCCTTTCCGGGTGAAGTTGAATTTTCAGACTAAGATGAATATCGGTCATTGAAACCACCTCTCTCTTTTTAGAAGTAAAGGCCGATGCCCGTCTCCACATCCATGGCAAGGCCGGTCTTTTCACTGTAGCAGCTGGTGTCGGTGAGGATGGCCGAGCCATCGGGCCGCAGTTCCAGCGCCCCGGCGGCGTCAAGCTTGTCGAACTGGTCCTTATAGCAGGAGACACTGTAAATGCCCAGCTTCCGCAGCAGCGTCCGGGTAACATGACCGCTGCGCAGCTGTTCACAGAGGGCCGCGCCCTCGCCGACGGGCAGATAGACCGTGCGGGCAGCGTTCTCGATGAGGCGGAATTCCTCCGCCACCTGTGCAAAGGGGAACTGGCAGCCCCGGATGCCCCGGAGAAAGGCATCCAGAATGCCGTGCTTGTCCACGGCGTCGGGGCCGCGCAGTTCGGAGAGCTCGTTGAAGTAGAGCTGAATGGCCCGGGGCGTGTCCAGTGTGTCCTGATGCCGGGCGGTGTAGTCCAGCGCGCTGACGTTCTGCCTGAGCATCTGGGGCGTGGAACACTCGTCCAGCCGGAACCGGTAGACGATGCTTTCCTCTGCGCCCCGCCGCCCCTCGCGGTTGCAGCGCCCGGCAGTCTGTAAGAGCGAGTCAAGACCGCACTGCTCGCGGTAAGCGACGGGAAAATCCACGTCCACGCCCGCCTCGATAAGAGAGGTGGACACCACCCGGCAGGGCAGACCCTCTTTCAGCCGCTGGCGGATGTCGTCCAGCTGACGGCGGCGGTCGGCGGCGCAGAGCAGGGTGGTCAGGCAGTAGCTGCCCTCGGCGGGCAGAGCAGCGTAGAGCTGCTGGGCCGTCTTGCGGCGGTTGACCACGCAGAGCACCTGCGGGTGCCGGGCCAGCCGGGAGGCGAACTCCTCCTGCGGCAGGGTGCCGAGGTCTTGCAGTGTGGTGCGCCGGAGCACTTCGTAGAGGCGGGCCGCGTCGGGTGTGATCTCCTGCGGGTGGAGCTCAGGCGCAAAGCGCCGGAACAGCGGCTCAAGGGCAGGCTGGGTGGCCGTGCAGAGGACGGCCGTGGAGTGGTAATGCTGGATGAGCTGGGCGATGGCACTGACGCAGGGGGCAAGGTAGTCGCCCGGGAGGGTCTGCGCCTCGTCGAAGATGATGACGCTGTCGGCGATGTTGTGGAGCTTGCGGCAGCGGCTGCTGCGGTTGGCGTAGAGCGACTCGAAGAACTGCACCGCCGTCGTCACCACGACGGGGGCGTCCCAGTTTTCGCTGGCCAGCATCTGGCGGTACTGGGCAGGGGTCAGGTCGTCCTGCTCAACAGTCTTGTACTCGGCGTTGGAGAAGTCGGCCAGAACATTTTCTGCGCCCAGCAGGCCCGAGAAGACGGCGGCGGTCTGGTCGATGATGGACATATAAGGAATGACGTAGATGACCCGCTTCATCTTCTGGGCGGCGGCGTGCTCCAGCGCAAAGGCGAGGGAGGCGAAGGTCTTGCCGCCGCCGGTGGGTACGGTGAGGGTGTAGAGCCCCTGTGGGCCGTGCGCGCCTTTCTCGAGGCAGGCACGGAGGACGGTGTTGCGCTGGACGCTGACGGGCGAGGGCGATTCGGCACTGAGATAGCGCTGCGCCTGTGCGGAAACGATGTCCCGCAGCGCGGCGATGTCCGTGCCGCTGCCCCGGGGTGCGGCCTTGCCGTCCATGAAGGTCTCGGTGTCGATGAAGTCGGCGTCCACGAGGCAGGAATAGAGCATCCGGGTAAAGAACGCGAGGCTCAGCGGGTCGGCGCAGGCCCACGCGGGCGGCGTCGAGGCGGGGAGCGTTACTTCCTGCCAGCCGTCGTAGGGGGCTACCGGCTTCTTGCTCCGGCCAAACAGGGTGGCGTCGCCCGGGTCATCGGCGGGGCTCCCGCCGTCGGGCAGGCCGCTGTGGTGTCCGGCCACGGCAAAGGCAGTGTGGAGATGTTGGCGAACCCAGGCCTCCTGCGCCCCGGCGGTGGAGTGGTCCACCTTGGGGCCGCCTTTGAGCCGCAGCTGGAAGGCGTCGCTGTATTTGCCGACGTCGTGGAGCCACGCGGCAAATTCGGCCTCACTCTGCGCCCCGAAGGGGGCAGCGAAGGAACCGGCCAGTCTGGCAGTGCCGGCGAGATGGTCGTAGACGGTCTGGGTGCGGGTGCCGTCCTCGCTGATGTGGGCAAGACGTGTGGAGTGCTCCATAAAATGACCTCCTGACTCTGGTTTGCAATAAGGATACGCTTTTCAAAAAGCGGCTGTCAACAAAACGCGCTTTTCAACGAAAAATTCTGGGACTTTGCACAAAAAAGCAGACGGAAAAATCTGCAATGTGCCAAAAAAGAAAGAAACGAGTATTTTCATGTTTTTATAATAATACAAATAATATCCAATAAACTGGACTTTTACTGATTTTTCAGGCAAAAATGAAAAGAGAACTGCGTTTTCAGTACTGCGGGAGGAAGACCGCCCATCAGCAGAGAAAAAATGAAGATGTTGTGTACAACAACACCGCATTAAGATGGAATTAAGGCAGGGTTAAGAAAACCGCAAGAAAAGTGCTGAGTTATTCCATCTGGGAATGGACTTTCGGAAAAATCAAGGCGAATATCCCCCTTTTCATTTGCTGAAATCTGTTGTATTATGAATAACGGATATGGAATCAGAGAAAAAAGCGCCGCGATGAAGCGCAAACAGGAATGATAAGAAAAATAAAGGGCAATAGGGGGAGAGCTACGATGGACGAAAAAGATTACGAGCTGCTGCACGCGCTGGACGAGACGCGCAACATCACCCACGCAGCGGACAAACTGTACATGACCCAGTCGGCACTTTCCAAGCGCATCAAGGCACTGGAACAGGAGCTGGGGGTGGAGATCGTCCTGCGCTCGCGGCAGGGCATCCGCTTCACGCCGGCAGGTGAACAGGTGCTGCTCCACAGCGCCGCAGCCGCCCGCGAGATGGAAAAGATGCGCCGCCAGCTGGCTTCCATTCGGGGCGAAGCCTGCGGCACCCTGCGAGCAGGTATCTCGGTGAACTTCTCCTACTACCGCCTGCCCGAGGTGCTGACGGAATACCACAAAGCCTACCCGAAGGTACGCCTCGACATCGCTACCGGCCACAGCCGGAACATCTACCAGCAGATGCTGGACTCTTCGCTGGACGTGGCAGTGCTGCGGGGCGAGTATCCGTGGGACGGCACCCAGTTCCTGCTCTCGCAGGAGAATATCTGCCTGATCTGCAGCGAGGAGAACAAGGACAGACCCATCTCCGATTACCTTTATATCGACCACAGCAGCGACGCCACCATCAGCGCCCAGATGGCCCGCTGGCGCTACGAGAACGGCGTGACCAACGATGCGGGCAATTTTGTGGTGGATAACATCATGGTCTGCCGCGAGATGGTGGAGCGCGGCCTCGGCTGGGCGCTGATGCCGGAAGTGGCGCTGGATAACTTCAAAGGATATGTCAAGCCCTGCACCTTCGAGAACGGTGAGCCCTTCGTCCGGCGCACCTATATTTTCTGCCAGAGAGACGCAGCCGCCCTGCCGCAGGTGCAGCTCTTTATGGACATGCTCAAAAAGCACCGCTGAGAGGAGAAAAACATGGAAACGACTGTTTCGCTGGTCCAGATGCTGGATGCACGGGAGCGCCGGGTGCAGCATCAGCAGGAGCTGCTGGCCCAGTATCACAAGCCGCTCATCTGCTTTACCATGAATATCTGCGGCCCGATAAAGGATTCGCCCCTCATCCGGCGGGGCTTTGCGCGGGGGCGTCAGCTGCTGCGCCAGCAGTTTCTGCGGGCAAAGCTGACGCCGCTGTATCAGGACGCCGTCCGGGAAGTGACCGGGTGCGAGGCGTTCTATGTGCTGGACGCCGACCCGCTGACCATCAAGAAATTTACCACCGACATCGAGGACGCCACCCCGCTGGGGCGGCTGTTCGACATGGACGTCATCCGTCCGGACGGCCTCAAAGTGGACAGAGAAGAGCTGAACCTCGAAGGCCGCCGCTGTCTCATCTGCGGCGGGCCTGCTAAGGTGTGCAGCAGCCGCCGCATCCATACCGTGGCCGAACTGCAGGAAAAGACGACGGAGATCTTGACCGAGGCCCGGGACGCGCAGGACATTGCCGACGCGGCCCGTCTGGCCGTCCGCGCCCTGCTCTACGAAGTGACCACCACCCCGAAGCCCGGCCTTGTGGACCGGCGTAACAGCGGAAGCCATAAAGACATGGACGTCTTCACCTTCATGGACAGCGCCGCGGCGCTCTACCCCTATTTTGAAGCCTGCGCCCGGACGGGCCGCGAGACGGCGGAACAGCCCGCGCCCGAGACATTCGCGGCCCTGCGGCCTCTGGGTTGTGAGGCCGAGGGCGAGATGTTGGACGCCACCGGCGGCGTCAACACCCACAAGGGCGCGGTCTTTTCGGTGGGCATCGTCTGCGCGGCGCTGGGACGCCTCGACCGCTCCCTCTGGGCCGAAGCAGCCCGCGTTCTGGCGGAAGTATCCACAATGACGGCGGGCCTGACCGAGAAGGATTTTGCAGGCGTCACTGCCGAGAACGCCGCCACCGTGGGCCAGAAGCTTTATATTCAGTACGGTATCACTGGTGTGCGGGGGCAGGTGGAAGCTGGACTTCCCACGGTGCTGAATGTCGGTCTGCCGGTGCTGGAAGAGGGCCTTGCCAAGGGTTACGACTTCGACCGCGTCGGCGGCGGCGCACTGTTGGCCATCCTGGCCAACAGCACCGATACCAACATCATTGCCCGCTCGAGCCGGGAGCGTCAGCTGGCCCTCACCGAAGAACTGAAAGACCTTCTCGCCCAGACACCTTACCCGGATAAAGATGCGCTCGCGGCGCTGGATGATCGGTTCATTGCGGAAAATCTCTCGCCCGGCGGCAGTGCCGACCTGCTGGCGCTGACCTGGCTGCTCCATTTTGTTACTACTGAGGGGAATATCGATGAGTGAATATACCATTTCGCAGGTCTATCCGACCGATAAAACCGTTCTGGCCCAAATCGACACACTGCTGGGTCAGGAGGGCATCCGCCGCGACGGCAATCTGGACTACATCTGCGCCATGTTCGACGAGGAATACAATGTCATCGGCACCGGCAGCTGCTTCGGCAACACCCTGCGGTGCTTCGCCGTCAGCAGCGCCCATCAGGGCGAGGGTCTGCTGAACCAGATCATCACCCATCTCATCGAGGTGCAGTGCGCGCGGGGGAATATGCACCTGTTTCTCTACACCAAGGTAAAAAGCTCCAAGTTTTTCGGCGACCTCGGCTTCTACGAGATCGCCCGGGTGGAGGATACCCTTGTCTTCATGGAGAACCGCCGCGACGGCTTCGGGGCTTATCTGCGCGATCTGGAAAAGACCAGGACCGAGGGCAAAAGTGCGGCCCTCGTCATGAACGCGAACCCTTTTACCCTCGGTCATCAGTATCTTGTGGAAAAAGCTGCTGCCGCCTGCGACACGCTCCACCTGTTCGTGGTCAGTGAGGACGCCAGCCTTGTGCCTTTTGCCGTGCGCAGGAAGCTGGTGGAGGCGGGCGTGGCCCATCTGCCGAATGTGGTGCTCCACGACAGCGGCCCCTACATCATCTCGAATGCCACCTTCCCCAGTTACTTCCTGAAGGATGAGGCAGCTGTCATCGACGGCCACGCCCGGCTGGACCTCGCCGTCTTTACGAAAATCGCGGCGGCGCTGAACATCACTGCCCGCTATGTGGGCGAGGAGCCTGCCAGTCAGGTGACGGGGCTTTACAACCAGATCATGTGCGAGCAGCTGCCCAAAGCGGGTATCGAGTGTGTCGTTGTACCCCGCAAAGAAGCAAACGGCAAGGCCATCAGTGCTTCCACCGTCCGCCAGTGCCTGCAGAGCGGCGACTGGGATACCCTCGAGACGCTGCTGCCCAAGACCAGCCTCGACTATTTCCGCAGCCCGGAGGCAGAGCCGGTGCTGGCACGCATCCGCAATGCGGGCAATGTCGTGCATTACTGAGAAAAACTTCCTCTCTCTTTGTGGTCATGACAACAGAAATAGGACGAAGCATCTGTTATAATAGGCCCATCAAGAAAAGGAGAGTGTGGATATGATACGTAAAATCATTCATATAGACGAAGAAAAATGCAATGGCTGTGGTGCCTGTGTCACTGCCTGCCATGAGGGTGCCATCGGCCTCGTGAACGGAAAGGCCAAGCTTATGCGCGACGACTACTGCGACGGCTTCGGCGACTGCCTGCCCGGCTGCCCCACCGGTGCCATCACCTTCGAGGAGCGGGAGGCCGCTGCCTACGATGAGCAGGCTGTGCTGGAAAACAAACAGAAAAAGGCTGCTGCCGCTGCCGAAAAGCCCGTCTTCCACGGCTGCCCGGGCAGCGCCATGCGCCAGTTTGACCGCCAGCAGGCCGCACCGGCTGCAGCTCCTGCCGCCGCCCAGCCCTCGCAGCTGGCCCAGTGGCCCTGCCAGATCAAGCTCGTGCCGGTGAATGCACCCTATTTTGACGGTGCCAAGCTGCTTATCGCCGCCGACTGCACCGCCTACGCCTACGCGAACATCCATCAGGAGTTCATGCGCGGCCATGTTACCCTCATCGGCTGCCCCAAGCTGGATGCCGTGGACTACAGCGAGAAGCTGACCGAGATCATCCGCAATAACGACATCAAGAGCGTTACCGTCCTGCGGATGGAGGTGCCTTGCTGCGGAGGTCTCGAACACGCCGCCGTCACTGCCCTCAAGAACAGCGGTAAGTTCATCCCCTGGAATGTCGTCACCTTCTCGGTGGATGGCCGTATCCTCGACCGGTAAATAAGCGCAAACAAAAAAGCAGACGCTGCACAAAGCGTCTGCTTTTTTGTATCATTCAGTTTGTGGTCTGGGTGGCGGACTGTATCATCTTCCAGACAGACTCGATGCTCTGGCGTATCTGAGCCAGCGTGGCGATGTCCTCGTCACTCATCCGGGAAGCCGGGGGAGAGAGCACCGTCTTGGCAGAGGTCACCGTGCCGGTGAGCTGAATGTGGACGTTGTGGTCCGGGATGGTCAGCAGCACATGGATGGGCGTGGTCTTCGAGAAGAGAGCGTCCGTCGAAAAGCCGAGCACGAGGGTCGTGCCGTCGGCTGCGGCGGGGAACTGATAGTAGCGGTAGCCGTCCCGTGCGGCAGAAGGAGAGGCTTTTTTCAGCCCCTTGAGCGAGAGGGTGAAGCCGGAAAGCTCCTGAAGCTCGACCTTGTTCGTCTCGACGCCTAGCACGGCGGAAGCCTGCGTCTGGGAGATGTAGTCTCCGAGGCTCCACTCGGGCAGAAGAACGCTTGCGATGGAGAGTTTATCGGTGACAGCCTGACGCAGAACGGTGTAGAGCTGCCCGATGTCGAAGAGCGTCTCTTCCGAGTCGATATAGACCCGGGTGAAGGGAGACGTCTTGACGGAGTCGTCTTCGTTGAGCTGGTAGAAAGAGAGCTGCAGCTTTCCGGGCGCATACTGGCCGCTGATACTGCCGCTGGAAGCGTTCACCCGATCGAGGATGTTCAGCAGCGGCGGCTTATCCGGGCTGTTGGGCGTTATCTCATACCGGAAGGTGAAGGATGCACCGGTTTGCAGAGCCGAGATTTTGCTGTGCAGCTGGAAAAAGACCACGCCCACAGCGACCACTACGGCCACCAGCACGACCGCTAAAGCAACAAAAAGCGGATTGACACGTTTTTTTGGAGATGCCATCTGCAAGACCTCCTGTCATAGACTCTATGATTATAGCATACGAGCAGGTGGACGAAATGTCAAGCCGGAACTTGACGTTATCAGACGGTCAGCGTATACTGTCTGATACATCTTATATAAGGTAAAAGGAGGCAGAGATGAAAATAGCGATACTTGGTACCAGCGGCAGCGGGAAATCCACGCTGGCAAAGCGCCTGGGGGAGAGATACGGCCTGCCGGTGCTCCATATGGATACCGTGCATTTCCTGCCCGGCTGGGTGGAGCGGCCCTTCGCCGAGGAAGAAGCCATTGTCCGGCAGTTTCTCGACGAGAACGCAGGCGGCTGGGTCATCGACGGCAATTATAGCAAGACCTGCTATGCCCGTCGGCTGAAAGAAGCGGATAAAATCATCGTGCTCTGGTTTTCACCGCTGGTCTGCCTTTGGCGGGCGATACGGCGCTGGCAGCAGAACAAAGGCCGTGTGAGGGAGTCGTCTGCGCCCGGGTGCGAAGAGAAGATAGATGCCGAATTTGTCCGCTGGATCCTCCACGATGGGCGCACGAAGCAAAAGTGGGCGCAGTTGGAGAGGATCGGGGAAAAGTACCCGGAGAAATATGTGTTGATTCGGAACCAGCGGGAGCTGGATGGGTTCTTAAAGGAACTTTGAACTGGTTCGCGCGCCGGTGGCGCGGGGGCAGAGCGCGGTTACGCGAGGTTAAGTTCTCTTTTGCGTGCCAAAAGAGAACCAGAAAAGCACCCGCTACTTTCGAG
>OFCU01000262.1_pt1 | contig 22367 bp, 18 predicted proteins | sample 1520851 | NCBI WGS metagenome assembly OFCU01 (sample SAMEA2699040, study PRJEB24076) | metagenome | reverse complement strand
CACTTATCTCGACGGCACGGCGGGCGGCGCGGGGCACTCCCGCCAGATCGCCCTGCGGCTGAACGGCGAGCAGGGCGGCAGGCTCATCTCGCTGGATCAGGACCCCGATGCCGTGCAGACGGCCCGGGCCCGGCTGGCGGGCCTGCCTGCCACCGTGGTGCAGATCAACTTCCGCTATGCCGGACAAGCTCTGGAGCAGCTGGGCATTGAAACGATCAACGGCGCGCTGCTGGATCTGGGCGTGTCCAGCCATCAGCTGGATGACGCGGCCCGGGGCTTTTCCTACCGGGCAGATGCCCCGCTGGACATGCGGATGAGCCAGGAGGGTGAGACGGCCGCCGATCTCGTGAACAGCGAGAGCCGGGAGGAGCTGGCCCGCATCCTGCGGGATTACGGCGAGGAGCCCTTCGCCTGGCAGATCGCGGGCAGGATCGTGGAAGCCCGGGAAACTGCCCCCATTGAAACGACATTGCAGCTGGCGGATATCGTGGCCAGCGCCATGCCCCCGGCGGAGCGCCGGAAGAACAAAAACCCCTCCCGCCGCACCTTCCAGGCACTGCGCATTGCGGTAAACCATGAGCTGGACGCACTGGAAGAGGGGCTGGACACCATTTTTGCGCATCTCGCACCGGGTGGAAGACTTTGCGTGATCACCTTCCACTCGCTGGAGGACCGGCTGGTCAAGAACAAGTTCCGCCGCTGGTCCACCGCCTGCACCTGCCCGCCGGAGTTCCCGGTGTGCGTCTGCGGCGGCAAGGCCAAGGCAAAGCTGATCACACGCAAACCCATTGAAGCCAACACGCAGGAGCTGGAAGAGAACCGGCGCAGCCGCTCGGCCCACCTGCGGGTTTTGGAAAAGATCTGAGGGCGGCACAGCCCCGGAGATGTGAGGAGGAGATCACCATGGGTCAGGCAGCATACGATATGACAGAGGTTCGGCGCAGAAGAGCGCCGCAGGCACAGCCCAAAGTTCCGCTGCGGGTAGAAAAGGGCGGTAAAAAGCGGCTGAATCCCGTGCGGGCCGCCATGCAGCACGCGCTGCAGCTGGTGGGCGCGGCTTTGCTGGTGGGCTTTGCGGTAAGCCTGCTGTGGAGCGAGGCACAGCTGGTGGAGCTGAATTCTCAGATCCAGAGCGCCAAGGCAGAGCTTGTGAGCGAGCAGAGCCAGTATACATACTACAACAGTGCCCTGAACAGCCGCACCAACATCACAAGTGTTGAGGAGACCGCCACACGCCTGGGGCTGATGAAGATCGACCAGAGCCAGATCACCTACATCCGGCTGGATGAGGGCAGCGTTCTGGTGCGCAAGGCATCCGCTGTGCGGCAGTGGTCGGATCTGCTCCACGATGGGGCAATGACCATTCTTGCCTCTGTCAGAACGGCAAAATAAACCAAACAACGAAAAGCGTGCGGCAGCGCACGCTTTTTCGGTTTTCTTCGGGAGTACGCAATGCAAACACCATCCTCCAATCCCAAAAAGAACAGTGCCCGCCGCCGCAGTGCGGACCCGCACGCACGGCTCAGTGCCCGGCTGCGTCATATCAGCTTTGGTGCCGCCGTGCTTCTTGTGGTGGTCGCCGCGCTGACCGTGATCTACAGCCTGTACAAGATCCAGATCCGCGACGGTGCCACCTACCGCCAGTACGCCGCTGAGCAGCAGCTGCTGGACAGCACCATTCAGGCCACCCGCGGTGAGATCTACGACACCAGCGGCATCACGCTGGCCTCCACCAGCGTGGTCTGGACCATCTGGGCCGACCCCTCTTACAGCACGGCCCTGTATACCACCACCACCGATCAGGACACCAAGGCGGAGACCCGCACCATCGATGAGGCCGCCATGAAGGAGGTCTGCACCCAGATCACCCTGCGCCTGCTTTCGGGCGATGGCGAGAGTCTGGACAGCGTGGACACCACTTCGGCAGAGTACCAGACCCAGTATCAGGCGGTCTGCGATGCCCTCTCCCAAAACGAAAGCTCCTATCAGGTGCTGGCCACCAAGGTCAACAACGCCATCAAGCTCTCCATTGAGGAATACGTCAAGACCTACAACAAGGCCCACAGCAAGAGCGGAAAATCCGCCGGTGCGCTGGAAAAGATCCTGGCCAAGCTGGGTCTGGGCCAGCAGGAGAGCGACGACGGCACCCCCACTGTCCGCAAGGGGCGGGTGTCGGTGTCGGCCTCCAAGGGCTTCCAGCGGGATTATCCCTACGGTCGCTTTGCCGCCGCCGTGCTGGGCTTCTGCAATGCGGATGGTCAGGGCGTGTACGGTCTGGAAAACTCCTATGAGTCCACGCTGGCCGGTGTGAACGGCCGCACCATCACCCTGCGCAACGCCTATGGCAACGCCATTGCCGATGAAAACGCCACCACCTACGCCGCCAAGGACGGCTCCAATCTGGTGCTCTCGCTGGATGTGAACATTCAGGAGGTGGTGGAGCGCTACCTGAACGAGGCCGTGGCGGCCAACACCGTTGAGAATCGCGGCTGCGCCATTGTGATGAATGTCAAGACCGGTGCCATCCTTGCCATGGCCTCCAAGCCGGACTTTGACCCCAATGACCCGCAGGATTTCGGTGCCAATCTGGCCTACCTGACGGAGCAGGTGCAGGCCGAGCCGGAACTGTACACCATCTACAAAAAAGACGAGAACGGCAACTACCTGCGGGACGAGAACGGCCAGAAGATCGCGGATGGGGAAGCCGACTACACCGGCACCTACCGGGATATCCAGTGGAAGAACAAGACCATCACCGAGCTGTACTACCCCGGAAGCGTGTTCAAGGTCATCACCGCCGCCATGGGTGTGGACAGCGGCAAGGCGACCTATTACACCACCCTGAACTGCTCCGGCGCGTACAGCGTGGCAAAGCAGACCTACCACTGCGCCGGCAGAAAGGCGCACGGGGCCCAGAATCTGGCCGAGGCCCTGCGCAACAGCTGCAACATCTACTTTGTCCAGCTGGGTCAGCGCGTGGGTTCCAGCCTGTTCTATGATTACTTTGATGCCTTTGGCTTTACCGAGCGCACCGGCGTGGACCTGCCCAATGAGACCAGCTTCATGCAGTATTACAGCAAGAGCCGTCTGGGCGAGGTGGAGCTGGCCTCCTCCGCCTTTGGTCAGGCCATGGCCGTGACCCCGCTGCAGGTGTGCACTGCCGTCTCGGCGGCAGTCAACGGCGGCTATCTGGTCACCCCCCATGTGGTGGATAAGATCACGGACCAGAACGGCAACGTGGTGCAGGAGATCGGCACCAACATCCGCCGTCAGGTCATCAGCGAGAGCGCCAGCGAGACCATCCGCCAGATCATGGAGTTTGAGGTGGGCGACGGCACCCAGGGCGGCGGCGGCAACGCCTACGTTGCAGGCTACCGCATCGGCGGCAAGTCCGGTACCTCCGAGCAGCTGAACATGGACCGCCGCGCCGATGGCGACTACAAGAAGGTGGCATCCTTTGCGGCTGTCCTGCCCGCCAACGACCCGGAGATCCTGGTCTATGTCATGCTGGACGACCCCAACAATGCCCGCACCGACTATTCCTCCATTCTGGCGGCTCCGGTGGTGGGCAACATCATCAGCGAGATCGCGCCCTATCTGGGCATCGCCACCGACGGCGTGGACCGCAGCGGCACCACCGTCAAGGTGCCCAACCTGACGGGCAAGGAGTGGAGCAACGCGCAGGTGCAGCTGAACATCAAGGGCTTGAAGCATCACCTGGCCGAGAGCGAATCCGACCAGACCGCCGCCCTTGTCACCTACCAGTACCCTCGTGCGGGGGCAGAGGTGCCCTACGGCACCACCGTTTATCTGTATACCGATACCTATGAGGGCAAGCACGCCGAGGTGCCGGACGTGACCGGCAAGAGCGCGGACTTTGCCCGGCAGATGCTGAACGCCGCAGGGCTCAACTGCACAGTCGAAGGCTCCGGCACGGTCCAGAGCCAGAGTGAGGCACCCGGCTCCAGCGTCCAGCAGGGAACCATCGTACATTTGATCTGTGGATAAAGGGGAATGAGAGTATGGAAGCAATTGCAGCAAACATCCTGTTGGAGGGCCTGGCCGTCAACGCGCTGGCCCAGTGCGAGACCCCGGTCACGCTGGTGACCACCGACAGCCGTGAGGTCTGCCCCGGGTGCATCTTTGTGGCGTTCCCGGGCGAAAAATTCGACGGCCATGATTTTGCCGCCAAGGCGCTGGAAAACGGCGCGCTCTGCGTGGTGCTGAACCACCCCGTGGAAGGCGTGCCGGAGGAGAAGAGCGTGATCTGCCCGGACAGCTACCACGCCATGATGGTGCTGGGTGCCAATTATCGCAGCCAGTTCCACCCAAAAGTGGTGGGCGTGACCGGCAGCGTGGGCAAGACCACCACCAAGCAGATGACCTACGCCGCCATTGCAGGCTTTGGCAGTACCATCAAGACCGAGGGCAACCAGAACAATGAGCTGGGCCTGCCCCGCACCATGTTCCGCATCGGCAAAGAGACCCAGTACGCCGTGGTGGAGATGGGAATGAGCCACGCCGGAGAGATCGAGCGCCTGAGCAAGTGCGCCCGCCCGGATGTAGGCATCATCACCTGCATCGGGGTGTCCCACATCGGCAATCTGGGCAGTCAGGAGAACATCTGCAAGGCAAAGCTGGAGATCTGCGCCGGTCTGCCGGAGGGTGCTCCGCTGGTGCTGAACGGGGACGACCCCTTCCTGCGCAAGGCCGTCCTGCCCGACCATGTCCGTCCGGTCTGGTTCAGCCTAGGCGATGAGAACGCCGATGTCTGTGCCCTGTCCATCCAGCAGGATGAAAAGGGTATGAGCTTTGTGCTGGAGGATCACGAGGAGGGGACTTTCCTCGTAAAGATCCCCGCCATGGGCCGGCATAATGTGGCCAACGCACTGGCTGCCTACTGCGCCGCCACCCGTCTGGGGCTGAATGCCCGCCGGGTCATTGCCGGTCTGGCCGACTTTGAGCAGACCGGGATGCGCCAGAAGGTGGTGCACGTCAGAGGCGTGGATGTCATTGAGGATTGCTATAATGCCAACCCCGACAGCATGAAGGCCGCGCTGGCCATGTTCAGGGAGTATCCCTGCAAGCGCCGCTTTGCCCTGCTGGGCGATATGCTGGAGCTGGGCGATATCAGCCGCGCCGCCCACGAGGAGGTGGGCCGTCAGGCCGTGGAGAACAAGGTGGACTACCTCGTCACCTATGGCGAGCAGGCCAAGCGCATTGCCGTGGTGGCTGCCGCCAAGGGGCTGCCCACCCTCCATGCCGACACCTACGCCCAGGCCGCCGAGACTCTGCTGAACAAAATGCAGCCCGGCGATGCCCTGCTGGTCAAGGCCAGCCGCGGCATGGCACTGGAAAAAGTGCTGGAGATATTTTACAAGGAGTAACATCGAGCTATGATTCGTTTCGCCTTGATCGCCGCCTCAACGCTGGGGTTCTTCCTCACGGCGGCGCTCGGGAATCTGATGGTGCCGCTGCTGCGGGCGTTCCAGGGACGCTGGGATGAGCCCAAGGCCCGGCAGGCACCCGGGCAGGAAGCACCGGATGCCGAGCCGGAGCGCCCGCCGCAGGCCCCCACCATGGGCGGGCTCTGCCTGATGGTGGGGGTGCTGGCTGCTGTGGGCGTGGGCTGGACAGCCGCCTGTGTGGCTCAGCCTGAACTGCTGGGGGCCGAGAGCCTGTTCTCGGTCCGGCTGCTCACAGCGCTGCTGGGAGCTTTGCTCTTTGGCGGTGTGGGCCTGCTGGAGGATCTGGCCCGCATCCGCAACCGTTCCGTGCTGGGCCTGCGGCGGTACACCCGCCTTGGGCTGGAAGCCGCTGCCGGTGCCGTGGTGCTGGTGCTGCTGGGAGCCAAAGGCTGCCTTGCAGCCGGGATCACCCTGCCGGGTGTGGGCTATATCGATCTGGGCATTGCCGCCCCGCTGCTGTGGGAAGGACTGCTGGTCGCACTGGCCGAGTGCGCCCGCATTGCCGATGGCGTGGACGGCATCGTCTGCGGCACGTCCTTTGCGGCCATGCTGGGCCTGATGGGGGTGATGACCCTGCTGGGCTGGTTCCCGCTGGGCGTTCTGCCCGCCGCACTGGCCGGTTCCCTGATGGCCTTCCTGCTCTGGAACTTCCCGCCCGCAAAGCTGCGGCTGGGCAGCGTGGGCAGCCTGTTTCTGGCCGGGATGCTGGGGTGCGTGCCCCTGTGCATCGGCTGGCCCGACCTCACCCTGCCGCTGGCCCTGCCCTTCTGGCTGGAGGGCGGCATGGTGGCCCTGCAGATCCTGGTCTGCAAGGCCAGCCGGGGCCGCAGGCAGCTGTTCCGCTCGGCACCGCTCCACCGTTGGCTGGAGCTGCGGGGCCAGAGCGCGGAACAGATCTTTTATACCTTTTGTGTCATTGCCATGCTGGGCGTGGCGCTGACCGTTCAGCTGGCAAAAATCAGTTAAGGAGGGGTGCAGTTTGGCAACACTCCGCAGAAAAAAAGCAGAGCCGTTTTCCGTCTTTCAGCGGGACCCCGGCCCCTGGCCGCCCATCCTGCTCAACTGGATGGCGACCCTGGCCATCATCATGGTGTTCGGGCTGGTCATGCTGTTCAGTGCAAGCTATACCACGGGCTATCTCCGCTTTGGGGACAGCTTCCATTACATCAAATCCCAGCTGCTCTGCACGGTGCTGGGCCTGGGCATGATGTTCCTGTTCTCCTATTTTGACCACCGTTTCCTGCGCAGAATGGTCAAGCTGGGCTATGTTGTCTGCCTGATCCTGCTGGTGCTGGTGCTGTTCAGCAGCCCCATCAATGGCTGCCGCCGGTGGATCAGCTTCGGCGGCCTGACCTTACAGGCCTCCGAGGTGGCAAAGTTTGAGATGATCTTGCTCACGGCAGACATCGCCGCCAGGACCCCGCAGATCAGATTCGGCGAGGTGCCCCTGCGCAAGTGGGTCCACCACAGCATCGTGGTGGAGCTCATCCGGCCCATCCTGTGGCTGGTGCCTGTCCTGATCCTGCTGGTGCTGGAGCCCCACATGTCGGGCATCCTGCTGACCACGGCCATCGTGGGCACCATCCTGCTGCTGGGCGGCAGCGGCGGCATCATTACCTGGGGCTGTGCCGGTGCCGCGCTGTTCCTGCTGGAGACTTTGCTGAAGCACGTGGACTCCATCGACTACCTGCAGAGCCGTCTGGACGGCTGGACGCAGGATCTTGACCGGATGACCAGCCAGACCAAGCAGAGCCTGTACGCCATCGGCTCAGGCGGTGCCACGGGGCTGGGGCTGGGCAACAGCATCGAAAAGCAGCTCTGGCTGCCGGAGAGCACCAACGACTTTATCTTCAGTGTCGTGTGCGAGGAACTGGGCTTCGTCGGCGCGGTGATCGTCATCGTGCTGTTCGTCCTCTTTCTGGTGCAGGGCTTCTGGATCGCCTTCCATGCCGAAAACCGGTTCTGCACGCTGGTGGGCATCGGCATCATGGCGCAGATCGCCTGGCAGGTGTTCTGCAACATCGCCGTTGTCACCAACACCCTGCCCAACACCGGCATTTCGCTGCCCTTCTTCTCCTCCGGCGGCACCAGTCTGATCCTGCTGCTGGCCGAGATGGGCGTTATGGTCAATATCGGACGCAACGGCGAACGGGCCCGCCTGGAACGGGAGGAAGCCCACGCCGAGCGGGAGCGCCAGCGCAAGGCAAAGACCATTGTGCTGGATACCGCGCGCAGAGCGCAGACAGAACAGTAAGGAGGAACCAAGATGCGTGTACTCATTGCAGCCGGCGGCACTGCCGGCCATATCAACCCGGCTCTGGCCATTGCGGGAGCCATCAAAAAGGCCGACCCCACTGCCGAGATCCATTTTGCGGGCCGGAAAGAGGGCATGGAGTACCGTCTGGTCACACAGGCGGGCTATCCCTTCCATCACATCGAGATCACCGGCTTTCAGCGGAAGCTGAGCCTGAACAATATCAAGCGGAACATCATTACCCTGTGGAATCTGGCACTCTCCGGCCCCAAGGCCAAAAAGATGATGAAGGACATCCAGCCCGACCTGGTCATTGGCTGCGGCGGCTATGTGTCCGGCCCGGTGGTGCGCTGCGCCGCCAGACAGGGCATCAAGACCGCCCTGCATGAGCAGAATGCCTTTCCCGGTGTGACCAACAAGCTGCTGGCCCCGGATGTGGACATCGTGTTCGCCGCTGTGCCCGCCGCCGTGGAAAAGCTGGGCGCACCCGAAAAGACCATCGTGGTGGGCAATCCCGTCCGGCCTGAGGTGTTCACCCAGGCGAAGAACCGGGAAGCCATCCGTGCCGAACTGGGTGCAGGCGACCGCACCGTGATCCTCTCCTTCGGCGGTAGTCTGGGTGCCCGCCGCGTGAACGAGGTGGTGGCCGACCTCTGCGCCTGGGAGCAGAAGAACAAAAAGCCCGTCCTCCATCTCCATGCCACCGGTCAGTACGGCGTGCAGCTGTTTCAGGATCTGGAAAAGGAAAAGGGCTTTGCCCCCGGCGAGAGCCTTGTGGTGAAGGAATACATCAACAATATGCCCGAGCTGCTGGCCGCAGCGGACCTTGTCATCAGCCGCGCCGGTGCCCTGACACTGGCCGAGCTGGAGGCTGTGGGCCGTGCCGCCGTGCTCATCCCCAGCCCCAACGTGGCAGAGAACCACCAGTATTACAACGCCATGGAGCTGCAGAAGGCCGGTGCCGCCGTGGTCATTGAGGAAAAAGACCTGACCGGCGAAAAGCTGGTGCAGACCGTTTCCGGGATGCTGGCCCAGCCCGGCAAGCTGGCTGAGATGGGCCGCAATGCCCGAAGCCTGTCGGTGGACGACAGCCTGGACCGCATTGCGGATGCCCTGCTCAAGCTGGTCAAGACCCCGTAACGGAAGGAAAAAACAGAGGAAAGGAGGTGCAGCCGGATGCCGCAGAATGACCGGAACAGCCGGAACCGCAAGGGCCGCCGGGCCTACGATCAGGCCCGGGATGACCGGCGCGGCGGGCAGAGCACCCAGCGCCGCAGCAGCGCGGGTGCAGGCAGTGACCTGGGGTACAGCGGGTACGCAGGATATTCCTCCGGCGGCCACCCCATCACGAACCCCAATTATGACCCCGATGCGCCCCGCCCCAGTCGGTACACGGAGCGCACGGTGAACTACGGCTCCTACCCGGACAACAGCATCACCTTTCCCACCGGCGGGCGGAGCAGCCAGAGCGGCGCACAGCGCCCCCGCAGCGGGCAGAACGGCCAGCGGCGCACCTCCGGGGGCAATCAGCGGAACCGCCGCCCGTCTGGCGGCCAGAACCGGAACGCCCAGCGCCGCCCGCAGAACGCCCAGAGCCGCAGCGGCCAGCGGATGCGGCCGGTGCAGGGGCAGAACGCCCGGCGTGACCCCGTCCGGCGGGAGGGCAGGAAAAAGCGGAAGCTGACCCGGGCCGCCATCCGGCGGCGCAGGCTCATGCGGCGGCTCACGGCCCTTGTCATGCTGCTCTGCGTCATCGGCGCGGGGGTCTACCTCACCGTGACGATGCTGTTCAAGATCAGCTCTATTCAGGTGCAGACAGCGGACGGTGTGGTGCAGGAGGCCGGCGGCTACACCAGCGACCAGATCCTGCAGGCGCTGGATGTCCATCTGGAAGAGAATATCTTCAGCTTTGATCCCGGCAGCAAGGCCGCCGCGCTGGAAAAAGTGTTCCCCATGCTGGAGGATATCCGGGTGGAGCGGGATTACCCCGGCACCGTGGTGGTGCGGGTAACAGAAGCCCAGCCTGCCTGGGCCATCCAGACCTCCTCCGGCTGGCTGACCCTCTCGGGCGGCCTGAAGATCCTGGAAAAGGATTCTGCCCAGCCTGCCGGTCTGCCCACTCTGTACGGCGGCGAACCGGTCTCTGCCGAGCCCGGCGAACAGCTGACCTTTGCGGCGGAGCCCAAGGCCGACAGCATCCCGGACAGCACCGCCGACAGCAGCGCCTCCGGCACTGTTGCGGAGGAGGCGGACCAGCGGCTGGAAAGCCTGAACACCCTGCTGGCTGCGCTGGATGCCGCAGGCATGAGCGCCGATGTGACCCGCATCGAGTTTGCGGATGTGGACGAGATGGCCTTCCTCTATCAGGACCGCATCAGCGTCTGGCTGGGCACCCTGAACGAGCTGGAATATAAGCTCAAGCTGGCAAAGCACGTCCTGCTGAATGAGGACGGCAAGGGCTGTGCCGCGACCGACACCGGAAAGCTGGACTTCACCCATATCAGCATGTCCAGCACCCGCAAGTTCACCTTTGCACAGGGTGAGCCGGAGCTGCCCTCCGGCTACATCGTGCCTGAACCGGTGGAGGAAACACCCGCCGAAGAAGGTGTGACCGGTGAAACGGCAGAAGGCACGGCCACAGACGGCACTGCCCCGGCAGCGGGCGAAGCCGCCGCAGATGCTGCTGCCGAAACACCAACGGATACCGCCGCAGCCCCGGCAGGACCCGAAGCCGGACCGACGGCACAGCCGACCCCCGCCGAAGGAACGACCCCGGTAGCGGGCGATGCAAATCAAACCCAAAAGACCCAATGAGGAGCGTGTAATGTTATGAAGCTGGAACAATTACTGGAAGGCGTGCCCTTTACGCTGGTGCAGGGCAGCCTGGATACCGAAGTGCAGGACATCATCTACGACAGCCGGAAGGCGGCCCCGGGCCTTGCCTTTGTCTGCATCGTGGGCACCCAGCGTGACAGCCACGAGTTTGCCGCGGACTGCGCCGCCAAGGGCGTGAGCGTGCTGGTCATCCAGCATGACATCGACCTTTCTGCCATGCCCGGTGTGACCGTGGTCAAGGTGGAGAGCAGCCGCTATGCCATGGCGCTGATGAGCGGCAACCTCTTTGGCAACCCCTCCCGCCAGATGACCATGATCGGCGTGACCGGCACCAAGGGCAAGACCACCACCACCCACATGATCAAGAGCGTGCTGGAAGCTGCCGGGAAAAAGGTCGGCATGATCGGCACCAACGGCATCTATTTCATGGGCCGCCATCAGGAGACCGCCAACACCACCCCTGAGAGCTACGAGCTGCAAAAGACCTTCCGCCAGTTTCTGGACGCAGGCTGCGACGTGGCCCTGATGGAGGTGTCCAGCCAGGGCCTGATGATGGACCGTGTGGCGGGGGTGCACTATGATATCGGCGTGTTCACCAACCTTTCCCCCGACCACATCGGCCCCGGTGAGCACAAGACCTTTGAGGAGTACCGCAGCTGGAAGGGGCAGCTCTTCCGGCGGTGTGATGTGGGCGTGGTGAACATCGATGACGAGAACACCGAAGCCCTGCTGGAAGGCCACACCTGCAAGCTGGTGACCTATGGCCGCAGTGAAAAGGCCGACTACCGCGCCGAGGGCTGTGAGCTGCTGCGCACTCACGATTTTCTGGGCGTGGCGTTCCACGTTTCCGGCAGAGACAATATGGATGTCAGGGTGAACATGCCCGGCGAGTTCAGCGTCTACAACGCGCTGGCCGCCCTGGCCGTGGGCAAGGTGCTGGGCCTGCCCGATGCCGCCATCCATGAGGGTCTGGGCAAGTGCGTGGTCAAGGGCCGCGTGGAGCTGGTGCCCATCAGCAAAAAGTTTACCATCCTGCTGGACTACGCCCACAACGAGGTCTCCACCGAGAGCCTGCTCACCACCCTGCGGGCCTATCACCCCCACCGGCTGGTAGTGGTGTTCGGCTGCGGCGGCAACCGCTCCAAGCTGCGCCGCTACGGCATGGGCGAGACCTGTGCAAAAATGGCGGATTTCTCCATCCTGACCGAGGACAACAACCGTTTTGAGAAGATCGAGGATATCCTCGCCGATATCCGGGTGGGCATGAACAAGGGCAACCCCGATGCCAAGTTTGTGGAGATCCCCGACCGTCTGGATGCGCTCCACTACGCTGTGGATCACGCCCAGGAGGGCGACCTGATCGCCGTCATCGGCAAGGGCCACGAGACCTACCGCGACCGTGAGGGCGTGAAAACCCCCTTCCTGGAACGGGAGCTGCTGGAAGAATACGCCCAGCAGATCGGGTTGGAATAAACAACAAAAACGCGCTGTGTCGTTGGACACGGCGCGTTTTTCTTTGTTGCTGCTCTGGCACGGCAGCGCTTACGCGCCCCACACCAGCCAGAGATACACATAGCCTGTCAGGACGGCTGCCAGCGTGAACGGAATGCCGATGCGCAGGAAATCACGGGTGCGCACCTGCTCACCATGCTTGCGCAGGATGCCGATGGCTGCAATGTTGGCCGAAGCGCCAATGGGGGTCAGGTTGCCGCCCAGAGTTGCGCCCGTGAGCAGGCCGAAATAAAACAGCTCGGGCGGGAAGCCTGCACCGCCGTTCATCAGCCCGGCAATGCCCTGCACCACCGGCAGCATGGTGGCCACATAGGGGATGTTGTCGATGAAGGCAGAAAGGCCCACCGAGACGAACACCAGCAGGGTATAGAGCCGGAAGGGGTCATCACCGGAGAGGGTGTAGAACAGCTGGGCGGCGGCATCGATGACCCCGGCCTTGCGGATGCCCTCGATCAGGATGAACAGCCCGAACAACAGCAGCAGGGTGTCACAGTCCAGCTCCCGGGCCGCCAGCCGGAACGGCGCGAACGAGCGGCGGCGCAGGCAGGCGCGCAGGATGCCGAACAGGCAGACCCCTGCACAGATCAGACCGCTGCGCAGGCCATAGAGCGCCAGCGGCAGACCGCCCGCAGGCTGGGGCAGGAAGGAGGCCGCGATGAGCAGGCCCACCGTCAGCAGCATCAGGGCGGAGGGAACGGTGTCGGTGACCTCGGTCTCCACCGTGGCCGAGATGGGCTGGGTCTCGTGCCGGAAAGTGAACAGCAGCACGCCCAGAGAGGCCAGCGCCCCCAGCTCCACCCCGAAGAAGATGCCGGGCCTGCCCTCCATCCAGAAGAAATGGAAGAAGTTCATTCCCGCAAAGCCGCCCAGCAGGATGCTGGTGGTGTCACCCACAAGGGTGGCGGCTCCCTGCAGGTTGGAGGAGACCGCAATGGAGATGAGGACGGGCACGGGGGAGATCTTGAGCTTGCGGGCAATGGCAAGGCCCACAGGGGCCACCATGAGCACCGTGGCAACATTGTCCACAAAGGCGCTGATGACCCCGGCAAAAAGGGCCAGCATACACACGGCCCATTTCACGTTGGGCACCCGCACGATGAGCAGCTCGGCCAGCCGGGCAGGCATCCTGCTCTCAATAAAGAGGGAGACCGTGCCCATGGTGCCCGCCATCATCAGCAGGACGTTGAAGTCCACGGCCCGGGCGGCATCCATCAGGGTAAAGTCCCACAGGCCCGCCGCGCCCAGAGCCAGAAACAGAGCGGCCCCGCCCAGCGCGGCAAAAGGCCGGTACTGCGGCAGGGCCAGCATCAGAAGATAGGTCAGCAGAAAAATGATCAGTGCAGGAAGCATACGCAGTCCTCAGCTTTCGGGCCTGGCATCGGTGTCCTCGTCGATCATCCGGTATCCCACGCCCAGTTCGTTCAGAATATAGGTGTTGCGGCCGGGCACGCTGCCCAGCTTTTTGCGGATGTTTGCCATGTTGACCTGCAGCTTTTTGGTGCTGCCGCAGTCGGTATCGCCCCAGATGGCCCGCACGATGGCGGCATAGGTCATCACCCGGCCTGCATGTTCCGAGAGGAAGGCCACGATGTTATATTCGGTCTGGGTCAGCTTGATCTCGGCACCGTCTACAAAGACCTTGCGGCGCTCGTAGTTGATCTCAAGCCCCTGTGCCCGGAACACGCCGCCGGGCATTCCGCCCAGCACGCCGAAGCGGTTGGTGCGCAGGGCGGCGCGCACCCGGGCCAGCAGCTCGCCGGTGCCAAAGGGTTTGGTGATGTAATCGTTGGCTCCCAGATCCAGCGCTTCGATCTTGTCCTGCTCGGTGGTGCGGGCCGAGAGCACGACGATGGGGGTCAGGAACTTCTGCCGCACAAAACGGATGAGCTCCAGACCGTCCCGGTCGGGCAGGCCCAGATCCAGGATGATAAGGTCCGGATTGTGGGAGGTGAACAGGGTCTGGCCCATGGCGCAGGTGTTGGCAACAAGGGCCTGATAGCCGTTGGTCTCCAGCAGCGTCTCAATAAAGCTGCAGATGTTGGCCTCATCTTCCACGACCAGAACCTTGAATTTGTTATTGCTCATCTTCGTTTTCCTCCGTCTCGATCGATTCGGTCTCCAGCCAGAAGCGGATGCTGGTGCCCTCGCCCACCTTGCTCTCGGCCTGGATCTCGCCGCCGTGTGCCTTGACGATGGCGGCACAGACCGAAAGGCCGATGCCCATGCCGTGCTTGCCGCTGTCGGCCGCGGCATCAGCGGGCAGCACACCGGTGAACAGGGTGCGCAGGCGCTCCTTCGGAATGCCGCAGCCGTTGTCCGATACCTCAAACACCGCCCGGCTGCCCAGCGTGAACACCCGCAGGATCAGCTGGGTCATCCCCTCGGCGTGGACGGCGGCATTCTCCAAAAGGTTCGTCAGCACCTGCGAGATCAGCATCGAGTCCATGGGGATCACAATGAAGCTGTCGGGCAGGTAGGTGGTAACGGGCACCTTGGGGTAGCGCTTCTGGAACCGTACCAGCACGGTGTCAATCAGCTCGTCCAGCACGGTGGGGGTCTTTTGCACGGCTACCTGCCCGCCGTCAAAGCGGGTGACGGACAGCAGGTTCTCCACCATCCGGTTCAGCCACTGGGCATCGGAACAGGCTTCGCCAAGAAGTTTTAATTTTTGCTCTTTTTCCAGGCTGTCATAATTTTCAATGACCGTGGAACAGGCCCCGTAAATGGAAGTAAGGGGCGTGCGCAGATCGTGGGAGACGGCCCGCAGCAGGGTGGCCCGCATCTTTTCGGTCTCGCTCTCCATCCGCAGCTGTTCCTGCTTTTTGATGCGGGTGGTCAGGGTGCTGGTCATAATGGACACCACCAGCATCGCCATGCCCGAGAACAGGTTTTCCGGCAGAGTGAAGTTGAAGGCAAAGTAAGGGGAGCGGAACGCAAAATTCACGGCCAGCACGCCGATCAGGGAAGCCACCACGCCCCACACATAACCATCTGTATAGATCGAGATCAAAAAAACTGCCAGAACAAACACCATCGATGCAACGCCATCGATCCGGCCAGTGATCTGCTGTGTGCCGGTCACGATGAGAAAGGCGGCGCACAGCACAGCGGCCAGGACCAGCGCGTCGTGCCAGCGGGTCTTCTGCTTCATGGGGATCCCTCCATATCTATTCTACTCCAGATGAAAAGTATACCATACTTTTCCTAAAGATGCAGTAAAGGCTGAAAAAAGAGCTGTTGTTCCGGGGGTGGGCTGCACAGAATGCCCAAACCCATGGATTCTTTTCCGATTTTATGCTATTATAAAGAGTAAGAGCAAGGAGAGAGCGCTCTCAGGGATAAGAGAAAACGTAACGTTGCAATAGAAGGAGAAGAGGACTATGGGAAAATATTTTGGAACCGACGGCTTCCGTGGCGAGGCCGGTGTGAACCTGACCGCCGACCACGCCTACAAGGTAGGCCGTTTTCTGGGCTGGTATTATAATGCACTGCGGGAGCGCAATGGCAACAACGAGCCTGCCCGCATCGTCATTGGCAAGGACACCCGCCGCTCCAGCTACATGTTTGAGTACAGCCTGGTGGCGGGCCTGACCGCTTCCGGTGCGGATGCCTACCTGCTCCACGTCACCACCACCCCCAGTGTGGCCTACATTGCCCGCGTGGATGATTTTGACTGCGGCATTATGATCTCCGCCAGCCATAACCCGTTCTACGACAACGGCATCAAGCTGATCGACTGCTACGGCGAAAAGATGCCCGAGGAGACCCTGCTGCTGGTGGAGGACTACATCGACGGCAAACTCCATGTTTTCGATCAGGACTGGCCGGAGCTGCCCTTTGCCCACCGGGAGCACATCGGCTGCACCGTGGACTATGTGGCGGGCCGCAACCGCTACATGGGCTACCTGATCAGTCTGGGCATCTACTCCTTCAAGGGCATCAAGGTGGGTCTGGACTGCGCCAACGGTGCCAGTTGGAACATTGCCAAGAGCGTGTTCGATGCGCTGGGCGCAGACACCTATGTCATCAACAACCAGCCCAACGGCCTGAACATCAACCTGAACGCAGGCTCCACCCACATCGAGGGCCTGCAGAAGTTTGTGGTGGAAAAGGGTCTGGATGTGGGCTTTGCCTATGACGGCGATGCAGACCGCTGCCTCTGCGTGGATGAAAAGGGCAATGTGATCACCGGTGACCACATCCTGTACATCTACGGCTGCTACATGAAGGAGCGCGGCAAGCTGCTGACCAACACCGTTGTCACCACGGTCATGTCCAACTTTGGCCTGTACAAGGCCTTTGACGAGCAGGGCATCGGCTACGCCAAGACTGCCGTGGGTGACAAGTATGTCTACGAGTATATGGCCAAGAACGGCTGCCGCATCGGCGGTGAGCAGAGCGGCCACATCATCTTCTCCAAGTACGCCAGCACCGGTGACGGCATCCTGACCAGCCTGAAGATGATGGAGGTCATGCTGGCCAAGAAGAAACCTCTGAGTGCGTTGGCAGCCCCGCTGAAGATCTACCCGCAGGTGCTGGAAAATGTTCGTGTGACCGATAAGAAGGCCGCACAGGACGATGCCGCCGTGCAGGCCGCTGTCAAGGCGGTGGCCGAGGCACTGGGCGATACCGGCCGCATCCTTGTCCGGGAGTCCGGCACCGAGCCGGTGGTCCGTGTGATGGTGGAGGCCCCTGACCACGACACCTGCCAGAAGTATGTTTCTCAGGTGGTGGATGTCATCAAGGCACAGGGCTACAGCGTCTGACACTGAGCCGGAAAGAGAGCGCAGGATGAAGAAGTTCAAACGGATGCTGGCGGGGCTGGCCTGTGTGCTGGCGGTCTGCCTGTGTACCCCCACCGCTTTTGCGGCAAAGGTCATTATCTATTTTGATGCCAACGGCGGCACCTGTACCTCTGCTGCGGAGCGCACCAATGACGAGGGCAAACTGGGCAGCCTGCCCGGTGCCAGCATGGAGGGCTACACCTTTGATGGCTGGTACACCACCGGTACGGATGATGTCACCGGGTTTCCCATTGATGTGCGGGTCAAAGCCAACGATACGGCGTTTGGTGCGGATACCACCGTCTATGCCCACTGGTCGGCCAATGGCGGCAGCGCGGAAGTGGTAGAGGAGAAAGAGATAGACCCGGACACCCTTCTTACAACGATGGGGCTGGCCGCAGGAAGCGTCGTTCTGGTGCTGCTGGCAAGCCTGGCACTTTGAGAGGAGCGGACATGCAGCAGAACTTAAAATTTCCGGCGCAGTGCACCGTCATTCCCGCTGAGGAGCTGGAGCAGGTCTCCGGCGGCGCTCCTGCCTGGGTGGGGGAGCTGAAGGATCAGATCCGCCCCTACTGGCAGAAGGCAAAGCCCTATCTGGCCTTTGGCATCGAGTGCGGCAAGGCCTTTGTGCAGGTCATTGCGGCGGCATACAGCATCTACATCTATGGCCGGATCATTCAGGACTCCATGCACGGCATCAAGGACAGCCTGAACTGGTTCAAGGGCCTGAACTGAAAATATCGGGATATGAAACGTCCCCCTGCGCCGTTTGCGGTTTGAACGGTGCAGGGGGATGTTTGACATCTTTATTTAATCATCCGTGCTGTCCAGCTTCAGCACGGCGGTAAAGGCTTCACTGGGCAGGGAGACGCTGCCGAGCTGGCGCATCTTCTTCTTGCCCTCCTTCTGCTTTTCCAGCAGCTTCTTCTTGCGGGAGATATCGCCGCCGTAGCACTTGGCCAGCACGTCCTTGCGCATGGCCTTGACGGTCTCGCGGGCGATGATCTTGCCGCCGATGGCGGCCTGCACCGGGATCTCAAACAGGGTGCGGGGAATGTTGTCCCGCAGCTTTTCGCAGATGCGGCGGCCCTTGGCGTAGGCATTGTCCCGGAACACGATCATGGAGAGCGCGTCCACGGGGTCGCCGTTCAGCAGGAAGTCCAGCTTGACCAGATCGCTCTCGCGGTACTCCTTGAACTCGTAGTCGTAGCTGGCGTAACCGCGGCTGCGGCTCTTGATGGCATCGAAGAAGTCGTAGACGATCTCGCCTAGAGGCAGGGCGTAGTGCAGGTCCACGCGGACATCGTCCAGATACTTCATGTCGATGAGCACGCCGCGCTTCTGCTGGCACAGATCCATCAGGGCACCCACGTAATCGTTGGGGGTGTAGAGGTGGACATCCACAAAAGGTTCCTCCTGCTTGACGATGTTGGAGGGGTCCGGGTAGCTGGACGGGTTGTCGATCATCTCCACAGTGCCGTCCGTCATGGTCAGGCGGTAGCGGACGCTGGGGGTCGTGGTGATGATGTCCAGGTCAAACTCCCGCTCGAGACGCTCGGTGATGATCTCCATGTGGAGCAGGCCCAGGAAGCCGCAGCGGAAGCCAAAGCCCAGCGCGGCACTGGTCTCAAGCTCAAAGGTCAGGGAAGCGTCGTTCAGCTGCAGCTTTTCCAGCGCGTCCTTCAGGTCGGGGTACTTGGCACCGTCGGCGGGGTAGATGCCGCAGAACACCATGGGCTTGACCTGGCGGTAGCCGGGCAGGGCTTCGGAGGTGGGGCGGCCTGCCAGTGTGACGGTATCGCCCACGCGGGTGTCCTGCACGGTCTTGATGCTGGCGGTCAGGTAGCCGACCTCGCCGGCCTGCAGCTGGCTGCAGGGGGTCAGGCTGGTGGCACCCATGTGGCCCACTTCCACCAGTGTGAACTCGGCCCCGGTGGCCATCATTTTAATGGTGTCGCCGGGCTTGACGGTGCCCTCGAACACGCGGATGTAGACGATAACGCCCTTGTAGCTGTCGTAGATGCTGTCAAAGATCAGGGCCTTGAGGGGAGCGTCCGGGTCGCCGGTGGGGGCGGGGATATCGCTGACCACCCGCTCCAGTACCTGATCGACATTCAGGCCGGTCTTGGCAGAGACGCGGGGCGCATCCATGCAGGGCAGGCCGATCACATCCTCCACCTCCTGGGCCACCTCGTCTGGGTGGGCGCTGGGCAGGTCAATCTTGTTCAGGATGGGCACCAGCTCCAGATCATGCTCCAGCGCCATGTAGGTGTTGGCCAGCGTCTGGGCCTCCACACCCTGGGTGGCATCCACCACCAGAATGGCACCCTCACAGGCGGCCAGACTGCGGCTGACCTCGTAGGCAAAGTCCACATGGCCCGGGGTGTCGATGAGGTTGAACTCGTAGGTCTTGCCGTCCTTGGCAGTGTAGTTCAGGGTAACGGCGCGGGCCTTGATGGTGATGCCGCGCTCCCGCTCGATGTCCATGTTATCGAGGATCTGATCCTCCATGATGCGCTCGTCCACGCTCTTGGTCAGCTCCAGAATGCGGTCCGACAGGGTGGACTTGCCGTGGTCGATGTGTGCAATGATGCAGAAATTTCGGATGTTGTCTCTTGCCATGTAATTCCTCCGGGAGAGTGTGTTAGTCGTTCAGGATCCAGTCCTCCACGGCAGCGGTCGTGCCGTGTTCCAGATAAACACGGGGCACCCGGCGGGAAACGCCGCAGAGCACCTCGTAGGTGATGGTATCGGTCTTGCGGGCAATGTCCTCCGCACTGTCGCTGACAGTGCCGCCCCACAGGATGGCTTCGTCCCCCTCCTGCACCGTGCCCGGCACAGCGGAGAGATCCACCATCATCTGATCCATACAGACCCGGCCCAGCACCGGGCAGGGCGTGCCGTGGATCTCCACGATGCCTTTGCCGCAGCTGAGCTGGCGGGGGTAGCCATCGGCGTAGCCGGTGCAGAGGGTGGCCACCGGCGTGGGCCGCTCTGCTGTAAACCGGCGGCCATAGCTGGTGGACTGGCCCGGCTGCAGCACCTTGACCATGCTGACCACGGTCTTGAGCTTCATCACCGGGCGGAACAGCCCGAAGCGGACTTCATCGCTGGGGTCAAAGCCGTACAGGATGATGCCGGGGCGGGCCATGCAGTGTGCCCGGGGCAGGCCCTCGGGCCAGTCCGGGTGGAGCATCACACCGGCCGAGTTGTCGCAGTGGACGATGCCGGGCTCGTGCCCGGCTGCCGTCAGGGCGCTGCAGGCCTGCACAAAGAGCCGGTGCTGCTCGGCGGTGTAGGCAATGTTTTCCTCAGCGGTGTCATCGGCCACCGAGAAGTGCTGGAACAGGCCGGTCATTTCCAGGCCGGGCAGGGTGCAGGCGGCAATGGCCTCGGCAATGGCAGCATCAAAATCGGTGCGCAGAGCAAAGCCGATGCGGCCCATGCCGGTATCCACAGCCAGATGCACTTTGACCCGGCCCCCGGCGGCCTGTGCGGCCTCGCTCAGGGCTTTGGCCTGGGGCAGGGAGTAGCAGGCTGCGGTGATATCGTCCCGGATGAGGGCGGCAGCGTATGCGGGCTGCACATGGCCCAGAATGAGGATGGGCAGGGTCTGGCCGCTCCTGCGCAGCTGCAGGGCCTCGGCCAGGCAGCTGACAGCCAGCCAGGAAGCGCCCTCCTGCGCAAAGATCCGGGCGCACTGGACGGCACCGTGGCCGTAGCTGTCGGCCTTGACCACGGCACACAGGGGCAGGCTGCCTGCCCGCTGTTTTACGGTGCGGAAGTTGGCCCGCAGGGCATCGAGGTCGATCTCAGCCCAGACATGTTTTTCAAAGTTCTGCATCTGCATGATGCATTCCCTCCTTTGGGGATGGATTGGATGTGCGTCCTGTATGGACCGGCCGCCAGCCGTCGATGCCGCTCTCCTGCAGGGCATGGAGCGTTTTTTGCCGGAAGGCGTGGTCGGTGCGGCAGCGCTCCCGGACAAAATCCTTGGTCTGCTCCCGCACGGTCACACCGTCGGCGGGACAGCGGCTCTTGACGATGGGGAAGTCCTCCTCCTTTACCGCACAGCGCACCTCGTGTTCGGTGGCCAGCAGCATGGGGCGGATCAGGGTCAGGCCCCGGCGGTCCAACTGGGTGACTGGGGAGAAGCAGCCAATGCGGCCCTCCCGCCAGAGATTCATGTAAAAGGTCTCGACAGCATCATCGAGGTGGTGGCCCAGTGCTACTTTATTGCAGCCCAGCTCCTGCGCCGCCGTGTGCAGCGCGCCCCGGCGCAGCCTGGCGCAGAGGGAACAGGGGTTCTTTTCCTGCCGGTATTCAAACACGATGGGGCCGATCTCGGTGCGGCGCACCTCGTAGGGAACCTCATACCGGGCAAACAGCGCCGCCAGCGGGCTGTAATCCACAGCCTGGTGGTCAAACTGTGGGTCAAGGGTGACGGCCACGACCTCATAATCAAAGCCGAGGTACCGGCGCAGCTGGGCCAACCCGATGGTCAGGGCCACGCTGTCCTTGCCGCCCGAAACGCCCACCATGATCTTATCACCGGGAGAGATCATCTCGTAATCCTGCACGGCCTTACGCATCAGGCCGCAGAGCCGCTGCATGGCGTGTGGATCGCTCATGTCAGGCTCACGCTTTCCACCAGATTGACGATATCACTGATGGAGGCCAGCTTGGTCAGGCCGGAGACATAGACCACATCGCCGCTGTCGTATTCAATGGTGGCCAGCACGGCGTAGTAGGCCTGGATATCACAGCGCACGGCAGTGACAGTGGCACCCTCCACCTGCAGCTTGACCTTGCGGGGGCTGATGACACCGTAGGCTGCTTTCAGGTCGGCTTCCGACTGGCCGATGAAATCTTCGTAAGTGGCTTTGTCCCCCCGCTGGAACAGCACTACCTGATAGTTGGCGTTGGCGCTGTCCTCACCGGAAGCCAGCTGCAGCGCATGACCCAGCGCAGCATCCTCGGTCATCTGACAGACGGGCCAGACGGCACTTTCGTAATCCACCGAGATGCCATTCTCCGCATCAAAGTGGGTGTCGGGGTTGGCAGGAGTGCGGCGGTTGACGGCCAGCGTCAGCCCAAAGTAGGCCAGCGCACCCAAAAGCACGATCACGCCCATGGCGAGCAGCAGCCTGGAGGCCCGCTGCTGGGAGGAATCCTGCGTGTGAATGTCTTTCGGCATGGGAAAAATCTCCTTTTTACAATATCTTATATAGTATAACACACTCGGCGGCAAAATTGTAGCGCCGCCGGGACAAATTTGCCCCCCAGAGGCTGAAAAACTTTTTGAAAATGCGATTTTAGAAAATGAGAGATTTCGAGAGGATTCAAGAGATTTTGAGAGGTATAAAAATTTCCACTGAAAAAATCGCAAAAAGATGTTGACAGGCGCTTTTTTGTGTTGTATACTGACACTCGCGCCCCAAAGGCGCCTGAATCGTACCAAACACTTATCAGGAGGAAATAGATATGAGCACTACTCTCGTCAAGCCCGCTGAA
>OFCU01000253.1_pt1 | contig 23657 bp, 12 predicted proteins | sample 1520851 | NCBI WGS metagenome assembly OFCU01 (sample SAMEA2699040, study PRJEB24076) | metagenome | reverse complement strand
GATTTCACGGTGGCCTCCACCCCCCGAACCTACGACCGTAACGCCGGTGAGTGGCGCGACGGCGACACCCTCTTCATGCGCTGCTCCGTGTGGCGCGAGACCGCTGAGAACGTCGCCGAGTCGCTGCGTAAGGGCATGCGCGTCATCGTTCAGGGTCGCCTCACCCAGCGCTCGTACGACACCCAGCAGGGTGAACGTCGCACGGTTGTTGAGCTGCAGGTCGACGAGGTCGGCCCCTCCCTGCGCCGCGCACGCGCGCAGGTCACCCGCACCGCCCCCTCCTGTGGCGGCGGCTACCAGTCCGACAACCGCGGCCAGCAGGGCGCGCCCCAACAGGGCGGCGGTTACGGCGGCGGCCAGGGTGGATATGGCCAGGGTGGCGCCAACTACGGCGCACCGACCGGCGGCTCCCCCGAGGACCCGTGGCGCAGCGCCCCCGCTGGCGGTGCCACCTCCTTCGGCGACGAGCCCCCGTTCTAAAGTCGAGCGCCCCGGCACCTACGCCGGAAAGCGCCACGTCGAAGACAACACGCTTGGGGCGGCACAGTCCGCCCGGATTCACTAGGAGACCATCATGGCGAAGCCCCAACTTCGCAACAAGCCCATCAAGAAGAAGGCCAACCCGCTGAAGTCGGCCAAGATCGAAAAGATCGACTACAAGGACACCGCTCTGCTGCGTAAGTTCATTTCGGACCGCGGCAAGATCCGCGCCCGCCGCGTGACCGGTGTTTCCACCCAGGAGCAGCGCAAGATCGCTCGCGCCGTCAAGAACGCGCGTGAGATGGCTCTGCTGCCCTACTCCACGACCGGCCGCTGATAAGGGAAGGACACAGCTGATATGGCTACCACGAAACTGATCCTCACCCACGACGTCCCCAGCCTCGGCCACGCCGGCGAGGTCGTCGAGGTCAAGGCTGGCTACGCCCGCAACTACCTGGTCCCCCGCGGCTTCGCCGCCAAGTGGACCGCCGGCGCGCAGAAGCAGATCGACCAGATCGCCGCTGCTCGTCGCCGCCACGAGATCGCCACGATCGATGACGCTCGCGCCGTGCGCGACGCCCTCCAGGGTGCCGTTGTCGAGATCTCCGGCAAGGTTGGCAACTCCGGCCGCCTGTTCGGCGCCGTCTCCGCTGCTGCGATCGCTGACGCGGTCAAGGAGCAGCTGGGCCAGACCATCGATCGTCGTCGCGTCATCATCGCCTCGCCCATCAAGGCCGTTGGCGACTACACGGTGACCGTCGGCCTCCACACCGAGGTGTCCGCGAACCTCAAGGTCCGCGTTTCCGCCGCGAAGTGAAGGCTTCACGCATCGGTTGAATGCTGAAGGGGTGGCCCCCGCTCATGCGAGCGGGGGCCACCCCTTTGCTATGCCCACGATTCCCGTCGGCCGTGCGCAGCGAGCCGTTGCGGGCCCCGGCCCCATCAAGCGCGCGGGAACAGAGAATATGTGGCCAGAGCTCATGTTCACATCCGGATAGGTTGTGCGCACGCGGATAGGTTATTCACTTGCGGATAGGTTATTAGGCTATCCGGATGTTCATAACCTATCCGCATCGTCGTTTCCTATCCGCGTGCGCAGACCCCGCTGTGAACGCACTGCGGGCCCCGAGGAAAATCCTCGGGGCCCGCAGGCGTGGCGCTAGGACGCGCGGCTAGTTTCTTCGGCCGCCATTGTTGCCGCCGTTATTGTTCCCGCCGTTGCCGTTGTTGGAACCGTTGCCACCGTTCCCATTGCCGCCGTTGCCGTTGTTGGAACCGTTGCCACCGTTCCCATTGCCGCCATTCCCATTGTTGGAACCGTTGCCACCGTTCTCCGAGTTCTCGGTGGGTTCGGCGGAGGGCGTCTCAGTGGGGGTGGGCGTCTCGGTGGGCTCGGCAGCGGACTGCGGGGCCTCGGTCGTCGCGCTCGGCGCGGGCGTCGGCGCGTTGTTGTGGACCTTGCGGTTGGACTCGACCTTCCACGGGAAGTCGTCACCCGGCAGGTTCGCGGTCGCCGGCTTCATGTAGTCGATCCACACGTCGACCGGCCAGTCGCCGCCGTGGAACTGATCGAGCCCGCCCACGTCATCCAGGGGCACCGAGTTACCGGCGTCGTCGGACTGGTACATCGACACGGCGGTCACCATGCCGGGCACGAAGCCCACGAACTGGGCGGAGAGCTGGTCCGAGGAGGTACCGGTCTTTCCGGCCGTCGTCAGTCGCGCGATCGATGCATCCACGTTGGCGGCGGTGCCCTCGCCCTTCGTGACGGCCTCGAGGGCCGGCATGATCGAGGAGACTTCCTCGACCTCGAAGACGCGCTTAGGAGCCACGTCGCCGCTGTAGAGCAGCTTGCCGTTCGAGTCCTCGACCTTCTTGACGATGTGGGCGGTGACGCGCTCGCCACCGTTCGCGATCGTCGAGTAGGCGGTCGTCAGGTCGATGTTGTGCGGCGAGGAGGGGCCCAGGACGTTGAGGAGCTCATCGTTCAGGCCGACCGTATCCTCGGGGATACCCGCGTCGATGGCGGCCTTGAGCGTATTCTCCGGCTCGACATCGTCGTTGAGGCCCACAAACACCGTGTTCATCGAGTAGGCGGTCGCCTTCACGAGGGTGACGTTACCGAAGGAGTAGCCGCCGTCGTTGTAGACGGGGGTGCCCATGCCTCGGAAATACTGCGGGGACTTACCCGAGTACGTGTCGTAGACTGTGCCACCCAGGCGCGCGTTCGCCAGCAGGGCGAAAGGCTTGAAGGACGAGCCGGCCATCGCGATGTCCTGCGTGACCGCGTTCTGCTGGCGCTTCTCGTAATCTGCGCCCGCGTACTCGGCGAGGATCTCGCCCGTGGCCGGGTCCATGGAGGACAGGGCAACGTGCTGGTGCGTCGGATCCCAGCCCTCGACCTCGTTCATGCCCTCGGCGGCCGCGACGGCCTGCTCCTGGTGCTCCTTAACGATCGTGGAGGTGATGCGCAGACCGCCCTGGCTGATCTTGTCCTCGTCGAACTGGCCGGAGGCGATCAACTCCTGCTTGACCTGAGCCATCAGGTAGCCGTTCGTACCCGTCATCGACGCGCTATTGAGCGTGTCGGGGTCAATCGTCTCGGGGAACACCGCAGCGTCCTTCTCGGCCTGCGTGAGCCAGCCGTCCTCAACCATGAGGTTCAGGTCGCGCTCCCAGCGCTCCTTCGCCTTATCGGGGTTGACGGCGGGGTCCCACGCGGAGGGCGCGGGGATGACGGCCGCGAGGAGCGCCGACTCGGACAGCGTCAGCTCGGAAGCGCCGTGGCCGAAGTACGCCTGGGCGGCGGCGTCGATACCGTACGCGCCACGACCGAAGTAGATCGTGTTCATGTAGGCGCCGATGACCTCGTCCTTGGACTTCTCACGGTTGATCTTGATGGCCAGGACGGCTTCCTTGAGCTTGCCCGTGTAAGACGTGGTCTCACCGATGTAGTAGCGCTCCACGTACTGCTGGGTCAGCGTCGAGCCACCCTGGCGTGCGCCGCCGCGCAGGTTGTTCACGAGTGCGCGGAAGATGCCCTTCAGGTCGACGCCGTTGTTCGTGTAGAACGTGCGGTCTTCGGAAGCCACGATCGTCTTGGGCACGTAGTCGGGCAGCTTCGTCGTGTCGATGATCTGACGATTGATCTCACCCAGGGTGCCCATCTCGGTCGTGCCGTCGGCGTAGTAGACGGTCGTCTTCTGCGCGAGAGCCAGGTCGTCCGGCGCGGGCACAGCCAGCGTGTTGTAGAGGTACAGGAACACGGCCATGCCGGCGATGAACACGCCCAGGAAGACGGTCAGAATTGAGAAGCCGATGCGCTTAGCCCACCGGTGCTTCTTCTTCGCCGGCCCCTTCTTACCTGCCGACGAGGCCTTGGCGGCCTTCCGGGTTGCATGCGATCCGGAGCCGGCGCGCGCCGCCCGTCGCGAGGGCAGCGAATCCCGCCCTGACGTGCGAGAGCTGCCAGGCTCAATGATGTCGTTCCAGTCAGACTGTCCGTTGTTAGTAGCCACGTATTCGCCCTTTCAGCGGATTGATATACCCCTAGATTAACCGGGTTTCCTGAAAGAACCCCAAAGTGTGGGCTGCAACACAAAGGGGGTGGGTGCCGCGCACCCACCCCCTGTCGCGGCTTCCGCCGCAGTCTCAGATCAGGACCACTGTTCCTCGGGACGACCATCGACAGCCCACAGGGTGTGGAAGACACCCTCCTTGTCTACCCGGTGGTAGGTGTGGGAGCCGAAGAAGTCACGCTGCCCCTGGATGAGGGCGGCCGGCAGGCGCGTCGCGCGAATCTGGTCGAAGTAGGCCAGGGACGAGGCGAACACGGGGATCGGAACGCCGGCGAGGGCCGCCTGGGAGACGACGCGACGCAGCGCGGGCGTGCACTCCTGGAAGCGGGTCGCGAAGGGCTCGGCGGCCAGCAGCAGCGGCAGGTCGGGGTCGGCCTCGTAGGCGCGGGTGATGTCGTCGAGGAAGGCCGCGCGGATGATGCAGCCCGCGCGCCAGATGCGAGCCAGGGCGCCCTTGTCGATGCCCCACTCGTATTCCTTCGCGCCGGCCTCGATCTCGTCGAAGCCCTGCGAGTAGGCGACGATCTTGGAGGCGAACAGCGCCTGGCGTACGTCCTCGATGAACGCGGCCCGGGCCTCGTCCGACTCGATGACGAGCGCGGTGGCGTTGCCCGCGAGGCCCTGGCCGGCCGCGCGCTGGGCGGGCTCGGAGGACGCGCCGCGTGCGAAGGTCGCCTCGCCGATCGCGGTGACGGGGACGGCCAGGTCGAGGGCGGTCTGGACCGTCCACTTGCCGGTGCCCTTCTGCGAGGCGGCGTCCACGATGAGGTCGACGAGGGGCTTGCCGGTCTGCGCGTCCACCTGGCGCAGGACCTCAACGGTGATCTCCATGAGGTAGGAGTTGAGCTCGCCCTCGTTCCAGGCGGCGAAAATGTCGGCGATCTGCGCCGGCGTGGCACCCAGGCCCTCGCGCAGGAGGGTGTAGGCCTCGGCGATGACCTGCATGTCGGCGTACTCGATGCCGTTGTGCACCATCTTCACGAAGTGGCCGGCGCCGTTCGCGCCAATGTACGTGGAGCAGGGGACGCCGTCGTAGGTGCCGGCGATGGCCTCGAACATGGGGCCGACGCGATCGTACGAGGCCGGGGTGCCGCCGGGCATGATGGAGGGACCCCACAGGGCGCCCTCCTCGCCGCCGGAGACGCCCGCGCCCACGAAGTGCAGGCCGCGTTCGGCGGCCCACTTCTCACGGCGGATCGTGTCGGTGAACAGGGAGTTGCCGCAGTCGACGATGATGTCGCCCTCGTCCATGAGATCGGCGAGCTGGCCCATGACGGCGTCCGTCGAAGGGCCGGCCTGGACCATCATGATGGCGACGCGGGGCGCGCGCAGGGACGCGACGAAGTCCTCCAGCGTGGACGCGGGAACGAAGGTCGCTTCGTCGCCGTGCTCCGCCATGAGCTTCTCGGTGCGAGCCGGGGTCCTGTTGAAGACGGCGGTCGCGTAGCCGTTGCGGGCCAGGTTGCGGGCGAGGTTGGCGCCCATGACTCCCAGGCCGTACACGCCGATGTCGGCCGATGCCTTCTCGGGGGTGAACGTGCTCATGCGATAACTCTCCTAACAAAAAGTTGAATTATTCCCAGAGTACGGCGGCATGACAGGGATCGCACCGTGCGCGGGCGTGACGATGGTCGCCCCGCGCCCCGTCTCAGCGCCCGGTCTCAGCTCCCCTGGGCCTCGCGGGCGGCCTTCGCGGCGGCCTTGCGGGCCTTCTTTTCCGCGACCTTGGCCTCCCAGTGGGCCTGCTGCGCCTGATACTCCTCGGCGAGGGCGCGCACGTCGTCCGATGCCCACCAGTCGAGAAGGGCCTGACGGGCGGCCTCCTCGCCCAGCGGCCCGCGCTCCATGCGCAGCTCGAGCAGGTAGTCGCGGGCGATCTTCACGGCGCGCGAGGGGCGCAGCCCGAGGATCTCCATGATCTGGTCGCCGTCGAGGTCGGGGCGGATCGCGTCGAGTTCCTCCTGCTCGCGCAGGGCGGCGATGCGCGCCTCGAGGTCGTCGTAGGCTGCGGACAGGTAGTTGGCCTTGCGGCGGTTGCGGGTCGTGCAGTCCGCGCGCGTCAGGCGGTGGAGTCGCTCGAGGAGGTCGCCCGCGTCGGCCACGTAGCGGCGCACCGCCGAGTCGGACCAGGCGGCCTCGCCGTAGCCGTGGAAGCGCAGGTGCAGCGCGACCAGGGTGGAGACGGCCTCGATCGTCGCCTTATCGAAGTGCAGGGCCTTCATGCGCTTGCGCGTCATCTTCGCGCCCACGATCTCGTGGTGGTGGAAGGACACGGTGCCGTTCGGCTCGAAGCGACGGGTCGCCGGCTTGCCGACGTCGTGCATGAGGGCGGCGAAGCGCAGGATGAAGTCGGGGGCGGGAACCGGACCATCCGAGCCCGTCTCCAGGTCCATCGCCTGCTCGACGACGGTGAGGGTGTGCTCGTAGACGTCCTTGTGGCGCTTGTGCTCGTCGACCGTGGACACGAGGGCGGCGACCTCGGGCAGGACGATGTCGGCGACGCCCGTGTGCACCATCAGCTCGATGCCGCGGCGCGGGTAGGGCGAGATGATGAGTCGCTCAAGCTCGGCACGGATGCGCTCGGCGGAGACGATCTCCAGGCGCGAGGCCATGGTCTCCATCGCGTTCATGACGTCCATGTCGACGTCGAGGCCCAGCTGCGCGGAGAAACGCGCGGCGCGCATGATGCGCAGCGGGTCGTCGTCGAAGGACTGCTCGGCAGACACGGGGGTGCGCAGGTTGCCGTCCGCGAGGTCGGCCAGGCCGCCGCACGGGTCGACGAGGGCCATCTGCGGCAGGCGCATCGCCATCGCATTGACCGTGAAGTCCCGGCGCGTCAGGTCACCTTCGAGGGTGTCCCCGAAGGTCACCTCTGGCTTGCGCGAGCCGATCTCGTACTCGTCGGTTCGGTAGGTCGTCACCTCGACGACCAGGGCACCGCGGCGACCGCCGATCGTGCCGAACTCCTTGCCGATGTCCCAGGTCGCGTTGCCCCACGTTGCCAGCAGTTCCTCAGTGCGTTCGGGGCGCGCGGAGGTCGTCATATCGAAGTCGTGCGGAGTCACTCCCAGGAACGCGTCGCGCACGGGCCCGCCGACGAGCGCGAGCTCCTCCCCGGCCTCGTGAAAAATCGTGCCGAGTTCCATAATCGCGGGCGGGAGCGCCGCAAAGGTCCTCGTGGCGTTCGCCATGAGGGTAGGAATGTCCGTCGTTCCGGCGTTTTGCGCGGTCACGGGGCCGTTATTCGAGGAAGTTGACTGGGTACTCATCGCCCTTAAGCATGCCAGGAAAGCGCCCTGGCCGACTACCGGGGGCCGCGTACCGGCTAAAGTGGAGTCATGCCTGCACGTCCAGTTGACCGCCGAGGCGGGGTGCCCCGACCCCCGCGTCGGTCCGCTTCTGTGCGCGCTGGCCGCTCTCACCTGCCGATTTCCGCGGAAACCAGCGCGGGCGGCATCGTCGTCGACGTGCGTGACGGAATTCCCTATGCGGCGTTGATCGCGCGACGCAATCGAGCAGGCCGCATCGAGTGGTGCCTGCCCAAGGGCCACCTCGAGGGTTCCGAGACACCCCAGCAGGCCGCGCTGCGCGAGGTCGCCGAGGAAACCGGCATCCACGGACGCATCATCCGCCACCTCGCGTCGATCGACTACTGGTTCTCCGGCAACGACCGCCGCGTTCACAAGGTCGTCCACCACTACCTGATGGCATATGAGTCCGGCGCGATTTCCGTCGACGGGGATCCGGATCACGAGGCCGAGGAGGCCGCGTGGGTGCCGCTGCGCGACGTGTCGCGCCAGCTGGCCTACCCCAACGAGCGCCGCATCGTGCGCATCGCCCTTGACCTGCTGTATCGGGATGGCCGTGACTAGGCGCGCGCTCGCGGCTGGCGTCCTGTGCGCGGCGATGGCTCTGCCCTTCGGCCTCGGTCTGAACGAGGCCGGGGCCGCCCCGCTGCCCACCGTGACCTCGCAGTCGGACGAGTCGCGTCCCGCCGTCATGGGTACGGTCTCAGAGGATTCCGGCCTGTCCGTTTCCATTAACTCACTGTCGCCTCGAATCATCACGGATGAAAACGAACTCGTTATTTCTGGAACGGTCCATAACGATTCGCCGACGACGCTCGCGAACATCTCCCTCGAGGTGTTCGTCGCCAACGAGACGCCGATCTCTGTCCCCGCGCTGACGAACGCCCTCTCCGATGACGAGCCGGACGCCACCCACGCGGCCTCCTCCTCGCTCACGAACATCGCCCGAGGAGCCACGACCTCCTTCGAGATCCATGTTCCCACGTCCTCGCTGCCTCTCACCGACGCCGACGAGTGGGGCCCGCGCGTCACGACCGTGACTGCGACCTCCGGCGAATACTCGGGCAAGGATCGATCGATCATCGTGTGGGATTCGGGCGCGCAGGTCTCCGCCTCGCGCGTGAGCACCGTGATCCCCTGGACCTCGACGAGCGCCACCCAGGACCAGGGCGAACGCTCGGCGGTCCTCAGCCTCGCCTCCGCCAGCGGCGTCACCCTGGCCGTCGACCCGCTGCTGATCCCTCGCGGCCCGCAGCCCACGGCCACGCCCAGCCCCTCCGCATCCCCCTCGCCCGACGCGGGCCAATCCGAAGCTAACCCCTCCCAGTCCGGACAGTCCGACGCGGAACCGGGCCAGTCCGGCGCCCCCACGGCCTCGCCAAGTGCGTCCCCCACCCCGACGCCCGCCCCCACGGCCACGGACCCCGCGCAGCGCGCGCGTGACCTCCAGTCCGAGGCCTTCGTCTCCGCTCTCCTGTCCAACGCGACCGAGATCATCGCCCTGCCGGAGGGAGACGCCGACCTCGGTGCCCTGTCGCTGTCGGGCAACTCCGGTTTCTGGGACCGCGCCTCTCGCTCGATGGCCGACTTCCCCGACACGCTGCGCAAGGCCGGGTGGGTCGCACCCGCCAACTCTGCGGCCTCCCCCAGCCCGTCGGCCTCGGCCACCCCCTCGCCCTCCGGGACATCCTCCCCCTCCGGGGCACCCAACGCCACGCCCACGCCGAGCGCATCTACGAGCACCTCCGGTCAGTCCACCACGACGACCTCCTCGCCCGACTCCGGACCTACGATCCTGCGTAACGTCGCCTGGCCTGCGGACACGACCTTCGGCACGTCGTTCCTCTCCGGTTTCTCCTCCTCGAACCAGATCACGATCGCCCCGCTCGGTGCCTTGACCCCTGCCGAGGACGTTCCCTTCACCTCCTACGCGCGCGTCAACGTCAACCCGGACACCGGCGAGACCTCGACGGACGGGACAGGCGTGCGCACCCTCGCCCAGCAGAGCGACATCGCCGCGATCCTGTCGTGGAACGCGTCCGGCAGCGACGAACTCGACGCCGAACAGGCCCTCACCGCCATCACCGCGATCATCACCCGCGAGCGCCCCGCCTCCTCGCGCACCATTTTCGCTGCGGCCCAGCGCGGAACCGTCATCAACGAGCGGCTCACCAACCGCACGAAGGCACTGTTCTCCCCGCGCTGGGTGAGCGCCACGTCCTTCAGCGATATGGCCGCCAGCGAGCCCACCGACGTCGACCGCCAGACCGTCGACGCCGGCGTCCTCGAGGCCGACACGGAGACCGCGATCTCAGACATGACCTCGTCCCTGACCAGGCTCACCCCGCTCGCCAACGCGACCGACGATCCCAACGCCGTGTACGAATCGGTCACGCCCCAGATTCTGCCCGCCCTATCCGCCCAGCTGACACCCTCCGAGCAGCTCGACGCGGCCACGGCCGTCACCTCGCAGGTCACGACGATGCTCTCCTCCGTGACCGTCGAGCCGTCCTCGGCCGTCAACCTCATTAACAAGTCCGCGAACTTCCCCGTCCTCGTGCGCAATAACCTGCCCTGGCCGGTACGCGTCGACGTGACCCTCGTGCCCGACGACCCGCGTCTGCGCGCCACCCCGGCCCAATCCCAGACGCTCGCCGCGCAGGGCGCAACGACGGTTGAGGTGCCCGTGGGCGCGATCGGCAGCGGCGACATCGAGGTCACCTACAAGGTCACCACGCCCGACGGCGTTGTCCTCGACGACTCCCAGACCGTGACCGTGCGCATGCACGCCGGGTGGGAGGACGCGATCACAGCCGTCATCGCCTCGATCTTCGGAGCGCTCTTCCTGGCCGGCATCACGCGTTCGCTGCGCAAGAGGGCTGCTCGCAAGGCACAGGCCGCATCCGGCGACGCCGAGGTGCCATCCGGCGACGCCGAGACAGACACCACCACTGAATCCGAGACAGCAACGACGAAGGAGACCCCATGAGCTCGAACACGCCTCGCCGATCGATCCTGAGGGCATCGGCGCTCATGGCGTCGGGCACCATGGTGTCGCGCATCCTTGGCTTCGTGCGCAACGCGATGCTCATCGCCGCGGTCGGCGCGACCGCCGGCGGTGTCGGCGCCGCCTTCCAGACCGCGAACACGCTGCCCAACACGGTCTTCAATCTGCTGGCCTCCGGCATCTTCGACGCCGTCCTGGTCCCGCAGATCGTCGGTGCCATCAAGCGCCGCCACGACGGTGACACCTACGTCAACCGCCTGCTGACCCTCGCGGGAACGCTCCTCTTCCTCGTTACCTTCGCGACGATGGTGCTGGCACCCGTCCTGGTGATGATCACGGCCGCCGGATACACCGAGGATATTCGCAACCTCGCGATCCTTTTCGCCCTCCTGTGCCTGCCGCAGCTCTTCTTCTACGGCCTGTACAACCTGCTCGGCGAGCTCCTCAACGCGCGCGAGATCTTCGGACCCTACATGTGGGCGCCCGTCGTCAACAACGTCGTAGGCATCGCGGGCCTCGGCGCTTTCCTCGCGATTTGGGGCGGCGCGCCGAACGGCGGCATCCCCGCGGGCGACCTGACGGGCGCACAGTTCTGGGTCCTCGCCGGATCCGCGACCCTCGGCGTCATCTGCCAGGCCCTGTGCCTGCTGTGGCCGATGCGTCGGGCTGGAGTGTCCTTCAAGCCGGACTTCCACTTCCGCGGAACCTCCTTCGGGTCGATGCCGCGCGTGGCCGGATGGACGTTCGCGACCCTGGGCGTGTCCCAGGTCGGTGTCCTGTCCACGAACAACCTGGCTGCCATGGCCGACGGTTTCATCGGCCGAAACGGCGCTCAGGGCGGCGTCGTCGGCATCCTCGCCTACTCGACGGCGTTCATGATCTTCATGGTTCCCCAGTCGCTCATCACGGTGTCTCTGACGACCGCGATCTTCACCCGCATGGCCGGTGCCGTCGCTGACGGTGACGACCGCGCGGTGGCCGACAACTACCACCTGGGCGTGCGTACCATCACGTCGCTGACCCTCGTCGCCGCGGCCATGCTGATGGCCGGTTCCGTCCCCATGATGGAGATCGCGATGGCGGCCAAGGGCGGGGATCCCGAGGCCGTGACCGGCTACGCCCTCGTCCTCGCCTCGCTGATGCCCGGCGTGGCCTCGACCGGCATGGTCCTCATGAGTCAGCGCGTCTTCTTCGCCTACGAGGACGTCAAGCCCGTCTTCCTCATGGGCATCGGCCCCACGATCATCCAGGTGATCGTCGGCTGGTCGATGTACGCCCTGACCGGCGCCCGCTCGTGGGTCGTCGCAGCTGCCCTCGGCGAGACCGCGTGCCGCCTGACCCAGGGCATCATCGCGGTCGTATGGGTATCGCGCGAGAACCGCTACGTCGACCGCTCGGGCCTGCTGCGCTCCTACGCGTCCTACCTGGGGGCGGCGACCGTCGCGGGCCTCGTGGGCTTTGGCCTCCTGTGGCTCATGGGCATTCACACCGAGATTTCGTCGACGCTGGGCCGCATGGCCCTGGCCGGCGTGAAGCTCTCGCTCGTGTCCGCGTTGACCGGCCTCGTGTACCTCCTGGTCCTTCGCTTCACAGCCCCGGGCGAATCGTCCGTCATGATGCGGCCGCTGCTCACCCGCCTGCGCGTGCCCAGTGCTGTGGTGAACATCCTGGCAGCGTCCTCCGCGCCGACCCCCGCACCAGCTGAGATAATGACGGGACACACACCCGACGAGACGGAGGAACCGATGGCTTCCACGCCCGAACGCACCGGCGACGACGAAGTGTTGCCGTCGTTTGACGAGGTGCTCTCCGCCTCGCCGATCCCCGCACCTCCCGCGGCCCCCGCGGCCGATGCGGCCGATGCGGCCAAGGAGCTCGCCGACATACCGCCGGCCCCCGCGCCCGCCGAGATCCCGACCCTCGGCCCCGCGACGCAGGCACCCGTCGAGAACCCGCTGGTCGCCGAGGCCGTGGCCGCACCCGTCGTTGATGACATCGCCGAGGCCACGGAGGCCGCGCAGGCGCAGACGATTCCCGAGTCGCTCGCCGAGTACGGCATCGAGCCCGTCACCGATGAGGCGGACGCCGCCCAGGTCGAGGCCCCCGCGTTCCCCCTTGCTCCCCCGCCGCCGGCACCCACCGCTAGCGGGTACGAACGCGACGGTGAGGTGAGTCCCGAGGACTACCCCCATCCTGCTCCCCTAACGGACGGCCCCTCGACGCATCAGATCCCGCGCGTGCAGGCGCCCGAGGCGGTTCCCGCTCCCCCGGTCGAGGACGCCACCGAGGTCATGGACTCCATCCCCCCGATGCCCGTCGCTGCCGCGCAGGATGCCCCGGCCTCGTCGAACGAGGATGGCTCCTCCAAGCGCTCCGGCACGCTTATCGACCCGACGAAGCCCGCACTGATCTTCGGCGTTGTCCTGGTGATCTTCGGCGCGATCTGGGGTCCGTGGATGGCCACCCAACCGGTCACCAACCTGGATCTGGCCCAGTCCCTGCGCGCCGGCGTCTCCCAGCAGCAGTCCAACGAGGAGCCCAGCCCCGCGCTCACCACGACACCCCCGCCGGCTCCGACCACGACCCCCGTGATCTCCTCCGTGCAGGTCCTGTCGTGGAACAACGACGACGGCGACCACCCGGACCGTGCGATCAACATGATCGACTCGAACCCGTCGACGTCCTGGTCCTCGCGCTGGTTCGACAACAACCAGTTCCGTGACGAGACGTCCGTGACGATCGTCGTCAAGCTCCAGCAGAAGGCCACCGTGTCCTCGGTGACGCTCAACATGGACCCGGCGACGTCCGGCGGCGAGGTCGTCGTGCGTAACGTCACGGACCCGGCGAACCCGCGCGGCGGAACAGAACTGGCCTCCTCGGCGTTGTCTCCGACGACGACGATTCAGCTGCCCACGGCCGTCGAGACCGACACCATCGCGCTGCAGTTCCGCTCCATGCCCAAGGGCCAGGACGGACGCAACTGGGCGTGGATCTCCGAACTTACAGTTCAGTAACCCTGAAGGAGGGTACGCATGTCTTTCGTGACGATTCCGGGCCTGGTGACGGCCGAATCCACCGATACCACCGCGCAGACCGCCGAGGTGCAGGTCCCGTCGGCCGAGGTGCCTGAGGGCGCCACCGTCCACGACGTTGTCATCATCGGCTCGGGTCCCGCCGGCTACACGGCTGCGGTCTACACGGCACGCGCCGGCCTCGCCCCCATCGTGCTGGCCGGCCAGCTGGCCGCGGGCGGCGCGCTCATGAACACGACCGAGGTCGAGAACTTCCCCGGTTTCCCGCAGGGCATTCAGGGCCCCGAGCTCATGGACAACATGCGTGAGCAGGCTGAGAAGTTCGGCGCGGACATTCGCTACGAGGACGTCATCGCAGTCAACCTCGAGGGCGACGTGAAGGCTGTGGCGACCGAGGACGAGGTCTTCTACGCGCGCGCCGTCATCCTGGCCACCGGCTCGGAGTACCGCCACATGAACGTGCCCGGCGAGGACGAGTTCTCCGGCCGCGGCGTCTCCTACTGCGCGACCTGCGACGGCTTCTTCTTCAAGGATCGTCGCCTGGCCGTCATCGGCGGCGGCGACTCCGCGATGGAGGAGGCCACCTTCCTGACGAACTTCGCCTCCGAGGTCGTCGTCGTGCACCGCCGCGACGCCCTGCGCGCCTCGCGCGTCATGGCCGAGCGCGCCCTCAACAACCCGAAGATCTCCTTCGAGTGGAACGCAACCGTCGACGAGGTCCTGGGCGACGAGGCCGTGACCGGCCTGCGCCTGGCCTCCACGGTGGATGGTTCCACGCGTGAGATCGCCGTGGACGGCGTGTTCGTCGCGATCGGACACCTGCCCCGCACGGGCTTCCTGCGCGGCCAGGTCGCCCTCGACGAGGCCGGCTACATCACGGTCGACGAGCCTTCGACGCGCACGTCCGTCGCGGGCGTGTTCGCGTGCGGCGACGCCGTGGACCACACGTACCGCCAGGCCATTACGGCGGCCGGCTCGGGCTGCCGCGCGGCCCTGGACGCTGAGCGCTGGCTGGCTTCCCTGGGCGACCAGGCGTGACCTCCTCCCCCGCCACCCCCGGCGCTGCGAGCGCTGGCGCGCCCCGGCCTCGTACCTGCCCGTGCGGGTCGGGAGCGATGCTGGCGCAGTGCTGCGGGCGCTACCTGGACGGCGAGGCGGCTCCGACCGCTGAGGCGCTCATGCGGTCGCGCTACACGGCGTTCGCGCTGCGCGACGAGGACTACCTGTTCCGCACGTGGCACCCGCGCACGCGCCCCACTCCCCCCTACTGGGTGGAGGGGACGCAGTGGACGGGTCTGCAGGTCCTGGGGGCCGAGGCCGGGGGTCCTTCCGACGAGGAGGGCACCGTGACGTTTGTGGCCTCATGGCGGGACGCATCGACCGGTGACACCGGGCAGATGCGCGAGCGTTCGCGCTTTTCGCGTCGGGCCGGGCACTGGATGTACGAGTACGGCGCCAACGACTGACACTACGGTAGGATTTCACTATGATTGCTCGTCGTCTCTTGTCTCCCCCCGTGATCATCGGGGTTCTCCTCGTCGCGGCTGTCGCCGTCGCGGGCGGATTCATCACGAGTCCCCTGTCGATCGACACCACGGTGTGGTCTGACTTCGTCGCGTCGCGTACGCCGGCGATGAACTCGTTCATGACGGGCGCCTCGTGGCTGTTCGACCCCAAGCGCGCGGTCGTCGTGGCGTTGGCCGTGGCGGGCGCCGTGTGGTGGTTCATCAAGAAGGTCATGAACGCCCTGTACATCCTGTGTTCCGTGGTGTTCTCGGCCGCAAACAGCTTCATCATCAAGCACCTGTACGAGCGTCCTCGCCCCGAGGAGGCGCTACGCCTGATCACTGAGGACGGCTACTCGTTCCCGTCGGGTCACGCGACCGCCGTGACTGCGCTGTTCGTGTCCCTGGTGCTGGTCCTGACGACGACGCGCCTCGGCCGCCGGCTGCGCTACCTGCTGTGGGCCGCGGCGCTGACGCTCATCGTGTTCATTTGCGTGACGCGCCTGTACCTGGGCGTCCACTGGGTGACCGACGTGATCGCCGGCTTCAGCGTGGGTCTCGGCTCGTCGATGATCCTGGCACCATTCATGATTGGGCCCAACGCCTTGAAGTTGTTCCGCTAGTTATCGAAGCTCATGTGTTGCGGGGAGCGCCCGGGGCCACGGCCCCGGGCGCTTCTGCATGCACTGTGTGTGGCTGTTGTGTGGCTGTGACCGTGCGGGGCTTCGGGTCCACACCAGGGGGCGCTGGGCGAACTATTTCGCGGCGAAGCTACTCACCGCGTCGAAATGTGAAACTACGGGCACCAATGCTGGGCCCTCAGCGCGCTTACGTGAAACCCGCGACGCCTTTGCGCACCAAGATAGCGCCGAAAACCGGTGTTTCTGCCTCGCAATGGTGCCGTCGGTTTCACCGAAGACAGAGCGCGCGCCAGCAAAGGTGATGACGGTTTCACACAGTTGCCGGCCACACCGGTTGGTGACAGCACAAGCAAGGTCACCCAAAAGTCGCACATAATTTCCCTCGGTCATTTTTTAAGAACGTCCCAAAACGTTGCAATACCAACGATACAAATTCATGGTTTGAAATATCCCCAGGGGAATTACGTGCGAAATTGCTGAGACCAAGCAACACATCAGCACAGCCAACGCCGCCGATGTGGAGGCCGCCGGAGGGACCAGTGGGCCTGGCTGCGGTGCCCGTGGGCGGTGGCGGGGCCTGGCCGGGCTTCGAGACGACGCGCCGAGCGAAGCTCGCGGCGCGGACGGCGAGCGGGCGGGCCGCCGCCCACGGGCACACCGAGCAGCCCGGCCCAGCAGGGCACACCAAGCAGCCCGGCCCAGCAGGCAGCCGGGTATGCCAAAGGGGCGGGTACCGAAGTACCCGCCCCTTGTCGGTTCACTCAGCCACTGCCTCGGCGAGGCTTAAGGCCGGATGACCGTCAGTCCTGGCGACGGCGACGCATCCACAGGAACATGCCGCCCACGACGGCCGCTCCCAGGCCCGCTCCGCCGATCAGGCCGTCGAAGCCGGTGCGGGCGAGGCCCTTCTTCGGCTTGGTGGCCGGGACGTCGGGCGCGACGTAACCGAAGTTCACGCCGGTGACCAACTGGTTTTCGAAACCGATCGTGATCTCACCGGACATGGAGTCGGCGATGCCATCCGGATCCTCGGTCTGGTCGAGGCCGGCGAGGTCGCCGTCCGGGTGGACCTTGACGCGGTAGGTGCCGGCGGGCAGCTTCTCGAAGGAGTAGTTGCCGTCCTTATCGGTCGTCGTAGTGGCCACGACGTTGCCGTCCTTGTCGAGCAGGTCGACCGTCACGCCGGAGAAGGTTTCTTCACCGTCGGTGTAGGAGCCGGACTTGTCGGAGTCACGGTAGACGCGACCGGCGATCGAGTAGTCCGGCACGTAGCCGAAGTTGACCTTCTCCTGCAGGGAGTGCTCCGGGCCCATCGTGTACACCGCGGAGGTGTCGTCGACGGTGGCGTCGGGGTCCTCGGTCTGGTCGTAGTCCTTGATGGACGAGGAGCGCACGACCTTGACGGTGTACTTGCCGTCGGGCAGGTGCTGGAACGCGTAGTTGCCGTCCGCGTCGGTGTCGAGGGTCTGGATGACCTTGCCGTCCTTGTCGAGGAGCTGGACGCTCACGCGCTCGAGACCGGGCTCGTTACCGTTGATCGTCTTGTCGCGGTTGTCGTCGCGGTAGACGGTGCCCTTGATGGTGTTGTTCGGGACGTAGCCGAAGTCGACGTCGCCCTTGGTGGGGTTCTTCTCGTCGAGGGTGATCGGCTCGGACGCGTTGTCCAGCTTGTTGTCGGGGTCGCCGGTCTGGTCGGTGTCGGTGAGAGCGCCGTCCTTGACGACCTTGACGGAGTAGGTGCCGTCGGGCAGGTGCTCGAAGGAGTACTTGCCGTCCTTGTCGGTCGTCGTGGTGGCCACGACGTTTCCGGAGGCGTCGAGGAGCTGGACGCTCACGCCGGAGTAGCGTCCTTCGGTGTCGCCCTTCTTTCCGTCGCGGTCACCGTCGCGGTAGATGGTGCCGTTGATGGAGTTGTTGGCGATGTAGCCGAAGTTGACGTCCGTTTCGGTGCGGTGGTCGTAGCCGAGCGAGATGACGCCGGAGGTGGAGTCCTTGGTGGAGTCCGGGTCTTCGGTCTGGTCGAGGTCGGTGAGGGCACCGTCCTTGACGACCTTGACAGTGTAGTTGCCGGCGGGCAGCTTCTCGAAGGAGTAGGTGCCGTTCTCGTCCGTCGTAGTGGTCGCGACGACCTTGCCGTCCTTGTCGCGCAGCTCGACGGTCTGGTTAGCGTAGCCCTTCTCGGTCGCGCCGTGCGTCTCGTCGCGGTCACCGTCGCGGTAGACGAGGCCGTGGATCGAGTAGTCGGGAACGTATCCGAAGTCGATGTGGTCCTTGGAGGGGTTGTCCTCGCCCAGGGTCACCGGCTCGGAGGCGTTGTCCTTCGTGGCATCCGGGTCCTCGGTCTGCTCGGTGTCGGCGAGAGCGCCGTCCTTGACGACCTTGACGGAGTAGGTGCCGTCGGGCAGCTTGGAGAAGGAGTACTTGCCGTCCTTGTCGGTCGTCGTGGTGGCGATGACGTTTCCGGAGGCGTCGAGGAGCTGGACGGTCACGCCGGAGTATCCGGGTTCGGTGCCGTCCTGGTCGCCGTTGCGCGAGTCATCGCGGTAGACGGTGCCCGACAGGGAGTTGTTGTTCACGTAGCCGAAGTTGACGTCCGTCGTGGACGGGTTGTCGTTGTTCAGCGTGATGGGCTCGGAGGAGTTGTCCTTCATGGCGTCCGGGTCGCCGGTCTGCTCGAGGGAGGCGATGGGGCCATCCTGAACGACCTTGACGGAGTAGGTGCCCGCGGGGAGCTTGTCGAAGGAGTAGTTGCCGTCCGCGTCGGTCGTGGTCGTGGCGACGATGTTGCCGTCGGCGTCCACCAGGTTGACCGTCACGCCCTCGTAGAGCTTCTCGTCCGTATCCAGCGCACCGGAGCGGTTGCCGTCGCGGTAGATGGTGCCCTTGATGAAGTAGTCGGGCACGTAGCCGAAGTTGACGTTCTTCTTCGTGGGGTTGTCCTCGTTCAGGACGATGGGCTCGGAGGCGTTGTCCTTGGTGGAGTCCGGGTCCTCGGTCTGCTCGAGGTCGGTGAGGGCTCCGTCCTTGACGACCTTGACGGAGTAGGTGCCGTCGGGCAGGTTATCGAAGGAGTAGTTGCCGTTCGCGTCGGTCGTGGTGGTCGCGATGACCGCGCCGTCCTTGTCGAGGAGCTGGACCGTCTGCTCGGGGTAGCCGGCCTCGCCCCCGCTCAGGGAGTTGGAGCGGTTGTCGTCGCGGTAGACCGTGCCGGAGATCGAGTTGTTCGAGATGTACCCGAAGTTGACGTTCTCCTTGATCGGGTCGTTCAGCTCGAGGGTGATGTCACCGGAGGTGTTGTCCTTGGTGGCGTCGGGGTCCTCGGTCTGGACGAGGTCTGCGATGGGGCCTTCCTTGCGGACGCGCACCTTGTAGGTGCCTTCCTCGAGGTTAGTGAAGGCGTAGGCGCCGTGAGCGTCGGTGGTCGTGGTGGCCACGACGTTACCGGAGGCGTCGAGGAGGTCGACGGTCACGCCCTGGTAGAGCTTCTCGCCGTCCTCGAGGGTCTCGGAGCGGTCGGCGTCACGGTAGACGGTGCCCTTGATCGTGTAGTTCGTGGCGTAGCCGAAGTTCACGTTCTTCACGGAGGGGTTGTCGTGGCCTACCTGGACGACGCCGGAGGTGTTGTCCTTGGTGCCGTCCGGGTCCTCGGTCTGCTCGAGCTTCTTGAGAAGGTCGGAGGGCTCCACCTTGACGGTGTATTTGCCGGCGGGCAGCTTGGAGAAGGAGTACGTGCCGTCTGCCTTCGTCGTGGTCGTCGCGACGACCTGGCCGTCCTCGCCGAGCAGGTTCACGGTGATGCCGTCGAAGCCGGGCTCGGAGTTGTTGAGGGTCTCGGAGCGGTCCTTGTCGTAGTAGACGGTGCCGGAGACGGTGTAGTCCTCGGCGTATCCGAAGTTGACGTTGGTGACGTCCGGGTCGGTGCGCGTGAAGGTGATGGCCTGCGAGCGCGAGTCCGTCTTACCGGAGGGATCCTCGGTCTGCTCCTTGTCAGCCAGCGGGCCGGTCTTGTCGACCTGGACGGTGTAGGTGCCGTCGTTCAGACCGGTGAAGGAGTAGTTGCCGTCCGCATCGGTCGTCGTGGTGGCCACGACGTTACCGGAGGGGTCAACCAGCTTCACGGTGACGCCGGACAGGTCGATGTCGCCCGTGTTCTTCGTCTTGTCGCGGTTCTGGTCGAGGTAGACGTTGCCGGAGATCGCATGCTTCTTGATGTAGCCAAAGTTGACGTTCTCGCGGACCGGGTTGTCGGCGTTCAGGGTGATCGCGCCGGAGGCGTTGTCCTTCGTGCCGTCCGGGTCCTCGGTCTGGGTCAGATCGGCGATGTCGCCGGCCTTGGTGACCTTGACCGTGTAGGTTCCGGCATCGAGGCCGGTGAAGGAGTAGTTGCCGTCCGCGTCGGTCTTGGTGGTGGCGACGACACTGCCGTCGGGGCCGACCAACTCGACCGTGATGTCCTTGAAGGGGTCCTCACCGTTGTCGAACGAGGAGGAGTCGTTCGCGTCGTAGTAGACCTTGCCGGCCAGGCGGTGCTTGACGGTGATGGACGCCGAGGAGGAGTTGTTGCCGGGCACGAGGTCGTACTCGGGCGGGTTCACGAAGGCGGCCGTGTTGGTCAGGGTCTTGCCGTCGGTGTCGGCGTTCAGCGTGACGGTCACGAAGAGCGAGGCGTATTCGCCGGCGAGCATGTCGCCGATCGTCCACGTGGTGCCGTCGAAGGTGCCGGCCTCGTCGGTACCCTGACATTCCTGCGGCAGGCCAGTCGTGTAGCCGGAGGCGCACTTGTGCGTTTCGGCGGACACGAAGGTGGTGCCGGCGGGGAAGGCTTCCTTGACCTTGAGGTCGGGGGCCTTGCCCTGGCCGATGTTGCCGGCGTCGATGCGGTAGGTGACCTGGTCTCCGGGCTTCAGGTTGGAGGCGTCGGAGACGACGGTCTTGTTGAGGGCGACGTCGAGCGCGAGGGCGATGGCGACCTTGATCGGCTCGGCGGGTAGGATGGCGCGGTTGTTCGAGGCCTGGGTGGCCGCGATCGCGACGGACTCGTAGGCGATGCCGGTCGCGTTATCGGGGGCCTTGATGGGCGCGATGATCGGGATCGATGCGCCGGCCTTGATCGGGGTGGCCTTGCCGTTGATGTAGATGCGGTAGGACTTCACGTCGGCCCACGAGGCCGGGGTGGTGGTCCAGTTGTTGTCGCATCCGGCGGGTCCGGCTGCCATGGCGTCGCCCTGGTTCATGACTTCGCCGCGGCAGGGGTTGAAGGAGGTGGAGTACTCGATGGTGACCTGCGAGGGGTCGATGCCCGAGCCTGCGCCGACCTGGAGGGGGCCGGTGAGGATGGGTTCCCACTCGGAGCCGCGGGAGTCGCCGCCCTGGATGGCGGTGTCGTTCACGTGGGGCAGGATGCCGTAGACGGTCATGTCGGACAGGTCCGCGTTACCGGAGTTGGTGGGGGTGATGCGGTACTGGCCGTCTTCACCCTGGCGGATGATGGACACGCCGTCGGTGTACTTTTTGTAGGTCGAGCCTTCGATGGAGCCGAGGCTCTCGAGGACGACGTCTGCGCCAGCCTGCTCGGAGACCGTGAAGGTCGAGGAGACGGGGCAGACCTGGTCGGCGGTGTTGCCGTCACCGTTGACATCGTAGGTGTCGTCGGTGGAGCCGTAGAAGCAGATCGTGGTCTTCTTGGAGGTCAGCGCGTACTCGGGTTCGCCCGCGGAGATGTAGGCCTCGTTCTTGTGCGTGCCGGCGCTCATCGAGGGACCGACCTTACCGCGCAGCTGGATGGTGGTGCCACCCTTGGTCTGGTAGCCGGGCCAGGTGACCTGAACCAGCTGGCGGGTGCAGCCGGTGGCGTCGGTGACGTCGCGCACGCTCACCGACATGTCCTTACCTGCGGGGCCGCCGGTGACGGAGCCTTCGACGAAGGTCATGCCGCAGGGCAGCAGGTCGGAGATGACGGGCTGGGAGTCAACGATGGTCGAGGTGTTGTTCGCGGTGACGCTGAAGGTGACCTCGGAGCCGGGGGACGCCAGGTTGCCCTTGATGGTGGACTTGGCGTTGTAGTACTTGGGCAGCGCGGTGCCCAGCGTGAGGATGTCGCAGTAGTCGTCGGCGGGGATCTGGATGGATCGGGAGCCGTCGAGGGACTTCATGGACCAGTCGGAGACACAGTTCTGGACGCGCACGTACTGGTCGGACTTGCCGGCCTTCCATGCGGCGGAGTTGGTGTCAGCCTGGACGTAGGTGGTGCCGTCCTCGGTCGTGGGGGTGCCTGCGCCAACGGGGCCGGCAACGTTGAGGATGGAGGACTCACCGGCGGGGATCGTCTGCTTGTAGTGGAAGACGGTCAGGTACTCGTCGGCGGCGAAGGAGGAGAAGTCGAATGCCTTGCCGCGGTAGATGGTCTGAGTACCGGTGTTGCCCTTGTTGGTCCAGTAGGTGATCTCGATGGGCGTCGTGGTCTGGGTGTCCATCGTCTTGACGCGCATGAGGGGCTTGTCGCAGTCCTTGGAGCCGTCGGTCGGTGACACGAGGCCACAGGTCAGGTAGTCGGTGTACTCCATGACGACCGGGACGTTGGAGGTGTTGGAGTAGCTGTACAGCCAGTTGCCCTGCTTGCCGCGCTCGAACTGGCTCATGGCACGCTTGTTGAAGCCGCCACCGTAGCGGATCTCGCTATCGAAGCGATGCGTGAAGGAGGCGTCGGCGGTGACAACGTTGGTCTCGTTGTGCATCTCCTTGCCGGTGAGCTTCGCGGTGTTGGTGACGGTGTCCTCCGTGCAGGTGTCGTCGTAGTGGACGGTGACGGACAGGACGATGTTCATGAACGCGGGGTTGACGTCGCCGACGTTCCAGGTGACGGTGTGGGTCGCGGGGTCGTAGGAGCTCTCGACGGTCGCAGCCGTGTTCGTCTTGGTGTTACCCGAGGCCGAGGAGGACACGTACTTCGCGCACGTGGGCAGCGGGTCGGTGATGACGACATCGGTCATGTTGGACTTGCCGTTGAGGCCGTCCACGTTGGTGTCATACTTCGGCGTGATCTGGTAGGTCACGTCAACGTTCTTGGGGGTCGCGACCGGACCGGTCTTGCTCAGGAGCGGCGTCGGCTCGGACTTGATTGTGACGGTCGCCTGGGAGGTTTCCTTACTCTCGCCCGAGGTGAAGGTCGCGACCGGGGTGACGGTGGAGCCGCCAGGGGTCACGCCGCGCGGGGCGGTGAAGGTCACAACAGTCTGGAACGAGGAGCCAGCGGCGACGGTTCCAAGGTTGTAGGTGACGAGGCCGTCAGCGCCCGCGGTCGGAGCCTTGATTGTGGGGGTGACGACCTTCTTGCCGGCGGTGGCCGTGGCGTTGACGCCTTCGGGGGCCGAGTCGAGGTTGGAGTTACCCGCGGGGGTCACGGTGTGGGGCAGCGTGATGGTGACGAACGAGTCGAGGCAGTCCTCCGTGGTGGAGGCGCACGAGAACTCGACGACGTAGCGCTGCTCGACACCGGAGAGGTACGAGGTCTCGTCGGGAGTGATAGCGAGCTTGAGCGTCGGGGCCGCCGCAAATGTGGGCAGCGTCGTGACGCCGAGCATAACGAGGGCGGTCGTGACCAGCATGGCAAGCAGCTGGGCTGGCTTGGATGCCTTCGACCACATGTGATTGATGTGCACAGACTTCTCCTGAGTGTGCGAAAACAGTATATTTCAAGCCAATTCTACGGGTTTCGCAGCAAGTGTGAAGATGGAGCTATCGCGCGAAAGACGCTCGTAAACTTATGTTTCCTAGGTCAGTTTTCAGATTTTTGACCGCATTCGTGAAACAACCGTCCACACGGTTTATACACAACTGTTGATAAGGCTGTGGATAAAAAATGACGTCATTCCATGTGAGGGCTATAAGTCCCAAGTACGCCGGCTCCGCATGCACAGATGGTGCCCACATGACCAAATGGTCGGACAACTAACGCGGGAAGCGACCAATCTCCCCAACCTCGGGAAGCTCACCGAAAAATATTTTGAAGGTCACATGCAAAAAACCCGCAACCATCAGGTTGCGGGTGACACGTGGAGCTAACGGGACTCGAACCCGTAACCCCCTGCTTGCAAAGCAGGTGCGCTA
>OFCU01000250.1_pt1 | contig 24044 bp, 22 predicted proteins | sample 1520851 | NCBI WGS metagenome assembly OFCU01 (sample SAMEA2699040, study PRJEB24076) | metagenome | reverse complement strand
GGGCCTGGCCGGGCTTCGAGACGACGCGCCGAGCGAAGCTCGCGGCGCGGACGGCTCGCGGGCGGGCCGCCGCCCACGGCGCAGCCCGGCCCCACGGCCGGGCCATTCGGCGCCCGGAACACCAGCGTGTGATGAGCGCGTGATGAGCGCGTGATGAGTGGGCGATGAGCGGGCAGACAGGGATCCTGCCGCGCGGAAAGCGGGCGGTGAAAAGAGCAGGCGACAGTCTGGCAGGAAGTCAGTGCCCGGAGGCGTCGAAGTCGAACAGTGCCATTGAGGAGTAGATGCCCGAGGGGTCGATGCGGTCCAGGCGGAAACCCGGAATGATCCAGGAGGCCTCGACGGTCGCGCCGATGTCGAGGGCCATGTCCAGGGTGATGTCGTCGACGTCCTGAGCCAGCGTCACGTGAGGGTGATAGGGAAAGCGCGTCTCGTGGTCGAGGGGGCCGGAGCGGATCTCCTCGGCGAGGTCCGTGCAGTCGGAAGCACCTTCGGCCAGCGTCATGAAAGCGACGTTGGAGATGGGGCGGAAGGAATCGGTGCCCGACAGGGTGACGCGGAAAGGGGAGTGCCTCGAGGCGATGGAGCGCAGGTGGTCGATGACTTCGGCGCGCGCTTCGCGTGCGACGGGCGTGGGCGGCATCAGCGTGATGTGCGCGGGGATGCGTGATCCTGCCAGGTCTCCGAGGCGCAGGCGCAGGTCGGTGAGCTGCGTGACCCACGGTTCGGGAATCGCGACGACGACACCGAGCCAGTCCTGGCCGGGAAGTCGTTGGGGGAGGAACATGGGGCCTGCCTGTGTCGCGGTTGTGGTGGCTCCACTGTACCGGGTGTCGGGGCGCGCGCGATGAGGCCGTAGCGCTTGAAGGGTGTGAGGGCGTTCACGTAGCCTTGAGGAAGTGAGACCAAGGAGGATCTTGTGACTGATCTCGTGTGGGCCGACGCCGCTACGCCCGATGAAGGGGCCGCGCAGGCCGCAGACCTGTTTCGTGACGCGTTTGGCTACGAGCCTCGGGGCGTGTGGAGCGCGCCCGGGCGCGTCAATATCATCGGCGAGCACGTGGACTACAACGGTGGCCCGTGCGTCCCGATCGCTCTGCCGCACCGCGCATACGTGGCGCTGGCGCCTCGCGAGGATCGGACGATCCGCCTGATTTCGCCGCAGACGCGCGAGGCGATCGACGTCCTCGATCTCGACGTGATCGGCCCGAAGGGGACCCCTGGTGAGGTGACGAACCATTGGACCGCTTACCTTGCAGGTGTCGCGTGGGCCCTCGAGCAGGCTGGATACGGACCGTTGCCTGGTTTTGACGCGGCCCTGTGGTCGTGCGTGCCCCTGGGTGGGGGGCTGTCGTCGAGCGCCGCGCTCGAGTGCGCGACTGCGGTGGCCCTCGACGAGGTGTGCGACCTCGGTCTGGCGGGCACGATCGAGGCCCCCAACGACGAGGGGCGCAAGGTGCTCGTCGATGCCGCGCGCACCGCGGAAAATCAGGTGGCGGGCGCGAACACGGGCGGCCTGGACCAGACGGCGTCCCTGCGCTGCCGCGAGGGTCATGCGCTGGCCCTCGACTGCCGCGACATGTCGACGCGCCAGGTTCCCTTCGATCTGAGCGCGGTCGGACTGGAGCTTCTCGTTATCGACACGCGCGCCAAGCATTCGCTGGCGGACGGCCAGTACGGGTCGCGTCGCGCGGACTGCGAGGAGTCAGCGCGTATCCTCGGCGTGGGCCAGCTCGTGGACGTTGAGGACCTGGACGAGGCCACGGCCGCGCTGGGCAGCGAGCGCCTGGCCGCTCGCACGCGCCACGTCGTCTCCGAAATTGCGCGGACGCGCGCTTTCATCGAGCTTCTTGACGAGGGACCGCTGGAAGGCACGCGCCTGGCGGTCGCGGGCGCTCTCCTGAACGATTCGCACGACTCGCTGCGCGACGACTACGAGGTCTCCTGCGAGGAACTGGACGTGGCCGTGGAGGCTGCGCGCGCCGCTGGCGCGCATGGCGCGCGCATGACGGGCGGCGGCTTCGGCGGCAGCGCGATCGCGCTCGTCGACGCGCATGCCGTGGAGGGTGTGGCGCGAGCCGTCGCGGCCGCATACGCGGAGCGAGGCTGGGAGCCTCCCCACTTCATCCGATCCCTCCCGGGAGCTCCCGCCGGACGCCTGGACTGAGCGATCGGAGACAAACCGAGGGGCCGGTGCTTCAGCATTTGAAGCACCGGCCCCGGCCTCGTTACACTGAAGGTCAGCAGACACGAGGGAAGGACATTCCGATGGGGATCAGCAAACGAGCATGGCAGGTAGCGGGCGCAGCAGCCGGCGGCGCGAGCCTCTTCGGTGGTGGCCTGGCGATTGGACGCCTCCTGCGCTTGGATGCCCAACGCGGCGATTACCGCAAGGCGTGGGAGGACCACAATCTGGCGACCCTGGATCGCCTGCGTCAGCTTGACGAGCATCCCGAGGGCGAGCGTCCCTACCTGATCGTCTCCCTCGGCGACTCCTCCGTGCAAGGCATGGGAGCCTCGCGCATCACCGAGTCCTACCCGGCACGCCTCGCCTCGGCCATCAACGCCCAGGTGGACCGCGAGGTCCTGCTGCTCAACCTCTCCCTGTCGGGCGCGACCATCGAGTCTGTCGAACTCACCCAGATCCCGCAGATGCGCGGCCTGGGCCTCCTGGATGGACCCTACGGCCCCGACCTGGTCACGCTGACCATCGGCGGCAACGACGTGATGGCCGAGGACATGGCACCCGGTCAGTTCGAGGAACGCCTGCGTCGCGTCCTCGCCGCCCTGCCCGGCAGCGCCCTCGTCTCCACGATCCCTTCCTTCGGAATCATGCCCCAGGAAAGCCGCGCGCAGGACATGTCCGACCGTATCGCGGCCGCCGTTGCCGACAGCGACGCGCACCTGGTCGACCTGCGTTCTCTTACCCAGGAATACTCGCTGCCGACCTACACCTTCGCCTACCACGCGGCGGACTTCTTCCACCCGAATTCGGCGGCCTACGCCAAGTGGGCTCAGCTCTTCGCCGACGCGTGGGCGACGTCTCGACGTGAGGCAGCCCCCGTCGTCGAGGACGCCCCCCAGTGGGACATGCTCTCGGCGCGGGTGGCACAATCGGAGTATGACGACTGACGGACCGTGGCTCGTCGTCGGGTTAGGTAACCCCGGCGCGCAGTATGCTTCCACCCGGCACAACGTCGGGTACTTGACCCTCGACGTGCTCGCCTCTCGCGGCGGTGCGACCCTGACCTCGCACCGCTCGCGCACGCACACCGCTGACGTTCGCCTAGGAATCGGCCCCGGCGGCGTGCCCGGACCCCGCGTGATTCTTGCGCGCTCCGACAGCTACATGAACACCTCCGGCGGTCCGATCAGCGCGCTCGCTACCTTTCATAAGATCGAGCCCTCGCGCATCCTCGTCATCCACGACGACATGGACCTGCCCGCGCACACGCTGCGCCTCAAGATCGGCGGGGGAGAGGGTGGCCACAACGGCCTGAAGTCCCTCAGCCAGCACCTGGGCACGCGTGATTACGCTCGCCTGCGCATCGGCGTGGGCCGCCCGCCGGGGCGCATGGATCCCGCCGACTACGTGCTCGCTCCCCTGCCCTCTAAGGAACGCCCCGACTGGGACGTCACCTTCGAGCAGGCCGCCGACGTCGTCGAAGACATCGTGACCAAGGGATTTGCCCCCACCCAGATGGCCCTGCACACCGGGTCCTGATCGAGGCGGCGACCCCTGGCGTCGCCGCGCACCCTCACCGCGAAAGGCAGCGCGTGCTACTCACCGGACTCCTCCCGGACATCACCACCGATCCCGCGATCGAGACGGCCACCGACTCCGTTGAAGCCGGCCGTTCTGGCACGATCGTCGCGCCCGTCGGCATACGGCCGCCCCTGCTCGCGGCCGTCGCCTCGCGCGCGGCCACGCCCCTCGTCGTCCTCACCGCCACGGGGCGCGACGCCGAATCGCTGACCAACGCCCTGGCCTCGTGGATCCCGGGCGTCGCCATGCTGCCCGCGTGGGAGACCCTGCCCCACGAGCGGCTCTCGCCCCAGGTCGACACGATGGCGCGTCGCATCGCCGTCCTGCGCCGCCTCGTCCACCCGATCGAGGGAGACGACAGCGCCGGCCCGATGTCGGTCCTCGTCGTCCCCATCCGTGCCTTCCTGCAGCCGATCATCTCCGGCCTGGCGGACCTCGAACCCGTGCGCGTGCGCACAGGCGACATCCTGGACCTCACCGAGACCACGAACCGGCTGTCCGAGCTCGGCTACGAGCGCGTCGACATGGTCGAAGGCCGCGGCCAGATGAGCGTACGCGGCGGCATCCTCGACGTCTTCCCGCCCCAGGAACCCCACCCGTTGCGCGTGGAGCTGTGGGGTGACGAGGTCGATGACATCCGTGCCTTCTCCGTTTCCGACCAGCGAACCCTGGGCGAGGCCACCGACGGCCTGTGGGCCGTCCCCTGCCGCGAGCTCCTCCTCACCCAGGCGGTGCGCGCCCGCGCCCGCGAGGCCGCCGACCGCCTGCCCGGCGCCGCCGAGATGCTGAGCCTCGCTGCCGAGGGAATCGCCGCCCCCGGCATCGAATCCCTGGCGCCCATCCTCGTGGGCGGCATGGAGTCCCTCCTCGACCTGCTGCCCGCCGGCTCGCCGATCCTCGCGTCCGACCCCGAACGCATCCGTGCCCGCGCCGCCGACCTCGTCGCCACGACAGAGGAGTTCCTCGCCGCCGCGTGGAGCGCCGCCGCCGGGGGAGCGGACACCCCGCTCGAAGCCTCCAAGGCCTCGTTCCTCGACCTGGGCGACCTGTGGGGGAGCGGGACGCGCCCCTGGTGGGAGCTCACCGACCTGCCGCCCGCCGACCTCGCCTCCGCGATTGACGAGGCCGACTCACCCTCAGCGGACGGGCCCGCGCCCGTCGTCGTCTCGCCCACCCTCATGCGCGTGGGTGCCCGCGACGTGCACCCCTACCGCGGAGACTTCGCCCGCGCAGCCGCCGACCTCACCGACCTGGCCCGCGACGGCTGGCGCATCGTCGTCACCACCGAAGGCCCCGGCCCGGGGCGGCGCATCCGCTCCATCCTCACCGACGCCTCGTGCCCGGCTGCGCTCGCGGACAACGTGGGAGCGCGCCCCGACCCCGGCCTCGTGACCATTACGACCGCGCAGGCCGGTGTCGGTTTCGTCGCGCCCCATCTCAAGGTCGCGATCCTCACCGAAGGCGACCTCACCGGGCGAGCGGGCGCGTCCACACGCGACATGCGCCGCATGCCTTCGCGCAGGCGCAAGGGCGTCGACCCTCTGACACTGCACCCCGGGGACTACATCGTCCACGACCAGCACGGCATCGGACGCTTCATTGAGCTCGTCTCGCGCACGATCGGGCGCGGGGACGCCGCCTCGACGCGCGACTACCTCGTCATCGAATACGCGCCCTCCAAGCGCGGACAGCCCGCCGACCGGCTCTTCGTGCCCACCGACGCGCTGGACCAGATCTCGAAGTACACCGGATCCGACGAGCCCTCCCTGACCAAGATGGGCGGCGCCGACTGGGCCAAGACCAAGGCCCGCGCCAAGAAGGCAGTCAACGAGGTCGCCAAGGAGCTCATTCGCCTGTACGCCGTGCGCCAGCAGACCAAGGGCCACGCTTTCGGCCCCGACACGCCCTGGCAGCGCGAACTCGAGGACGCTTTCCCCTACGTCGAGACCCCGGACCAGCTCGTCACCATCGACGAGGTCAAGGCCGACATGGAAAAGCCCGTGCCCATGGACCGCCTGCTCACGGGCGACGTCGGCTACGGCAAGACCGAAATCGCCGTGCGCGCCGCCTTCAAGGCCATCCAGGACGGCTACCAGGCCGCGGTTCTCGTGCCCACGACACTGCTGGTCACCCAGCATGCGGAGACCTTCGCCGAGCGCTACGCGGGCTTCCCCGTGCGCATCGGCACGCTCTCGCGCTTCTCGACCCCGAAGGAAACCGAGGAGGTCAAGGCGGGGTTGGCCTCGGGCGAAGTTGACCTGGTCATCGGCACCCACTCGCTGCTGACCGGCACCGTCTCCTTCAAGAAGCTCGGCCTGGTCATCATCGATGAGGAGCAGCGTTTCGGCGTCGAGCACAAGGAGACGCTCAAGGCTCTGCGCACCGACGTGGACGTCCTGTCGATGTCCGCCACGCCGATCCCTCGTACCCTCGAGATGGCGATCTCCGGCATCCGCGAGATGTCGATCCTCCAGACCCCGCCCGAGGAACGCCAGCCGGTCCTGACCTTCGTCGGTGCCTACACGGACGCCCAGGTCAGCGCCGCGATCCACCGCGAGCTCCTGCGCGACGGACAGGTCTTCTACGTGCACAACCGCGTCGATTCGATCTCCTCGGTCGCCGCCCACATCACCGAGCTGGTTCCCGAGGCGCGCGTGCGTACCGCGCACGGCAAGATGAACGAGCATCAGCTCGAGGCCGTCATCCAGGACTTCTGGAACCACGAGTTCGACGTTCTCGTGTGCACGACCATCGTCGAGACCGGCCTGGACATCTCCAACGCGAACACGCTCATCGTGGACCGCGCCGACACCTTCGGCCTGTCCCAGCTCCACCAGCTGCGCGGGCGCGTCGGACGAGGCCGAGAACGCGCCTACGCGTATTTCTTCTACCCGGGCGACAAGGCCCTGACCGAGACCGCGCACGAGCGCCTCAAGACGATCGCCGCCAACACAGAGCTGGGCGCGGGCCTGGCGGTCGCCCAGCGAGACCTCGAGATCCGAGGCGCCGGCAACCTCCTGGGTGGGGCTCAGTCCGGCCACGTCGAGGGCGTCGGATTCGACCTGTACGTGCGCATGGTCTCTGACGCGGTCGCCGCCTACCGAGGCGACGCTCCCACCGAAAAGACGGACGTGCGCATGGACCTGCAGGTCGACGCGCACATCCCCGACGGCTACGTGCGCGGCGAGCGCCTGCGCCTCGAGGTGTACGCGAAGATCGCGGCCATCTCCACGCCCGAACAGGAAGCGGACGTACGCGAGGAACTCGTCGACCGCTACGGTCCCATCCCGCCCCAGGTCGACCTGCTTTTCGCCGTCGCACGGCTGCGCGAGATCGTGCGCCGTGCGGGGATCACCGAGATCGCCACGCAGGGCAAGTACCTGCGTGTCTCGCCCGTCGAACTACGCGATTCCCAGGTCATGCGCCTCAAGCGCCTGCACCCCGGAACGGTCATCAAAGCCGCCGTTCGCCAGGTTCTCGTGCCGCTGCCGCTTACCTCGCGAGTCGGTGGCTCCCCGCTCACCGACGGCCCGCTCCTGGAGTGGGTGGAGACTCTGGTGACCAAGATTCTTGTGCCTTTTGGCGAGTAGTGCCTGTGGTGGAATACACTAGTCCTATTGCGTCGCAACACATCTGAGGAAGGAACGCTCGTGCGCTACACACGCCAGCTCGCCACCGCCGCCCTGATCGCGGCCGCAGGACTGGGAATGGGGGCGTGCTCCGCCCATCCCGGTGCCGCCGTCGTCAGCTCGTCCGGCTCGTATTCCAACGAGGAGGTTGCGCAGGCCGCCCAGCAGATGTCTGTGCTCACGGGTGGCCAGCAGATCACTGATGCGCAAATTCGCTCGCAGCTCGTGAACCTGCCGCTCCTGGAGGCCGCCGGTGCCTCTGTGGGCGCAGACGTCTCCGACGAGCAGATCGACCAGATTGTCGCGCGCGCCTCCGAGCAGTTGGGGGATCAGTCTCTCGGCACGCTGGGTCCCGCCACCCGCGCAACCGTGAAGTCGATCCTGCTCACCCAGAACCTCAACCAGGTCGTGCAGTCCAATCCATCGGCCGTGCAGCAGCTTGACCAGGTCCTCGCGCAGGCCCGCGACAGCTCCGACGTGCGCGTGAACCCGCGTTTCGTCCAGCCGACCCTGGGCGGAGGCCAGGCCCCGACCATGCCCCTGTTCGGTGACGCCGTATCTGGAGCCAAGGATGATCCCACTGCCGCGCTCCTGGGTGGCAGCGCCCAGTGAGCCTTGTGAGTATTCACTCACAGCGTCTCCGGCAGGGACTAATGTCGCTTGTCCGGGCACATAACCGGGGTTGATAGCCCCAAAAACCACAACGTCCCCCTCGCCGGGGGGTGACCACATATGGCGGTCCGTATTACCGTTGTACTGACCGCTTCCACGCAACAACATCGATTGGAGAATGACGTGGCAGTTATTGAAGGCATTGGTGCACGCGAGATCCTCGACTCGCGCGGTAACCCGACCGTTGAGGTCGAGGTCGTCCTCGAGGACGGCACCGCTGCGCGCGCGTCCGTTCCCTCCGGCGCGTCCACCGGCGCGTTCGAGGCCGTCGAGCGTCGCGATGGCGACAAGGGCCGTTACCTTGGCAAGGGCGTCCAGGATGCCGTTGACGCCGTCGTCGAGCAGATCGCCCCCGAGCTCATCGGCGAAGAAGCTGACGACCAGCGCTACATCGACCAGGCCATGATCGACCTGGACGGCACCCCCAACAAGGGCAAGCTCGGCGCGAACGCCATCCTCGGCGTCTCCCTCGCCGTCGCCAAGGCTGCCGCGAAGTACGCGGACCTGCCCCTCTACAAGTACCTGGGCGGCCCCAACGCTCACGTCCTGCCCGTCCCCATGATGAACATCCTCAACGGTGGCTCCCACGCGGACTCCAACGTTGACATCCAGGAGTTCATGATCGCCCCCCTCGGCGCTCCCTCCTTCCGCGAGGCCCTGCGCTGGGGCGCCGAGGTCTACCACACGCTCAAGGGCGTCGTGAAGGACCGCGGTCTGTCCACCGGTCTGGGCGACGAGGGCGGCTTCGCCCCCAACCTGGACTCCAACGCTGAGGCCCTCGACCTGATCGTCTCCGCGATCGAGAAGGCTGGCTTCAAGCCGGGCGAAGATGTTGCCCTGGCCCTGGACGTCGCCTCCTCCGAGTTCTTCAAGGACGGCCTGTACCAGTTCGAGGGCGAAGGCCGCTCGACCGAGTACATGGTTGAGTACTACGAGAAGCTCATCTCGAACTACCCGCTGGTTTCCATCGAGGATCCGCTGGATGAGGACGAGTGGGATGCTTGGAAGGCCCTGACCGCCGAGATCGGTGGCCGCGTCCAGCTGGTCGGCGACGACCTGTTCGTCACCAACCCCGCCCGCCTGAAGAAGGGCATCGAGCTGGGTGCCGCGAACGCGCTGCTCGTCAAGGTGAACCAGATCGGTTCGCTGACCGAGACCCTCGACGCCGTCGAGGAAGCGCACCGCAACGGCTACCGTACGATGACCTCGCACCGCTCCGGCGAGACCGAGGACACCACGATCGCCGACCTGGCCGTCGCCACCAACTCCGGCCAGATCAAGACCGGTGCTCCCGCTCGTTCCGAGCGCGTCGCCAAGTACAACCAGCTGCTGCGCATCGAGGAGCAGCTGGGCGAGGCCGCCGTGTACGCCGGCCGCTCTGCCTTCCCTCGCTTCAAGTGAGCCTAGGCAACTAGCCGCATAGCTCCGCGCGGGCCCGCAAGGGTCCGCGCGGAGTTTTTTCGGCGTGGGGATCAGCCAAATGCGTCGATGTAGGGCACGATAGAAGAATGGCTAGCCGTCGTCCTTCTTCCCGCCCCTCCTCGCGTCGTCGCTCCTCCGGTTCGGAGGCAGCGCGGACGACGCGTGAGATCAACGCGGAAAAGTCGCGTCAGCGCAGGGCGGCCGCAAAGGCCGCGAAGTCCTCGAAGGGTGCCGAGGCCTCGGCGAAGCGCCAGAAGTCGGCGAAGGGTACACGGGGGGAACAAGGCGCAAAGCGCACTTTTTTCCGCAGGAATAAGGGCCTCGAGAAGGGCTCGTCGCGTTCTTCGTTTGTGCGTCCCTCCGCGGATGGGTCGTCGGTCCTGTCCATCGGTGGTCTCGACGTGTCTACGCGACTTCTCGTCGTCCTGATCGTCGCCGCGATCCTGTCGGTCATGTTGGTGCCCAGCCTCTACCAGTGGTGGCAGCAGGAGCGTGAACTCGCGCAGATCAAGACTCAGGTTGCGCAGCAGCAGCAGCAGAACGCTGACATGCAGCGTCAGCTTGACCTGTGGAATGACCCCGACTACATCTCCACTCAGGCGCGCGAGCGGCTCGGATTCGTACGACCCGGTGAGACCCAATACACGGTCGTGGATCCGGGGCCGCAATATCAGGACTCGGCGCTGGCGGCCGCAGCTGCTTCCACCGGACCGGCGCGCCCCTGGGTGCAGCAGCTCGGTATCCTAGTGGGGAAGGCGGATCAGCCGCCGAGTGCGACGCCTGTCCCGTCGGCCGAGACCAGCCAGTCGGGACAGGCCCCCACAACCAGCCAAGAAAGCGGAGAATGAGCCTCGTTAACACCACCGACGCCACAGAAGATGACCTGGAGGTCCTGCGTTCCCAGCTGGGCCGCGTGCCCCGAGGGGTCGTTGGTATTGCTGCGCGCTGCGTGTGCGGTCGGCCCACCGTTGTGGCAACCGCGCCGCGCCTGCCTGATGGGACGCCGTTCCCCACGACCTACTATCTGACGCACCCGGCGGCCGTGAAGGGCGTTTCCACGCTTGAGGCCGAGCACGTCATGGAGACCCTCAACGAGGAACTCGCGGCCGATGAGGAGCTGCGTGCCGCCTATGCGCGCGCCCACGAGGCCTACATTCAGGCGCGCCTGACCCTGGGTGACGTTCCGGAGATTTCGGGCGTGAGCGCTGGCGGAATGCCCACGCGCGTCAAGTGCCTGCACGCCCTCGTCGGCCACTCTCTGGCCGCCGGCCCCGGCGTGAATCCGATCGGGGATCGCGCGCTCGCGATGCTCGACGAGCGAGGCCTGTTCTCCACCTCCCGTTGCTCCTGCTGAGCGCTTTTTGCCCGTGCCCGCCCCGGCCTCGTCCGGGAAACACCCCTGTAGAAACGAAGCGATGACCCGCGTAGCTGCCATTGACTGTGGAACCAATTCGATCCGACTGCTCGTCGCCGATGGACATATCGACGAGGACGGCCGTCCCCATCTGTCCGACCTGACCCGCCAGATGCGCATTGTGCGCCTGGGGCAGGGCGTGGACGCGCGCGGCTACCTGGATCCAGCGGCGATCGAGCGTACGGTGGAGGCCACGGTCGAATACCAGCGCATGATTGAGGCCCTGGGAGCGACGAGCACCCGTTTCGTGGCGACCTCTGCGACGCGCGACGCGTCCAATAGCGCGGACTTCGTGCGTCAGATCAAGGCTGTCATCGGCGTGGAGCCCGAGGTCGTTGTCGGCACGGAGGAAGCCTCCCTGTCCTTCAACGGCGCGGTGAGCGGCCTGGGCGAGTCCGTGTGCGCCCCGATGCTGGTCGTCGACATCGGTGGTGGGTCGACGGAGCTGGTGCTCGGCTCGACTCGCGTTGAGCAGGCGATTTCGATCGACATGGGTGCTGTGCGTGTCACCGAGAAGTTCTTCTCCCACGTGGATCCGGCAGGCGGAGTGCCGCTCGAGGACCAGGAGCGCGCGATCGCGTGGATCGATGAGCAGCTGGACAGCGCTGAAAAGTCCGTGGACCTGGCGCGCGTGCGCTCCCTCGTGGGCGTAGCGGGCACGGTGACAACCCTGACGGCCCAGGCGCTGGGGCTCACGTCGTACCAGCCCGAGCGCATCCACGGCGCGCACCTGAGCGCGGCACAGTTCGAGGAGGCCGTGCGCTTCATGGTCGATCAGCCGACGTCCGTGAAGGCCTCCCTGGGCTTCATGCCCGAGGGGCGCGAGGACGTCATCGCGGCGGGCGCGCTTATCTGGAGCCGCATCGTCACGCGCGTTCTGGCACGCGCCGAGGCGGCCGGGCACCCGATCGAGCAGATCGTCACCTCCGAGCACGACATCCTCGACGGCATCGCCCAGGCGATGATCTGACGGAGCTTGAGGAGCGCGCCAGCCTCCCGTAGGCTGGACCTGCGCCCCGGCGCGCCCCCGTGGCCCAATTGGCAGAGGCAACCGACTTAAAATCGGTGTGTTGTGGGTTCGAGTCCCACCGGGGGTACTGACGGCAGGCCTCATCGACGAGGCTGGGGCTCGGCGGGCATACCTGACCTCGCGTGGACGCAGGGTTGCGCTGCGCGCATAATGGAACGTTTCCCACTTGTGGGTGCCACGTGCGACACTAGTGGCAGTACATCACTGACCAAGGAGGAAAAATGGCCAACCCGGTGATGAATTCGATCGTCAAAGACTGGTCGACCCAGCAGGCGACTCCTGCCGGATACCCTGCGATGCCGGGGTACCAGCCCGCCTCGGCGCAGGCGCAGAATCCATACGGCGGTTCGACGAACCCCTACGCGCAGGGCGGAGCCGGCGACGCCGCGCAGACCACCTATCCGGTGCCCCAGGGAACGCCCGTGTACGGCGTTCCTCAGAACCAGCAGGGCGCCTACGCCGACTCCATGGCCTCCTACGAGGCAATGATGAACGCTCCCGCCGCCGACGCCGTGGACCGCGGCACGATGACCTTCGACGACGTCGTGGTCAAGTCCATCATGTGCTTCGGCCTGCTTCTTGTGGGTGCGACGGCCGGGTGGATGACGGGCATCGTTGCGATGGGTATCGCGTTGGTGCTGTTCTTTGCCTCGTGGTCTGTGACGCTGGGCCTGGCGATCTTCATCCAGTTCTCGAAGAAGATTCGCCCGGGTGCCATCGTCACCTACTCCCTCATTGAGGGCTTTAGCCTCGGCGTGATCTCCTACACCTTTGAGGCCTATTTCCCGGGCATTGTCATCAGTGCTGTTCTGGCGACCCTCGTCGTCATCGGCACGACCTTGGCTGCCTTCACGATGGGCTTCGTGCGTAACTCGTCGACGCTGACCCGCGTCGCGGGGATCGGTTCCGTTGCTTTCTTCTTCTACTACCTCGTCACCTTCATGCTGTCGGTCACCGGCATGGTGGACATGCGGGCGGTCAACACCACCCCCGTCTTCGGTATCCCGCTCGGCGTCATCATCGGCGTCCTCGCCGTCTTCATCGGCGTCCTCTGCCTCGTGCGCGACTTCGATGCCGTCAAGGTCGGCGTCGCGAGCAACGTGCCCGAGAAGTACTCGTGGCTGTGCACCTTCGCCATCATGACCGACGTCATCTGGATCTACCTCGAGATCCTCAAGATCCTGTCCTACCTCATGCGCCGCAACTGACGCGCCGCTTCACCGACACTAAGGAAAGACACCATGGAAAACATCTCTGTTGCCGGCGAATTCGGCCGCAAGCCCGCCCTGTCCTTCGACGGCACCCCCTCCGACGAGCTCGTCGTCGAGGTCCTCCATGCAGGTGACGGCCAGGAGGTCGAGGCCGGCGATACGATCACGTGCCACTACTACGGTGCGGTCTTCGGCTCCGACGTGGACTTCGACAACTCCTTCGACCGCGGCGGTGCCCTGTCCTTCCAGATCGGCGTCGGAATGGTCATCCCCGGCTGGGACGAGGGCCTCGTCGGCAAGCGCGTGGGCGACCGCGTCCTGCTGTCCATCCCCTCCGAGCTCGGCTACGGCGCTCGCGGCGTCCCGCAGGCCGGCATCCCCGGTGGCGCGACCCTCGTGTTCGTCACAGACATCCTGGGCGTGAACTGATTTCACGCGATGTGGGGCGGGTCGGCACAAACGTGCCGGCCCGCCCCACATCTGTGTCACGCGTGGGCTACTCGTGGGGGAGTGCCGGGCAGGCGATGCCCGTACGGGCGTGGCACTCGTAGCCGCCCGGGTTCTTGAACAGGTACTGCTGGTGGTAGTCCTCCGCGTACCAGAAACGCGCGGTGGAGTCGGCGTCAGGAGCGGGGGAGATGACCGTCTGAATTGGGCCGAACCCGCGCTCAGTGAGCACCTCCTGGTAGGCCGCTCGCAGGGCGGTCGCGTCGCGCAGCTGATCGGGTGTAGTCGTCCAGATCTGCGAACGGTACTGGTCGCCGATGTCGTTGCCCTGTCCGCCCACCTGCGTCGGATCGTGGATCTCGAAGAAAAGCCGAACCAGGTCAGCGGCGCTTGTGAGCGCCGTATCGAAGACGACGCGCACGGTCTCCGCATGCCCCGTCGTATGAGAACACACCTGCTCGTACGTCGGGTTGGGCGACTGCCCGCCCATGTAGCCGGTCGCCGTGGTCACGACACCGGGCGCATTCCACAGGGCCTTCTCGACGCCCCAGAAGCAGCCCGCGGCAAGGTAGATGACCTCCTGGCCCGCCCCAGCCTCGTTCCTCATGTTCGAACCGAGGACCGCGTGCGTGGAGACGTGAACGTTCGTGTGTGCCTGCTTGAAAAACGATGTCATGGCTCCCAGTATGCGCCCCTTGTGGCGGGTGAGCGCGCTGCGCGGACGGAAATGGGGACGCAGGCGAGTACGCTTAGGGGGTGAATGAAAAGGAGGGACCGTGGCCGACACTCAGGAACAGCCGCGCTGGAAGCTATCCGACCTGATGGGCAGACTCTCGGCTGCCCTGCCGACGAAGCATGCAGATGAACCCGCTCCCGCACCCGTCATGGTGTCGGTGCACGAGGAACACGAGGATGAGCGCGACGTGGCAGCCGCCGTCCCGCGCACCCTCCGAGTGGCTGCGGCGATCTCCTGGCGCACCCTCGTCGTCGCCGGCCTGGTCTTGGCTGTGCTGTGGGGTATCGCGCGCCTGACGATCGTCATCATGCCGGTCGCGATCGCGCTGACGGTGGCGGTGCTTCTCGAACCCCTCGTCTCCTGGATGCGCCGCCGCCTGCACTTTCCCTCGTCGCTGGCCGCCACCGTCGGCCTGCTCGTCTTCTTTGCGGCCGTTGCCGGTGCGCTGAGCCAGGCTGCCGCCGAACTCATCCAGCAGGTCCCGCAGCTGGCCCAGCAGGCTGCCGAGGGTTTCCGCGCCCTGCTCGACGCGATTGTGCACAACGAGTTCCTGCAGGACGGCCCTCTCAAGATCGATACGACCGCCCTGACGGCCGCGGCCGACCAGCTGCGTTCCGAGCTGGTGAACTGGCTGAATAGCAATAAGGAGACGCTGGCGACCGGTGCTCTGAGCATCACCTCGTCGGTGGGCACGCTGGCGACCTCCGGCCTGACGATGATCTTCTGTCTGTTCTTCTTCCTGAAGGAGGGGCGCTCGATCTGGCTGTGGTGCGTGCGTCTGCTGCCCGCCCCCGCCCGCGTTCCCGTCCACGAGAGCGCGATCCGCGGTTGGGCAACTTTCGGCTCCTACGTGCGCGCGCAGATCCAGGTGGCGGCCATCGACGCGATCGGTATTGCGCTGGGCGCGTTCTTCCTGGGCGTGCCCCTGGCCATCCCGATCGGTGTCATCACCTTCTTCGCCGCGTTCGTGCCGATTCTGGGCGCCCTGACATCCGGCATCATCGCGGTGCTGGTGGCGGCCGTGAACGGTGGCCTGACGAAGGCCATCATCATGCTCGTCATCATCCTGGTCGTCCAGCAGGTCGAATCCAACATCCTGCAGCCCTTCATGATGTCGAACGCCGTCTCCCTGCACCCCGTCGCCGTCATGCTCGTCATCACCGCCGGATCCGCGATCGCGGGTATCGCGGGCGCTGTCTTCTCGGTGCCGATCGCGGCCTTCATCAACGCGACCGTCATGTACCTGCACGGCTACGACCCGATGCCCGAGCTTGCAACCGCTAAGGACCGCCCGGGTGGCCCTCCCGGCATCCTCGAGGAGAAGATTGCCGCCTCCTACGCTGGCAAGCCCGATACGCGCCCGTACGTGGCTCGTGCGGAGTCGAGCGAGGACGAGGTTGTGGTGTCTGCGGATCTCCACGTCGAGGCCCACGTCGAGTCGGAAGGCGAGGCGGATCAGGAGGAAACTCCGGCTGGCGAGAAGCAGAAGCCGGGAGAGCCTCCGACGCCTCACGTGGAGGCGTAAGGCTTCCTCGCGAGCATATGTTGCGCGAAGCGGGTCCCACCAAGTGGTGGGACCCGCTCGTTGCGTGTCAGCTGTGCGCGCGAAGCCTCGTCGGCCTGCGCGCCTGTGGGCTTAGCCTTCGAAAGGCTTGGCGTCGAGAATCTCGACGTCGATCATGCGGCCCGTGGGGGCCTCGAAGGAGAGCTTGTCGCCGGCCTTGTGACCGATGACGGCAGCGCCCAGGGGAGCCTGAGCAGAGAAGACCTGGATGCCCAGGTCGCCGCCGGCGTCACGCGAACCGAGCAGGAACTTCTGCTCGCGGCCCGCAACCAGCGCGGTGACAACCATGCCGGGCTCGACGATGCCGTCGTCGGCGGGGGTCTCTCCGACCTCTGCGTGCTCCAGCATTTCCTGGAGCGCCTGGATGCGGGTCTCGTTCATGGACTGCTCGTTGCGCGCGGCGTGGTAGCCGCCGTTCTCGCGCAGGTCTCCCTCCTGGCGGGCAGCATCGATGAGGCGCGCGATCTCGACGCGCTTGACCTCGACGCGCTCCTTCAGCTCGCTTGCAAGCAGGTCGTACTGGGCCTGCGTGAGCCACTGTGTGTCAGCCATGGTTCCTCCAATGACGTGTCAGTAATCGAGCGCCGACACACGGGTGCCGGCGCGCATGGTGTCGAGTGTAGCAACATTGCGCCTGGCCGCGGGCGCAGCCTGGCCGGGCGGCGCGTCAAGAATTCAGGACCGCCAGGTAGACGGCGACGCAGTGGCAGGCCCACGCGGCGACGGTGAAGGCGTGGAAGATTTCGTGGAAGCCGAACCAGGCGGGGGAGGGGTCGGGCTTCTTCGTGCCGTAGACGACCGCTCCCAGCGTGTACAGGACGCCTCCGGCGACGATCAGCCACACGACGATGGGGCCGCCGCCCGCCCACAGCTGCGGCAGGTACCAGACCGCGACCCAACCGAGCGCGACGTAGACGAGGGTGGTCAGCCAGCGCGGGGCAGTAGGCCAGAAGAGGTTGAGGAGGATGCCGACGACGGCTCCGCCCCAGACGACCGACAGGAGAACAGCCGCGTCTGATCGGTTCAGGAGCGCGATCGTGATCGGCGTGTAGGTGCCCGCGATGAGCAGGAAGATGTTGGAGTGGTCCAGGCGCTTCCACATGATTTCCCAGCGCGGGGCCCAGTAGAAGCGGTGGTAGGCCGCGGAGACGCCGAAGAGGATGAGGGAGCACGCCAGGTAAACGGCGGAACCGATCTTCGTCGGAGTCGTAGGTGCCAGGCAGACAAGGACGATGGACGCGGCCAGGGACAGAGGGGCGGCGGCCAGGTGGAGCCACCCGCGCAGCTTCGGTTTGATCTGTACGAGCTGGCCCGAGAACCATTCCTTGGGCGTGAGCGATGCGATCTTCATCCGTTCCCCCTGTCAACCTGTCAACATTTCTTACGAGTCCGTAGGTTACTACGCCGTAACTTATTGTGGCAGGCGCGTTCTCGCACTCCGAGAGTACTTGTGTTTCCCTGTGACCCACGGCGCGATACCCTTAATGTCATAAGAGTACGCCGCGCCGCGGGGTGCGACAGTAGGGAGGGACATCATGGCCCAGTGGAACATGCTCTACGACATGTACGAGCGTCGCCTCAAAGCCGAGCTGTCTGACGCCGCCGTACCCGCCCACATCGGCGTCATCCTGGACGGTAACCGCCGCTGGGCGAAGTCCCTGGGCGCGACCGCCTCGCAGGGACACCGTGCTGGTGCCGGAAAGATCAGTGAGTTCCTCCAGTGGTCCGACGACGCGGGTGTGTCGATCGTGACGCTGTGGCTCCTCTCAACCGACAACCTCTCGCGCGATGCCGGCGAGCTGGGCGAGCTGCTGCGCATCATCTGCGAGGCCGTGTCGCTCCTGGCGGATCAGGGGCGCTGGAAGCTGGCCGTGGTCGGTGACCTGTCCCTGCTGCCCGAGAAGGTGGCCGAGGACCTGCGTGCCTCCGTCGCGCGCACCGCCGACGTGCAGGGAATGACCGTCAATGTCGCGGTCGGCTACGGCGGCCGACACGAGATCACCGAGGCCGTGCGCTCCATGATGCGAGAGGCGTCGGCCCAGGGGCGCACCCTCGACGAGCTCGCCGACACCTTCACCGACGCGGATATCACCGCGCACCTGTACACGAAGGACCAGCCCGACCCCGACCTCGTCATCCGAACGTCGGGCGAGCAGCGCCTGTCGGGCTTTATGCTGTGGCAGTCCGTGCACTCCGAGTACTACTTCTGCGAGGTCTACTGGCCCGACTTCCGCCGCGTCGATTTCCTGCGCGCCCTGCGCTCCTACGCGCAGCGCGAGCGCCGCATGGGCAAGTAAACGCGCGCCGAGCGCGCCGCGCGTTCGATGAACGAGGCCGGCCCCCGCTGTGGGGACCGGCCTCGTCACGTGTGTGGTGTGCTTAGGAGAGTTCGTGCGCCCAGGGCGGGTTCGCGCCCTTGCGCGAGACGGTCACGTCGGAGACGGCGCTGGCGCGGTCGATGATCGCGCGGACCTGCTCCTCGGGCAGGCAACGCAGGGTCTCGCGCGCGTCGGCGCCGCGCAGGCCCATGCCCCACATGGCGTCGATGATGCCGCCCATGAAGGAGTCACCCGCGCCGACCGTGTCGACGACCTTGACGTCGCCAGGCGTCTTCGTGACACGCAGGCCCGAGGAGGTGACGGCGAGGCTCCCGTGCTTGCCGCGCGTGACGACCACGAGGGAGGGGCCCATGCCCAGCCAACGATCCACGACCTCGTCGATGCTGGCGCCGCCGGTCAGCCACTCGATGTCCTCATCCGACACCTTGACGACGTCCGCCAGCGCGATGAAACGCTCGAGGGAGGCGAGGGCCGCCTCGGGTTCGCCCATGATCGAGGGGCGCGCGTTCGGGTCGAAGCACACGAGCGCGTGCTCGCGGCCGCGGGTCAGCGCGTCAAGAACGGCGGAGGCACCCGGCTCGATGATCGCCGAAATCGAGCCCGCCTCGATGATCTGAGCGGTAGGCGGAACGGTGATTGGTGGAGCCGGCGCCCACTCCAGGTCGAAGGTGTAGGAGGCGGCCCCCGACTCGTCCAGGCGGGCCAGCGCCGTCGACGTGTGCGAGGCACCGCGCGAGGCCCCGGTGACGTGCACGCCGGAATCGTACATGTGGAAGTCGATGAGGCGGCCGTGCTCGTCCAGACCGATCCAGGTCGCCAGCGCCACCGGCCGGTCCAGACGCCCCAGCGTGAGGGCGACGTTCGCGGGAGAGCCACCGGGGATCTCAATGGGGAAGTCGGGCTGCTCGTGCGTGATGACGACGTCGATGAGCGCCTCGCCGATCGCGAGAATGTGGGGGCCAGATTGCACCGTCATGGTGTCTCCTCACCTGCGTGTGAGCCGATCTACAGAATGTACATTAGCGTGCTTTGGGGGAGGGCGTGGAGGTGCGTCCAGAAAGACGCTCCTGGGCTCCATCCAGAATCTGGGAACAGCGGGCGGCCAAGGCCTCGCCGCGTTCCCACATCGTGAGAGTGTCCTCAAGCGGTGCCTGTCCTCCCTCGAGGGTTTGGACGATGCGCACGAGCTCGTCGCGCGCCTCCTCGTAGCCGAGGGACTGGGGATCGGGGAGCTGGTCGTTCGTGGTCATGAGAGTCTTCCTTTGGGTGGGAGGTACAGGGGACGAGGCCGGGGCGGGCCCTGCCGGTCAGGCGCCTGTGTCGGGCGTGTCCGCGGGCGGAGCGGGATTCGTGGCACCGACGACCTGCGCGACCATGCGGCCGGACGCGAGGATGCCTTCGATGAGGTCGCCCTTCTTGATCTGCGCCGAGGAGGTGATGAGCGCGCCCGACGGGGTCTTCAGGAGCGCGTACCCGCGGTCCAGCGTCGCCTGCGGGGACAAGGCTGTCAGCGTCGCGCGCGAGCGCGTCAGCTGCTGGCGCTCCGAGGCGAGCCGGCGCTCAATCGCCGAGCGCATCGCCGTGACGCGCTGCGCGAGGGCCGTTCGGTGTCCCTCGACGATCGCGTCTGGGCCCTGGAGCACCGGGCGCGACGCGATGAGCGTCAGGTTCGAGCGCTCCGTGGCCAGGCGTGCCCCCAGCGCTCCGCGCATGCGGGTCAGCGCCTGGGAGATGCCGTCGCGCTCGCGGGCGCGGTCCGGGACGATGCGGCGAGCCGCATCCGTCGGGGTCGAGGCGCGGTAGTCGGCGACCAGGTCCAGCAGGGGAGAGTCGCCCTCGTGGCCTATCGCGGAGACGACGGGCGTGCGGGCGTCCGCGACGGCGCGCACGAGGCGCTCGTCGGAGAAGGGGAGGAGGTCTTCGACTGCGCCGCCGCCGCGCGCGATGACGATGACGTCGACCTCGTCCATGGCGTCCAGTTCGAGGAGGGCACGGCCCACCTCGGGCACGCAGTGATCGCCCTGCACGGCGACCTCGCGGATTTCAAAGCGCGCGCTCGGCCAGCGATCCGACGCGTTGATGACCACGTCGTCCTTCGCTTTCGCGCCCCGCCCGCAGATCAGTCCGATTGTGCGCGGCAGGAACGGCAGCGGCTTCTTGCGCCTCTCCGAGAATAGGCCCTCGGCTGCCAGGCGGGCGCGCAGCGCCTCGATCTGGGCGAGCAGGTCGCCAACGCCCTGCAGGTGAATCTCCGCCGCCTGCAGGTTGAGTCGGCCCGAGCGCTCCCAGAACACGGGCTTCACGCGCGTCACCACGCGCGCGCCCTCGGTCAGCGGGGTGGAATCCATGACGCCCGCCCACGCGGTCACCGTCATCGACGTGTCCGTCTCAAGGTCGCGCAGCGTCAAAAAGTGCATCTTCGCGCCCGGGCGCACCTTGTATTCGACGACCTGGCCCTCCACCCACAGGGGGCTCATGCGGTCCACGTACACCTTGATGTTCTCCGTCAGCCTGCGCAGCGGCCACGGATTATCGCGCGTCGTATCAGCCGCCTTCGCGGCGGGCAGGCGAGGCTGGGGCGAGCCGCCCGGAGGCGGCGCAGCAGGGGTATCAGGCAATCTCACGCCACTCAGCATGCCACACGAGAGGTCCCGCCGCGCCGCCGCGCCCTAAGCCTGTGGACGGCCCCGGCCTCGTCGATGAGGGGCGTGTGGGATTGCCACGAGCACGCGCACGCCCCGGGCGGTGGGCGCTAGGGTGGACGCATGAATGAAAACGTCGACCTGCGCGCCAGCGCCGAATCCCCCCTGCCCTCCTCCCACGGCGAGGGCAGCGGCCGCATCCTCTTGGCGGCTCCCCGCGGATACTGCGCCGGCGTGGACCGCGCCGTCGACGTCGTCGAAAAGGCCCTCGAGCTCTACGGCGCGCCCGTCTACGTGCGCAAGGAGATCGTCCACAACAAGTTCGTCGTCGAGTCGCTGACCAAGCGCGGCGCGATCTTCGTCCAGGAGACCGACGAGGTACCCGAGGGTGCGCGCGTCGTCTTCTCCGCCCACGGCGTCTCCCCGGCCGTCCACGAGGCCGCCGCCACCCGCCACCTCGCCACGATCGACGCGACCTGCCCGCTCGTGACCAAGGTGCACCGCGAGGCCGTGCGCTTCGCGAAGGAAGACTACGACATCATCCTGGTGGGCCATCAGGGCCACGAGGAGGTCGAGGGCACGTTTGGCGAGGCCCCCGACCACATCCAGGTCGTCGGCACCCCCGACGAGGTCGATAACGTCGTCGTGCGCGACCCCTCGCGCGTCGTGTGGATCTCCCAGACCACGCTCTCCGTCGACGAGACCCGCGAGACCGTCGACCGTCTGCGCCAGCGCTTCCCGCAGCTCATCGACCCGCCGTCGGACGACATCTGCTACGCCACCCAGAACCGCCAGGGTGCCGTCAAGCACATCGCGCCCCAGGTGGACGTCATGGTTGTCGTCGGCTCGGCGAACTCCTCGAACTCCGTGCGCCTTGTCGAGGTCGCGCTCGAGGCCGGGGCTGGCGCCGCCTACCGCGTCGACAAGGCAGACGAGCTCGACGAAGCTTGGTTCGAGGGGGCCCGCACAGTGGGCCTCACCTCCGGCGCGTCGGTGCCCGAGATCCTCGTGCGCGACGTCATCGAATGGCTGCAGGAGCGCGGATTCCCCACCGTCGAGGTGGCCCGCACCGAAACCGAATCGACGACCTTCGCGCTGCCCCGCGACCTGCGCGCCGACCTGAAGAACGCCGGCATGGCACCCGCGCGCCCCCACGCGCCGCGCGTCGCCGGGCCAAACCACACGAAGTAGGGCAACGCCACCGGGCCTGCTCCGATAGGATGGGGGCGTGTCTCTTACTATCGGTATCGCTGGACTGCCCAACGTCGGCAAGTCCACCCTGTTCAACGCCCTGACCCGCGCGACCGTGCTCGCCGCGAACTACCCCTTCGCGACCATCGAGCCCAACGTCGGCGTCGTCCCCCTGCCCGACCCGCGCCTGAACAAGCTCGCGGAAATCTTCGGCTCCCAGCGCATCCTGCCCGCCACCGTGTCCTTCGTGGACATCGCCGGCATCGTGCGCGGCGCCTCCGAGGGTGAGGGCCTGGGCAACCAGTTCCTCGCCAACATCCGCGAGGCCGACGCGATCTGCCAGGTCACGCGTGCCTTCTCCGACCCCGACGTCGTGCACGTCGACGGCAAGGTGGACCCTGCCTCGGACATTGAGACCATCAAGACCGAGCTGATCCTCGCCGACATGCAGACCGTCGAGAAGCAGATCCCGCGCCTCGAGAAGGAGGTGCGCGGCAAGAAGACCGAGCCGATCGTCCTCGAGACCGCGCGCCAGGCGTTGGAGCTGCTGGAGCGCGGCGAACTGCTGTCCGGCCCCGAGGGCACCAAGATGGACCAGGACGCGCTGCGCACCTTCCAGCTCATGACCTCCAAGCCCTTCATCTTCGTGTTCAACATGGACGCCGCGGAGATGGACAACGAGGAGATGAAGGACGAGCTGCGTGCCCTCGTCGCCCCTGCCGAAGCCATCTTCCTGGATGCCCAGTTCGAGGCCGAGCTGGTCGAGCTCGACGACGAGGACGCCCGCGAGATGCTCGCCGAATCCGGCCAGGACGAGTCCGGCCTGGACAAGCTGGCCCGCGTCGGCTTCGACACCCTCGGCCTGCAGACCTACCTCACCGCCGGCGAGAAGGAAGCGCGCGCCTGGACGATCCACAAGGGCGACACCGCCCCCAAGGCCGCCGGCGTCATCCACACGGACTTCGAGAAGGGCTTCATCAAGGCCGAAGTCGTCTCCTACGACGACCTGGTCGAGGCCGGCTCCATGGCCGCCGCAAAGGCCGCCGGCAAGGTCCGCATGGAAGGCAAGGACTACGTCATGCACGACGGTGACGTTGTGGAGTTCCGCTTTAACGTCTGAAAGCGCATAGTTTCTTTTTCGCGTGACAAGTCATGCGTGGAGGCTAAACTTTCAACCATTGATTCAAGGTGTAAGGAGTGGCTGTGGGAACGCATAAAGCAGACTTTGAGCGAGATTTAAAGGACTTTGTCGCAACCCTACGGGAGGGTGTGAGCACTCCCGAAGGCGAGTGGACCATCAAGGGCTTTATCGATGTCTTCAAGAATGTTTACACAATCTCGGGAGATACCAAGATTGTGTCTAAAATTTTGGAGATACACCTGTTTCCTATGCTGTTGAAGTTTGCGGAAGATAAAGGCTATAAGCTAGTTCTTGCAGACCATCAGAACTACTATCCGGACATGACGTTTGTTTCCTGTGATGATGAATCAAGGAAGTTTGCCCTCGATCTTAAGACACCCTACAGGATTCCCAATAATCCCGAGAACTGTAACGGCTTCACTCTAGGTTCTCACGGGCAGTATTTTATTGACAGAAACTCTCGAAAAAATATTCAATTTCCCTATAGTGAGTATAGTGGGCATTTCTGTTTGGGTGTCCTGTATGACAGAGTCGCTAAGGGTGATCTCGATGAGACCCGAAAGTATGCGTTGGAAGATCTGGAGTCTATTACATCTGTCATTTCTAATATGCAGTTCTTTGTGGCTGAAAAATGGAAGATTGCGAGTGATCGTTCCGGTTCTGGCAATACGGCCAATATTGGCAGTATTCGACATATCGAGGATCTTCTTGCTGGGCGTGGCGTCTTTTCCGAGCTTGGGGAGCACTGGTTTGATGACTACTGGATGAATTATGGTAAGATCACGGTTCCCACTGGTGATGGCGGAACTAAGAAGATAACGGGTATCGAATCCTTTGTTG